>Ga0302283_1001390_pt1 | contig 20351 bp, 19 predicted proteins | sample III_Fen_E1_4_FD_198770 | JGI IMG/M metagenome (GOLD analysis project Ga0302283, IMG submission 198770) | Peat permafrost microbial communities from Stordalen Mire near Abisko, Sweden - III_Fen_E1_4 | ecosystem: Environmental > Terrestrial > Soil > Wetlands > Permafrost | place: Sweden: Abisko... | reverse complement strand
GAGTGGAAACGGATCTGGCTGGCGCAGACCTTTTCTTGCCCCGCTACCCCCGCTCCTCACGTTGACATGATCGTCAAACCACAACATGGTCGTTGCATCCAGAAAATCCGAGCAAGTTTAGCAGGTAGCGGGTAAGCATGTCCCAGCGGGTCCCTCGGTTCCCGCCATACTGCACGCGCCGCCCAGATTGGATCGCGGAGCCCGACGGCAGCGGCTCGGTCGCCGCGACGCGCACGGACCTCGACGACGCCGAGCTCCAGTGCTGCCTCGCAACGCACAGCGACTCTGGCCTGCGCGCGTTCACGGCAGCGGCGCCGTGCCCGCTTCAGTCCTGCCCGCCGCCGAGCGTGAGGTTGGCCGTCGTCACCCAGCCTCCTCCACCCGCGATCGGCGCGCTGGCGCGCAGCACGGGCCCGAAGAGGACGGCCGCGCGGCGCCTCTTGCCCGAGGTGCGCCACGGGGTGATCCGCAGGCCCCCGTCGAGCGCCGCCGACGCGCGGACTCCGCTGTCCCATCCCACCACCTCGCCGGGGCGCGCCGCGGCCGAGAGGTCCCATACGCGCAGGGAGACACCGAGGAAGGGGACGACGAGGTTGGATCCTGGGATGCAGCCCCCCAGCGTCGCGGTGGCGTGGTGCAAACCGCCTTCGCCGAAGAGCAACGAGTAGTCGTAGGTCGCCGCCGTGAAGAGGTAACCGTGGTTCAGGGAAAGCCCCAGGCGCGGCCCGATGGCACCCGAGGTGGACAGGTGCAGGGCGTCGCCGGTGAGATGGGAGGTGCCGTTGGAGAGGACGACGTTACCGAGGCCGCCGATGGCACCCAAGCTGAAAGGACCTTCCACGAAGAGCGAAGTGGCCGAGTCGCGGAGGCGGTCCCGGGGAGGGGCGGGGATGGAGGGATCGGACGTCCGCTCGGCGGCCTGGTAGGCGCCGGCATTCTCGGCGATTTCAGGGGGAAAGCGGGGCACGGTGTTCGCCTCGGGGGGGGCACAGGACGCCCCCTGGAGACAGGCGGCGAGCGTCAGCACGGCACGGCATCGCTTCGGCATGAGCACCTCGCCGGAGCGCAGTGCACGGCGCGTGCCGCGTGGCGGAGCGTGCGGGGGGGCGAGGGGTCGATTATGAAGCTCGGGGCGCGAGAGACCGATGAAGAACCCTGCTGCGGCCGTCACCACGCTTCTCCAGCCGGCGCGCGTCTTCGACGGAGCGGTCACGCGCGAGGGGTGGGTGACCCTGGTGCGCGGCGAGCGCATCGAGGCCGTCGGGGCCCCGGGGCAGGTCCAGGCGCCGAGCGACGCGGTCGTCGTTGCGCTCCCCGGGATGACGCTGCTCCCAGGCCTCATCGAGGGGCACGCGCACCTTCTTTTGCACCCATACGACGAGGCGTCGTGGTCCGATCAGGTGCTGAAGGAGGCCCTCGCCCTGCGGGTCGCCCGGGCCACCAACCACGCGCGGAGCACGCTGCTTGCCGGCTTCACCAGCCTGCGCGATCTCGGGACCGAGGGCGCGGGGTACGCCGACGTCGGGCTCGAGCAGGCGGTGGACCAGGGGATCATCCCCGGACCGCGGATGATGGTGGCGACGCGCGCCATCGTCGCGACCGGGAGCTACGGCCCGCGCGGGTTCGATCCGGGCTTCCGGGTCCCCCAGGGCGCCGAAGAGGCCGATGGCCTCGAGGGGCTCACCCGGGTCGTGCGCGACCAGATCGGGCACGGCGCCTCCTGGGTCAAGGTCTACGCGGACTACCGCTGGGGGCCTGGCGGCGAGGCGCGGCCGACGTTCTCGGTGGACGAGCTCCAACGGGTCGTCGAGACGGCCCGCTCGAGCGGGCGCGGCGTGGCGGCGCACGCGACGACCGCGGAGGGGATGCGCCGGGCGATCCTCGCCGGCGTCTCCACCCTCGAGCACGGCGACGAGGGGACCCCGGACGTCTTCGCGCTCATGGCCCAGCACCAGGTCGCGCTCTGCCCCACGCTCGCGGCCGGCGATGCCATCGCTCGCTACAGGGGATGGAAGAAGGGCAGCGAGCCGGAGCCCGAGCGGATCCAGGCCAAGCGCCGCAGCTTCCGGTCCGCGCTCGACGCAGGGGTGACGATCGTCAACGGGAGCGACGTGGGCGTCTTCCGCCACGGCGACAACGCGCGGGAGCTGGAGCTGCTGGTGGAGTACGGCCTGGGAAGCGCCGATGCGCTGCGGGCAGCGACCTCGGTCGGCGCCAAGGTGCTCCACCTGGACGCGTCGGTCGGCTCGGTGACGGCGGGCAAGCTCGCCGACCTGATCGCGGTGGAGGGTGATCCGGCTCAGGACATCGAGGCGCTGCGCCGGGTGCGGCTGGTGATGAAGGGTGGGGTGATTTACCGCAGCCCTTCTCCACCGTCCGCGCCTTGACGCCGGGCGCGGGCGTGAGCCCGGAAGCGAACCGTGGCGCAGCGCGCTTTCCTCGTCGAGATGCCGGCGCTGAGCCTTGCGGAGGCGACGGACGCCCTCCGGGGGAGCGCCGCGCAGCGTCGGGATCTGGGGTGTTGATGGCCACCAGGATCCGCGGAAGTTTGACCTTTGCATCGAACGGTGCCGAGCGCACTTCGGAGGCGCGGAACGATCCCACGCCGCAGCGGAAAAACGGCGATACGGTGACCGTCGTGGGGCTGGCCGAGTTCGAGCGCGACCCCAGCGGAGTGCCAGACGGGTCGAGCTACCGCCAGGCACCGCAGCGGGCCGTGATCGCCGCGCCCCTCGGCGGGTACCTGCTCGCGAGCGAGGATCCGGCCCTCGTGGGGGTGGCCGGCGCCCTCCGCCGGTAGAAGCTGGCGCCGCCGTCGCGGTCTCCCGCGGCCTCGACGAGCCCGGGAAGCGGCGCATGCGCATCGCCGCCGAAGCCACCGCGCTCCCTGGGATGCGTGTCCTCCTGGAGTCGGCCGCCGCCGAGAAGGCCGCCCTCTGTGAGCGGCTCGACCAGGTGGACGCCGGGTAGGAGGCACGCCGCGGGTGATCGGCGACGCTTCGGGGCGATCACTCGTCCTCGGGCGGGTCCTCGGAGAGCAGGCGATACAGATCGCGGCGGGTGGTCGCCAGGATCTTCCGCGCCTCGGCTTGCTGGGTGGCGGTCCCGGCCTGGGCGACCTGAACGGCGGCGGTCATCACCTGGCGCATCAGGTTCACCAGGGAGAAGTAGCCCTCGCCGGCGGCGTCGCTCATCGCGCCCCAGGGCGCCGCGACCTCGTCGGGGTGGGCGTCGACGTGGGCGCGCCCGGCCTCCGTGAGCCGGAAGGTCCGCCCGACGCCCGCGGTCTCCGGCTGCACCAGCCCCTCGTCCTCGAGCTGTTGCAGGGCCGGATAGATCGACCCCGGACTGGGCCTCCACAGGCCCTGGCTGCGCTGCTCCAGCTCCTGCATGATCTGGTAGCCGTTGCGCGGCCCCTCCTTCAGCAGGGCCAGGATCCCGGCGCGGATGTCGCCGCGGCGCGCCCGCTGCCCGCGAGGGAACGGGCCCCACGGGAACCCCGGGCCCGGCGGACCGAAGCCGCCCGGCCCGAACCCGAAGGGCCCGCCCCGGCCGCCTCCGCCCTCCGGCCCGCCCCGGTGACGGCCCCGACCCCCGAAGAAGGCGGCGAACGGCCCCGGTCGCCCTTCGGGCTCGCCGTGGTGGTTGCCCCTGCCCTGGAAGAAGGCGGCGAACGGCGCCCCCTGCCCCTCCGGTCCGCGGTGGTGGTGGCCGCTGCCCTCGAAAAATGAGGCGAACGCCTCCGTCCGCCGCTCCCTGTGTCCTCGTTCATGTCGTTCGTGCATGGGGTCTCCTGGATGCCACCCTGAGCGGCATCGCGATAGTTCAACGATATATCGCGACACGGCGCTGTCAAGCGAGCGGCCGGCTACTGCCCCGCTGCGCGGCCGCCTGGACGATCGAAGCCCGCCGCACCGCTGCCGGTCGGCGGGCTCCTGGTGGGTGGCGTGGTGGCGGACGGTAAGGGGTCGCTCCGCGCAAGCGGGAAGGCGCCGCGCATGGCTTACGTCCGTGCTTGGGCCCGGAAGTGGGATCCGACCTCGCCGGCCGCTTTTGGCTGTCCCTTGCGGCGCAAAGGCTTACTCAGGGATCCAGATACGATCGGTCCCCGCTCAGGGCCTTTGCGAACAGGCCCGGAACGATGGCGCGCTCGGCGCAGAGCTGGAAGGCGCGGGGGCCGATGCGGCAGACCAGGGCCTCTCGGGCCTTCTCGTCGAAGAGCTCCACGCGCGCGAGGCGCGAGGGCCGGGCGAGCCAGCCCCCCGCGTTGGGCCCTTCCACGAAGGCGTAGTCGCCCTCACGGAGCCCGCGCAGACCGACGAGCACCTCGCCGCTGGCGAGGGAGACAAAGCGGACCGCGCCGTCGAGCATCCTCCCCGTGAGCAGCGTCTTGCCGTCGGACGAGAGCGCGAGCGCCGAGCCCCGCCTCCAGATCTCCAGGAGGGGTCGTGTCGTCTCGGCGTCCCAGAGCCGGAAGGGATCCGCGACCCCGACGGCCCGTTGCCCCGGCACGAAGAGCACTTGCTGGCCATGGCTCCCGTCGCTAGCGAAACTGGCAATCAGGCGGTCTGCCCGCGTCTTCAGGTCGACGAGGTGGAGCTCGTCGTCGGCACGGGCGGTGTGCCAGACAACGCCCAGGGCGCTGCCCTCGGGCGCAAACGCCAGCCCGCGCGGCTCACCCTCGGGCACGGCGGGCAGAGTGTCGGTGACGGCGCAGCGCGTGGTGTCCCAGTGGAGCACCTCGCCGTGCGAGGCTGTGGCGGCGACGGTGCCGTCCGGCGTCACGGCGACGAACTCGATCTTCCGCTTCTCGCCCTTCCCGGCGCAACGCGGACCGCCGTCCGCGAGGACCGTGATGCCCATTGCCGCAGCGTACACCCCGACGGTGCCATCGGTTGACCAGGCCGCGCCGGCGCGGTTCACAGCCCGCTTCTCCCACCCGCCGCCCGGCGCCTGCCTGGGCGCACCTCTCTTCGCGTCGTAGAGCCGCAGGGCGCCCCCCGCGTGGACGATGGCCAGCGCGGCGCCATCCGGCGAGAAGGCCGCGGACTCCGCCGGCTCGGCGAGCGGCAGGAGAGCCGGCACCCGCGCGCCGGCCGCATCGTAGATCTCGGCGCGCGCGTGCGACATGCTCACGAGGTAGAACTGCCGGTCCGGAGACCAGCTGCCCAGGTTCGTCACGCCTGGCGGCTTCGCCGGCTCTCCGTCGATGCGGCGTCGAGCGTCCTCGGGTGGGATCTTCCGGCGAGTGCCCAGGGTCGCGGCGTCGATCAGCTCGTAGGTCGGGTCGCTGCCATCCTCGGGCAGGTTCGCCAGCGCGAATGTGGTGTCCCCGTCCCAGTAGGCAACGAAGAACGCTCGCGCATGCGGCCGGGTGCGGGTCCGCGTCCAGCGGGTGGTGTCCCAGAGTGCGATCTCGTACGGAGTCACCGTGATAAGGCGCCGGCCACCCTCGGTGAAGTGCAGCTCGAGGACCTCGTCTCCCAGGCGGCCGAGAGAGCGTACGACAGCACCCTCCTCGTAGTCCCACACGCTCACGACGCCGTCGGCGGCGCAGGCGATCCGCGGGGCGCCCGGGGAGACCGCACTCACGCGACAGCCCGTCGGCAAGGTGTGGAGCCGCCGCATCGCGCGCGCGTCGTACACGTCGGTCCAGCTCGAATACCCGATCGCGAGGAACGGGCTGGCCTGGCCGAGGTAGGCGAGGCTCTCGGCCTGCCCGAGCACCCGACCGAGCTCCCGCCACGTGCCCAACTCGAAGATGCTCGCGGACCAGCGATCGCCGACCGCAAGCTGGTCGCCGCGGTTGCTCCACGCAACCACAGGGCCATCGCCGAGAACCTCGGCCGCCGCGTCGGGATAGACGAACTCCCCCCAGCGCCCCTCCAGCGCGACGACCGCGCGATCGAACAGCGTCTGGGCGGCGGCCCCTTGACCGAGCGCGCTCGCCGCTCGACCGGCCCCGAAGAGCGCGTCTCCGTCGGGTTGGGGCCCCCGCGCAGCCTCGAGATAGAGCGATCTCGCTTGCTCGATCTTCTCGGGCGCCGACGCGGCCAGGCCGGCTTCGGGCACCGTGTCTGCGGCGGCACGAAAGCGGTAGATCTCGGCGGCGCTTGGCGCGCGCGGGGGCGGGGCCGTGAGGGCGGCACGCACGTCATCCGCGGCTCTCTTTGCCTCGACGGTCGCCTGCGGATCGGCCTGTATCCCTTCGGCGACGCGTCCGGCCTCGACGGCACGGCCCACGCGAAGCAGCGCGCGGACGAGCGGCGCTCTCCCTTCGGCAGCGGCGGCGGGGCAGGCCCTGGCGGCGTGCTGAAGCACTCGGATGGCCCGATCGAGCTTCCCCGCCTCGAGCAGCGCAGGCACCCTCGCTTGCCCCACGCGGGCCATCGCACATGGATCCGGGCTCGGGGCGGCAGCCGCGGTCACCACCGCGACCGCAGGAACGGGCGGCGGCAGCCTGACGCCGCACCCGAGCAACAGCAACGCAGCGACACCCCGTGTCCCGAGGCCCCGCAAGCCGGTGCCCAGGGACGCACCAGGGCCCACCCGGCCGACGTGGACGCGACGCATTGCGGCAGCATCGCCGATGGGCCCCGCGGCGCCCAGGGGACTCTGCCGGCTCGTCCGGATAGCAGCGGCTCCGGCAGGCTGCGCGCTCTCTATCCCCCGCCCCGGGACGTCGGGCTGGCCGGCGGCGGCGCAGACTGCCTCGCTCGATCGCCGGATCTCTGCCCCCACGGACGATGGCAACGCCCGCTTCAAGCGGAAGAAGCGCGGGCCGTTCACCGCGGAGCTCGACGGGTTCAACCTCCAGGCGGCGGTGAGGATCGAAGCTGACGACGACGAAGGGCGCGAGCGCCTCGTCCGCTACTGCGCGCGGCCGTGCTTCGCCCTCGATCGGCTCAGCTTGCTGCCCGATGGCCGCGTTGCCTACCGCGTCAAGGACGGAGGGCGCGGCGGCACGCACCGCGTGATGACGCCGGTCGAGCTGCTGGCGCGGCTCGCGGCGCTGGTACCTCCGCCGAGATATCCGCTCGTGATCTACCACGGCGTCCTCGCGCCACACGCCAAGTGGCGAAGCGCGGTGGTGCCCAAGCCGCCGGGGGTCGTACATGCCCACGACCTTCCGGCGAGCGGCAGCGGAACCGTGAAGCGCGATGCGGCGACCGCAGCCTCGATGCCGCCGCGAACGCGGAAGGACGCCTCGCCAGGCCCGTGCCACCTCGCGCCGGGCGGACATCCGCGCCGGGGGGCGCCGCCGCCCCGTCCAGCCCGCCAACGTTCTCTTCACCGCCGCTCGCGGCCCCGTCGACCTCGTGCTCGACACGGTGGGCGGCGCGCTCCCCGATCTGATCCGCATCGTGGACGGCAATCCGAAACGGGTGCTCTCGATCGCCGATCGCAGTGGCCCGGAGCTCGGCGTGCGCGGCAACCACGACGCCGGGATTCCGCTGCGCTACGAGACGTTCGGCGAGATCGCGCAGGCTGCAGCCGCCGGGAAGTTCCGCATTCCCATCGCCCGCACCTTCCCGCTCGAGCGGTGGCGCGAGGCGATAGAGATCAGCGTGGGCGGCAAGGCCAGTGGGAAATTGCTGCTGCTCCCTACCCAACCCTCCATCGACCCCGGATCCCCTTGAACGGGCCGGTCACCTCCGAGGTGATCCACCGCCGACCTGATCGACTTCGATGAGGCGCGCAGGACGAAGCCCCTCATCGAGGCCCCGGCGGTCAGCGCGCCGTCATCCCGCCGTCGACCGGGATGTTCCCGCCCGTTTGCCAGCTCCCGCGATCCGACACGAGCAACGCGACGACCTCCGCCACGTCCTCCGGGGCCCCATAGCGACCGAGCGGAACTTGCTTGGCGAAGAGGTCGGGCGGAGCGCCCATCGCGTCGCTGAACGCCTTGCTCCCGGGCGTCGTCACCGGCCCCGGCGACACGACGCTCACGCGGATTCCGCTCGGCGCGAGATCGACCGCGAGCGAGCGTGAATAGGCGTTGAGCGCCGCCTTGGCGGCGCCGTAGTGCGCGACCACGCCGACGGGCATCGTCGCCGCGCCCGACGAGATGTTCACGATCGCGCCGGCCTTCGACTCGCGGAGCGCCGGCAGCACCGCGTTTGTGAGGCGCACCGCGGCGAGGAGGTTGAGCGCGAGGCCCTCGAGCCACTCCTCGTCCGGGATCGACGCGGTGCCTGCCGGGAACCCGCGCCCACCGCCCGCAGCGTTGACGAGGATGTCGAGGCCGCCGAGGGCGCCCAGCGCTCCCGCGGCGATCGCCTTCACACCTGCAACGGAGGTGACGTCGCCGGCAACGAACGTCGCTCCCGCGGGCGCGGAGTCGCCACGCGAGCGCGCCGTGACCACCACCTTCGCGCCGGCGTCGAGCAGGCGCTGCGCAATCGCGGCGCCGATGCCGCGCGTGCCCCCGGTGACGAGCGCACGACGGCCGCTGAGCTCCTTCGAGAAATCGAGCTTGCTGGACATGAGATTCCTTTCGTCGAGAACGACGCGTCCTACCTACGGCTCGGGACCCGCACCATCCATGCGCAGTCGTCCGGGAAAGTTTCGAAATCGTCCGCGCTGCCTGGAGACCGGTCCCCGGGCACTCTAGGCTACTGCCCGATGGACGCTCTCAGCGCGGTTCTCGCCCCGGTTCGTCTGCAGCAGGTCTGCTGGGCTTCCACGGTCGGGCGCGCACCGTGGGGCCTGGCCTTGCCGGGAGGGCCGAGCTGCATCCGCTTCCACTACGTGCGGAGAGGCCGTGCGTGGCTCAGTATCGACGAGACGGACCAGCCACCCGTCGCGCTCGAAGGCGGCGATCTCGCGGTCCTGCCGCTCGGCCACGCGCACGTGCTCGGCGACCATCCACACAGCGTCCCCACGCGTTTCGCCGACGCCGCGCGGTGCGAGTCACGCAGCGCCGTCCTGCAGCTCGAGGTCGGCGCGAAGGGGCCGGAGACGAGCTTCGTCACCGGCGCCTTCGTGCTCGACGATCCGCTCGCGCGGCAGATCCTCGCGGCGTTGCCGCCGCTCATCCGCATGACGCCCGAAGCGGAGCAGGGGGTGCCGTCGTTCCTCGAGAACATCCAGTTCGTCACCCGCGAGGTCGAGACGAGCCGGCCCGGGTCCGAGATCGTCCTGCTCCGGATGGCGGACGTCCTCTTCATCCAGATCCTCCGCGCGTCTCTCGCGCGCGTCCCCGACGACGGCGGCGGCTTCCTCGGCGCCCTGCGCGATCCGAGCACCGCAGCGGCGCTCGGCGCGATGCACGATCGCGCTGAGGCGCCGTGGACCGTGGCCTCGCTCGCCGAGAAGGTCGGCCTCTCGCGCTCGGTCTTCGCGGCGCGCTTCACGCAGCTCGTCGGCGAGCCGCCGCTCGGCTACCTGACGCGTCTCCGCATGCAGAAGGCGGCGACACTGCTCCGCGAGGGCGCGACGCTCGCGAAGGCCTCGCACCTGACGGGCTACGCGTCGGAGGCCTCGTTCAGCCACGCGTTCCGCCAGTGGGCCGGCGTCCCTCCCGGCGCCTGGCGCAAGAACCCCAGGGCTCAGGGTGCGGGATAGCGCCGGCCGGCGCCTGGCGCGGCCTGCTCGGGCTCGCGGCGGATCCCCCGAAGAGCTGCGCCAGCGACGGCTTGAACGACACCGCGCCGAGAACGTTGGGCGAGGCGTGGGCCTGAGTGTGCCGTCCTCGCCGGCGGGGTTGCCTCCAGCTTGCCGATCTCGTCTGCAAAGGACCTGCGCCGCTCCCGGGCGACGCTTCCCGCCGACGAGCGCGTCGCTGTCGAGGTCGGCAAGACCCCCTACGTTCGCTTCGACCTCAACGACTACTCGGTGCCCCCCACCCACGTCCGGCGCACCCTGGTCGTCGTCGCTTCGCCCTCCTAGCTATCTAGACGACCCCCCGCGCCAGCCGAACGCTGCGGCCGCCGATGGCTACCGTCTGCAGACGACCGCGGGTGGGGCGACAGCCTATGTCACGGGCGCAGGGTCACTGGCAATGACCGCGGGAGGGACGGCGGTGGCGATGCTGGCGGCGGTAGCAGGGGCGGACGGGCGGAAGGTGAGCTGGGTGGTGTGGAAGTAGGGCCCCGGAGCGCGGCCACAGCGCCGACGAGCCCCTCGTGCCACGCAGCCGCCAGGGGCGTCGCGAAGAGCACTGCCGTCGTGAAGGCGACTGCAGCACACGCGGTCGCGCGCGACGCCGCGTCGCTCTCGGCCGCCGGTTGCCGCCACGAAGCCACGAGGGCCGCGAGCGCCAGCAGGCAGCCGACGCCGGTCCCGATCACCCAGGCCAGCGGCGGCCCCAGCGTGTCGCTCAGGTCGTGGAGGCGCCGCTCGCCCTGCTGCCCCGTGGCCTCGTCGTACACCCACACCTGCGGGGACGAGCGCATCGCCCCGCCGCGGTCGACGTCGCCGCCCACGAGCAAGAGGCCGCGCCCGGGGTCGTGCCAGAACCGGAGGTGGTCGCAGGGCGCCTCGATGGGACCCAGCTCGCGCGCGCCCGCGGGGGTGACGACCGTGAAGCTTCGCTCGCCCGGTCCGGGAGGGCAGCGCACGCAGCGCGCCGCCGCGCAGGCGTCGCCGTCGATCTGGGCCACGCTGGGGAGCGAGGCGACGTAGCCGTCGGGCTCCGGGAAGCGCGACCGGCGCACGGCCCCGCCGATGGTGAGCGCGACCGCTACGGCGAGCGCGAGCGCGGCGAGGGAGCGCATGACGGCGCGCGTGACACCACCGGGCCACAGGCCGAGCGGGATGGCAAGGAGGAACGCCGCCAGCGGGCCCGCCGCGAGGAGGAAGAGCATGAACCCGCCGGCCAGGATCCAGCCAATGCCGTCGCGGGGGATCGAGTCCACGGTGGGGACGGTGAGCGCCCGGTCGCAACAGAAGGCGATGAAGGGCGCCGCCCCGGCGCTCGCCGTGGCCGCGACGGCGAGGCCACGATCGCGGAAGCTCGCGGGGAGCGCCACACGGGCGAGCAGCGACGCGACGACGAGCACCGCCGCGAAGGCGAGCGACCCCGGGATCCGGATCGACACCCGGTCCGCGAGCAGGATGCCGACCAGGGCCACGTGCAGGGTGAGGACGCCGAGGAGGGCGAGGCGCTGCAGGACCGCCGCGCGGGTCGGGGCTTTCGCATCCACTGCGGGGAGAGGCGGCACCCCCGCAGCCTACGCCGGCGCGCTCCCGGCTTCTCGCCTTCGTCGCCCGCAGCCTCGTCGCGCACCCGCGCCGCGATCTCGTACGAGCGCAGGCGGGCGCCGTGATCGAACACCATCGAGGTCAGCATCAGCAATCTGGCGCGTACAGTATGGCGGCAACCGAGGGGCCCGTTGGGACACGCTTACCCGCTAAAATCACGCGGACTTTTGAATGCAACGACCAGGTCGTGGTTGTGCGATTCGGTCAACCGAACGATGGGGCGAGATGTTTCTTGCCTTCGCAAAGGCGTTTGGATCCCCTACCCACCTGGTGTCATGACCGACTGGAGCACGCTCGAAGATGCCATGGGCACGGCGGAGGCGGTGCCCGAGCTCATCGCCGCCCTCGACGCCCCGCGGAAGCGCGAGCGCCTCGCTGCCTTCGAGGAGCTCGCAGACAGCCGACTCGTACACCAGGGAGGGCGACGCTGGCCGGCCAGCCTCGCCGCCGTGCCGCTCCTGCTCGGGCAGCTCGACGAGCCCGGGCACCACCGCGGGCGGTCGCTCGTGCTCGCGCTCCTGGCCACGATCGCGGCGGGATCCCCCGAGGAGTACGCCTCTGGAGGCCGGCGATGTCCGCCGCTCTCGGTGCTCGCTGCCGACCCTGGGATCGACGGCAGCTGCTTCCGCGCGGTGGGCGCGGGCGTGCCACGCTACGAGGCGCTGCTCGAGCTCGTCGAGGCGCCCGTGCGCGCGTACGCCGCCTTGCCCCTCGCTCTCGTCGCGCCCGCGCGCGCCGTGTCCTTGCTGACCGAGAAGGTGAGCCGGGATCTCGACGACGACACCAAAGTCGCTTGGCTCGTCGCCGTGGGGGTCGCGGCGAAGCTCGGCGAGCTCCACCCGGCCGTCCCCCGCATCACCGGAGAGCCCCCGGTGAACGTGGCGGCGAGCATCGCGCGGGTGCTCGCAGGGGTCGCGGCCGGCGATGCACTGGCCGAAGCCGACGCTCTGGCTCCGGGGCTGACCGATCCTCTCTCGAAGCTCGCGACGCCCTTTGGCGCGCTCGGGAGGGTGGCCCTCGGGGCCTTGATCACGCTCGGAGCTGCCGGGCACCACGCGCTCACCCTTGCCTTCGATCGCACGCCCCCCGACGAGCAGATCTCCGTCGCCCATGCGCTGATCCGGGCGGGCGTGCCCGGCGCCGACATGATGCTGCCGCGCGTCCCCCTGCGTCCCTCCCGCTCGTTTCCAAAAGAGCTGCTCGACGTCGTGCGGCTCGTCGCGCGGCGCTCGCCCGAACGGTACACCTGGGCGCCGCTCATGCACCTCCGCCCCGTTGGCATGCCGACCTGGCTCCCCGATCTCCGCAGGTACCTCGGCATCGATCCCCCAGGGCCGCTCGAGAGCCTCGTCTCGTGGCGTGGTTCGCAGGTGGAGGCGATCATCGCGATGGAGACGCTCGCGCTCGGCGAGGCCAGCGAAGCGGAGGTCCGGACCGCCCTGCTCGCAGGGCGAGCTCCTTCGGTGCGTGTGGCGATGGCGCTCGCCGCGGCCGACGACCGCTACGAGCTCCACTTCCGAAGCCTCTCGTGGAAGCTCAACAGCGCGATTCTCTTTGCTGTCTCCCTCCTCGACGACGAGGCTTGCTTGCTCTCGAGGCGCAGACCACCGCCTTCCAGGCGCTGGGCGACGGCGCGAGGTGGGCCTCCGCCGTCGGGTGGGCGCGCCCTTCCTCCGCGATCTCGTCCCTGTGCTCTGGCAGGATGGGCTCGCCGAATATGCGCGAGAGGAGCTGGTCGATTGGCTCCGCGAAATCATCGCTGACGCCCCCGCCGACGTCCGCGACAAGTTCGCGCTGGAGATGCCCTTCGAGACCGAGATCGTCCCCGTCGACAAGATCAGGGGCCATCGTGTAGGGCACGCTTACAAGGCCTGGTACCTGCTCGATCTCGCGGCAGATCGCCGGGCCGCGGCGAAGCGCGGCGTGGAGGCCGTAGCGGCGTGGACGCCCAACCTGACGCTCGCCTTCTACCAGCGCCCAGTCGAGGCCGCCGAGCGGGCGCTGCGCGCGCTCCTTCCGGAGGCACGCGAGGCGTTCGAGGAGCGCAAGGGCTCGGTAACCGCCTACGGGCGCAAGGCGTTGGAGGCGATCCTGAGGGTGAGCTGACCGGCTGCCTGTGCCAAGAAGTCGACGACGAAGCGGTCAACGGACTGCGAGCTGCCAGAGGCGACCGAGCGGGATCGGGCGCGCTCCTCGCATCCTGTGGAGACCTCGCAAGGCACGTAGGCGCGGCGTGCGGCGCAGCCCGTCCGGCTCTCCGATCAGGTAGCGCTCGTCGACAACGTGGCGATCACGGAGGACATGGACCGCCGCCCCCGCAAGCGCGAGCTGGGCCCGCGCCCCACCGATAGCGGGCTCGGGAGACCGCGAAGCGGCTCCGCCACGCGGCCACCGTCCACGCGCCCGGCGACGGCGAGACTGAGGATCCCGCGGGCGGCGGCACCGGCCCCAGCACCGACGTCGGGGTTGCGCTGTGCATTCTCGCTTGCGCGGAGCGACCCCTTACCGTCCGCCACCGCGCCACCCACCAGGAGCCCGCCCACCGGCAACGGTGCGGCGGGCTTCGTCGTTCGAGGAGCCTGCGCCGGGCGGTCAGTCACCTCGCCCGCGTCGCGGTGGGGGAGGGGACACGGAGCCCCCTATCCCCGCGCGGAGACCCTCACGAGGCGGAACCGCTTGCCGAGGAGCCCGTGGACGAGCAACACCCCCTCGGTGACCACGTACCCAGCAGGACCGGCTGGGAGAACGCCCGGCACGGTTACGCCGCTGTTACCTAGGGAGGCCCTCGCGTCCACGCCGAGCTGCGCAGCAAGGGCATTCAAATCGGCAAAAAGCGGGTCGGGCAACTCATGCGCGAGGAGGGGATCAAGGCGCGCCGGAAGCACCGGTTCCGACACACCACCGACTCGAACCACACGAACCCCATCGCGCCCAACGTGCTCGAACGACAGTTCGAAACGACGGCGCCGAACAAGGCCTGGGTGACGGACGTGACGTACATCGCGACCGGTGAGGGCTGGCTGTACCTGGCGGCGAGGCTCGACTTGTTCTCGCGCCGCGTCGTCGGCTGGGCGACGAGCGCGACGAACGACCGCGCCCTGGCGCTCGAGGCACTGGGTCAAGCACTGCGCGCGCGGCGACCGGTGCCGGGGCTCGTACATCACTCCGACCGCGGCAGCCCCTACGCCAGCGAGACTACCGGTCGGCACTGAGCCAGAGCGGCATCGTCGCGAGCATGAGCCGCACCGGTGACTGCTGGGACAACGCCGTCGCCGAGAGCTTCTTCGGCACCATCAAGGGCGAGCTCGTCGACCACGAGCGCTACCCGACGCGGGACGCGGCGCGCGCGTCCATCGGTGACTACATCGAGGGCTCTACAACACCACTCGAAGGCATTCGTACCTCGGCTACAAAAAGCCGATCGAGTTCGAATTGAAAGTACAAGTCGCCGCGCTTGCGGCATAGTCCGATTGTCCACGAAAGCGGGGGAAGATCAGGAAGATCAGCGGCGCCTGCTGGAGGCGACGGTGGCGTGGGCGCGGAGCGAGGCCGGGCTCTCGTTCATCGACCTCGGCGTGTTCTCCGGCAACGCGCCGGCGCGCCGGCATTACGAGCGCATGGGCTTCGTCGTGATCGGGGAGCGGCCGGACGCGTTCCGCCTCGACGCGGGGCCGGTCATCGACGACGTCCAGATGGTGCTGCGGCTGCGCTGAGGTCGGGAGACCGCAGCCTTTCGGCGGGCCGCTCGCGTAGGCTGGCCGGATGTCGATTCACGATTTCTTCGTCGCCGACACGCGCAAGCGGGTCTCGGCGGCGATCGCGGCGATCGAGGAGCACACGGCGGCGGAGGTCGTCGTCACGGTGCGGCGCCGGTCCGGCCATTATCGGCAGGCCGATCTGCACGCCGGCATCGCGTGCGCGTTCCTGGCGCTCCTCGTCCTGCTCTTCGCCGAGAGCGAGTTCGAGACGGCCTGGATGCCCGCCGAAGTGGTGGGCGCCTTCGTCTTCGGCGTGTTCGTCGCGTCGGGCATCCCGTCGATCCGGCGCAGGCTCACGTCGCGGCGGTGGATGCGGGAGAACGCGCGGACGGCGGCGCGGGCGGCGTTCTACGATCTCGGGGTCGCGCGCACGCGCGGCCGCACGGGCCTCCTCGTGTACGTGTCGATGTTCGAGCGGCGGGTGGAGGTCGTGCCGGACATCGGGGTCAAGCCGGCCGAGCTCGGGACAGAGTGGGCCGCGGCGCTCGAGCGGATGGAGCAGGCGGTGCGAGGGCGCCCCGATGTCGATCGGTTCCTCGCGGCGCTCGGCGCCCTGGCCGCGCCGCTCGCGCGCGCGCTGCCGGCGCAACCGGACGACCTCGACGAGCTCCCCAACGAGCCGGTGGTCGCGTGAGGCGGCGCGTCCTCGCGGGGCTGTGCCTCCTCGTCGTGGTGCTCGCCGTCGGCGTCTTCGCCGCGACGGCGTTCGCTCGCCCGGGGGGCGGGCAGTCCTTCAGCCACGGATCGTCGCCGTCGTTCTCCCCGAGCCACACGTCCCCGTCCTCGGGGGGCCGCAGCAGCGGCCATGGCAGCAGTAGCGGGTCCGGCGACGCCGCGGGGGAGCTGGTCGGCGCGATCGTCGACCTCCTCTGGATCCTGCCGTGGCCGATGAAGCTCGCCCTGTTCCTCGGCATCCTGGTCTGGGCGGGCATCAGCCATTACCGTTCCACCGCGCACGGCGACTGGAGCACGGCGTCGACGGAGATCGAGCCGCCCCCGCGCCGAGCTTCGCCCGCCCAGGCGCCGCACGAGGATCCGAGCAGCGTCCGTCACCAGCTCGCGCGGCTTCGCGACGTCGATCCCGCGTTCTCGCTCGTACTGTTCGAGGACTTCCTCTACACGCTCTACACGGAGGTGCGCCACGCGCCCGGCGTCGGCAAGCTCGACACCCTGGCGCCGTACCTCTCGGCGAGCGTGCTGGCGGAGATGAAGGCCGCGCCGCAGCCCTTGGTCTCGGCGGTCATCGTCGGGGCGATGCGCTTCACCCGGGTCCACGGGCACATGGCGGACGTCGTGGTCGACGTCGAGCTCGAGGTGAACCTCACGGTGACCGAGGGCGGCAAGGACGCGACGCTCTACCGGGTCGAGTCGTGGTCGCTCACCCGCCGCGCCAACGCGCCCTCGCGTCAGCCCGAGCGCGCCCGCGTCATCGACTGCCCGGGCTGCGGCGCGCCGCTCTCGGCGGTCATCGCGGGGACGTGCTCGCACTGCAACCAGGCCGTGGCGACGGCGGATCTCGACTGGCGGGTCACGCGCGCGGAGGTCGAGAAGGAGGAGCGAGTCCCGCCCGCGCTGACGGGCGACGTCGCGGAAGCGGGCACGGATCTGCCGACGGTGGTCGACCCCGATGCGAACCGCGCGCTCGAGGCGCTCGGCGAGCGCGACAAGAGCTTCTCCCTGCCCGCCTTCGAGCAGCGCGTGGGGCTCGTGTTCCGGGAGTTCCAGGTCGCCTGGTCGGCGCAGGAGCTCGCCCACATGCGGCCCTTCCTCAGCGACAACCTGTTCCAGACTCAGCAGTACTGGATCGACGCCTACAAGAAGCAGGGCCTTCGCAACGTGACGGAGAACGCGCGCATCGAGGGGATCGAGCTGGCTCGCATCGACTCGGACGCATGGTACGACGCGATCACGGTGCGGGTCCGCGCGACGAGCCTCGACTACACGCTCGGCGACGGAGGCGCGCGGGTGGTCGCGGGCAGCCGCGACACCGAGCGCAGCTACACCGAGTACTGGACGCTCATCCGCGGCGCCTCGCGCACGGGGCCGACGCGGACCGAGCTGACCTGCCCGAACTGCGGCGCGCCCCTCGACATCAACATGGCCGGGGTGTGCAAGTACTGCCAGGCGAAGGTCACGAGCGGCGAGTTCGACTGGGTCCTCTCGCGCATCGAGCAGGACGAGGTCTACCTCGGCTGATCAGGCCCACGTGCGTTGAGCGGGAGCAGAACCTACCGCGCAGACCCCGGTCAGTACCGCGTGGATCCTCTCAGCATCGCCTCCCAGAGCCGAATGTTGGCGTCACCTGCGCCTGCGCCGGTGGTCGAGCGCCCCGCAAGTTCCATGCCGGTCCGACGGCGCCAGCCCGAACGTCACGGACCACCTTCTCGAAGGACGAAGCCCGCCACACCGTTGCCGGTGGGCGGGCGCCTGGTGGGTGGCGCGGTGGCGGACGGTAAGGGGTGGCCCCGCGCATGGACTACGTCAGGTACCGGACGCTGCCGCGGGCACCGCGCTGACGGAGGCCCTCTTCGTCATCAACTCGCAGCGCGCCACCGCCGCCTCGGTCGTCATGATCAGGGAGCACCTGGAGCGTGCAAGAGGCGGTTTACGGCGCACTCCGGCACCGGCTATCGCCGCAATAGTACGCATCCTCCCATCCGACCTGCCAGCCCGCATCGGTCCCCCGGAAATACGTCGACTGCTCCTCCTCGGCCCGATCGCCGGCCTTGTGCGCCTGGCTCTCACAGACATGGCCGGCGCCCTTCGGGTGGTGCGGCTCCGGGAGAACACCATGTAGGATCCGGTGTGATGGCACGAGGCCTCATAGCCATCGGTGACGAACGTGAGCTCCGCGGTGTAGTAGAAGTCGCGGACAGGATCCGGCGACGATTCGCGGTGGTGAACGCTGTGCACGACGACCCCTGTGAGGCGGACGACGCCGTCCTTGCCGTAGCGGTTGTCGAGGACGCTGCGGAGGGCGGCCTCGGTCGGCAGCTCCGGTGAAGGCACGGGCAGGGGATCGAAGCGGACCGTCGCCGTGACCTCGCCCTGCACGCGCCCACCTGTGCGCGGATAATGATGAATGCTCCCGAGCGCTCGCTTCGCGCAGACCACGAGCTCCGCGTCGAGCGATCCCCTCGCTTCCAGCTTGACCTCGACGGGCCCGTCGGAAGGCGGAGGCCGCACGGTGAAGGTGAACTCGCCCGTCTGGGCCGAATTCGCAAGCAGCCCGTCTGTGTAGCAGTTCTCGACGGTAGAGAGCCCAGTCGGGTAGCCCATGGACCGAGTGTGGCGTCACCCGGCCCAACATCACCGTCGTCGTGAGCGCAGACCGCAATAGGCGGGCAGATTTCTCCGAGGGGTCGGGGGGCGCGCCGCCAGCACATCCGCCTCCCTTTGAACGGCACCCGACCACGACGAGCAGCGCCGCCGTAAGCCCTGCGGCGCGACGGAGGTGCATTCGGCGAACTTAGCGCATGTCACGCCATCGTCCGTGACCTGGGTCCGTCGCACACGCATGGTGGCACTGCCGGTGAGCACCCAGCGCGCGATCTCCGCTACTTCAGGTGCGGGCTGGGCCACGGTCGAGCACACCCGCGCCGTGAGGCGAGCGCGCGCGCAAACCGCAACGAGAGCGAGGATCGCGAGCCCATGGAGCTGGGGATGAAGCTGGACCCGCCCCATGACGAGCCCGGCCACCGCGAACACGACCAGGACGACGCCGCAGGCGACGACGACCCCGGTCACCACGGCCAAGGACGCTGGCGCGACGCATCGCCGTCGGGGGTGGGCTCCCACCCCTCAGTGCGGCACGAGTGGCAACGTCGGCGCCGCGTACCACGCCGGAGCCGTCGCGAGGTAGGCCTCCGGCCCCGCCGCCGCGTCGAGATCGAACGAGCTCCCCCCGCCCGTCGTCGTGCGCACCACGTGGAGCACCGTGCCGGCCCAGAACGAGAGGCAGCCCCCGTCGGCGTCGAGGGCGTAGCCGGTGTGCTCCCAGTCGTTCATCCCGTCCTGCTCCAGGAGCTGGGTCACCGCCGAGAGGGGGCGCATGAGCTCCACGGAGGTGCCGTCGATGCGGCCGCCCGTGGGTGGGGGCCAGCCGGTCGGGGGCGAGACGGCGTAGGCGCTCGAGAAGCCCAGGTAAGTGCCCCCCGCCTCCAGCCCCTGGACGGAGAGGAGGCCGCCGAGCGGATCGCCGAGCGCCGTCCAGGAGCCGTCCTGCCCGAGGCGGTAGAGGTGGGCGGCCTGGGCGTCGCGCAGCGGCATGAGGAGGCTGCCGTCGGAGGTGATGGCGACCTCGCCGAGGCTCTCGTCGTAGAACGGGTTCTGGGTGAACCAGGCGAGGCGCGACAGGCCCATCGGGACGTTCACGGCGATCGGCACCAGGGCGGAGGTGGCGAGGTTGGCGGCGAGGAACTGGCTCCCGCCAGCGTAGAGGAGGATCCAGTCGCTGTCGTGGACGTCGAAGATCCGCCAGCCCGTGGCGGGAGGCGGGAGCGCGAGGACCTGAGCGCTGTGGGCGCTGGCCAGGACGAGCGAGCCGCTGGTGGTGTCGAGGGTGAGGATGCGTGAGCCGATGAAGGCGTCGACCCCGGCCGGGTACGGCGTGGTGCCTGAGCAGGGGTCGAGCCAGAGGCTGGTGAGGCTGCCCGAGCTGGTATCGGCATTGGCGGCCGGGACGACGCCCTGCGCGTCGGGGTCGCCCATGGGGACTACCCCCTGGAACAAGCCGCTCCGCTCGGCCTGCTGCCCGTCGGCCACGGCGACGACCTCGGTCGCCCCCAGGCTCCCGAAGCCATAGCCGTAGGCGAACACGCCGGCGTCGTTGCCGCGGATGGCCACGCCGGCATCGAGCGGGTTGCCAGAGCTTTCATAGGGCGTGTCGAACGCGTCGTGGAACACGGTCTGGTGCGTGGTCCAGCTCCGGATGATGACCTCGACGCGCGCGACGGTCGGGTTGGAAGGGTTGGCCCCATCGGGATAGGTGGCCCAGTGGACGGCGCCGTAGAAGGCGCCGCTGCTGTTCACGGAGGACTCGCCGCTCTCCGCGGTGGCGGCGAGGGCCGGGACGTCGGCGAAGAACTGGAAGACCGGCTGCGGGCCGTTGCCGAGGGAAGCCTCGAAGAGCGTGACGCCGACCACCGACGCGAACGCCGGGGCCGCGCCGGCGGCCGGATCGAACGCGCAGGCGAAGCCGACCGGACCGGTCGGGGTGAAGGACGGGGAGAGGGCATGGATGCAGGTGAGGCCGGCGTCGGGGAGGCCGGCCTCGAGGGGGCCGGCGTCGATGAGGCTGACGGCCAGGTCCGAGCGGGCGCCACAGCCGACGAGGGCGAGCGCGGCGACGGCGAGGCACGACGAGGGGGAGAAGGAAGTCATGGCAAA
>Ga0302283_1001388_pt1 | contig 20368 bp, 15 predicted proteins | sample III_Fen_E1_4_FD_198770 | JGI IMG/M metagenome (GOLD analysis project Ga0302283, IMG submission 198770) | Peat permafrost microbial communities from Stordalen Mire near Abisko, Sweden - III_Fen_E1_4 | ecosystem: Environmental > Terrestrial > Soil > Wetlands > Permafrost | place: Sweden: Abisko... | reverse complement strand
TGCACCAGTCCGTCGTGGAGACGGGCACGGGCATCTGCCGCGACATCAAGCAGGCCCGCGCCGAGGTCACCGAGCTGCGCGGCTCGCTCAACGATCTGGCCAAGAGGAACGGGCTGCGCATCGTCGCCGCCGGCACCCACCCCTTCAGCGACTGGAAGAAGCAGGACATCACCGAGGGCGACCGCTACCGCGGCATCGTCGAGGATCTCCAGGACGTCGCCCGCGCCAACCTCATCTTCGGGCTCCACGTCCACGTCGGCATCAAGGACCGGGACACGGCGATGGCCCTGGCCAACCAGATCCGCTACTTCCTCCCGCACATCCTGGCGCTCTCGACCAGCTCGCCCTTCTGGCTCGGCCGCGCCACCGGGCTGAAGAGCATCCGCAGCGAGATCTTCAAGCGCTTCCCGCGCACCGGCATCCCGGGGACGTTCCGCTCCTACGCCGCGTTCCAGAGCTACGTGGACGTGCTGGTGAAGACAGGCTGTATCGACAACGCGAAGAAGATCTGGTGGGACGTGCGCGCCCACCCCTTCTTCGACACCGTCGAGGTCCGCGTCTGCGACATGACCACCCGCATCGACGACACCGTCGCCATCGCCGCCCTCATCCAGGCGCTGATGGGCAAGCTCTACCTGCTCTACCGGCGCAACCTGGGCTTCCGCGAGTACTCGCGCGCCCTCATCGAGGAGAACAAGTGGCGCGCCGTGCGCTACGGCCTCGACGGCCAGCTCATCGACTTCGGCAAGCAGGAGCAGTTCCCGGTGCGCGAGCTCATCGGCGAGCTGCTCGAGTTCGTCAGCGAGACCGCCGACATCTTCAAGTCGCACGACGATCTCGAGCGCATCCGCACCATCCTCAAGGAGGGTTCGAGCGCCGACCGGCAGCTGGCGGTCTACGCGAAGAACAACAGCTTCCACGACGTCGTCGACGATCTGATCGAGCAGAGCGCGGTCGGGGCGTAGTCGAGACCAGGCGGGCAGGAGAGGGGAGGCCCCCCTCCTGCCACCGTCTGCCACGTCTGAGGTTGTTTAGCAGCCGTCGCGAGCGGCCCGAGGCTAGGAAGGCCGAGGGAGCCGTATTCCTGTACGGTGACCGAGGCCGACGCATCCCCGTCGGAGGGCATCGGGTCGCGAGTAGGCTGATAAACAACCTCAGAGGCCGGCGCGCGGCTCGGGGACGCAGACGCCGAGCGCGCACATGGTCAGATCGATGTCGGGCGTGGCGCAGGAGACGTGCTTGGCGCAGTAGTCGTCGTAGCCGCACATCAGGAAGCAGGAGGACGCGGAGCCGAGCGCGCCGGTGTGGGTGACGCACGACCAGCTCCCGGTCAGCCACACCGCCTCCTCGTGGGAGACGTCGAAGAGGCAGGTCTCGGCGCGGGTCACCGTGTCGTAGGCGTTGGTCGCGCACTTCTCGCCGTGCGCGAGCTTGTCGTGCTGGCGGGCCATGGTGTTGAGCAGGAACGTGTAGTCGCAGACGTAGTCGTGCGTGGTCTGCCGGGAGACTCGGTCGCGCAGGGAGGGGTCCTTGAGGCCGCGCTCGTGGAGGTTGCGCATCAGGGTGACGAGCTTGTTGTTGCCGTCCTCCTTCTCGCCGTCCTTGAGCGCCGCGAGGATCTGCTCCTGCTCCTTGAGCGCGTCCGCCTCGTTGGTGGCGGCGACGGGCGTGTAGCCGAGCCGGATGAAGCGCGGGGGCGTGCGCGGCGTGCAGCTCCGGGCGTGCTCCCAGAGCTTCTGGTCGGCGATGATGGGACGCGCCGTGTTCGGCTGCCGGCACACGCCGATGACGCCCTCGGGGACGGTGCCGGTGGTGCGGTCGGCAGGCTGCCCGGGCCCTTCGTTGAAGAACTCGGTCGAGGTCGCGCAGCCCGCGCCCACCACGCCCAGTCCCACCAGCGTCGCTGCCGCCAAGCCCAGTTTCAAGGCGTTCCCAGTCACGGCCGCCACGGTAGCAGACCCATGCCCCTCACCGAAGATTTCGTCGGGGGACGGCGACGGCCGCGCCCACGGGCTCGCTCACCGAGGGCGGAGCCGCTTCGGTCCGATGACCTCGTCCCCCTCGGGGCCCTGGCCGTCGAAGCGGATCTTGTAGTCCTTGCCCTCCGGCCGGAGCACCTTGCCGGGCACCCAGACGCCCTTGTAATCGACGAGGACGAGCTGCGCGGGCTGGAAGTGCAAGCCCTTGAGGGAGCCGGGGTCGCGGACGATGCGGTCGGCAGGGATCTCTTCCTCGCCGCCGGAGGCGAACTTGACCTTGGCGGTGCCGGCACCCACGGCGGTCACGGTGGCGGAGAACCACGCGCCGCGCTGGGTCACCAGCACGCTCTCGCCGACGGCGGGAGGCCCGGGGGGCGCCGCGGGGGCGCCGTCCACCACGGCAGGCTTGGGCTTCTCGACAGGCTTCTCCGCCTTGGCAGGCTTCTCCGGCTTGGCCTCGGGCTTGGCTTCCGGCGGCTTGGGCGGAGCGGGCAGGGGGGCGACCGTGGGCGCGGGGGGCGGGGCGACCGCGGCGACCTTGATGCGGTCGGCGGCGACATCCTGATCGTACTGCGGGCCGAAGGCCTCGAAGCGCACCACCCAGTGATCGGCGGCGGACGCGGCGAGCACCTTGCCAGCGACCGACTGGCCGTTGACGTCGACCGTCACCGCGCTCCCGACGTTGTGCGCGGTCGGTCCAGCGAACGGCCGACGGAGCCTCTCGGGCCCGACGGTCTCGCCGGCCTCCGCGCCGTAGCCGTCGTAGTGCACGCGCCAGGAGTCCGCCGAGACCTGGGTGACCACGTCCGCGAAGAGGAGCCGGTTCTGATAGCTGACCAGCACCTTCTCGCCGGGGTGGTAGTCACGGGCCGGGCCGCCGGCCGACGTCGACGCACCGAGCGGCTTGATGCGCTCCGGGCCCACGGGCTCGTTCCACTCGTTCCCGGTGTTGTCGTAGTGCACGAGGAAGCGGCCTTCGCCGAGCGGCTGGACGACGACCGCCGCATACCACTGCCCCTGGCGGGCCACCTGCACGTGGGTCCCCGGCGGCATGTCACCCGCGCCGAAGCTCGGGACCGCGGCGGTGGATGGGTCGCTCGGGGGCGCCGACGTCGAAGGGGCGCACCCGACGGCGAGCGCAGCCGTCAACACCGCGCCCGCCCAGAGGCCGCCGGGGCAGGGAAGGGAGAAGTTTTGCTTCATGAGGCCGCATGATACTTGAGCGCCCCGCACAGAGAAGCGATAGGACGAGGTCTCGGGTCCAAAGACGCCGCACAGGCAGTCGTGGTACACGAACAACCCAAGGGGGCCCCGATGGACGCGCCGATCCCGACGCCGAAGCAAGACGACGACGAAGACGTTCACTGGGCGCTCTCCACGGCGGGCGCGCTGTGGGCCCGCGGCGAGCACACGGAGTCGCTGAAATGGCTACGGCGCGCCGCCGAGCAGGCCTCCGACGTCAACGCCGACATCCGCGCCCTGGAGCTATTCAAGGCCGCGGCGGATGTCGCGACCAGGGTCAACACGCCGTCTGCTGCGCCGCCTCCTCCCATCGTGCCTCCGGTGGTGCCTCCGGTGGTGGCAGAGGCTTTGGCCCCCCGCCCGCCTGCACCGAGCTTGCCGAGGCCCTCCCAGGATGGCCCCAAGGCTTCCCCTTCGGCCCCAGGCGCGCGGCCTTCGGCGCCGCCGCCGCCACCCCGCCGGCCGGAGGGGAGCATCGCCCCCAAGCCTCCGTTGCCTCCTCCGCGGCCTGGCAGCATGTACCCGCCACCGCCGGTGCCAACGGCGGGTCTGGCCGCCCAGGCCGCCCAGGCCGCCCAGGTAACGCCGTCGTCAGCGCATCGCCCCCCCTCGGTGCCAGCTCCGCCTCCGAGGCCGGTCACGATGGGGGCTCCGGGCCTCAACGCCGCCCAGGCAGCGCCCGCCACACCCAGGGCGGTGGCGCCCTCTCAAGCAGCGCCGGCCGCTCCGCACCGAGCCGTGGAGGCCAGCCGGCCTTCGCCTGCGTCCGCTCCCAGGCCCCCGGTGCCGGTCCCGTTGGCCACACCGCGCGCCGTCGCGATCACCACCGCCCATCCGGCGACGCCTCCACCCGCCATCGCCGCCGTGACCCCGAAGCGACGCCGATCCTTCACCGGCGAGGCGCGCCCGGCGGACAAGGCCCGCGCCGTCGAGCCCGCGCGGAACCACCGGCGCCGCCGCACCTTCGAGGACGAGGCTGCCCTGCGCCACACGGCGCGCACCGCTCCGATCCCCGAGGCGAGCGCTGCCCCCAGATCGTCGGGGCTGGATGCTGGCTCGGTCTCGCGAGCTCCCGCGCCCGCACCGACCCCGGACCCGGTGTCGATGTTCGACGATCTGGACGAAGATACCCGCGTCCTCCAGTACCGGCCCGACGGCGGCACGGACGACGTGATCGATCAAGCGTTCGACCGACTCCGCGCCAACGGGGCGGACATGGCAGAGGGCGCGCCGGTCCCGGATGCCCCGACACCGCCGCCCGTGTCGCCCCCAGCCCCCCGGGCGGAGGGTTTCGGCCCGGAAGACACGCTGCGGCCGGGAACGTTCGCGCCGGGTTACACGCACGAGGCGCCGCACGGTCCGCCGCCGGAGGAGCCGATCAGCGCACCGCCTCCCTCGCAGAACACCAAGGTGTGGACCCTCCCGGAGATGGACCGGCCCGAGCCGCAGACCCAGCGGCCGGCGTCCATCGCCGACCGGGATGCCCCCGCGGGGCATGCGGCGGCGCAGCCTCGGGCGCCTCGGCGGCTGGACACCCTCCCGGCTCTGCGGGTCGCGGTGCTCGCGACCAGCGTTCCGGGCGAGGTCCGGCTCATCGCCCTCGAAACCAACGACGAGGCGCCGCCCGGAGCAGCGCTCGCCATGCTCGTACCCCTCACCGCGACCGACGGCGAGGCCGTGGCCCGGCTCTTCGGGGGACACGACTGAAGATGTGACCGTCCAGCCATCGGGAGCGCCGCGAAGGAGCCTTCGCGGACACATCTTGAGCCTACGCCGCCTGCCTGGGAGGATCTGCCGAATGCAATCGAACGACGACCGCAACGCCCCCGCGCGCATCCACATCACGACGGGGCTGCAGGAGGCCCAGCTCGCGGAGCTGGTCGAGATCGATCGCCTCTGCTCGGCGATGTACTACGCAGTCGGCTTCGACGGGGCCGAGGTGCCGGCGTTCTCCCAGGCAGACTTCGTGGCCTTGTCGCGGCACAACAGCGTCCGCGTCGCCGAGGCCGATCACGTCGTGGCCGGGTTCCTGGCGTGGCACGACGAGTCGCCAGGCGTGGCCTACCTCGTCGACGTGCGGGTCCACCCCGAGTACCAGCGCTTCGGCATCGCGGCGAGCCTCCTCGACGCGATGCGCGAGGAAGCCCGCCGTCTCAAGCTCGAGCAGATCGTCGTGCGTTGCTGGGAGAAGGCCACCTGGGCGATGGCGTTCTACCGGCGGCAGCGGTTCATGCCCATCGACGCCACGGCCCCGGCGCACGTGCAGGGCTGGAAAGAGGAGCGCCTCGCCACGGGCAAGCCGCTGGCCCGCCCCGGGGAGGTCGCCCTGTGGTCACCGATCGGGCCCGCGCCCAAGCTCATGACCGACGACGAGATGGACATGACGCTGCTCACGGGCGAGATCCCGAGCGACGGCGACTGACGGCCGCCGCAGTTCATCCCAGGGCGTGAGGCCGCCGGGACCGAGAGGTTCCGGCGGTTTTCTTTTGTCCGGTCTCGCGACCAGGCACGCTGCGAAACGGCGGAGGCGTTCGGCGACGGGGAACCTTCGCCGCGGCCGGGAGTCTGAAGCCTGGCCCCCCCGTCCGCGATGGCGCACGCAGTTGACATAATGTTTCTTATGCGATCCATTCGAAGCGGCGATAGTAGGGGATTCGAGCGTCTTCCGGGCCTGGCCGACGGCGACGCCGCGCGCCCCCACGTCGCGCCTGAGCACACGCCTGGGCTCGGCGATCGACACCTCGGGAGATCGCGGCTTGGACCCGACATCGCCGAACGCTCTCGGCTGCCCCGGGGTGACCGGCGCGCGTGCGTGGTCGGCGCCTCGGGATCGCTCCCGGAGTGAACCTGAACCGTCGGGGAACGCCATCGGCGCTCCCCGGGTCACGCGATCAGATCTTGGGTCGCTCGCTCGCAGACGCGGGCGGCTCGACGCTCAGCCCGACCAGCGTCCCGCCGTTCGACAGCACGAAGGCGCGCCGCCCGTACGCGGCCGGGGTCATCGCGAACCCGTTGCCGGTCTGGATCCCGTCGATCATTCCACCGTCCAGCGGCGAGAACAGGAACAGCCCGTAGCGGGTCGTCCCCACCAGGAGCGCGCCCTCGATCGGCACCGGCGCCGTCATGCCGCCCTCGGGCAGGTTGCGCCGCCAGACCGTGTGCCCGTCGGTGGGGTCGATCGCCCACAGCCCCGTGAGGCCCGACGATCCCAGGAGAAGCCGGCGCGCCGGCACCTCGGGCCCGTCGCCGCTGCGAGGCGGGTGCGCAGGCTGCTCCCAGAGGACCAGGTGGGTCAGCCCGAGGGGCTTGTCGTTGGCCCACACGCGCGTGCCGTTCTCGGCGTCGAGCGCGAACAGGCCCGCGGCGTAGCTGCCCACGTACACGACGGTCCCGGTCGGGTGGTGGTCCACGATGGGCGTCGTATCCACGTCGAGGTAGCGCGGCACATCTCCGCCGGCGGCCTGCTCGGCCTCGGCCGCGAGATCGACGGTGGGCCACTGCTCCGAGCCGTCCTCGAGCGAGTACGCCTGGACGGTCCCGTCGGAGAACGCCGCGTAGACCTTGTCCCGGCCGAGCGCGGGCCCGGCGTACCCCGCGACCTCCATGCCGAAGGCGGGCGTACGGTGCTGGTGCCACTTGAGCTTGCCGCTCTTCGCGTCGATGGCGATGAGCGTGTCGTTGGCGTTCACCACGTAGAGGACGCCGTTGCGCATGACCGGCCGGCGGCCCACCTCGGCGTTGGTGTTGAAGCGCCAGAGCAGCGCCCCGTCGAGGGCCGCCACCTTGTAGAGGGCGCCGTCGTTGGAGCCGAAGTACACGACGTCCTCGGCGGCGTCGTAGAGCGGCTCGCACTGGACGGCCGCCAGGGTCTCGAAGCGCCACAGGGTCGAGCCGTTCTCGGCGCGGAGCGCGTAGAAGCCGTGGTCGGAGGAGCCGACGAAGACGCGCCGGTGCGCGGCGTCGATCTCCGGCTGGCCGCGCTCGTAGAGCTCGCCCACCTGGCGCACCTCGGCGGTGAGGGTCCGCCGCACCTCGATCGAGAGGGCGCCGCCCGGGTGGTGGACCCAGAGCGGCAGCTCCGGAGCGGTCGCGCTGCGCAGGGTGTCGCAGCCGGCAGCCCCGGCAGCGCCGGCGATCACCGAGAGGCCGAGAAGGACGAGGCGCGGGCGCACTAGTGGTGGTCTCCCGCCTTCTTCATCATCTCCTCGTACTTGCGGCGGAGCTTGTCGAGCTCGTCCGGGCTCATCGAGCCGCCCTTGGGGCCGCCGATGACCGGGGGCTTCTCCGGGACCAGGCTGGGATCGATGCGGCGCAGGCTCTCGTCCGTCATCTGCTGCAGGTAGCGGAGCGCCTGGCCCTCGCTGCTGGGCTGCTCGAGCTTGTCGTGCGCCTGCTTGAGGAAGTCCTTGGCCTTGTCCTTGTCGCCCCGGCCCAGCCAGATGCGGCCCTGGTGGTAGAGCCCGAGCTCCTTGTTGCCGCGGCCGTCGACGACCTCCAGCTCCTTGAAGGAGGCGAGCGCTCCGTCGAGGTCGCCCTTGCCCTCCTTGGCGAAGCCGATGCCCTCGAGGGCGCGTGCCTTGACGTCGGCGTCGGCGCCGGCGAGCGTCGACGAGGACACGGCGCTGTAGCTCTCGAGCGCGTGGTCCCAGTCGCGCTTGTCGAGGTAGTCGCCGGCCTCGCCGAGGCGGGCGAGCGTGGCGGTGTGGGTGCCGCCGTGGTCGGCCAGCACCTTCTTGTAGCCGGCCAGGGCGGCGTCGGAGCGCTCGTCCGCGGTCTTGTAGACCCTGGTGGGATCGGCCTCCTTCTCCTCGTCCGAGCGCTTGTCCTCGGGGAGGATGCGGCCGCGGTCGGCGCGGACGCCGGTCATCAGCTCGGCGGAGGCGTCGGCGACCGTGGTGTCGACGCGGCTCTGGTAGAAGAGGAAGGCCCCGCCTGCGGCCAGGGAGCCGAGGATCACCCACTGGATGATCCCGAAGTTGTCGCGGATCCACTTGCTGACCGCCGAGCTGGAGCGGGCCAGCGCGTCGTCGACCATCTCGCCCGGGAGCAGCTGGATGGGCCGGGTGCCGCCCTCGCTCGCGCCGGAGGCCTGGTCGCGGCGGCGCTTGAGGAGCTCCTTGGCGCGGGCGTTCTTGTCCCTGGGCAGCGCCACGTCGGCGTCGTCCCCGTCGTCGATGCTCTTCTGTGCGCCGGCCTCGGCGCCGTCCGTGCCGGTCTTGCGCTTCTTGCGGCGCTGGGCGGCCTCGGCGCGGCGGGCGGAGCGGTTGGGGACGGCGGCGGGCTCGTCCCCCTCCCCGGCCTCGCCCTCGACGACGCCCTCGGCGCTGCCGACTCCGAGCGCGGCGGCGACGCGCTGGGCGGAGGCGTTCTCTTCGCCCTCTTCGCCTTCGCTCTCCTCGCCCTCGTCGGACTCGGTCTCCTCGGAGGTCTCGTCAGAGTCCTCGTCGGACTCGGTCTCCTCGGCCTTGTCGGAGGCGTCTTCGGAGGCCTCGTGGGAGTGCTCCTCCCGCTCGTCCTCGTCGTGCTTGCTCGACTTGCCCTTGCGCTCCTGGTCCGACACGGCGCGCACTCTAGCCGCGTCGTTCGTGGCGTCAATCAAGGGTTTGGCGCGCTCTCCTCCACCGGCGTCCACGGCTCCGGCGGCGGCGGCGGCAACTCCTCGGCGAGCGGCACGACCGCGCAGGCCAGGACCTCCACGTTCTGGGTCGCATAGACGACGAAATCGCCGAGCTCGCCGGGCTTCACCGTCACCGTGGAGGGCAACGTCGCGAAGACCTCGACCGCCGTGTCGACCGCCGGAACGGCCAGCACGCTCGTCTTGCGGGGATCCACGTCCGGCGCCCGGGAGGGCACCAGCGACTCGTGGTCCGCCTTGGCCGGCGGCGGCCCGGCGCGCAGCCCGACGCGCACCTCGCCGGCCCGGCGGTCGATCGAACGGGCACGGCAGATCACCCGCAGCGGCACCACCCCTTCGGTCGGCGATGACCCCAGGTCCCCTTCCCTCTCCTTCCGGCTCAGCTTGGGCACGATCATCCCGATGGCGACGCCGCTGGTCGCGAAGCGCTGGAGCCGCTCGCGGTCGCGCTCGCGCGGCCCCCCGACCTGCTCCAGCACCTTGCCCTGCTGGGCAAAGCGCAATCCGTCGGGCAGCGGATCCGGCGTGCCCAGGAAGCGCACCAGCGGCGCCCGCAGCTCCGGCCCCGCCCCCAGCTTGACCAGCGCCTCGGTGATGGCCACCCGGGCCACCTGATACCGCTCCCCGCGCAGCCTCTCCGCCAGCGCCGGCCGCGCCGCCTCGTCGCCGATCGCCGCCAGGGCACGCGCCAGGTACGGCCGCAGCCGCACGTCGTCGAGCGCCGCCAGCAGCGGCCCCACCGCGCTCTTGGCGTGGATCTTCCCGAGGGCGGCGGCGATCTCCCGCGCGCGCTCGAAGGGGATGGGGATCGGCGTCGGCTTCCGCGGGTACGGGTTGGCCGGCGTCGCCTCCGGCTTGGCGGGGTACGCCTCGCGCCACCACCCGATCAGGGTGTCGACGCCGCGATCGTCGCCGCTCTCCGCCAGCGCCAGCGCGGCCAGCCGGCGCCAGCGCGGGTCGTGATCCTGGAGCAGATCGCGCACCCGCGGGGCGCCCTCGCCCAGCCGGGTCAGCGCCAGCGCGCACCAGCGCCGGGTCTCGTCGTCCTCGTCGCGCACCAGGGCCAGGCGGAGCTGGGCCGCGGCGTCGGCGCGGCCCAGCTCGAAGAGCACCTCGGCGGTCTTGCGGCGGATGGTCACGTCGGCGTCGTCGAGCAGCGAAGCCACGTCCACGGCCGCGTCCCCGTCGCCGGCGAGCCCCCGCCGCAGCGCCTCCGGCCAGCCCTTGCCCTCGCGGTGGAGCCCCTGCTTCTCGTAGCGCCCGTGCGAGGCCTCGACGGCGCGCAGCTCGGCCCGCATCGCCGCGAGCTCGGAGGGGTGCGCCGCCGACGCGTCGGTGCTCTCTCCGGGGTCGCGCTCCACGTCGTACAGCGCGCACGCCCCGATCTTGCGCGCGCACACCAGCCGCAGCGGCCCGCGGGCGAGCAGCGTCTGCCCGTCCGTCTCCGAGAAGGCGAAGCCGGGCAGGACCGGCCCCGGCGACGGGGACGCCGGCGCCGGCGGCGCGATCCCCGCCAGGTACGGGCCGAGATCCGCGCCGCGCACCCGCGCCGGCCGCGGGATGGAGAGGCCCTCCAGCACCGTGGGCAGCAGATCGATGAGCTGCACCGGCGCGCTCACGTGGTGTGGCGGGAACAGCCCGGGCGCGCTCACCACCAGGGGCACCCGCACCTGCTCCTCGTAGACGGTCGTCCCGTGGTAGCGGCCGCCGTGGTCGGAGAACTCCTCGCCGTGATCGGCGGTGACGATGGCCACCGTCCCCGGTCGCACCGCGCGCATCGTCGCGACGATGGCCCCGATGCCGTCGTCGGCGGCGGCGATCTCCGCGTCGTAGCGATCGACGTCCCGATCGCCGAAGGGGTGCTCGGGGTGCGCCTCGTAGGGCTCGTGCGGCTCGAAGAGGTGGACCCAGAGGAACACGTGCCGGTCCGCGGGCTGCTTGTCCAGGTAGGCCCGCACGGCCGCGGCGCGCGAGGAGGCGGGGGCGAACTCGATGCGGCGGTACTCGAAGTCGAGCGCCCGGTCGCGGAACGATCCGAAGCGCTCGGCGTCGATGAAGAACACCGCCGGCGGGTAGAACGCCGCGGTCCGGAAGCCGTAGCGGCGGAGGTCCCCGGCCCAGGTCTCCGAGTCCTCCCCCAGCCCCTGGAGCACCAGCGGGCGCATGTACTTGCCCGTCATGATGGAGGTGACCGCGTACGAGGTGTGCGGCGTGGGCGAGTACGCCGCGTCGAAGACGACGCCCTCCGCCGCGAGGCGATCCAGGTTGGGCGTGGTCGGGCGCGCGTAGCCGTAGGCGCCGACGTGGTCGGCGCGGAGCGCGTCCACGGTGATGAGCAGGATGTCGCGCCCGGCCAGGTCGATCGCGTGCCCCGCCGCCCGGGGCTCGTCGGCCACGCCGTCCTCGATCGGAGCCGGAGGGCTCAGCTCGGCGGCCACGGTGACCACGTGCGAGAGCAGCGGCGCCCGCTCCAGGTAGATCATCCGGACGTTGTCGAGGCGCGCCAGCCGCTTCGCCGCAGCCGGCGCCCGGGCGGCGCCGATCGCGAAGATCACCGCCGCCGCCGCGGCGCGGAGGAGCGGGCCGGTGAGCAGGGAGCCGGCCCGCGCCGGGGCATCGACCGCGCCGAACGACAGCCCTGCCACCGCGGCGAGCAACAGCCCCACGCCGGCGAGACCCAGGTGAAACGCGGGGTAGAGCCGGGGGAGGACGCGCACGTTGACCACGTCGACCAGCACCAGAGCCGCCAGGGTGACGCCCAGGAACAGGGCCGCCTGCCGCCCGCGGGGCGCCACCAGCCTCCGCGCCACCCGGGGCGCCAGCGCGAACGCCGCCGCCCCGCCCGCGAGCGCGAGCACCGCGGCGAAGGGGACGCGCAGCCCCCCCTGGAAATGCCTGCCCCCGGCGACGCCCCAGCCCACCACGCCGGTGAAGACGGCTCCGAGCGAGGCCACCGTGGCGCGCACCCGCGGCCCCTCGGCTCGGCGGAGCAGCTCGACCACGGCGCCCCCGCACAGCGCCGCGGGCGCCGCCAGGATCAGCGCCACCGGCACAAGCCCCTGCGAGGCCTGGCCGAGCTCGAAGGGCCCGACGAACTGCTGGAGCGAGAGGAACCCGACCGCGTAGACCTCGAGGTAGGCCAGCGCCGCCAGCGCCAGGTAGGCGTCGGCGACGCGCGCGCCGAGCGGGAGGATCGCGGGCTCGCCGGTCCGCGGCTTCACCGGGGCGACCGGAGGGGGCGGGCGATCCGAGGGGCGCTCGCGCTCGGCACCGGGGTCGGGGCCGCCGAGGCGGCGCGTCACGCCGGGCAGCGATCCAGGCCGCGGCGCCGACGGAGCGACGGCACCCGGGTTGCTCGCGGCGCGCGGCCGTGCGTTGCCGGGGGCCATCGATCCGGGCCGGCGTGGGAGGGCGGGCTGGGCGCCTCCGCCGTGACCGGGGATCGAGCTCCCGCGACCCGCGGGTCTGGAGCCCCCTCCGCCCTCGTTAGCCAAGGGGCTGGCTCACGCGAAGCTGATCTCGAGGACTTCGTAGGTGCGCGGGCCGGCCGGCATCTGGAGGGTGACCTCGTCGCCGACCTCGCGGCCGAGGAGGCCGCGGGCGAGCGGGGAGGCCACGGAGATGCGGCCGGTCTTGATGTCCGCCTCCTCGGGGCCGACGATCTGGAAGTTCTCTTCCTTGTCGTTCTCGGTGTTGACGAGCTTGAGCTTGGCGCCGAACTGCACCTTGCTGCCGCTCAGCTTGGAGGGATCGATGATCTCCGCGCGCGAGAGCGACTGCTCGATGTGCTTCATGCGCGCGACGATCATGCCCTGCCGCTCCTTGGCGGCGTGGTACTCGGCGTTCTCGGACAGATCGCCGTGCTCGCGAGCGACGCCGATGTCCTTCACCACCTGGGGTGCCTCCACCTCGCGGAGCCGCTTGAGCTCCTCACGCAGGCGGACGTGCCCTTCGGGTGTCATCGGAACCTTGTCGGCCATGACGGGGGTCTTAGCAGGATTCCACACCCGGGCGCACCGTGATCGCCCTGGCCGCCTGCCTCCGTCGCGTCAGTCGCGCCAGCGCACGATCTTCCACGGCAAGGGCGTGCCCGCGGCGACGAGGCTCTTGGTCGCCGCCCGGAGCAGGGACGTCGCCCGCTTCTCCAGCTCCGGGGTGCCGCCCGCGCCGAGGGTCAGCTTGACGGGGCCGCCGGCGAGGTCGATCCGGGCCTCCGCGGGGATGTCCGCCTCCGGGACGTGGACGAACCCCCGGTAGATCACCGCGTCGGGCTCCTCCTCCGCCTTCACCACCGACAGGCGCGCGCCCGCGGTGGGGCGACCGGCGATGCCCTTCCGCGGAGCCGAGGGCTTGGGGGTCTCCCCCGTCGTCATAGCAGCGGGGGGGGCGCACCCGGTCCGGCCGGGTTCGTCGTGGAGGGGTTGGGGTGGAGCGGCGGCGCGTTGGGATCGGGCGGCGGCTCGGGGGGCTTGCCGGGGCGGCCCTTGAGGCGCAGCTCCTCGCACTCCTTGAGGAATTCGGCGGCCGTCGCCACGAAGGGCCCGCCGTACTCCCGCTGCACCAGCGCGAAGACGGCGGCAGCCTCGTCGAGGTGCTTCATCTTCATCAAGGTCTCGCCCTTGAGCACCAGGGCCTCGGGCTCGAGGTTGGAGCCGGGGAACTGCTTGAGGGCGTAGTCGATGCGCTTGATCGTGGCCTCGAACGAGTCGAGCCGCAGGTAGAACCGGGCCACGTAGAGCTCGTGGCGGACCAGCCGGCCGACCACCACGTCGAACATGTAGAGCTCGTCCTTGATGTACCGGGTCTTGGGGTAGTCGCGGACGAAGCTCTTGATCTCCTTGTACGCCTCCCCGGCCGTCGCCTGATCGCGCTCCTCCTGCGGGGGGAGGAAGACGGTGTCGTCGATGTCCTTGAACAGCGCCTTGGTCACCCGGTAGCGGGCGTACTCGATGTCCGGGTCATTCTTGTGGGCCTGGATGAACTCCCGGTAGCCGGTGATCGACTCGGAGAATTTCTCCTGCTCGAAGTCGATGTCGGCGAGGCGCAGCTCCGCGAGGCGGGCGTAGCGGCTGTAGGTGAAGAGCTTCTTGATCTCGCCGAAGAGCGAGCGGGCGTCTTCCCAGTCCTTGTTCTTGTAGGACTGCATCGCCTCGTTGTAGGCGGCGCGCGCGTCGTCCGTGTAGGTGAGGGTGGCATGTCGGGCGCCGCCGCCAATCTCGAAGGCGTCGCAGCCGGTCGCACCGCCGGCGAGGGCGGCGAGAGCGACGGCGAAGAGGGCGGGGAGCCGCATGGCCGAGCTTCCTAGCGAATTCCGCGGGCGTCCGCCAGGGTTTCAGCGGCGGAGGGCTCCGCAGGGCGGACGTTCGAGTCTCCCCGCCCTGGGTTCGAGTCTCCCCGCCCTGGGTTCGAGTCTCCCGGCCGCGCGCCCCGTCTCCCCGCCCTGGGTTCGAGGATTCCGGCCGGGTGCGGAGGCTCGCCGCCCTGGCTTCGAGTCTTCCGGCCGGGCGCGGCGTCCCCAGGCACTGCGTCCGAGTCTTCCGGCCGGGCGCGGCGTCTCCAGGCTCTGCGTCCGAGTCTTCCGGCCGGGCGCGGCGTCCCCAGGCTCTGCGTCCGAGTCTTCCGGCCGGGCGCGGCGTCTCCAGGCACTGCGTCCGGGTATTCCGGCTGGGCGGGGCGTCTCCAGGCTCTGCGTCCGGGTATTCCGGCCGAGCGCGGCGTCTCCCCGCCCTGGGTTCGAGTCTTCCGGCCGGGCGCAGAGTCTCCAGCCTCTGCGCCCGAGTCTTCCGGCCGGGCGCCGCCGTCTGGTACGCTGGCCTCCCTCCCCCATGCCCACCCCCAGCGCTGCCGCGGGTGACGATGGCAGCGCGCCGCCGGCGCCCACCATCCTGGTCGTCGATGACGAGCGCAACATCCGCCGCACGCTCGACCTGGTCCTGCGCGGCGAGGGCTACCAGGTGCTGGTCGCGCCGGATGCCGAGCAGGCGGTCCTGATGCTGGAGGGCGGCGAATGCCGGGTGGACCTCGCCATCCTCGACGTCAACCTGCCGGGGATGAGCGGGCTCGACCTGCTCACGACCCTGCGCGCGGACGCGGCCACGCGGGAGGTGCCGGTCATCGTCATCAGCGGCAGCGCGGGGCGGGAGGACGCGGCGCAGGCGATCCGGCGGGGCGCGGACGATTTCTTCGAGAAGCCGCTCAACCGGGAGCGGGTCCTGGTGAGCGTCGCCAACGCGCTGGAGGCACGCCGGCTCGCGCGGGATCTGGCGGCGCTCTCGGCCACGACCCCGTCGCGCTACGAGATGGTGGGGCAGAGCGCGGTGATGCGCGCGCTCTTCGCCGCCATCGAGGGGGTGGCGCCGAGCCGGGCGGGGATCCTCATCACCGGGGAGACGGGCACCGGCAAGGAGCTGGTCAGCCGGGCCATCCACCGGCTGAGCGCGAGGGCGCAGGGGCCGTTCGTGAAGATCAACTGCGCCGCCCTGCCCCCGCACCTCATCGACGACGAGCTGTTCGGGCACGAGCGGGGGGCGTTCACCGGGGCGGAGGGGCGCAAGATCGGGCTCTTCGAGCACGCCCACGGGGGGACCATCCTCCTCGACGAGATCGGGGAGATGGACGCCTCGGCGCAGGCCAAGGTGCTGCGGGTCTTCGACGTCGGGGAGGTGCGCCGGGCGGGGAGCACCCGGGCCCTGCGCATCGACGTACGGGTGCTGGCGGCGACCAACCGGGACCTCCGCGCCGCCGCGAAGAGCGGGCGCTTCCGCGAGGATCTCTACTTCCGCCTGGCGGTCATCCCCCTGCACTGCCCGCCGCTGCGCGAGCGCACGGAGGACATCCGGGCCCTGGCGGACGCGTTCCTCGCCGCGTTCTGCCGGGAGAACGGCTTCCGGGAGAAGACCTTCGACCCGCTCACCTACGCCGCGCTGGAGCGCCGCGCCTTCCCCGGCAACGTGCGGGAGCTGAAGAACCTGGTGGAGCGGGCGGCGATCCTGGCGGGAGACGTGCTGACGGCGGATCTCCTGCCGGACGATCCGGACGCGGATCCCTTCGACGACGAGGCGATCCCGCCGACGGTGCGGCCGCGGCCCGCTGTGACGCCGGACGGGCCCCACCGCCCGACCCTGCTGGAGGTGCGGGAGCGGGCGGAGCGGGAGTACATGCTCGAGGTGCTGGCGAGCGTGGACTGGAACGTCTCCCAGGCGGCGCGGGTGCTGGGGATCGAGAGGACCAACCTGAACAAGCGCATCCGCCGGTTCGGGATCGCGCGGCCGGGGTGAGGGTCAGCCCGGCGACGCGCGGCGCGCGGCCCGCAGCACCTTGAGGGCGGTGCTCGGCGCGAGGAGCTTCTCCGGGCCGTCGAGCATGTGCATGGCGCGGAGGAAGTGGCCGAAGATCTCGGTGTCCACCGAGGCGGCGCGGTGGACCTGGCCGAGGTACCACTTCATCGCCGGGTAGAGCGGCGGGCGCTGGCCCTCGACCTCGGGGTAACGGAAGTCCTCGCCGGTGGTCATCATCCAGGGCGCGTCGGTGAGCTTGGCGGCGGCGACGTGGTAGCGCCGCGAGAGCCCGGTCACGTCGCCCGGCCCGGCGAGGCCTCGCTGCTCGACGAGGCAGGCGCCCAGGGCGAGCGCGTCGAGACAGGCCGTGGTCATGCCCTGGCCGAAGATGGGGTTGAAGCTGGCCAGCGCGTCGCCGACGGCGACGAGGCCCTCGGGGAAGCGCTCCAGTCGCTCGTAGTGGCGGCGCAGGTTGGCCGAGAAGCGGTGGGTGGGGATGTCGCCGACGGGCTCGAGCTCTTCGAGCACGCGGTGCAGGTCGGGCACCGGCAGACCGCGCGCGAACTCGAGGAAGCCGGCCGCATCGTCGGGCGGGTAGTCGCCGAGCATGCCCACGAGGACGCAGATCCATTGACCGCCCTCCTGCGGCATGAGCGCGCCGATGCGCCGGTTGTCGGGTGGCTTGCCGATGAGGTACATCGACTTCCACGGATAGGGCGACGGCTCGACGCGGCGGAAGACGCGGCTCGCGTACCCCACCCGCACCTTGACCTGGGTCTCCTCGGGCGGCGCGTACCCCAGCCCCGAGAGCCACCCCGGGAGCCGGGTGCCGCGCCCGCTGGCGTCGACCACCAGATCGGCGTCGAGCCGCGCCTCGTCGCCGTCGTCGCGCCCCTTCACCACGGCGCCCGTGATGCGGGTCCGGTCCGCGGAGGCCACCAGCGTGGTCACCTCGGTCCGGTCGCGCCGCCGCACGTTGGGGAGCGCGAACACGCGGCGGCGCACGTGCGACTCCAGCAGCGGGCGGCTCAGGCAGGTGGTGCTCATCCCGGCGTCGAAGCGCTTCTTCCACACGCCGAAGTGGTGCCACGCCACGTCGCCCCCGAAGTCGAAGGTCACGGCGCCGTCCGCCGCGAGGGCCGGGAGGAGGTCCGGGAACAGCTCGGCGAGGATCGTCTCGCCCTTCTTCAGCAGGGCGTGGAGCTGCCGCCCCTGCGGCACGCCCTTGCGCGGCTCGGCCGAGCCGTCGTCGAGCGCGTCGCGCTCCACCACGGTGACCCGGGCGAAGTGCTCGGAGAGCACCCGCGCCGTGATCAGGCCTGCCATGCTCCCCCCCAGGACCACCGCGTGCTTGCCGCCGAAGCGCGGCGTCCCCTCTATTTCTTGCTCCATGAAGCCAGAGCTACGGGAAGGCGCCGGCAGGGTCAACGACCCTCCCACGAGGGAGCCCGCCCGGCCCGGACTGTCGTAGAGTCGGCGCGTGGCGAGGGAGCGGGACGCAGGCGCAGGCGCGCTCGAGGTCGAGCAGACGCTGCGCCTCGCGCGCGACGCGATCGAGGCCGACATCGCCCGCTACCGGATCGCGGTCTTCGCGTCCGTGGTCGCCGTCCAGGCCGCGCTCCTCGCCGCCGGCGTCAGCGACACCTGGGTGCCGCCGCTCTTCTTCCTGGGCGCGGTCGGGTATGCCGCCCTCGTCCGCGCGTACCTCGTCCGCGTCGGGAACCCGCCGGCGCTCGCCATCGTCACGCTGGTCGCCGACCTCGCGATCGGCGTGTCCGTGTTCCACATCGTCCACGCCATCTCGTGGCGAGCCGGGCGGCCCTACGATCCGACCTTCCCGACGTACATCGCGGCGCCGGCGATGGTCCTCACGATCCTGATCAACACGCTGCGGAACAGCGTCGCGAGCTCGATCGCCGCCGCGATCATCGCGCCGATCGCCTGGCTCGCGACGCTCGTGCCGATCGTCGGGTTCACCGCGGCCCAGATCCCGGTGGCCTTCGTGCTCGGCGTCGCGGGCCTCGTGAGCGTCGCCGCCGCGCGCCAGGCGCGGAAGAACCTCGACCGCTTCGCGCGCCTCTCGCTCCTGCGACGCTATCTCCCGGCCGAGGCGGTCGAGCGGGTGATGCGCGAGGACCCCGACGCCGCGCTCGCGCCCGGCGGGCGGCTGGTGACGGTCACCGTGCTCGCGGCGGACCTGCGCGGCTTCACGGCGATGGCGGAGAAGCTCGCGCCGGCGGAGGTGATGCGCCAGCTCAACGGGTACCACGGCGCGATGAGCCGCGTGATCGAGCGGCACGGCGGCGCCATCGACAAGTTCATCGGCGACGGCACGCTGGTGGTGTTCGGCCTGACCGGGGAGGCCGCGGACGCCGCCACCGCCGCGGTCGCGTGCGCCGCCGAGATGCTGGAGGCGCTCGCCGCGCACAACGCCGAGCGCGCCGCCTCCGGCGCGGCGCCGCTCGCGATGGGCATCGGGGTGCACACGGGCCCGGTCGTCGCCGGGAACCTCGGCACCGCGGGCGGCCGGCTCGAGTTCACCGTGATCGGCGACGCGGTGAACACGGCGTCGCGGCTCGAGGGACACACCAAGCAGGCCGGGACGCCGGTGGTGGTGTCGAGCACGACGGCCGCCCTGCTCGCGGACCCGAGCGTGCTGCGCGAGCTCGCGCCGGTGAGCCTGCGGGGCAAGGAGCAGGTGCTCTCGGTGTTCGGGCTGACCAGCAAGCTCTGAGCGCGCTCTGAGCGCGGGAGGGGCGAGCCCCTGGCGATCAGAACTTGGGAGCGAGCGGCCGCACCAGCTCGGCGACGCGGCGCGACAGGCTCGACCCCGCGGGCGAGCCGCTGGACGGGGGCTCCGCAGGAGCCCGGGGTTTGGGGCCGCTCGCGGCCCCATCGTGACCAAGGGGCTCCTGGGTGTCGTGACCGCGGAGGAAGGGCTCGGCCACGAAGACGGCGAAGGAGACGTACTCGTAGAGCCACTGGGCCAGCGTGGTCTCGGCCTGCTCCGGCCCGACGAGGACGCCGATGTTCTCGATGATCTTCTCGGTGACGACGGTGCCGTCGGCGGCGGGCCCAGCGCGACGGAACAGCGAGTCGTAGACGCCCGCGCCGGTGGCGAAGGAGGAGAGCTGCTCGCGCACCTCGCCGCCGCGGCCGACCACGTCGAGGTCGTGGAAGATCAGCGAGATGGCCTCGTTGAAGAGGGCCACAACGGCGGCCGATCCCGTCGGGCGCGGCGTCAGCACGGTGACGTGGCCGGACTGCACGAGCTGGAAGATCGCCTGGGTCACCTCGAACTCGCCCTGCCCCACCACCCGGCAGATCGAAGCGATCGACCGCACCCCGTCGATGGCTCCCCAGATCTTCCCGGCTCCCTCCGGCGGTGCTTTCCCTCCATCGTTGATGGACGGCACGTGCTGCTCGGAGGGGATGCGGTCGCGGAAGTAGCGCATCTCGTCCATGCGGCGCACGCCCTCCATGAGGAGGCCGTTGACCGAGAGGCTCTGGCGGGCGTGGATGCGGTTCTCGTCGTACTGGTCGAGGAAGAAGAACATGCCGTCGCCGACGAGGAGGACGGCGTAGACGATCTCCTCGGTCTGGCGGGCCATGAGCTGGAAGAGGCGCTCGCGGGTGACGTGGCCGAGCTTCACCGCGGCCTCGCCGAAGCGCATCTCGGGGGTCACGGCGGCGGCGATGGTGGCGACCTGCTCGGTGGTGAGGGCGCCGTAGCGGTAGAGCACCTCCCCGAGGCGCTCGCTCTCCACCGTGGAGGTGGCGGTGACCACCTGGGCGCGCTCGAAGAAGATGGATCGGGAGTGGGCGCCGTCGAGCACCACCAGCTCGCCCTTCCACCCGGCCTGGCCGATGAGGGCGAAGACGTCGCAGAGGGCGCCCGGGTGGGTGATCTCGCCGGCGAGGCGGAACACGGGGCCGTCCTCGGGGTCGCGGCGGCCGTCCTCGCCCACGTAACGCATCACGATGAGGTGCGGCGGCGCTGGCATGAGACGGAACGCGCCCTGGCGAGCGCGCATGCGCTGGCTAGCCGTTTTTCCCACCGGGTGGGCCGTGCCGGTCGCGTCGACTCGCACGAGCTCGAGCCGCTCGTCGTCCATTCGGCGCACCTTATAGCCGATCCCGAGGGCGCGCGGTAACGTGCGGCGGTGACATCGCCTCCGGTCGATCCCCGCGCGCCCGACCGCCCCCAAACCCCGGGCTTTTCGCTACCTGGCTCC
>Ga0302283_1001376_pt1 | contig 20462 bp, 14 predicted proteins | sample III_Fen_E1_4_FD_198770 | JGI IMG/M metagenome (GOLD analysis project Ga0302283, IMG submission 198770) | Peat permafrost microbial communities from Stordalen Mire near Abisko, Sweden - III_Fen_E1_4 | ecosystem: Environmental > Terrestrial > Soil > Wetlands > Permafrost | place: Sweden: Abisko... | reverse complement strand
TCCTGTATCCGTCCCGTGACGCCGCCGAGAACCTCCTCGCCGAGGGGGTCCCGCCCCAGCGCCTCGCCTTCTGCGGCAACGTGATGATCGACTCGCTGTACGCCGCGCTCGGCCGCCGCACCGGGATCCTCGCGCACCTGGGCCTGCGCCCCCGCGCGTACGCGATCGCCACGCTCCACCGCCCCTCCAACGTCGACTCGGTGGAGTCGCTCGCGGTCACGCTCGACGCGCTCGCGGCGATCGCCGAGCGGGTGCCGCTGGTGTTCCCCGTCCACCCGCGCACCCTCGCCCGGGCGCGGGCGCTGGGCCTCGCGGCGCGGCTCCAGAGCACCCCGGGGCTCCTGCTCGTCGAGCCGCTCGGCTACGACGACTTCGTGACGCTGATGTCGGATGCGCGCCTCGTGGCCACCGACTCGGGGGGCATCCAGGAGGAGACGACCGTGCTCGGCATCCCCTGCCTGACGCTGCGCACCGGCACCGAGCGGCCGGTGACGGTGACCGAGGGGACCAACCTGGTGGTGGGCCTCGACCCCGCGCGCATCGCCCGCGAGGTCGCCGCGATCCTCGAGGGCCGGGCCAAGCGCGGGCGCATCCCCGAGGGCTGGGACGGGCGCGCGGGGGAGCGGGTCGCGGACGCCATCGAGCGCTTCCTCGCCGGAGACCCGCCGGCGCGGGCGCGGGTGCTGCCGCAGGCGGCCTAGCGTTTTTCCCGGGAGAACCCGCGCCGCGGGCTCGGGACCGGGCCCGAGCGCGTCACGGACTTTTTCGCTCAGCAGGCCACCTGTGCTAACCGAAGGCGGGCGATGGCCAAGTCAGAGCGACCGCTCACCGTGGAGATCCCCGCCCCCGCGGCCGACCAGCCGGTCTGGTCCCGGGTGGGGATCATCGGTGTGGTCGGCTTCGTGGTGGGGATGGCCTGGCCGCGCCTCGCCGGCGTCAAGATCGGGCCCGCCGTGCCTGCCGACCTGCGCGCCCAGGTCGAGGGCACCTCCGGCGCCACCGCCCGCGCGGCGGCCGCTGCCAGCAGCGCCGCGAGCGCCGCGGCCTCCGCGGGCGCCGCCCCCGCTCCCAGCGCCGATCCCGACGCGCCGCCGGCGGCCAACCAGGAGATGGTGGTCATCGGCCCCGGCAAGATCACCCGCTGCTCCGACAAGAAAGACGACAAGATCGAGGACTGCGAGAAGCTCCTCATCGACCCCATCGTCGTCAAGCGCCTCCGCGAGCTGGCCCGCTGCCCCTCGGCGCTGGGCCTCAACGGCAAGGTGACCATCGGCTTCGAGGTCGATTTCACCAAGCAGGAGGTCGGGGTCAAGCGCCGGAAGAAGGGCACCAGCCTCCCCTCGTCCACCGTCGCCGGCATCGTCGCCTGCGCCGGTCACGACTTCGGCAACGTCTCCCTCGCCGAGGTGCCCCACAAGCACCGCCGCTACACCCTCGAGTACGCCCTCACCTTCTACGGCCCTGGCAAGCACCCCGAGGTCGCCCCCACCCCCGACGGGGGAGACGGCGAGCCGGCCGCGGGCTCCACCACCAGCGCCGACGACGCGACCGGCACGGCCATCGTCGCCTGGGACACGGCGCTGCTGCGCAAGGAGCCCAAGGACGGCGAGGTGGTCGCGCGCCTGGTGCGCGGCACCAAGGTGAAGATCGCGGGCAAGCAGGGCGACTGGTACAAGATCGAGTCGGGGGCGAAGACCGGCTGGGTGTACCGGGGGACGATCGGGCTGTAGCGGCGGGTCCCCGAGCGCCCAGCGGCCGCGCCGCGGGATCCGCTCAGAGCGCGCAGGCGATCATCCTGTTCCACAGCCACAGCCCGTTCGTGCAGTTCACGACCGCGTTCGAGGGGGTGCAGGGCGTGCCGTAGGTGCACTCGACGCCGGCCGCGGTGCACGGCGTCCCGTCGTTCGGCGCGATGGCGGGGCAGCCCGGGGTGGTCGGCGGGGCGGCGCACTTCCAGTCGATCGGCGAGACACACGCCGGGCCGCCGCCGCATCCGCAGTAGCAGATCGATTCGCTGTAGGTGCACACGTCGCCCATGTTCGTGCACACGGTCTGCGACCCCGGCTCCACGCTGCCGCAGTCGGCCGGCCCGATGCACTCGCCCCCCGCCGTCTCCCAGGTCCCGTTGTCGCAGATCGAGGACGTGCGGCAGTCGGGCCGCACCGACTCGCCGTACGTACACTGGAACTGGTCGGGCACGCCCGCGCAGGACGTGCCGGTCGGCGGGCTCGCGGGACACGGGCCGGTGCTGGTGCCACCACCGCTGCCGGTGGTCGCGGCGCCGGTCCCGGTGGTGCCGGTCCCGACGGTGCCCGTCGTGGTGGCGCCTGCGCCGGTGCTCGAGGTTGCCGTGCCGCCGGCGCCGCCACTGCCCTCCTCCACGACCGATCCCCCGCAGGCGGCTACCCCGATGACGGCCACGAAGCCAACGCGAAGCATGTTCATGCGCTCGCCCATATCACGAACCGTGCCGTGCCCTGGCTCAGGCGCGAGATTTCGAGGCTGCGGGCACGACGCTGACCGGCGGGTCGCGCTGTGCCGGGGTGTGCGCCCGCGACAGCCGGGTCGCGGCCAGCTTCACTTCGCGGAGTCCGTCGTCTTCGGGTCGCGGCCAGCATCACTTCGGCGGAGTCCGTCGTCTTCGAGTCGCGGCCAGCATCACTTCGGCGGAGTCCGTCGTCTTCGGGTCGCGGCCAGCATCACTTCGGCGGAGTCCGTCGTCTTCGAGTCGCGGCCAGCATCACTTCGGCGGAGTCCGTCGTCTTCGGGTCGCGGCCAGCATCACTTCGGCGGAGTCCGTCGTCTTCGGTGCGCGGCCAGCATCACCTGGCGCGAATCCGTCGTCTTCGGTGCGCGGCCAGCATCACCTGGCGCGAATCCGTCGTCTTCGGTGCGCGGCCAGCATCACCTGGCGCGAATCCGTCGTCTTCGGTGCGCGGCCAGCATCACTTGCCCGCCCCTCGCGCACCGGAGCCCGGGATGGTAGAGTCTTCGCTCGGGTGCGCAGGGGCGCCCGTCCCGCCGAAAAGAAGCGTTCACCCTGCGCGCACTCGTGCGAACGATTCGCGGTGATGTCCTCGAGGCCGAGGGAGCGGGGGATGGCCACGACACGAGGAGACCGCCATGCGAAGCCCCGTTCGTGAGCTCAAGGTACGCGCCGAGATCCTCCACCATCAGCTCCAGGCGCTCCAGCCTCCAGCCGCGGTGGGCGCCCCGATGCCCCCGCCGCTGGTGCGGCTGCGCGCCCTGACCGAGCTGCGGCGCGCGAGCGAGGCGGCCGTGTGGGAGGCCGCCGCGGGGGTCCGTCGCAAGCACTGCCTCGCGGTGGTCGCGCGGGAGCTGGGGTTCGCCAGCTTCGAGCACGCGCGGCGAGTGCTCGACGGGGACCCGGCGGAGGGGGACTTCGGCACCTTGCTCTACGGCGCCGGCGGGGCCGCGTACCTGAACCACTGGTTCGCGACCCACGGCGAGGCGCGGGCCCAGCAGGTCGAGGCGGCGGACACGGGGCCGCGCCAGTACCTGCTGGCGTACAAGCGGCAGTGCTTCCTCGCCGAGCGCGGCTTCGTCGAGGCGCTCGGCTTCGATGCGGACGACCCCGACTGGGCCGCGATCGGGTGGGACTGGGTGCGGCCGCGCGATCTCGAGGCGCGCGGGCGCCTCTACGCGCGGCGCCTGCTCTCGCTGCCGGCGGGAGCGGCGTCGTGAGCTCGGCCGAGGCGCTGCTGGAGGACGCTTCGATCGCGGAGGCCCTCCGCGCCACGTTCGGCGGCGCGCCGGTGGAGTCCGTCGCGGCGCTCCACGGGGGCAGGTCGGGCGCGGCCGTGGCCAAGCTGACCGTGGCGGGCCGCGCGTACGTCCTCCGCCGCGCGCCGGCGATGACCCCTCAGGCTGGTCCGCGAGGTGGCGCGCGAGCGTGCGACGCCCGCGTATGCCGCCGCGCTGGCGGCGTTGCGCTGAGCGTCTCCCGCGGACTGCCTGGACCTGGGCGGGTGGCGGATAGAAGATGCCACTCTGGAGCGTTCTCCCGGCATGGCCCTTCCTGCGTCCGTTTCCTTCGCGCGCCTCCGCTGGGCTCTCGCTGCGGCCGTCCTCGGCGCCTCCGCGGGCGCGACCGCCTTTGGCGTCTCGGAGATCCTGCCCCCGCCGGGCGCCGTCGCCCGCGGGGTCCGCCTCGGCGGCGTGCCGGTGGCCCCCGGCGAGACCGCGCGCGCCGCCGCCGAGGCGGCCGCTGGCCGGGTGCTCGCCCGTCGTCTCCAGGTGACGTGGGGGAGCGAGGCGCTCGTCTCTGCCTCCGCCGCCGAGCTGGGAGCCACCGTGGACGTGGACGGCCTGACCCGCGCGATCGAGAGCGTGGGACGGCGCGGCGATCTCACTGCGCGCCTCGACCAGGCGCTGGAGGCACGTCGTGGCGCCGTCTCGATCCCGGTGCGCGTCGAGCTCCCCGTGGAGCCTCTGGCCGGGCGCCTCGAGCGCCTCAAAGAGGAGCGCGACACGCCGCCGATCGCTGCTCGCCTCGACCTGGCCACGCACGCCGCCACCGCGCACGCGGCCGGGCGCTACCTCGACGTGTACGCGGCGGCCGAGGCCGCGGCGAGGGCGCTCGAGGATCCCTCGTCCCCTGATGCGGTCGCCGCGCCTGCCTTCGAGATCGAGCCGCGCGCGTCGACCGAGGTGGTGGCCGCCATCGACACCTCGCAGGTGGTCTCCCGCTTCGAGACCCACTTCGGCTTCACCGGCGATCAGGCGGGGCGGGCGCAGAACGTCCGCCGCGCCGCCACCGGGATGGACGGCGTCGTGCTGATGCCCGGCTCGGTGGTGTCGTTCAACGCCAACGTGGGGCCCCGCAGCGAGGAGAACGGTTTCGCCGAGGCGCCCGAGATCTACAAGGGCGAGATCCGCCCCGGCATCGGCGGCGGCACCTGCCAGGTCGCGGGGACGCTCCACGCGGCGGCCGTGTTCGGCGGCGTCGACGTGATGGAGCGCGCCAACCACTCGCGCCCGAGCGGCTACATTCGCATTGGGCTCGACGCGACCGTCGTCTACCCGACCGTCGATCTCAAGCTGCGCAACCCCTACGACTTCCCCATCGTGATCCACGCCGCCGTCGACAAGGGCACGCTCGCCTTCGAGCTCCTCGGCCGGCGGCACCCCGCGACGGTGAGCTTCGCCACCGCCACCGTGGGCACCGCCGACTACAAGCGCCGGATCGAGGAGATCGCGGGCCTGCCCGAGGGCAAGGTGGTGCTCAAGCAGCACGGGATCCGGGGCGTCTCCATCAAGAAGACCCGCACCATCCACCTCGCCGGCGGGCCCGATCGGGTCGAGGTGACCACCGACACGTACCCCCCCACGCTGGAGATCTACCAGGTCGCGCCGGGCACCGACGTCGAGGCGGCGCTCCCGCCGCTGCCCGACAGCCGCACCGCCGAGAACGACCACAAGCCCCCCGTGGGCCGGTGATCGCGAGCGGGGCTTGACCCCCCGCCGCGTCGGCGCGACGACCCCGGACCATGGCTGCCGCTGCCCCCGACGACCCGCGCGAAGTCGTTCTCCAGGCCGAGAGCGCCGTGAGCTCCGCCATCTTCTCGACCGCTGCCCCGGGCAACCACCGGCAGCAGCAGGTCGCGAGCGGCTCGGCGGCCCTGCTCGCCGCCGCGGAGGCGGCCCACCAGGGGCATCGGGCGGCAGCCGTGCTCTCCCCCGGGGAGCTGCTCGGCGCGCTCTCGGCCCTCCAGACCGTCGCCCGCGGGGGGGCGCCGATCGTCGTCCACGTCGTCGGAGCTCCGGCTCACGATGGGGGGTGGGCGCTGGGCAGGGAAGAGATCGCGCCCGCGCTCGACGCCGGCGCGGGTGTGCTGGTCACCTGGAGCGCGCAGGAGTCCGTCGACCTCACGCTCGCCGCGCGGCGCGCCGCCGAGGACGCGGAGGTGCCCTTCGTGCTCGTCACCGACGGCGCCGGGCCCGTGATGGCGCTCCCCGGCTCGGGGTTGATCACCAAGTTCCTCGGCGCGAGCCGGCCGGCGCGACCCCCGCGCGAAGCCGCCTCTGCCGTCCAGAGCAAGCGGGCGGAGCGGAGCTTCGCGGCGCGGGTGCCCTTCGCCCTCGCCGGCGCCATGCGCGAGCTGGGCGAGCTGACCTCGCGCCCGCTCGCGCCCGTGGAGCGCTACGAGACCGCCGACGCCGAGGAGATCGTGGTCGCCGTCGGCCAAGCGTACCCCGCCGCCCGCGCCGCCGCCGAGGCGCTGCGGCGCGAGGGGCGTCGCGTCGGCGCCGTGGGCGTGCGCGCGCTCCGCCCGTTCTTCCCCGCGGAGCTGGTCAAGGCGGTGTCCCGGGCCCGGGCCATCGCCGTGATCGAGCCGCTCGACATCGCGCTGGCCCCCTGCGGCCCGCTCGCCGCCGGCCTCAAGGCAGCCTTCGCCGACGCCATCACCTGGGCCCCCGGGTACCCGGGCGTCGGCCGCATCCCGCCGATCGTCTCGGTCGTGTTCGCCACCGTCGACGGCGCCGTGACCGAGCGCCAGGTCCGGGAGGCCCTGGACGAGCTGGGCGCGGGCGACCGGGCCCGGCGGCTCATCGTCTTCGGCACCGAAGCGGTCGGCTAAACCCCCCGCTTCCCCCCCCGCGCGGGCCTGGCGGAGGGGGGAACACCAGCCCCCACGGTTGCGCAAGGCCCGGAACATGGGTATGGGAGGTCCCCGCCCTGGAGGGTTGCACCTTTGAGCATGTACTCGTCTCAGCCAAGCGCACCCGGCGCTGCCGCTCCCGCCGCCGCACCCACCACCACCGGCACCGCGCCCGCAGAGGGGCCGCCCCCGTCCGGACCGGGCGGCGCCGGTGGCTTCGGCGGCCCCATGTCGATCTTGATCATGGTGCTCCCCATCCTCCTCATCTTCATGACGATGCGGGGGCAGACCAAGAAGCAGAAGCAGGTCGAGCAGGGGCTGAAGACGGGCGACACCGTGATCACCCAGTCGGGATTGATCGGCAAGGTCACCGAGTTCGTCGGTGAGACCCGCGTCAAGGTGGAGATCGCCCCCGGCGTCAGCGTGCGGATGCTGAAGAGCGCCATCACCGGCATCGACGGGGGCGAGGTCAAGACCGGCGACGCCAAGGCCGACTCCAAGGACAAGGGCTCCGACAAGTCCGACAAGGGCTCCGACAAGCCCGCCGACAAGAAGGCGTAAGCGTAGCGGCCGCGCCGGGGCTCTACCCCGCAGCCGGCTCTTCCTGGGACCGCCCGAGCGCGGTCCCGACATCGACGAGATGAGTGGACGGGGCCGGGGCCTCGTCCGGCCGGCCGAGCCCGGTGGGTGGTCGCTCCGACGAATCGGGATTTTACGTGCTCCACAACCTCTTCCAGTTCGGGTTCGCCGGCCTCGCCGGCATCTGCCTCCTCGGCGCCTTGTTGCGCCGGGCCCACCGCGGGAGCTTCTTCACCGCGGCGATCAGCGCAGGCGCGGCGGCCGTCGCCGCACACTTCGGCGTCTTCTGGGCGCTGACGGTGTTTGGCCTGGGCGTGGTCTGGGCGCTCTTCACCGCGACCAGCTACATCGACCTCGCTTGGCGGGCGAAGACGGGGCTGGTGCTCTTCCTGGCGCTCGGGGCGGCGGTCTGCATCTACCCCACCGCCCACGACGAGACGCAGGGGGCGGACGACCACGCCAAGCTCAGCTCGGACGAGCGCAGCGAGCTCGAGACCGCGCAGCGCAACGGCGACAAGGGCTTCGGGGCCTTCCTTCGCTCCAACATCCCCTTCCGGCTGGTGCGCGGCCTCGACCTCAAGGGCGGCCTCCGCCTCGTGTACACGGTCGACGTCGACGAGGCGATCAAGGACAAGCGCGACCGCTACTACGACGAGATCCGCGCCGCGCTCACCACCGCCCTCGGCTTCCACACCGGGGACAAGGCCCCCTCGGTCGAGGAGCTCTCCAAGCTCCCCACCAAGGTCCAGGTCGCCAAGAGCAAGGACCAGGCGGGCACCATCACCCTGACCTTCAAGGACGTCGCCGACGCCAAGAAGGTGGACGACGCCTTCCTCAAGCGCTTCCTCACCGAGCTCCAGCTCCAGCGCAGCGCCGACCAGAAGACCCTCACCTTCCGCCTCCGCAGCGAGAAGGAGAGCGAGATCCGCGAGCACGCGGTCACCCAGGCCAAGGAGACCGTCCACCGCCGCATCGACATCATGGGCGTCAAGGAGGCCTCCCTCACCGTCCGCGACGAGGACCTGATCATCGAGGTCCCCGGCGAGGACGAGCGCCAGTTCGCCGAGATCCGCGACATCATCAGCCAGACGGCGCGCCTCGAGTTCAAGATGGTCGACGACGACGCCGACTTCTTCGAGACCGCCGGCAAGGCCGAGGACCTCCCCAAGGGCATCACCCTGGTGCCCGAGAACGCGCCGGTCGGCCAGACCGCGAACCACGAGACCAAGAGCAAGGTCAACCACTACGCCCGCATCAATCGCGGCGAGCACGAGGACATGCCCGACGCCCTCAAGCGGCTCAAGGAGTGGGTGGGCACCCTCAACGTCGATCCCGACCACGAGATTGGCTACGAGAAGGTCCTCGATTTCAACGAGGAGAAGGACGAGTACGACGACGTCGGCTGGCGCACCTACTACCTCTTCTCCAAGGCCGAGATCACCGGCGACATGGTGCGCGACGCCACCGCCGAGCCCGACGACAGCGGCAAGGGCCTGGGCGGCTGGCACGTCTCGATGGAGATGACGCCCATCGGCGGCGATCGCTTCGAGGAGATCTCGGGCAAGAGCATCAAGCGCCGCTTCGCCATCATCCTCGACAACAAGGTGGAGAGCGCGCCGGTCATCCAGAGCAAGATCTCCGGCGGCCGCGCCCAGATCACCATGGGCGCGGGCAACCCCGATCAGCAGGCCGCCAACGCGCGCAAGCTCTCGCTGGTGCTCAAGTCGGGCGCCCTGCCGGCCCCGATCTCGCCCTCCAACGAGCAGCGCATCGGCGCCTCGCTGGGCAAGGACGCCATCGTGCAGGGCGGCAAGGGCGCGCTCGCCGGCATCGTCCTCGTGCTGGTGTTCATGGTCACCTACTACAGCCGCGCCGGCTTCATCGCCGACATCGCCGTGCTCTTCAACCTGGTGCTCCAGATCGCCGTGCTGGCGATGTTCGGCGCCTCGATGACCCTCCCCGGCATCGCCGGCCTCACCCTCACGGTCGGCATCGCCGTCGACGCCAACGTCCTCATCAACGAGCGCATCCGCGAGGAGCTGCGCCACGGCAAGAGCCCGCGCGCTGCCGTCGACATCGGCTATGACAAGGCCTTCAGCGCCATCATCGACGGCCACGTGACCACGCTGATCTCGGGTCTCATCCTGATGCAGTACGGCACCGGCCCGATCAAGGGCTTCGCGGTCACCCTCTTCATCGGGGTGCTCGCCAGCCTCTTCACCGGCGTGGTGTGCACCCGCCTGATGTTCGACTGGGCCGTCCGGGCACGCAAGGTCAAGAACCTCCACCTCGGCTGAGATCTCGATGGTGGGGGCCGAAGGCCCCCCCAAACCCCCCTGACTGAGCCGCTCAATACACCATGGAAATCATCAAGCCCGGCCGGCAGTTCAACTTCATGAAGTGGCGCTGGCACTTCATCGGTGCCTCCGTCTCGCTCCTCGTCCTCTCGCTGGTGTCGTTCTTCGTCCCTGGCCCCAAGCTCGGCACCGACTTCAAGGGCGGCACCGAGATCGAGGTGGCGTTCACCAAGCCGGTCAACGCCGGCGACGTGCGCACCGCGGTGGAGCACGTCGGCTTCAACTCGCCCGAGGTGGTGAGCGTCGCCGACGCCCAGAACCCCAACCGCTTCCTCATCCGCGTGCAGGAGGTGACGGTCCTCACCGAGGCCGACAAGGACATCCTCCGCAAGCGCATGTGCCTCGCGCCCGAGGAGGGCAGCCCCCCCGCGGGCTGCGTGCCCAGCGCCACCGCGAGCGAGATCAAGTTCAGCCCCGGCGGTGACAAGATCTCCGCGCGGTACGACAGCGCGCCCGACCTCGAGGCCATCCGCAAGCAGCTCAGCGGCGCCGGCGGCGTCGAGCTGCGGGCCGGGGCCAACAACCCGATGCTCACCAGCGAGCGCGACCACCGCGTCGAGATCCAGCTCAAGTCGCGCGGCGATCAGCTCCTCGACGGGCTGCGCAGCCAGCTCGGCGCCGACAAGGTGCCCGAAGCCGCCATGCGCGTGGAGTGGATCGGCCCCAAGGCCGGCGCTCAGCTCCGCGACGCCGCCATCAAGAGCATCGCGGTCGCCTCGTTCTTCATCATGGCGTACATCGCCTTCCGCTTCGACATGCGCTTCGCCCCCGGCGGCATCGTGGCGCTGGTCCACGACGTCGGCATCGCGGTGGGGGCGATGATCTTCACGCGCAGGGAGATCACCCTCTCCACCGTCGCCGCCATCCTCACCATCGTCGGCTACTCGATCACGGACACCGTGGTCGTCTACGACCGCATCCGGGAGAACCTGGGCAAGCACCGGAACCTCAGCTTCGCCGCGGTCATCAACCTGAGCGTCTCCGAGATGCTCGGGCGCACCCTGATCACCTCCGGCGTGACCTCGCTGGCCCTGGTCGCCTTCCTGGTGTGGGGCACCGGCGCACTCAAGGACTTCGCCTTCGCGCTCCTCGTCGGCATCGTGGTCGGCACCTACTCGTCGATCTACGTCGCCGCCCCGATCACCGAGTGGGCCGACCGCCGCTTCTTCGGCGGCTCCGCCGACCAGAAGAAGGCGCTGACCCGCACCCGCGCGGCCAAGAAGGCCGGCGCGGTGGTGTGATCCCGTCTGGATGGAGGGAGAGCGAGGCGCGACGCTGAGCTCTGCCCACCCCCGTCGTCCCCACCCCTCGCCTTCTCGCCTCCTTCACCCGCCCATGGCTGTGCTCGGCTCACCCCGCCCCCGCGATCCGGGTGAGGCGTCCGCCGGTGCGCTCGATCTGTCGCGCGCGCTGGGCCTCTCCATCACCGCCGCCGACGTGCTCCACCGGCGCGGGCGCGGCGCCGACGACGGCACCCGCCGCTACCTGGATCCGCGCCTCTCCCACCTCACCTCGCCCGATGCCATGGCCGACCGGGATGCCAGCGCCGAGCGCCTGGCCCGCGCTGTCCGCGCCCACGAGCGGATCTGCGTCTTCGGCGACTACGACTGCGACGGCATCACCGCCACGGCCATCATGACGGGTATCCTCCGCGCCCTCGGCGGCGAGGTGGTCCCGCTCCTCGCCACCCGCCGGGAGGGCAGCTACGGGCTCTCCATGCGCGCGCTCGAGCGCGTCCTGGCCACCTCGGCGACGCTGCTGGTCACCTGCGACTGCGGCTCCAGCGATCACGAGCGGCTCGAGGTGGTGCGCGCCCGCGGCATCGACGCGATCGTCATCGATCACCACCTGGTCCCCGCCGAGAAGCTCCCCGCCTACGCGTTCCTCAACCCGCACCGCCCGGAGTGCGGCTTCCCCTACAAGGGCATGGCCTCGTGCGGGCTGGCGCTCTCGCTGGGGGCCGCGGTGCGCCGCGCGCTCGGCGTCGATCTCGACGTCCGCCCCTACCTGGACCTGGTCGCCATCGGCACCATCGCCGACGTGGCCCCCCTCGACGGCGACAACCGCGCCCTGGTGCGCGCCGGCCTCGGCGTGCTCGCCGGCAGCGGACGGAGCGCGCGCCCCCGCCCCGGCCTCCGCGCGCTCGCGGAGAACGCCAAGATCGACCTCAGCCTCGACATGCGGGCCGAGGACGTGGCCTTCCGCATCGCGCCGCGCCTCAACGCGCCCGGCCGGCTCGGCGATCCCGACCTCTCGCTCCAGCTCCTCCTCGAGCAGAACCCGGCCACGGCCGTGGCCATCGCCGCCGCCGTGGAGCAGCTCGCGCTGCAGCGCCGCGCCATCCAGGACGAGATGCTGGCCGAGGCCTTCGCCGAGATCGAGGCGGCCGGCTGGGGCAGCGCTCCCGGCATCGTGGTGGCCCGCAGCGGCTGGCACCCGGGCATCGTCGGCATCGTCGCCGGGCGCATCGCCTCGCGCTACGGGCGGCCCACCATCGTCGTCGCGCTCGAGACCGACAAGGGGCGCGGCTCGGTGCGCGGCCCGGCGGGCTCCTTCCTCCACGACGCGCTCACCCGCTGCCGGCACGAGCTGGTCGGCTTCGGCGGCCACCAGGCGGCCGCCGGCGTCGAGGTGCGCGCCGATCGCGTGAGCGCCCTGCGCGACGCCTGGTGCGACGCCTTCGTCGCCTTCCCGCCGCAGGGCGGCGCCGACGACGGCGAGCCCGACGTGCGGCTCGACGACCGCGACGACCTCTCCGCCGTGGTCCGCGACCTCCACCGCCTCGAGCCCTGCGGCGAGAAGAACCGGGCCGCTCGCCTGCTGGTGCCGGGGGCGCGGGTGCTCTCGGCGCGCAACCTCAAGGGGCACCTGCGCGTCGAGCTGACCTGGGGCCGCGGCGCCCTCGGCGGCTTCGGCTTCGAGCTCGGGTCGGAGGCCGCGGGCCTGGCCGGGGCCCACGCCGATGTGATCGGCCAGCTCCGCGCCGACACGTGGCGGGGGGGCGAGGCGGTCGAGATGCGGGTGGAGAAGATCGTCGTGGTCTGACGGCGGCGCGGCGGCCGAGGGTCAGTCCTCGTCGCCCACCCCGCGGCCGATTCGGCGGCATTCTGGACGCGATGGGGTGGGCTGGCTACCGTCGCTCGATGGGGACGCTGCGGCGGCACACGATTCTCAGGCAGCTCTCCTGCGACCTGAAGGATCTGCCCCTGAGCCCCACCGATGGCTTCGTGCTGACGCTGCTCGACGGCAAGCTCACGCTCGGGGACGTCGCCGAAGCCTACGGGATGACGCTGGCGGAGCTGTTCCCCCACGCGGACAGGCTTCTCGAGGTCGGAGCGGTGAGCGTCGTCGGCGACCAATCGCCCGCGGGGCAAGCCCCTCGCTCTTCCACGTCCCGGAGGCGCGAGTCGAAGGAGCTGGCACGCCCGCGCCAGTCGAAGACGCCGCCGCCTGGGCGAGCTCCGGGGGCGACCGCGGCCGCGCGGACCACGCGGCGACCCACGCCTCGAGTCGTCGAACGGGGAACGCCGCGGGCCACCACCCCGCGGACCTCCGCAGAACAGGTGTGCACCCTCGAGGAGGACGTCGTCAGGCGGATCCTTGCCTTCGATGCGCAGCTCGCGACGGTCGATCATTACACCTTGCTCGGCGTCGAGCGCGGGGCCGAGAAGGCGGGGATCAAGCGCGCCTATTTCGCGCTGGCGGCAGAGTTTCATCCCGATCGCCACTTCGGCCAGACGCTCGGGGCCGCCGGAGCCGCGCTGATGCGTGTCTTCACGCGCCTCACCCTCGCCCACGACGTCCTGGTGAACCGGGCGCGCCGCGCCGAATACGACGCCTCGCTTCCGCCGGCTCCGTCCCCCGTCGCTCGAGCGGTGCCTCCCGCAGCGGAGGCGGACGTGGCGCCGGCCTCGCACCCCCCGGTCGCGCGGGGCAGGCGCAGCACCCGGAAGCTGAAGGCGGTCGCGGCGTCCGCGCCGGCGACAGCGCCCGTCGAGACGCCGGTCCCGGTACCCGTGCAGAGCAGGACACCGGCACCCGACACGATCCCGGCCGGCGCGAGCCCCGGAGCCGCGGGCCGGTCGCGGTGCGCGGAGGAAGCGCTGCGGCGCCTTTATCGAGGCGCGAAGCAGGAAGAGATGCGCCGTCACGTCCGCGTCTTCATCGAGGCGGCCGAGGAGGCGGTGAGCCGGGACGACATGGTGGCAGCCGCGAACAACTACCGGCTCGCGCTCCAGAACGACGCCGATCCCGCGCTCCGCGCGCGGCTCGCGGCCATCGAGGAGAGGTCGGCCGAGCAGGTCCACGAGCGCAGCGTCAGCCGCGCGCGAGCCGCCGAGAGGCTCGAGTGCTGGGCGGACGCGGCGAGGTACTTCGAGCGGGCGAACGGGGCTCGCCCCGAGGCCTGGACGGCGGAGCGCGCCGCCAATGCGCTGCGGAGGGCGGAGGGGGATCTCCACCGCGCGCTGAAGCTCGCGGAGCAGGCGGTGATCGCCGAGCCCCTGACGGTCGGATACCGGCTGACGCTGGGCGAAGTCTGCCTGGCGGCGAGCCTCGTCCAGCGGGCGGCAGGCGAGGCCGAGCGCGCCCTGGCGATCGAGCCGCGGAACGAACGCGCCCTCACCCTCGCCCAGGAGGCGGCGAGGCGGCGGTGAGGGGTGAGTCCCGAGGCACGGCACGGCCCGAGAGGTCCGGTCGCGGGACGCTCTCGGGCGTCCCGCGGGATGACCGGGCGTCCGCCCTCTGGCTGCACGAGCCCGCCCGCCCGACCCCGCCCGCTTGACGCCGCGGCGTGGCTCCTGCACCCCCCGCGGATGACCACTGCGCCGACGCTCCGCACCTTCTACCCCGAGATCGAGGCTCACCGCACGGGCACGCTCCGCGTCTCCGCGCTCCACGAGATCGCCTTCGAGGAGTCGGGCAACCCCGAGGGCAAGCCGGTCGTCTTCGTCCACGGCGGGCCGGGCGGGGGCTGCGAGCCCAAGCAGCGCCGCTTCTTCGATCCTGCGGTGTATCGCATCGTGCTCTTCGACCAGCGCGGCTGCGGCAAGAGCCGCCCGCACGCGGAGCTGCGCGAGAACACCACCTGGGATCTGGTGGCGGACATGGAGCGGCTCCGCGAGCACCTGGGCATCGCTCGCTGGCAGGTCTTCGGTGGATCGTGGGGCTCGACCCTGGCGCTGGCGTACGCGGAGAAGCACCCTTCGCACGTCACCGAGCTGGTCCTGCGCGGCATCTTCCTCCTCCGCAAGCAGGAGATCGACTGGTTCTACCAGCGCGGCGCCGACGCCATGTTCCCCGACGCGTGGGAGGACTACCTGGCGCCCATCCCGGCCGCCGAGCGCGGCGACATGCTGGCCGCCTACCACCGCCGACTGACCCATGAGGACGCTGCCGTGCGCCAGTCCGCGGCGCGGGCGTGGAGCGTGTGGGAGGGGCGCACCAGCTGCCTCCACCACAACGCCGACCTCGTCGCCAGGACCGCGGGCGACGCCTTCGCCCTCGCGTTCGCGCGCATCGAGTGCCACTACTTCGTCAACGGGGGCTTCTTCGACAGGGACACCCTGCTCCTCGACGAGGTGGCGAAGATCCGCCACATCCCCACGGTCATCGTCCAGGGCCGCTACGACGTGGTGTGCCCGATGGAGAGCGCCTGGGCGCTGCACCGCGCCTTCCCGGAGGCCGACCTGCGCATCGTGCCCGACGCCGGGCACTCCGCCTACGAGCCGGGCAACCTCCACGAGCTCATCCTCGCGACCGACCGGTTTCGCCGATGAAGAAGGCCTCCGCGCCTCCGCGCGGTTGCCCCTGCCACTCGGGGCTCGCCTACGAGGCCTGCTGCGCGCCGTTCCACCGGGGCGAGCGCGAGGCGCCCGAGCCGGGGGCCTTGATGCGCTCGCGGTACGCCGCCTTCGCCTGCGGAGAGGCCGAGTACCTGGTGCGCACGCTGCACGAGGATCACCCCGACCGGGCGCTGCCGCGCGCGGACCTGATGCGCTCGCTGCGCGCCGCCAAGGAGCGGCTCCGCTACCCGAGCCTGCTCATCCTCGAGGAGCGCCGATCGCCGCCGGGGGCCGGGGGCACGGCCGAGGTCCTCTTCGCCGCGGGCCTCGTCGAGAGCGGGCGGGACTGCTCCTTCGTGGAGCTGTCCGACTTCGCTCATGACGGCGCCGGCTGGCGTTACCTGTCGGGGATCCTCGTGCCGCTCGCCACCCTCGGGCGCGCGGCCGAGGGGCTGACGATCGACGCCTTCCTCGCCCTCGCCGCGCGCTGAGGCGCCGAGCTCAACCCCAGAAGTGCCACCAGGCGCGGTGCTCGCCGCCGCGACCGCCGCGTCCCTCGCCGCCGCGTCCCTCGCCGCCACGTGCCCCGCGGTGCTCGCCGCCGCGGCCGCCGCGGTGCTCGCCGCCCCGCCCGCGGCCGCCGCCGCGCCCACCACGACCGCCGCCGCGTGCGTACTCCGTGAAGCCCTCGTCGGCGGAGGCCACCGTCTGGGTCGCGCCCTGATCGTCCGTCGCGCTCGCCATCTCGGTGGTGGCGCTCTCCGGGGCCGCGCCCTCGTCGTCGGACTTGCTGCAGCCGGTCACGGCCACCGCGCCGACCATCATCGTCACCAGGAGCAAACCTCGATTGAGCTTCATGATCCTACGCCGTCCTTCCAGGAGCCCGGGAGGAGTCAGCTCCTCGTCACGCTCTGGGTGTCGGTAGAGCAACCGGCGGGCCACGCCGATCTTCACTGGTTTCTCGGTGATCACGGGGCCGATCGGGGAGATCGTATCCATCCCTGACGTCGCCTTGCCCCACGCCGTCAAACGGGGGAACACTCGCTCCCGCCGGCCTCGGCAAGACCCCGCCGGCCGCCCGGCCGCCGCGCCATCGCCCCGTGCTAGGCTCGGCGCCACGGTAGGTGTCAGGGTGATCCAGATCTTCGGTACCGCCAAGTGCAAGACCACGCGGGCCGCGCAGCGGTTCTTCGCCGACCGGCGCATCAAGGTGCAGGTCGTCGAGCTGCGCGAGAAGGGGCTCTCCAGGGGCGAGCTCAACAGCGTGGCCCGCGCCGTGGGCGGCATGCGGGCGCTCTATGACGCCGACAGCCCCCGGGTGAAGGAGCGGGGGCTGCAGTACTCCGATCCGGGGGACGCGAGGCTGGCCGAGCTCCTGCTGGAGGACGCGCTGCTGCTGCGGACGCCGATCGTTCGGGATGGCCAGCGCGCCGCGGTCGGGCCCGCGGAGGCGGTGTGGAAGGCGTTCGCCGACGCGGCCAAGGGCGGATAGGAAGAGGTTGCCCAGAGCATCTGGCCCCGACCTCGGCGATACTGGAGGTGGATGGAAGCCGGGGAGGTGGTCGACGCGCGTTTCGTGATCCAGCGCCGCGTCGCCTCCGGCGGGATGGGCCACATCTACCGCGCGCTCGATCGGCACTCGGGAGAGATCGTCGCCTTCAAGCTCCTCCACGGCCACGCCAGCGAGCGGCCGGTCCGCTTCAAGCGCGAGATCGAGGTGCTGCTCTCGCTCGATCACCCCACCATCGTGCGCTACGTGGCCAACGGCACCACCTCCCGGGGCGCGCCGTACCTGGTCATGGAATGGCTCGAGGGCACCACCCTGGGGGAGCGGCTCGCCCACGGGCACCTCGGCGTCGAGGACAGCCTCGCGGTCGGAGCAGGCATCGCCGAGGCGCTCGCGGTGGTGCACGCGGCGGGGTTCATCCACCGCGATCTCAAGCCGAGCAACATCTTCCTCGTGGGCGGTTCGGTCTCGCGGATCAAGCTCATCGATTTCGGGCTGGCGCGGGTGGCGCACGCCGACGGGGGCCGCACCGAGCTCACCGTCCCGGGCCTGGTGCTCGGCACCATCGGCTACCTGGCCCCCGAGCAGGCCCGGGGCGAGCCGACGGTGGACGCGCGGGCCGACGTCTTCGCGCTGGGGTGCGTGATCTACCGCTGCGTGACCGGCAGGCGCCCCTTCGTGGGCGAGGACGATCTCTCGGTGCTGCTCAAGATCATCGTCGAGGAGCCCCAGCGCCTCCGGGAGGTCCGCGCCGACGTGCCGCAGGCCCTCGACGAGCTGGTCGCGCGGATGCTCGCCAAGGCGCCCGGGCTGCGCCCGCCCCACGGAGGCGCGGTGGTGGACGCCATCGAGGCGCTCGGCGCCGGCGCGCCGATCACCGTGCGCACCCGGCAGCCCGAGCTCACCGCCAGCGAGCGCCGGGTCATGGGGCTGGTGCTCACGCGCGATCCCGCCGAAGGCCCGCACCGCCCGTCCGCCGCCGCGCCCGGCGCCCCCGGCCCCCCGGGGGGCGAGCTGGTGAGCCTGCTCCACGGCACCGTCGAGCGGCACCGCGGGCAGCTCGAGCTGCTCGCCGACGGGTCCTCCCTGGCCGTCTTCACCAGCGACGGTGAGGCCACCGATCTCGCCGTCCGCGCGGCCCGCTGCGCGCTCTCCATCCGCGCGCTCTGCCCGACCGCGCCGGTCGTCGTCGTCTCTGGACGCGCCGAGCTCGAAGGCCGGTACCTCGTCGGCCAGCTCATCGATCGCGCCGTCGGCCTGCTCCCCCAGGCGGCGTCGCCGGCCCACGCGCCGCCGCACTCGATCCGCCTCGACGACGTCACCGCGGCGCTCCTCGGGCCGGGCTTCGTGGTCGGAGGCGGCTTCCTCGAAGGCGAGCGCGAGTCGCTGGAGGCCCCGCGGACGCTGCTGGGCAAGCCCACCACCTTCGTCGGCCGCGACCGCGAGATCCTGCTCCTCTCGGCCGCCTACGAGCGCAGCATCGAGGAGCCCGGCGCCAACGTGGTGCTGGTGACGGCGGCGGCGGGCATGGGCAAGTCGCGCCTCGTCGCCGAGTTCCTCCGGCGCCTCCGCCAGCGCGACGACGCACCCGGCATCTGGATCGGCCGCGGCGACCCCATGAGCGCCGGCTCGTCCTTCGGGCTGCTCGGCCAGGCGCTGCGCCGCGCCTTCGGCGTGCTCGAGGGGGACTCGCTCGAGGCGCGCCGCGGCAAGATCCAGGAGCGCGTGACGCGGGGCGAGCCGCGGCCGGCTGAGGCGGCCCGCGTCGCCGCGTTCCTCGGCGAGCTGGTGGGGACGGCCTTCCCGGACGACATCCAGCTCCGCGCCGCCCGTCGCGACCCGCAGGTCCTCGGCGACCAGATGCGCCGCGCCTGGGAGGACTTCCTCCGCGCCGAGTGCACCGTCCGCCCGCTGGTGCTGGTGCTGGAGGACCTGCACTGGGGGGACGTGCCCACCGTCAAGCTCGTCGACGCGGCGCTGCGGCACCTCGAGACGCGACCGCTGCTGGTGGTGGCGATCGGGCGCCCGGAGGTCCACCAGCTCTTCCCCGACATCTGGGCCGGGCGCGGCGTGGAAGAGGTCCACCTGGCCCGCCTGCCGCGCGGCTCGGGCGAGCGGCTGGTGCGGAGCGTCCTCGGGAGCGCCGTCTCCGCCGCGTTGGTGGGCGGCCTCGTGGAGCGGGCCGACGGCAACGCCTTCTACCTGGAGGAGCTGATCCGCGCCGTCGCGGAGGGCAAGGGTGCCGAGCTGCCGGAGACGGTGCTGGCCATGGTGCAAGCCCGCCTCGAGGCCCTCCACGTCGAGGAGCGCCGCGTGCTCCGCGCGGCGAGCGTCTTCGGGCAGCGCTTCCCGGAGGGCGGCGTGTCGACCCTCCTCGGCGGCGCCAGGGTGCGCGGCTGGCTGCGGACGCTGGCCGATCAGGAGCTGATCGTCGCCGCCGAGGAGGGGCGGTCCAGCGGCGACGCGACCTACCGCTTCCGCCATGCCCTGGTGCGCGAGGCCGCGTACGGCATGCTCACCGCGCCCGACCGCAAGCTCGGCCACCAGCTCGCGGGCGAGTGGCTGGAGGCCGCCGGCGAGACCGACGCCACGGTGCTGGCCGAGCACTTCCAGCTCGGCGTGGAGTACCCGCGCGCCGCCGCCTGGTACCACCGCGCCGCCGAGCACGCCTTCGAGGGCAACGATCTCGAGACCGCCCTCGACCGCGCCGGGCGCGGCCTGGCCTGCGTCGAGGATCCCGAGAGCGTGCTCGCCGGCGAGCTGATGCTGGTGCGCACCAAGGCCAGCCGCTGGCTCGGCAGGAACCAGGAGGCCGAGGACGCGGCCATCTCGGCCATGCGCCTCTTCCCCCTCGGCGGCGCGCGCTGGTGCGAGGCCGCGGCCGAGGTGGTCCACCTGTCCGCCAAGCTCGGCAACACCGAGCACCTGCTCTCCTGCACCGACGCGCTCCTGGCGCTGGGGCCGGCCACCGATCGCGAGGCGGCGGCCTCCTTCGCCATCGCCCTGGCGCGGGCGGCGACCAACCTCCAGCTCTCGGCCGCTCGCCCCGCCCTCGTCGAGGTCCTCCTCGAGCGCGCCGGTGAGGCTGCAGCCCAGGCCGCCGGCGATCCCGCCGTCGCCGGTCACGTGGAGTGGGCGCGCTCGTTGCGGGCGCTCGCCGGGGGCGATCTGAGCACCTTCCTCGAGCGCGTCCAGGCCTCGCGCGCGAGCCTGGAGCTCGCCGGCGATCTGCGCAGCGAGTGCATCCAGGCCCTCAACGCCGCCCACGGCTTCCTCCAGCTCGGCGCCTACCCCGAGGCCGAGGAGATCCTCCGCGAGGCGCTGCTCCGGGCCGAGCGCCTGGCCCTGGGCAACGTGCGCACCTTCGCCAAGCTCAACCTCGGTCTGGCGCTGCTCGGGCAAGGCCGTCTCGAGGAGGCGTTGAGCATGGAAGAGAACGTCCTCACCCTGTTTCGCGAGCAGGCCGATCGTCCCCTGGAGACCGGCACCCGCGTGTACCTGGCGATGATCCTCGCGGCCCAGGGGGATCGCGAAGGCGCGGCCCGCCAGGCGCTCGCCGTGGTCGAGGACCCCCAGGCCAAGCCCTCTTCCCGGGCGTATGCACGCGCCATCC
>Ga0302283_1001371_pt1 | contig 20481 bp, 17 predicted proteins | sample III_Fen_E1_4_FD_198770 | JGI IMG/M metagenome (GOLD analysis project Ga0302283, IMG submission 198770) | Peat permafrost microbial communities from Stordalen Mire near Abisko, Sweden - III_Fen_E1_4 | ecosystem: Environmental > Terrestrial > Soil > Wetlands > Permafrost | place: Sweden: Abisko... | reverse complement strand
GGTCTTTTCGTAGAGGTCGGGCAGGGCGTCGTCCGGATCGTACTTGGCCTTGAGGGCGCGGTAGGCGGGGCCGTTGTAGATCTGCCAGAATTCGTCTTCCTCGAAATAGGACGACGAATAGAGGGACTTGTGGCCCGAAAGCCGCACCACCTCGCGTTCCAGCAGGCGGTTGAAGTGCCCCTTGGGGAGGTCTTCGCGCGTCTCGACCGCCGACCAGAACCCGAAGTTCAGGTGCAGGGCGTCCGGCAGGTCGTAGAGGGTCCAGGGACGCGCGGAAGGGAGGGGTCGGACCGGGCAGATCCAGAGGGGCCGGATGTCCAGGGTCTTCCAGTAGAAGCGCAGGAACTCCGCGCTGTTCTCCAGCGGGATCTCCACGTCCTGGATCACGGGTTCTTCCCCGTTGAAGGGCAAGCCCAGAAGCTTGCGGAACTTGTGGATCCGCTCTTCGAGCTTGTGGCGCCGGTAGAATTTCAGGATCGCCATGTAGGTGGTGGATCTCAGGTACTTGCGCGGCACCAGGGCCCGGACCAGGGGTTTCTGGAAGCCCAACGGACGGGAACACCAGAACCAGTCGGCGTCCCAGCGCCAAAGATGGTCGCGGGCCGTGAGGAGGTCCGTCTCCTTCGTGCGCAGCGTCTTGTAGTAGGGAACCGCTCCCGCGATGGGGGAAACGGGGCCGTCGTCGTCGGTGCGCCAGCCCGTGGACAGCACGTATTCGTCCGGTCCGAACGCGACGCCTTCCACGAAGTCGGGGCCGCCGGAAGCCGACTCCCGCCCGTCCCGGCAGGCTTCCGCCATGGCGGCAAGGAAGGCCGCGGCATCGTCGAATTTTCGGTACGTCAAGCGCACGTTGCGGCGCGCCTTGTCCAGCCGCACCTTCAGGCGCATCGCGTAGCCCAGGGTGCCGTAGGAGTTGGGAAAGGCGTGGAAGAGGTCGGAATCGGGACCCTCCGAGCGGCAGGTGCGCACCACGCCGTCCCCGCAGAGGATGTCCATCTCCTCCACGGTCTCGTGCACGAAGCCGCGCCGGAACGAGGAGGACTCGATGCCGATCCCGGTGGCCGCGCCGCCGATGGTGATCGTCTTCAGCTCCGGGACCACGGGCGGGACGAACCCGCGGGACAGGCAGGCGTCGGCGAAGTCCTCGAAGGTGGCCATGCCCTGGACGTCGGCGACCCCTTCCGGACTGACGGAAATCGTCTTGTCCAGGCCCCGCACCGCCAGGCGTCCGCCCTTGTGCGCCGCGCGCTCGCGGAAGAGGTTGGAGGTGCGCTTGGCGAGGCGGAGCTGCCTGCCGTCGCGGGCCTTCGCGGCGCGCACGAGGGCGTCCACCTGGGCGTCGTGCCCGGTCCGGCTGCGGAACAGCTCGCCGTTCACCGGGTGGTCTTCCATCCGCCTCGGATCCCGCGCTTGGACAGCACCAGCTGGAAGAGCTGGTTGTAGCGGCTGCGGAAGGTGCCGGCGCAGCTCAGGAGGTAGTAGCGCCACATCCTGTGGAAGCGGTCGCCGTACTTTTCCGAGAAGCGGGGCCACGCGGCTTCGAAGTTCTCGTTCCACGCCATGAGCGTGCGGTCGTAGTCGACCCCGAAGTTGTGCCAGTCTTCCAGGATGAAGTGCTTGTCGAAGGCGCCCGCGATCTGCACCGGCGAAGGCATGAAGGCGCCCGGAAAGATGTAGCGGTCCATCCAGGCGTCCAGCTCGCGGGAGATCTCGAAGCCGCCGATGGTGTGCAGGAGGAACACGCCGTCGGGCTTGAGCCGGTCGTGGACCAGCTTGCAGAAGGGTTTCAGGTTCCTCCAACCCACGTGCTCGCACATCCCGATGGAAACGGCCTTGTCGAATTCCCCGGTGGCGTCCCGGTAGTCGGACAGGCGGATGTCCACGGGCAGCCCCGCGCACTTTTCGCGGGCCCACGCGACCTGTTCCACCGAAATGTTGTACGCCACGACCTCGACCCCGTACCGGGAGGCCGCGAACCGGGCGAAGCCACCCCAACCGCAGCCCAGCTCCAGGACCCGTTCGCCGGGCTTGAGGTCCAATTTCCGGCACACCAGGTCCAGCTTGGCCTCCTGGGCTTCTTCCAGGGTCTTCGCGCCGCCCTGCCAATACCCGCAGGTGTACTGCATCCAGGGGTCCAGCATGGCCTCGTAGAAGTCGTTGCCCAGGTTGTAGTGGACTTCCGCCACTTCCAGGGACTTGCGGCGGCTCTGCATGTTGAGCAGGCGCGCCTTGACCACCTGGACCACGAAGTTGGCGTTGAGACGGACCTTCCGATGGATCCGTCCGGACAGGATCCGGTCGAAGAGCTGGTCGGGGGCTTCGCAGTCCCACCATCCGTCCATGTACGCTTCGCCCAGACCCAGGCTGCCCCTGGACATGGTGCTCGAGAGCGCGCGATCGTCGTTCAACTTGATGTCGCAGGGGCGACTGCCGTCCAGTCGCACGTCCACTTGGGCCAGAAGGTCCGTTGCCCATCGCTTTAGGGAGTTGTTCGTCGTAGCCTCCGGTGATTGGAGGTCGCAACTTTACAAATTCCGGGCGATGGCGCCCCGGTCCGGCGCATCTTCCCTAACGGACCGCTCTCCAGCCTCCGCGGACTCCGCCCTTGGAAAGGGTCAGCTGGTAGAGCTGGTTGTACCGGCTCCGGAAGGTGCCGGCGGAGCAGGCCAGGTAGTAGATCCACATGCGGCGGAACTGTTCCCCGTACTGTTCCGAGAAGCGGGGCCACGAGGCCTCGAAACGCTTGCGCCATTCCACCAGGGTGCGGTCGTAGCTCTCGCCGAAATTGTGCCAGTCTTCCAGCACGAAGATCCCGTCCACGGCCTTCCCCAGCATGGCGGGGGAGGGGAGCACCGCCCCCGGGAAGATGTACTTCTCCAGCCAGGGCTCCAGGTCCTTGGCGGAGGCGATCCCCCCGATGGTGTGGAGCAGGAAACGTCCCCCCGGCTTCAGCCGGTCGTGGACGAGCTGCACGAAGGAACGGAGATTCTTCCAACCCACGTGCTCGCACATCCCGATGGACACTGCCTTGTCGAATTCCCCGGTGGCGTCGCGGTAGTCGGAGAGCCGGATGTCCACGGGGAGGCCCTTGCACTTCTCCCTGCCCCATTCGACCTGTTCCACCGAGATGTTGTACGCCACCACCTCCACCCCGTAGCGGCTGGCCGCGAATCGGGCGAATCCACCCCATCCGCAGCCCAGCTCCAGGACGCGCTCGCCGGGCTTGAGGTCCAATTTCCGGCACACCAGATCCAGCTTGGCCTCCTGGGCTTCCTCCAGGGAAGTCGCGCCGTTTTCCCAGTAGCCGCAGGTGTACTGCATCCACGGGTCCAGCATGGCCTCGTAGAAGTCGTTGCCCAGGTTGTAGTGGATCTCCGCCACCTTGAGGGATTTCCTGCGGGACTGGAGGTTGAGGAGCCTCGCCTTGGCCGCGTAGGCCAGGAAGGCGAGGTTGGGCCGGATCTTCGTGTTCAGTTGCGCGGAAAGGACCCTGTCGAAGAATCCCTCCAGGTCGTCGCAATCCCAGAGGCCTTCCATGTAGGATTCGCCCAGGCCCAAGCTGCCCTGGGAAGCGATCCTGTCGGGGACGGAATCGTCCTTGATCCTCATGTCCCAGGGGTTGCGCCCCTCGATTCCCACGTTCGCGTGGGCGAGCAGATTTTCCAGCCACCGGCGCAGATTCTTTGCCATGCATTCTCCATTCGGGAGGAAGGACGGCTCGGTACTTTATAAAATTTTCGGCCTATTGGAGTTCGACCGTGTTGAGATCGACACCCGCCCGCCTCAACGCGATCAGGAGTTGAATGGTGGATCTCCAGGTCATGTTCGGGGCGAAGACGCCGTGGTACCAGGGCCTGACGTCGGGGAGGGCGCCGGGAAGCGTCCGGTAGGCGTGGAGCTCGGCGGCCACGGCCACATCCCGGGTGAGAGGGCGCCGGATCACCCATTCCATGTCCTTCTCCGATCGCGGGTCCACCGTGTCGGGCAACCGGGAAAGATTGCCCAGCAGGACGTACTTGGTGCCCGGCCAAAGACTGTCCGCGCAGCGGTCCTGGCGGGCCTCCACCAGGCAGCGGCCGAGCGCGTCGTGCCAGCCGGTCTGGACCGTGTTGCGCTTCTTGCCCTCCACGTAGTCCACCCCGGTGTTCACGTCGCGCACCACCGGGACCTCGGGAAGCCACTCGCCGTCCGTCCAGAATCCGATCCGGGTTCGGGAAGCCACGACCACCAGGGACACCCGCGGCTTCAGGGAGTCCCGGGAATCGAAGGAATAGATGGAGCGGGGAGCGGGCACGGGAGGCTGGAGGAGGATCGGGGGGTCCTCCTTGTCGAGGGCGAAGAGCCCGCGGCAGTCCCCGTTCACCTTCGCGATCCAGGAGAGGAAGTCGACGAAATCCTTGGAGGTCAGGTCGGAGTCGGCGTCCAGGGTCCACATGTGGCGCTGACGGTGGTCGGCGCAAAAGGGCCGGAGCGAATCGGCGGCCACGGCCGAGTCCAGCGCCACGCCGTCCAGGGCGAAGCCCGACTTCGCCACCTGCAGGTGGTGGAGGATCCTGAAGCCCGGTTGGCACGAGGCGAGGAGGGCGATCGCGGGGAGCGAAAGCAATCCAAGATTAGGTTTGGTCTTCAATGAACTACCTGACCCTTCCGATTGGACCTCGGGCGCCCGGCATCGTGCGGGCGGTCATCGAGATATCCAAGGATACGAATACCAAGTTCGAGTACGACGAGCACCTGGACATCTTCGTGCTCGACCGCGTGCTGCTTTCCAGCATGCTGTACCCGGCCAACTACGGGTTCATCCCGTCCACGCGCGCGCATGACGGGGATTGTCTGGACATCCTCGTCTACATGAACGCCAAGATGCCGCCGGGGACGGTCGTGGAAGCCATACCGGTGGGCGTGCTGGACATGACCGACGGAGGCGTGAAGGACTACAAGGTCCTGGCCGTCCCCGCCTTCAACCTCAATCCGCCGCAGGACATCGACGGGATCGATCCCATCTTCCTGATGATCCTGCGGAACTTCTTCAAGGGCTACAAGGAGTTGGAGGGCAAGGTCGTGGAGATCGGGGACTGGCTCCCCCGCGCCAAGGCCCTCGAATACATCGAAGACGGCCGCCAGCGCTTCAACCGCATCCTGGAACTCGAAGTCTAGGGTTCCCATCCCGCGCGTTTCACGGGATGGGAGGGTCAGGGTTCCCATTCCGCCCGCTCGAGCGGAATGGGAGGGTTCACGGAACTCCCACCGCGCTAGTTTCCTGCCGGTCGCCCTGGCGCACCCGCACGACGGCCACTCCCGGGTGCGAGGCGGGGATGTCCACCGAGTTGAGACCTGCCTGGGCCTGCACGGTGCGCGAGCCGAGGGTGCGGCCCTGGAGGTCGGACACCACCAGCTTGGCGGGTCCCGCGACGGATGCCACCCAGGTGGCGTGCAGGATCCCGGCGCGCGACTCCACCGCGAGGCGTTGCGCTGCGACCGGCTCCTGCCCGGGCAGCACGGCGGCGGTGGGTCCCCATCCCGACAGGAGTCCGTTCATGATGTCCTGGTCGTAGACCGTCGCCGTCTCGCGGTTGATGATCGTCATGTTCATGTCGCCCTTGTCGTCGGTGTCCCAGGCGAAGGGGTGGATCAGTCCGTGGGACTGGCCGGACTTGGCCACGTACGTGTAGAAGGCCACGCGACCCTTCTTGCTGAGGGCCAGGTTGGTCTTAGTTGTCCATGACGCACCGGATTGAGCCACTCGACCGAGAATCGCCTGTCGTTGAAGTGAAGCTGTTGTTTCCGGTTGAGAAATTGACCCACGTAGCCAATCCTGTACTCATTGTCGCGGAGGTTCCCAGACCACAATACCCCATGGAGCACGAGCCGGCGGGAAGCAGATCGATGCCAAATGCATCCGTACCGTCCCAGGACTGGGATTTCAGCACTTGGCCTGCAATGTCGACTCCTCCAACATCGTGAGCGAGTTGGGTCCAGTCATCGAGAAGTGACAGACGCCACCCATTCGGGCACACTTCGTCTCCTATGCTCGCACTGTAAATGCGGCCATATGTATCACAATTGGCCGATATCCCTCCATTGCAGCTTCCGATATCGGAATTCGGACCGGCGTAATTCAGGTTTTGCGCCATCCACCACTGCGCCCCAACTTTGACCGCTTTGTAGGAATTGGTGTCGCGAGGGTCCTTGAATGTTCCCGAATGGCGGGTGATCAACAATAAGGAGTAGGCCATGGATGAGCTCCCATTCGTGACTGTAATCGTGATCGTGGCCGTGTCTTTCGTCATCGGAACAATGGAATTCGGAGTGATGGTTACGGTTGCCGAAGACGCTGTCGGCGTAGCGGAAACAAGCACGGTGGAAAATGCGTCCAGACTATCGGACTTCAAAGAAATCCCCGTGATCGGGACCGCCATCGTACCGGCGTCGACAAGGCGAATCGATTTGAGCGTTGCGTCATAGTTGATCACATATACTGCGCTCGCCACCATGCTGTTGGAATATCCTGTCGCGATTGCGATGGCCTTCAAAGTCCGATTGGTGTCAATGACGATGCTTTCCCCAGTGGTGTACAGCGTAGAGGTAGCCGTCGGGGTAGAGCCGTCCAACGTGTAGTAGACAGAGGCCACCGCCGCCGTTGCGAGAGTAACTGACTGTGCTGTGGTGTATGTTCCTCCCGCAACGCTGAAGGTTGGAGTCGCAACAATCCCCATCACCGTCACGTTCACCTTGACCGTGTCGGCATTCCCCGCGTTGTCCGTGGCTATCGCGGAGATGTTGTTCACGGCGTCCGACAGGATGACAGTGGCCTTCCCGGAGGAATCGACTGCCTTACCGTTCACAAACACCGACTTCAATCCACTCCCCGCGTCGGAGGCGGTGGTGTTGACGGTGATTGATGTTGTTCCGAATGCCACAATGGTGTCCTTCGAAGGGCTCGTGATCGCCAGGACAGGCGGTACCGTGTCCTTGGCTCTGGTGACCACGATCTGGTCGGAACTGCCCATCTTGTTGGTATTGGCCGCCTGGATGACGATGATGGTGGGCTGTCCGGTGGGAGGGACCGGGACATCGGCTGCCCAGGTGGAATCCGTCAGGTGCTTGGGGACAGTGGTTCCGAAAAGGAAGGTGGTGGTGTCCAGGGGCACCAAGTCCGTGATCTTGTAGACCACGTGCAGGGTGTCGCTCGCGAACGGAAGCGAGTTACCCACGTTGGAACTCGGCTGCAGGAGAGTCAGCGCGGGTTTGTCGGTTCCGCTCGGTGCGTTGCGCGTGATTGTGATACTGGTGGAGTCCACCGAGAGGTTCTTCAGCTTGTCCCAGGCTTTGGCCACCACCTTCATGGGGACGCCATTGGGCGAGGGCAGGGAAAGCGTGGCCGACCAGTAGGATCCCGAGTCGTTGTTCGCCTTCATGCCCTGCAAATAGACGGAATCCACTCCGGAGAGATCCGTGGCCTTCACCTGGACCTTGAAGCTCGAGACCGTGGCATCCACGGCCAGGGAAGCGCTTGGCGCGACCCAGGTGATGGCCGGACCGGTGACATCCGGACTCCGGGTGATCAGGATGGAGTCCCGACTGGTGTTCCCCAGGCTGTCCATGACCACCAGAACGAAGGGGTTTGGCCCCACGATCAGATTCGCCGTCTGGCTGGGCGATTTGGATACGGCCTGAGCCACACCGTTGAGCCACAGCGAGTCGATGCCGTGGCTGTCCTGGATGGTCCATCCCAGTTGGACCTTCGTGGTATCGAAGAGCACCGTGCGGGTGGTGGTGCCTGCACCGGGAGCGATCACGGGCGAGGTCGTGTCCTTGGCGCGCGTCACGTGCACCGTTGCGGTGCTCTTGTTGCCCACGTTGTCCAATGCCTGCACCACGATGGTGTCGGTTCCCACGCCCAGGCTGACCGTCGCGGTGTAGGGCGCCGTGGTGAGCTTGGTGGACGCGATCATCACGTAGCCCATGCCGCTTCCGGAGTCCGTGGCGGTGGCGGTGATGGCCAGGGATGTCGTGGCGTAGGAAACCGTGGTGTCCTTGGAGGGCGAGGTGATCTTCAGGAACGGTGGAATGCTGTCACCGGGGGCCTTGGCGCGCGTCACGTGCACCATTGCGGTGCTTTTGTTCCCCGCGTTGTCCCAGGCCTGCACCGTGATGGTGTCCACCCCGACGGCCAAGGCGACCGTGGTGGTGCAGGGGGAACTGGCAAACTTCGCGGAACCGATGGCGATGGAATCCAAACCGCTACCCGAATCGGTGGCCGCCGCCTTGACGAGGATGCCCGCGGCCGTGTTGGGAACGGTGGTGTCCCCCGAGGGAGAGAGGATCTTCAAGGCCGGAGCCGTGGTATCCCGAGCCACCACCTGGAAGGTCGCGCGGGAGGTTGCGAAGTAGCCCGAGTCCGTCGACAGGGTGGCGACCAAGGTGTCCGTGCCTGCGCTGGCGGTGGATTTGGCCAGGAGGGTCACGCTGTTGGACAGGTTCCAGGTGGTTGCGGACGTGGAGGGCGAGTTGGTGATTGGGAAGGTGAAGTTGGTGTCCAGCCCTTTGGCCGTGTGGACCTCGAACTTGGGGGAGACCACCTTGCCGGCCTTCCATGTGAATATGCCGGAGACAACCACCGGACTTCCTCCGGAGACCACGGGACCCGACACCGCGATGGGCGTCTGAACCTGCACTGGGTAGGCGGGGTAAAGGGCCGTGGAATCCGCGGAAGAGAGCGCCCCCGCATGGATCAGGATCGAGACATCCAGCCGGATGGTAGCGGTGTCCAGGGTGAGGGTGCCGGAGCCCAGTTGGATGCTCAACGACGTCAGTTGCGACAGGGTCTTGCCACTGTCCACCCCAACGCGAACGAGTTCCTTCTTCACGGAATCGATGCTCATGCCCACGGGCAGGGCTTTGCCCACGAGGGCAGTGTCCTTGTCGAGGATCAGGCTCGCGTAGTAGGCGACCAGTCCGGTCGGTCCGGTCCCGAAGGAGGATCTCTGGGCATCGGTCAACTTGGCGAAACCCGAGAGCAGGAGGGTGTCCAGGGACGCGACCGAATGGGAACCGAGGTCGAGCTTCGTGGAGCTGCCCGATTCCTTGAAGTACAGCGTGTAGGTCTGTAATCCCAGGGTCCAAAGCTGGAGAGCGAGGGAGTCGGCGCCCAGCGGATGCGGAAGATTGAGGGTTGCCGTGCAGGTTGTGGAAGTGTCGCTGCCGAGGGGAGGGCAGTTCAGCTTGTTGGAGACGGTGTCGGTCTGGTAGAGGGCTGTCGCGTTATCGGGTACCCGGGGGACGGCGATCGGGAAGGAGGCGGTTGCCACGACCGGACTGTCGGAGTTCGAGTTGGAATCGGTCGCGTTCTGGCAGGCCACCAGTGCCAGGAGGCCAGCCGCAACGGTCGCGAAAGGACGGAGGGAACGTGGGGGCTTTTTCATGGGCGTCTCCGTGCCGAAGCACCGGAAATGGGGGGAATCAAGGCTGGATACGGAAATATATGTCTGCTTCGAACTCACGGGAGGTACCAGGGGTCACCCTCCAGGGGAATTTCTGACGAAGACGTCACTTGGATCCCTCGTGCCGAAAACGGGGACTTTGCGAGAGCGGCATAAAGCAGGTTTCCCCTTTCACCCGCCCCGGCGAAATGGGAGGGCGCACCGAATGTCTCGGGCGGGACTTGAACCCGCACGACCGTTGGGCCAGCGGATTTTAAGTCCGCCGTGTCTACCGATTCCACCACCGAGACTTCCGGGGATGGTAAACTTAGGTCACGCCGGAAGAGGGCGGCACCCGGCGAATTCGATCCCGACCAGGGAGCTGTCGATCGCCGAAACGTGTCGGATCCGCGGCGTTCTCGATGCTTACCTTTGGCGCCGAACACGGGATAGACGGCCATCCACCGTCACCCAAGGGAGACGAGTCCATGCAAGTGAAAGTCACCGGGCGGCATTTCGATGCTTCCAACGAGCTGCAGGCCAGCATCGAGGCCCAGGTCGCCGCCTTGGCGAAGTACAACGACCGGATCACCGGCGCGCATGTCATCCTGGACAAGCAGCCCAACGAGAACAGGTCCGCCCACGCCGACCTGTCCGTCGCCGGACACGGGGTCCTCTCCGCTTCGGCGGAATCCGAGACCATGGGCAAGGCGCTCGACGATCTCTTCGAGAAGCTCACGCGCATCGTCAAGAAGGAGAACGAGCGCAACAAGGACCACCGCGCTCCGCCCACGGACACGGTGGTGAGCGTCTGAGTTCTCCCGCGCCGTCTTCCCTCCTGGAACCCCTGGAGGTGCGCCATCGGGGGGTCCTGCCCCTCCGACGGCTCTTCCAGTCCCATGCCGCGACCCTCGGCCTGGACGCGCAGACGGAGGTCTTCGAGACCGACATCACGGAGCCGGACCTCCACAGGCCGGGATTGGCCTTGGCCGGGTTCACCCAGGTGTTCTCCCACAAGCGGGTGCAACTGGTGGGGAACACGGAATGGTGCTACCTGGACAGCCTGGGCTCCGACCAGAGACGCGCGGTCTTCCAAAGGCTTTCCGCCACGCCCTCCCCGCTTTGGATCTTCACGCACGGCAATCCCGTGCACAAGGAGATCATCGAGGAGGGAGCCGCGCAGTCCGCGACCATCGCGAGCTCCAAGCGGCCCACCCTGGAGATGATGGAACACCTGGGAGACATCCTCCAGGACCACTTCGCCCCCTTCGCCACCGTGCACGCGAGCCTGGTGGACGTCTACGGCATCGGGCTGCTGTACGTGGGCAAGTCGGGCGTGGGCAAGTCCGAAGCGGTGCTGGACCTCGTGGAACGGGGACACCGGTTGGTCGCCGACGACGTCGTGTACCTGACCCGTCGCGGCAACGACGTGGTCGGAACGGGCAACGAACTGCTCGGGCAGCACATGGAGATCCGCGGGGTGGGGATCATCGACGTCGCGTCGCTGTTCGGCATCCGCGCCATCCGGCAGAGCAAGCGCATCGAGATGGTCGTCGAACTGCGCATCTGGCAGGAAGGCGACACCTACGACCGCACCGGACTCTCCACCTACACCTGCAACCTGATGGGCGTGGACGTGCCGCGGACCATCATCCCCCTGTCGCCCGGGAAGAACATCACCGTGATCGGCGAAGTGATCGCGATGAACACCCTCCTCAAGCTCAACGGAAAGGATCCCGCCCGCACCTTCAACGAGCGGCTGATCCAACTGATGAACGAGAAGCGGGAGGAAAGGGCGCGCCGGGTCGCGCGATGGGAGTGAGATGAGCGGCCGCAACGCGCAGAACGTCATCGTGGGGACCGTGGTGCTGGCGGCCCTGTTCGTGCTCGTCTTCGGGATGGCGTTCCTCAACGAGTACCATCCCGGCGAATCGAACGTGCAGTACACCATCGTGGCCAACCAGGTGGGGCTGCTCACCCAGGGCGATCCCGTCAAGTTCAACGGCGTCAAGGTGGGCAAGGTCAAGAAGATCCGCCTGGAGGCCGACCACAAGGTCGACATCCTGGTCCAGGTGGCGTCGGGCGTGGGGATCCCCATCGGGTCCACCGTCGAGATCCAGAACGTGGGGCTGATGGGGGAGCGCATGATCAACGTCATCCTCGCTCCCGGCAACACCAGCTATCCTCCCGGCTCCACCCTCCAGGCCACCTACGACTACGGCATCGCCGAGACCATGGGCGCGACCGGGGTGCTGATCGAGCAGGCCAAGGGGATCGTGGACGAGCTGCAGAAGGTGGTGGACAGCACCGTGGGCAGGCCGGATTTCGTTCCGCGCGTGAACAACGTGGTCCGTCGCGCCGACGAGGTGAGCGACCGCCTTGACAAGCTGGTGGCGCAGATCGAGCCCGAGGTGAAGCACGCCGTGGGCGATCTCGCTTCGGCGGGGCACACCGCCCGCGGGATGGCCGACCGTACGGCGCCGGTGGTGGACAGCGTGGCCGAACGCGCGGACCGCACGACGGCCGAACTGGGACCCATGGTGGAGGACCTCAAGGCCGTGTCCGCGGACATCCGCGTGCTTTCCGACAAGGCGAAGAACGGGCAGAGCACCATCGGGAAGCTCGCGAACGACGACGAATTCTACAGGCAGCTGTCCAGCGCCGTGGTGCGCGCCGACAGCCTGGTCCACCGCATCCAGCGCAAGGGCCTGGACATCAACGTGGGCTGGTGATGGGCGATTCCCCCTCCGTAAGGCTTCTTTGGGCCGTCCACTGCCACCAGCCGGTGGGGAACTTCGACTTCGTGTTCGAGCACGCCTTCGAGAACGCCTACAAGCCCTTCGTGGAGGTGGTGGAGCGGTTCCCCGAGATCGGGGTGGACTTCCACTTCTCCGGCATCCTCCTGGACTGGTTGGACAAGAATCGTCCGGAGTACCTGGACCGGGTGGGGGCGCTCGTGTCCAGCGGGCAGTGCGGGCTCCTGGCGGGAGCGTACTACGAGCCCATCCTGCCGCCCATCCCCCGGCACGACCAGATCGGACAGATCGTGGCGCTGCGGAAGCGGCTCCTGGGCCGGTTCGGGGTGGAGCCCAGGGGAATGTGGCTGGCCGAGCGGGTCTGGGAGCCGGGGCTTCCCGAGGCCCTGGCGGAGGCCGGGATCGACTACACCCTGCTGGACGGCACCCACTTCAAGCAGGTGGGCTTCTCCGAGGAGGACCTCTTCGGCCGCTGGCTCACGGAGAACGAGGGCAAGGTGGTCTCGGTGTTCCCCATCAACGACGGGGTGCGCGACCTCATCCCCTTCTCCCCCGTGGAGCGGGCCCTGCAGGCGCTGCGCGACCTGGCCCGCCCCGGGGGCCGCGACGTGGTCTTCGGCGACGACGGCGAGAAGTTCGGCGACTGGCCCGGCACCCACGTGCTCTGCTACGGGGAGCGCTGGCTGGAGCGGTTCTTCGAGCAGGTCTGCAGGGATCCGTCGATTTCCGTCCGGCCCGTCTCCGAGGCCTACGCCTCCTCCAAGGCGCGCGGGATGGCCTACCTGCCGGCCGCCTCCTACTTCGAGATGATGGAATGGGCCGAGCGCGCCGAGCGCCAGACCGCGCTGCGCCACGCCCGCCAGGACCTGAAGGAACGCGGCGACTGGGACGAGATCTCCCCCTTCGTGCGCGGCGTGGCCTGGAGGAACTTCCTGGTCCGCTACCCCGAGAGCAACCGCATGCACAAGATGGCGTCGCGCCTCTCGCGGATCGTCCGCGAGGAGCTGGACGCCAAGCCCAGGGAGCAGCGCAGGCTCGCGCTCCTGGAAGCCCGCGAACACGTCTGGCAGGCGCAGTGCAACTGCGGCTACTGGCACGGGGTCTTCGGAGGGCTCTACCTTCCCCACCTGCGCCGCGCCATCCACGGGCACCTGGCCCGGGCGGAGTCGCTGCTGCGCGGCGGGGCGGTGGACGTCGCCCGGGAGGACTGGGACCTGGACGGGACCGACGAGGTCCTGCTCGCGAGCGGAGGACAATTCCTGTCCATACATCCCGGTCAGGGAGGGGGCATCCCCGCGTGGTACCTGGACAAGGCCGCCCTGAACCTCGCCGATTCGATCACGCGCGGGCCGGAGCCCTACCACGCGCGCATCCGCGGCGAGGAGGGGAAGGGCGACGGAGCCAAGCTCGCGGACCAGTTCGCCGGGAGCGATCCGGTGCTCGCCGCCGCCCTGGTGTACGACGCGGTCCCCAGGACCTCGGGTCTGGTCTGGTGGTTCCCGGAGGGGACGGACCGGTCGGAATGGCTGCGAACGCGTCCGCCGGAGCGCTGGGTGGGCGGGTCGTGGGACGTCCTGTCGCTCCGCCGGGGACAGGTTCCGTCTTGCGAGCTGCGTGCCGCGCGCGACGGTCTCGTGTTCCGGCGCGGACTCAAGATCTCCCCGGACGGGGAGGTCGAACTCATCGTGCTGCTGGAGAACCCGGGCGAGGAGGATGTCCAGGGCACCATCGGGGTGGAATGGATGGTGAACCTCCTGGCGGGCGACGCGCCCGACCGCTGGCTGGAGACGGGAGACGGAATCCGCCACCGTCTGGGAACCCGCGGCGAATCGGTCGGGGCGGTCCGGATCGCCGACGAATGGCTGGGACTCCGGCTGAAGTTGGACGCGGGCGAGGATTCGGCCCTGGCCTGGGAGGGCGTCCACACCGTCAACCAGAGCGTGGCCGGCTACGAGAAGGTCTACCAGGGGACGTCGTTCCTCCAGACGGGCGCGGTCGTCGTGCCCGCGGGCGGCGTCGCCAAGTTCAGGGCCGTGCTGGAGATCCGCCAGCCCGAGGTCCCGTCGCCCCTATAGGATCAGTTTCGGAGAGGAAACCATGAGCAAGACGACCAGGACATTGCAGGTGATCAACCGGTTCGGACTGCACGCGCGGCCGGCGGCCATGGTGGTGGAGGCCGCGTCCAAGTTCGACTGCGAGGTGACCCTGACCAAGGACGGCATGAGCGCCAACGGCAAGAGCATCATGAGCGTGATGCTCCTGGCCGCCGAGCCCGGGAGCGAAGTGGAACTGGTGGCGGAAGGTCCCCAGGCCGAACAGGTGGCCGACACCATCGAAAAGCTCTTCAAGGCCCGGTTCAACGAGGAGGAAGCCTGAGATGGTGCTGGGGAAGAGCGCGCTGCGCGGCGAGCTTCGGACCGGACGGCTGAAGGTCGAGCCCTTCGACGACGAGCTTCTCCAGCCCGCCTCCATCGACATGCGCCTGGGCGGCCAGTTCCTGATCCCGCACCCCTCCGCCGGATCCTTCACCCGCTTCGGCGAGAGCATCCCCTACGAGGAGATCCGGACGGACAGCTACATCCTGCCCGGGAACTCCTTCGTGCTGGCGCGCACCCGCGAAGTCGTGCATCTGCCCGACGACCTGACCGCCTTCGTGGAAGGTCGGTCGTCCATCGGACGCCTGGGCCTGTTCATCCAGAACGCGGGGTGGGTGGATCCGGGATTTCGCGGCTCCATCACCTTGGAACTGTACAATGGACTTCCGCACCCCATCGAGCTCCGGGCCGGTTGGAGGGTGTGCCAGCTCGTGTTCGTGCGCATGGAGGGAAGCTCCGAGGGCGGATACACCGGCAAGTACCAGGGCCAGGTGGACACCACCGGAAGTCGCCTGCACCAGGACGCGGACCGGTCGTCGGCGGAAAACGGGTAGACGGAGGGGAAAGGGGGTTTTTCGATGCGCTACGGGATCTATTCCGACATCCACGGGAACCTCGAAGCGCTCCAGGCCGTGCTGGAGTCCATGAAGGCGCTGGGCGTGGAACGCCGAATCTGCCTGGGCGACCTGGTGGGCTACTGCGCCAACCCCAACGAGTGCGTGGACATCATCCGGGAGAGGTCGGACCTCGTCATCCTGGGGAACCACGACAGCGTCGCGCTGGGCCGCGAGTCCAGCGAGAACTTCAACTTCTACGCGCGACGCGCCATCGAATGGACGCGGGAGAACCTCTCGAAGGAGTCGGTGGACTTCCTGCAGAAGCTCAGCTACATCGAGGTGGAGGAGGAGCTCTGCTTCGTGCACGCCTCCCCCCGGAGCCCCGCGGACTGGTACTACGTGACCAGCCTCGACGACGCCGTGGACGCCTTCAGCTTCTTCCGGCAGCGCATCTGCTTCGTGGGCCACACCCATTGGCCGGTGATCGTGGTGATGGAAGGGGAGCAGTCCTTCCGCATCTGCGACACCCTGAGCTACACCCTGGAGAAGGGGCAGCGGATGCTCGTGAACGTGGGTTCGGTGGGACAGCCCCGGGACCGCAATCCCCACGCCTCCTGGACCGTCTGCGACAGCGAGGCGCTTTCGGTGGAGATCGTCCGGGTTCCCTACGACATCGGCAAGGCCCAGAAGAAGATGCGCGACAACGATTTCGCGGACTTCCTGGTGCACCGGCTCTCCGAAGGAAAGTGACCACCGCCACGGCCGCGGTGGCCGTTCTCCTGGACCTTTCCGGCGCCACCCCGCATGTGCTCCTGGGCAGGCGCCGCGCGCGCGAGGGCGATCCCTGGAGCGGCCATCTGGCGCTCCCCGGTGGCAGGCCGGACGCTTCCGACCGGGACGCGATGGACACGGCCGTCCGCGAGTGCGCCGAGGAAGCGGGAATCCTTTTGGAGCGGGCCATGGTCTGGGGAGGGCTTCCACCCGTGGTGGCCGGCCGCGTCACCGGACGCCACACCGTGGTTTCGCCGTTCGTCGCGGTGCTCGAAGGACGCTTCGATCCCGCCGAAGGGGAATTTATCGCGGACCGGGGAACGGATGGCGAGATCGAAGCATGGATGGGCTTCGCCCTGGAGGATCTGGATCGACCCGAGCTGCGGACCGCGATCCGGGCGCCCGACGGCAGCGTGCAGGAAGGGGTGCGGACGGCGCTCGGAACCCTCTGGGGCATGACGTTGCGGCTCCTGGAGCGGGTGTGGCGGGCTCCCCTCGTGCCCGGGATCTCCCGGCTTTGGCTGGATTTCGACGGCACGCTCTATCCCGCGTCGCACCCACTCTCGGACGCCGTGGACCGCCGGATCACCGAGTGGATTTCCCGGGAGCGCGGAGTCGCCCCGGAGGAAGCCGACCTCGTGCGCATGGATCTGTACCGTCGCCACGGGAACACCCTGCGCGGCATGATGGGCGAATCCGACATGGACCCGACCCGCTACCTGGACTTCGTGTTCGACCTGCCGGATTCCGTCTTCCCCGGGGCCGACCCCGGGCTCGACCTCGCGCTATCGCGGCTGGGCCTCCCCGCGAGGGTCTTCACCAACGCCCGGGCCGACTACGTCCGCCGCGGCTTGGAGAGGTTGGGGATCTCCGGGAGGATCCGCGGGATCCACGACATCGAATCCTTCGGCTGGCGATCCAAGCCCGAACCGGCGGTCTACGAAGAGCTCCTGCGCCTGGAGGGAGCGGACCCCTCCACCATCCTCTTCGCGGACGATCGCGCCGAGAATCTCGCACCGGCCCGCGCGCTGGGGATCCGGTGCGTCTGGATGGACGAGGACGGGCGCGGCGATTGGACCGATCGGGACGGCCATCCCTGGGACGGTCTGCCCTGGCAATGGAAGATCCGCGATGCCCGACTCCTGCCCGCCCTCCTTCTCCCGCGGTTGGGGACTTGAGGATCCTCCTTTCCGCCGGGGAGGTCTCCGGGGATCGGATCGGGGGCCTTCTCGCGACCGCCATCGGAGCCGTGGATCCTTCCGCGGAACTGGCCGGATGCGCCGGCCGAGCCATGGCCGCCGCCAAGGTGCGACCGTTGGCGGACCCGGTCGTGTTCTCCCATTCTGGCTGGGAATCGATCCTCGCTCGCGCCCCGCGGCTCCTGTGGAGCGCATGGAGGTACCTGGCCCGCGCAAAGGCCTTCGCTCCGGATCTGGTGGTGGCCCTGGACGCGCCCGGCCTCCACACGCCTCTCCTGAACGGATTCCGTCGCAGGGGCGTGCGCTGCGCCTGGGTGGCGCCCCCGCAACTTTGGGCCTGGCGGGACCGGAATCCGCCCGTCCTGCGGGGACTGCGCGTGCATCCGATGCACGAATTCGAGGTCGGTTCCCTGCGGGGCGCCGGAGCCGACCCCGTCTGGCTCGGATATGCCGGGCCCCGCCCGGCGCGCTTGGAAGGGAAACGCGGCCTCCTGGTTCTGCTCCCCGGCAGCCGGGAGGCGTGGCGGCTGCGGCACGCCCGGCTTTTCCTGGAGGCGGCGCGGATCGCCGACACGGGGCTGGAGATCGTCTTCGTCCATCCGGAGCCCCCATCGCCGACGGAATGCGGTCTCCCTTGCCTGAGCCCGGACGAAGCCCTTCCCCGCGCCGCCCTGGCCTTGACTCTTCCCGGCACGGCGACGCTGGAGATCGCCTTGCAGGAAGTCCCCGCGGTGGTGGCAGCGCGTCCCGGACTCCTGGACGCCTGGCTGGCCGCGCGGCGGTTGTCCGAGGGTCCCTTCGCTCTTCCCAACCGCATCCTGGGCCGCGCGGTCTATCCGGAACTGCTGGGACCGGGTGTCCGGGCGAAGGACCTGGCGCAGGCGCTGCGAACCGGCCGGGAACGGGGATCCAGAGAACCGGAACTTCACGGTTTCCGGGAGAGGCTCGGCCCATCGGATGCTTGCGAGAGGATCGTGCGGTCCCTGGGAGTTTGCGACCGCGTCCGATAGTGGTTGATGGGTCACCCCGCGCTATGGGAAGATCGAGGGCAATGTCGGACCCATCCCAGGGCTTCGGTTTCATCCGGTCGTTCCTCCGGTGGCGCAACCACCCGGACGGGGCGCAGGTGGAGATCGTGCCGGACGCGCCAGAAATCGACGAACAGGAAATGTTCCGCGCCTTCGCTTCGGCGGGGATCGTCAACGCGAACACCGCCACCATCTGCAACCTGGTCCGCCAGAAGGCGACGGGATGGCAGAGGGTGGGCAGGCCCTTCGAGTTCCGCGACGCCACGGTGTCGCCGGTGCTGGAAGTCCGCAAGACCGAACTCGTGGCTTCCGTGCGCATCGATCCGGCGATGGCGGTGGAACAGGGGCGCGACATCCCGCCGGAGGAGATCCAGTCCCTTCTCGCCAAGGTCGGCGTCAGCCACGGCATCGATTCCGACCTGGTCCGGATGCTCATCCAGCCCGGATGCCCGGCCGGCTGGTACGACATCGCCGCCGGAGAGCCTCCCGTGAACGGCACGGACACCGTCATCGAATGCCGGGTCCGGATGGACCAGGGCCTGCCCGTGCCCCACGAGGACGGCTCCATCGATTTCCGCGACCGCGGCGACCTGCCGGAAATCGCCGAGGGGGCCGCCATCTACGTGCGCATTCCCGGACAGGCGGCGAAGGATGGGATCGACCTGGCCGGTCGACCGATCCCCGCCGTCAAGGGGCTGGACGCCAAATTGGTCCCCGGCCCGAACATGCGCCATCGCGAGGGGGATCCGGATGTCGTGGAGGCCGCCTGCGACGGGTACCTGCTGCGCGGCAGGGACGGCAAGATCCAGGTGGGCCAGGTGTTCGAGGTCAAAGGGGACCTGGACCTTTCGGTGGGGAACATCAAGTACCACGGACCGGTCCAGATCGGGGGCAACGTTCCCGCGGGTTTCCGCATCAACGCCGGCGGGGACATCGTGATCCACGGTACGGCGGAGGGTTCCGACATCCGCAGCACCGGAGGCTCGGTGCAGATCCAGGGGGGCGTGTTCGGCGGCCGGATCGAAGCGGCGGGGGACATCGCCGTCGCCTTCGCCCACGAAGCCACCCTGCTCGCCGGAGGCGACCTGCGGGGCGGGAAGTACCTCCAGCACTGCAACGCGCGCTGCACCACGCTGAAATTCGCGAACGGCGGGATGTTCGTGGGTGGACAGGTCCTGGCCTCGCGGGAGATCGAGTGCGACGTCCTGGGGACCGACGCGGGGTCGGCCACCATCGTCCAACTGTCGGACCCGGAGGAGGAGGCGGCGCGGTCGGACCTGGAGCGCGTCACCACCGAGGAGAAGAAGCTGGCGCCCCTGCACGACCTCCTGGAACAGAAGGTGGTGGTCCTCAAGACCCGGTTGTCGGGTGGGGGTCAGCTCCTGGGCCGCGCCCGGGAGGATGCGGAGGAACTCCTGCGCCAGTACACCGCGGTGACGGAAAAGGTTCGCGAACTGGAGCGCCGCCGGGCCCACGACCAGGAGGTCCTGGCTGCCGAGCGCACGCGCACGGGGTGCATCTCCGTGCGCCGCAAGATCCACTCCGGGGTGGAGGTGCATATCTTTGGACGACGCTTCGACCCCCAGTCGTGCAATCCGCCCGTCCGGCTGGTGGCCCGCGAGAAGGAAGTCGAAGTCGCCAAGATCTGAATCCAGGAGACCGTGATCGAATCCGCCCTGACACCGGAGCCCCTGACCGTCGAAGTCATCACGCGCCTTGTCCGGGGCCTGGAACACCTCGCTCCCTGGGGCCTGCGCAAGGCCGTCGAGCGCGACCGCAAGGCCGACGACGCAACCCGACCCCAGCGCGCACGGGCCGACCGGGAAACCTTCCGCTTCTTCGAACTGGAAGACGACCAGCCCGCGCGCCTGGAAGACCTGGTGCCCGGCCGGGAGGTCGAGACGCCCCTGGGACCGGTCTGGCTCTCGCTGAGGCCCCTGGACACCTTCTGGCAGCCCTTGCCGGAATTCCCCGAAGCGGACCCCACCCGCCTCTGGTTCGACATCGAGACGCAGGGGGGTCGGGGGAATCCCGGCTTCCTGTTCGGTGCCGCCTACTTCGAGGAGGGGCGCTGGTGGCTGTGAAGAACCGGCGCTGCTCCACCTGATCACGGAACTCCTCCAGCAGCGTCCGCGCTTGGTCAGCTATTCGGGCTCCAAGAACGACTGGCCCTTCCTGGCCTCCCGCTGGAGCCACCACAACCTGCCCATCCCCACCCACGCCGACCACTTGGACCTCTTCGATCCCGCCCAGACCCTCTACCGGGGCGTGCTCCCGTCGTGCCGCCTCCTGACCCTGGAAAACCATCTCTGCAACCGTTGGCGCGAGGCGGACCTCCCCTCGGGCTTCATCCCCATCGCCTACCTGAAGTGG
>Ga0302283_1001365_pt1 | contig 20533 bp, 17 predicted proteins | sample III_Fen_E1_4_FD_198770 | JGI IMG/M metagenome (GOLD analysis project Ga0302283, IMG submission 198770) | Peat permafrost microbial communities from Stordalen Mire near Abisko, Sweden - III_Fen_E1_4 | ecosystem: Environmental > Terrestrial > Soil > Wetlands > Permafrost | place: Sweden: Abisko... | reverse complement strand
GCGTGCAATACAGCAAAGGCGAAGGTGTGCCTCAAAACGACATTGAGGCTTACATCTGGTTTAGCCTCGCTGCCGCTCAAGGCGACATGGATGCCACACGAGACCGTGACATTGTTGCCGAGCGTATGTCCCGCGAGGAAATTGTCGAAGGACAGCGCCGAGCAGCGGCATTTATTCCGCATAAAGAAACTGCGAATTCAAGTTCTGGTAATTCCATCTCATCTGACAACCCCAAATTCAGCGGCACGGGCTTTTTCATCACGGACGATGGTTATTTGATTACGAATTATCACGTCGTCGAGGGTGCGGCCAAAGTGCGTTTGCTCACGGGCGCTGGCTTGCTTGACGCGATGGTATTGAAGGTGGATGCGGCGAATGATCTGGCTTTGTTGAAAGCCGTTGGGCGGTTTGCTCCGCTGCCTATTGCCGCCAGTCGCACGGTGAAACTGGGCGGGACGGTGGCGACGGTGGGTTTCCCGGACATCGGGTTGCAGGGGTTTGCGCCCAAGCTGGCCAAGGGGGAAATCGCGTCGCTGGCGGGCGCGGCGGATGACCCGCGCTATTTCCAGATCAGCCTGCCGGTGCAGCACGGCAATTCCGGCGGCGCGCTGGTGGATGTGCATGGCAACGTGGTCGGCATCGTGGCCGCCCGGCTCGGCGTTGAAATCGGGAAGGCCGTCACCAGCGATGAGTTGCCGGAGAATGTGAATTACGCGGTGAAGAGCAGCCTGCTCTTGAGCTTCCTCGAATCGGTGCCGGACGTGGATGCCAAACTGAAAGACGCGAACACCAAAGACGAATCGTTTGAGGAGGTGGTGAAGTCGGCGCAGGACGCGGCGGTGCTGGTGCTGGTGTATTGATTCCCTCATCCGGCCTGCGGCCACCTTCTCCCATCCGATGGGCGAAGGAATTATCTTGTGATGCGTTTTCCCGGGGTAGTCGCTTTGCTCCAACCCTGGGCTAATTTCCTTTACGCCTTCAGCGTATTTGAATCCGTGTCAGAATTTGGCGTCTTGGCGGTTCAAAATCTGTGTTTCATCTGTGTGCATCTGTGGCCAAATTAAAATGTCCCGGTCACGGCATCGCGCAGCGCGGCCACCATCTGCCGCAACTGCGTTGCCGTGGTGCAATACGGCGGCATCAGGACGATCACGTTGCCCACGGGCCGGGTCAGCACGCCGCGCCGCGCCATCGCCTCGCCCACGCGGATGCCCGCGCGTTCGCGCAATGCAAACGGCGCGCGCGTCCGCCAGTCCTTGACCAGTTCAATCCCCGCCACCAGCCCGACCTGCCGGATGTCGCCCACCTGCGGCAGCGCCCAGAGCGTTTGCAATTCTGCGTGCAGCCAGGACTGCAATTGCGCGCGCTGCCGGCGGGATTTCTCCGTCTGCAAAATATCCAGGCTGGCCAGCGCCGCCGCCGCGCCCAACTGGTTGCCGGTAAAACTGTGGCCGTGGAAGAAGGTCTTGAACTCCGCGTATTCGCCGAGGAAGGCGTCGAAGACGCGCTGGGTGGTGAGCGTCGCCGCCATGGGCAGATAGCCGCCGGTCAAACCTTTGGCGAGGCAGAGAAAGTCGGGTTGGACATTTTCGTGGTGACAGGCAAATAAAGTTTCTGTTTTCCACTTTCTGCTTTCCGCTTTTGCCCCACCAGTTCTTCCAAACCCGGTCATCACCTCGTCGGCGATGAGGAGCGCGCCGTGGCTGCGCGCGATATCCGTGACCTGCGCCAGCCAGCCGCCCGGCTGCGGAATCATCCCCGCCGCGCCCTGCATCAGCGGCTCGAAGACGAACGCGGCGTAGGGATTGCCCTTTTTCTTCTGCGCGGAAAATTTCTTTTCCACCAGCCCGACACATTCCCAATGGCATTTCCGATAGTTGCGCGCGTCATTGCGTTCCGGCTTCGCCTGATTGAACGGGCAGCGGTAGCAATACGGCGACATCACCTTGTCGGTCTTGAACAACATCCCGCCATAGGCCTTGTGAAACAAATCAATGTGGCCGAGCGAGACCGCGCCAATGGTGTCGCCGTGATACGCGCCGTCGAGGGAAAGGAATTGGGGTTGGAGTCCACGCTTTTGCGTGTTCCCGGACAAGCTAAAGCTTGAACTCCAACCGCGCGTGCGAATGGTGTATTGATAAGCCAGCTTGAGCGCGACCTCGAGCGCGGTGGAGCCGTCATCGCTGAAGAAAACCTTGGCTAATTTACGATTTGCGATTTTCGATTTACGCGCGGTTCGGCCGTGCGGCGCGTCAATCGTAAATCGTGAAGCGTAAAAACTGTTCGCAATTCCTACGAGCCTGGCGGCGAGCGCCGAGGCCGGTTCGTTGGCCAGTCCCAAGGCTGAACTGTGCGAGATCTTTTTCAACTGCCGCGCGATGGCGGCGTTGATCTTGGGATGCCGGTGGCCGTGAAGGTTCGTCCAGATGGAGGCGTTGGCGTCGAGATACTCATTGCCGTGAACATCGCGCAGCACCGCGCCCTGGCCGCTGGCGATGACTATCGGCTCGCGCCGCAGCCAGTCGCGCATCTGCGTGAACGGATGCCAGACAAATTTTTGGTCGAGTTGGGCGGGCGAGGGCGGCGGCATTTTTGATTTACGATTTGCGATTTACGATTGGTTCCAGCGCGTGTGCGAGTGTGGAAACGTCGGCGGCGGTGTGCGCGGCGGTCAGGGTGATGCGCAGCCGCGCCGCACCGCGCGCGACCGTGGGATAACGGATGGCGGGGACGAAAATATTTTGCTCGCGCAGTTTGGCTGCGGCAGCGATGGCTTTGGCTTCGTCGCCGAGAATCAAGGGAACAATGGCGCAGGGTATTTCCGTTTTCCGATTTCCGATTTCCGATTTGAATTCTGCAATGCGGTGCTGGAGTTGCAGGCGAAGCGCTTCGCCTTCGGCGGATTGAACCAATTTAATCCCGGCGGTTGCCGCTGCTGCTGCCGCTGGGACGGGCGCGGTGCTGAAAATAAAACTGCGGGCGCGGTTTACCAAATAATCTATCAGCGCGCGACTGCCGGCGATGTAACCGCCGCTGGCGCCGAGCGCCTTGCCGAGCGTGCCCATCTGGATTTCAATTTGGCCGCTGACGCCGAGCGCGTCGGCGAGGCCACGGCCATTTTCGCCGATGAGGCCGGTGGCGTGCGCCTCGTCCACCATCAGCCACGCGCCGTATTTTTCCTTGAGCGCGACGATCTCGCGCAGCGGCGCGGCGTCGCCGTCCATGCTGAAGATGGATTCAGTGACAATAAGAATGTGACGAGTGACGAGTGACGAGTGACGAGCAGTGGAAGTCGCCCATTTCAATTTGTCTTCAAGGTCGGCTAGGTCGTTGTGGGCGAAGACACGCAGCTTCGCGCCGGACAGCTTCGCGGCGTCCACAACGCAGGCGTGAACCAGCTTATCAATGATGATGATGTCATCCTTGCCGAGCAGCGCGGTGATGGTGCCCAGCGCCGCGGCGTAGCCGGTGGGAAAAGTCAGCGCGGCTTCGGTCGGTTTGAAAGCGGCGAGCGTTTCCTCCAGTTCGTGAAACGGCGCCAACGAGCCGCAAATCAGACGCGACGCGCCCGCGCCCGCGCCAAATTTCTCCACGGCGCCGACAGCCGCCGCTTTCAACGCCGGATGATTGGCGAGGCCGAGATAGTCGTTGGAGGAAAAATTGAGAAACGATTTGCCGCCGATTGTGAGGTGTGCTCCTTGCGCGGAATCCACGCGGCGCAGTTCGCGGAACAGGTTTTGTTCGCGCCAGCCGGCAAAGCGGCGGTTGAGTTCGTCGGCCAATGAAGTCACGGCGGGGAATTTACGATTTACGATTTGCGAATTACGAGCCTAAAGATGGGCGGCGCGCTAATCGCCAATCATAAATCAGGTGGGCGGAACCGCCCAGCGGCCTTCGATCAAGCTGGCGGTGACGTTGCCGGAATGCGCCAGCACGGCCTCGTAAATGTCGGCGGGCTTGCCGGCAAATGGGATTGCGATTAGATCGGCGCCGGCATTGGCCGAGAGCTCGCCGATTTTCTTGGCCAGGCCGAGCGCCCGCGCGCCGTTGACGGTGGCCATGCGCAAAATCTCTTCCGCAGAAATGTTTTTGTCCTTGTCCGCCAGCGCGCGCATTTCGGCGAACATGTCCAGTTCCGGCTTTTGTTTTCCGGTTTTGCGCACGGTGGCAAGGCTGTCGGTGCCAAGGCAGAGGTTCACGCCGGCGTTGGTGAGCCGTTCGCGCTCAAATTTCGGATGCTTGAAATAATCGTGGCTGCGCGGGCAGTGGATGACGTGGGTTTTATTTTTGGCGAGCAGGGTGGCGTCGCCGCGCGCGAGGCAGTTGACGTGAATGGCGAGGATGTTTTCGCCGAGCAGCCGGTGGCGGGCGAGGTGGGCGACGGGCGAGCCGAGGCCGCAGTCGGAGTTGTCCCGTCCGTTGCGCTTGAGCCAGTCGTGCATTTCGCCACCGGCGTGCGCGAACATCTCAAATTCCTGCACCGACTCGGCGACGTGGATGCTGACGCGCCACTTTCTTTTCTGCGCCGTGCGGGCGGTGAGGCGCAGCAGTTCGGGCAAAGTGGAGTAGGTGGCGTGCGGCGAAAGCGCCGCGCGGTGGCGCGGGTGCTTGAGCGAATCCATCGTGGCCACGGCTTCGCGCAAAATGTCCTTGGGCGCGCGGCGCGATTTGATGCCGGTCATTTCGAGAAAGGAAAAAACCCGCAGCGGCGTGGCGTCCCAGACTTCCGGCAGCAAATCGGGCATGCACTCGATGTCGGCGACGGTGGTGGTGCCACTTTTTAAAAGCTGGTGCGCGCCGCGCAGCCAGGAGCGCGCGTAGTCGGAATAGCTCCAGCCGGTCTTGTGCGCGGTGATGGCGGCAATCCAGTCGGTGAAAGTTTTCGGCGGTGACAGTTCGCCGGCCATGTCGGTGTAGTCGAGGTGGCAATGGGCGTTGACGAGGCCGGGCAGGAGAATGACTTCGCCAAGATCGAGAACCTTTTCGCGCAGGTGCGGGCGCAAATCTTTCCAGCGCGCGAGGGCGCGGATCTTATTGCCGTCAATGAAAACCGCGCCGTCCTCGATGGGCGGCGCGGTGACGGGGAGAATCGTTTTCGCCCGCAGGATCATTCTTCGCTGGCTTCCTGCCGGGTGCGTTTGGAGCGGGCACCGCCCTTGTGTTTGGCCGCCTTGACCTTGCTGTGGCGTTTGCGGATCTGCTGCTCAATTTTTTTCTCAACGGCGTCAATCGCGGCGTAGAGATCGCTTTCGATGTCCTTGGCAAACAAATCAGGGCCGCGGACGCCAAGGCGGATGGAGCAGCTGAACTGCTTTTCCGGCACGCGGGTCTTGTCGTGCTCGAGCGTGACGCGCGCGGCCACGATGCGCTGATCCAGTTGATCCAATTTCTCGAGCCGGGCGATGACGTGATCTTCAATCGCCTTGGTGAGCGTGACGTTGTGCGTGGAGAGAATCAGTTTCATATAAAAAGAATGCTATCATGCCGCCAGAAAATCCAGTTTTTCCTTTCGGCAAAAATTTTACAGCGGGATTCATGCCAAAATCGCTTGAGATTCTGGCCGATTGAGTTATGTTGCCGCGCAGATGGGACCCGGCCTACAACTTTCGCAACGCTTGACGCAGTCGCTGGTGCTGGCACCGCAGCTCCAGCAGTCACTGGCGTTGCTACAGGCGCCCTCGCTCGAACTCAAGGCACTCGTCGAACAGGAACTCCAGCAAAACCCCGTCCTTGAAGAAGTCCCGGAACAGGAAATGGACTTGCGCGAAAAATCCCCGGACAGTGAGGTGCCGGCCGGCGGCGACGATGCCGATGCGCCGGTGGCCGCAGATCTGGCCGAGCCGCCGGAGGACGTGAAATTTGACGCCGCCGCCGAACGGATGGCGAACGACCCGGCGGACGACTTCCAGGCGGAGTTTGAAAAGCTCGTGCAGATGGACCAGGACTGGCGCGACCATTTTGCGCAAAACAACGTGGTGACACGCTCCTCCGCCGAGGACGAGGAGAAGCGCGAGTTCATGTTCAACTCCATCACCGTCGAGGCGTCGCTCGCGCAGCATTTGATGGAACAGGTGCGCGACACGCATCTGAGCGACGATGAGCGCAGCATCGCCGAACTGCTCATCGGGAACATTGACGACTACGGTTTTCTCATGGCGACCGTCGAGGAACTGGCGGCGTCTGCCAGTCTGCCTGCGGAAAAAGTTTTGCAGGTGCTGAAAGTCATTCAATGTTTTGAGCCGGTCGGCGTCGGCGCACGCGACTTGCGCGAATGCCTGATGCTCCAGCTCGAACGCACCGGCAAGGACGGCACGCTGGAATACCGCATCATCCGCGACCACATGGAAGCCCTCGGCAAACGCAAGATTCCCGAAATCGCGCGCGGCACCGGCCAGTCCGTGGACGATGTTCAGGAAGCGCTCGCCCGCATCGGCCGGCTCGAACCGCGCCCCGGCCGTGCATTCCTGCCGGTCGTCGAGCAATACGTCGCGCCGGAAGTATTTGTGGTGAAGAACGGCGACGAGTTCACCGTCACGACCAATGACGAGCAGATTCCGCACCTGCGCATTAGCAATGTCTATAAGGATCTGATGTCCGCCGGCGAGAACAACGCCGAGGTGAGAAACTACATCCGCGAAAAAATCCGCGCCGGCAAGTTTCTCATCAAAAGCCTGCACCAGCGCCAGACCACCATCGCGAACATCGGCAAGGAGATTGTCAAACGCCAGCGCGAGTTTATGGAAAAGGGCGTCGCGCATCTCAAGCCCATGACGATGGCGCAGGTGGCCGATGTCGTCGGCGTGCACGAGACCACCGTGAGTCGCGCGGTGTCCGGCAAGTATATCGAGACGCCGCAGGGTGTGTTTGACATGAAATACTTTTTCACCGCCGGCCTGCAAAACGCCCACGGCGAAAACCTTTCCAATACCAGCGTGAAAGACATGATCGCCGAGATTTTCAAGGCCGAGGACTCCGCCAAGCCACTGTCCGACCAGGAGGTGGTGAAGATGCTGACGGCGAAGGGCATCAATATCGCCCGCCGCACCGTGGCCAAATACCGCGACGAGTTGGGCATCCTGCCGTCCAATCTGCGAAGGGTTTATTAAACCCGGCGACGCGCTCGGTTTCCAGGCAGTCTTACCAAACTTCCACCGGCCCTTTCGGAACGGGAATGTGCGTGCGCGTGATTGAATCCGGTTCGCGCATGAAGGACGCCACCAGCGGTGCCTGTTGAAAACGCGGTAGCAGTTCGCCGCGCTCATCCAAAAACTGCCGCCGCCAGTGGATATAATTTCCCAGAATCTCATGGAACTGCGCCTTGGTGTGGACTTGCACAACTTTCTTGTTGAATTCGTGGCACGGGCCGAACCGCTTGGCATACCACGGCGCGACCTTGCGGAACATCCGGCAGCCGAGTTCCTCGCCAAAAACTTCCGCCATCAAATCCAGATGCCGGCACATCACCCGCACGCGCTCGGCAAAGGTGGCTTCGGGCGGCAATTCGCCGGTTTGCAAAAGCTGCGACGTGCGCTTGAAAATCCACGGGTCATAAAACGCGCCGCGCCCGATACTCACACCGGCGCAGCCGGTCTCGTCCAACATTTTTTTGGCGGCCGGCGGCGTCACGATGTCGCCGTTGCCAATGACAGGAATTTTTTTAATCGCCGCGACGACTTTGCGGATGCCGGCCAGATTCACCGTGCCGCCAAAACCTTGTTCACGCGTCCGGCCGTGAACAAAAATCGCCGCGACGCCGGCATCTTCCAGCGCGCGCGCCAGATCGGGCGCGGTCAAATTATCATCGTCCCACCCGAGCCGCATTTTGGCGGTGACGGGGATTTTCACGGCATTGACCATGCCGCGCACGAGCGCGGCGGTTTTGTCCAGTTCCGTCATCATCGCGGATCCGCCGCCGATCTTGACGACTTTTTTCACCGGGCAGCCCATGTTGATATCCACCGAGACCGCGCCGTGCGCCTCGACGATGAGCGCGGCATCGCGCATTTCCTCGGCGACGCTGCCGAAAAGCTGCACGGCGAGCGGTGAATCTTCCGGTCGCGTCTCGATGAGCTTGAAAGCTTTTTCTCTTTTTTCCAAAAGCGAGCGCGCGTTCACCAAGTCCGTTGTGCAAAGTCCGACGCCGCCGACCTCGCGCACGACGAGGCGGAAGGGCAGGTTGGTGTAGCCCGCCAGCGGCGAGAGAAACAGGTTAGATTTCAGCTTGAGCGAACCGATTTGCACCGGGTCAGATTAGGCCAAAGTCACGCGTTGCGGAAGGCGGAATGCTGTGTTAATCTGGCAGACCATAATGTTAGACGACGATTCCAACTTGAAGGACGGCGGCAAGAAAAAACTGCCGGGCAACGGTTTTAACCGGAACCAGACGTTCACGCTGCTGGCGTGGGCGGCGATCATCGCGCTGACCGTCGGGCTGTTCACGATGCGAAACCGCATCAGCGCGGCCCCAACGGTGCTGTCGCAGTCGGAATTCCTGAACAAGTTCCAGTCAAACCAGATCGCGCTGGCCACCATCAATCTCAACAACCCGTCCTCGTCGCTGATGCCGGTGGAGGGCGAGTATCTGGAAACCAAGGATGGAAAAATCAACAAGGTGCCGTTCGTCACGCCGAAAGCCTATTTCTCGCCGACCCGTCTGGACCAGCTTTTCGCCTCCGGCACCGTCGAGCCCAGCGCCACCAACGCGGCGGTGATGAACCTCGTCTGGGGCGTCGCGCCGTTTTTGATTCTCGGCCTGCTGTTCTGGTTTTTCTTCATCCGGCAGATCAAGGCGGCGGGCAAGGGCGCGTTGAGCTTTGGCAAGAGCAAGGCCAAGATGCTTGCCAAAGATCGGAATAAAACGACGTTCAAAGATGTCGCGGGCGTGGAAGAGGCGATGGAAGAAGTTTCGGAACTCGTCGAGTTTCTGAAAGATCCGAAAAAATTCCAGCGCCTCGGCGGGCGCATTCCCAAAGGTGTCCTGATGATTGGGCCGCCCGGCACTGGCAAAACATTGCTGGCGAAAGCGATTGCCGGCGAGGCCGACGCGGCGTTCTTCAGCATCAGCGGTTCGGACTTTGTGGAGATGTTCGTCGGCGTCGGTGCGAGCCGCGTGCGCGACATGTTTGAGCAGGCGCGCAAAAGCACGCCGTGCCTGATTTTTATTGATGAAATTGACGCGGTCGGACGTTCGCGCGGCCACGGCCTCGGCGGCGGCAACGACGAACGCGAACAGACCTTGAACGCGCTGCTGGTCGAGATGGACGGCTTCGACACACAGGAAGGAATTATCATTATTGCCGCCACCAATCGCCCCGACGTGCTGGATCCCGCGCTGCTGCGGCCCGGCCGATTTGATCGTCAGGTCACGGTGAACCTGCCCGACGTGCGCGGTCGCGAGGCGATTTTGAAGGTGCACGCCAAGAACGTGAAGCTCGCGCCGAACGTGGACTTGTCCATCATCGCGCGCGGCACGCCTGGCTATTCCGGCGCGGAGCTGGCGAATCTTTTGAACGAAGCCGCCTTGCTCGCGGCGCGCACCGGCAAGAAATCCATCGAGCAGCCGGAGTTGGAAGAGGCGCGCGACAAGGTTCGCTGGGGCCGCGAGCGCCGCAGCATGGCGATGAGCGACGAGGAGAAAAAAGCCACCGCCTGGCACGAAGCCGGTCACGCGCTCGTGAGCGTTTTGCTCAAGCACACGCATCCGCTGCACAAGGTCACAATCATTCCGCGCGGACGCGCGCTCGGCGTCACGATGTCGCTGCCGAAGGACGACATGCTGAACATGCGGCGCAAGCAGGCGATTGACACGATCATCATGACGATGGCCGGGCGCATCGCCGAGGAATATGTCACCGACGACATTTCCAGCGGCGCGGCGATGGACATCCAGCAGGCGACCGCGCTGGCCAAGGCGATGGTCATGCACTGGGGCATGAGCGAGAAGCTCGGCCACGTGCTTTACGGCGAGGCGCAGGAATATGTCTTCCTCGGTCGCGACATGATGCGCACGAAGGATTACAGCGAATCCACCGCGCAGGACATTGACATGGAAGTGAAGCGCATCGTGGATGGCGCGTTCCAGACGGCGAAAAAACTGATCGAGGACAACCGCGACAAGCTGGAACTCGTCGCCAACGGCCTGCTCGAATACGAAACGCTCGACGGCGCGCAGGTTGCGGACATCGTCCGCACCGGCACGTTCACGCCACCGCCCAAGCCGCCGTTGAACATGACGCCGATGATGGGCGCGCCGGCGGGCACGCCGCTGCCGGAAAATCCGCCCAAGGCCGTGCCGCCGAAACTGCCCGGCCTCGGCACGCCGGCGCCGGCCCCGGCGGGTTGAATTATTTCGCAATCCGGCGCTGGCATTGGGCGAAAGTTCTTAACCTGAAATCGTGAGCCACAAAAGCGCCCGCATCGCCGCGATGATTGAGTCCTTCCGGGGACAGCGGCTGGACGCACATTATCTCGGCTATTTCGACTGTTTCAACCGCCAGCTTTTTTACGAGGCGCACGACGTGCTGGAAGATTTGTGGCTGCCGGATCGGCACGGCGTGAACGGGAATTTTTACAAGGGGCTCATCCAGCTCGCCGGCGCGTTTGTCCACCTGCAAAAAAACCGGCTGCGCCCGTCCGCCGCGCTGTTCAAGCTCGCGTCGGTGAACCTGGAAAAATACCCGTCACCGCACGAACGACTGAACCTCCTCGCGGTTCGGCAGCTCATCGCCGGCTGGCTGTGGCGGTTGGAAAAGGACGCGTTCGTGGTCAACCCGCTTTCCACCGTGAATGTCCCGCAACTGGCCTTGCAGCCTTGATTTTGCCATGAACCGAAAACGCATCATCATCGCCGGCGGCAGCGGATTCATCGGCCGCGCGCTCGCCAAGGAATTTTCCGCGCAGGATTTTGAGGTTGTCATCCTCACGCGCTCGCCGCGCGGGCGCGCCGCCGGCATCCGCGAAATGAAATGGGACGGGAAAAACCCCGGCGCGTGGGTTTCAATTCTCGACGGCGCCGAAGCCGTCATCAATCTCGCCGGCAACAACATCAACTGCCCGCACTCGCCGGCGAATGTGAGCAAAATCACGGCTTCACGCGTGAATTCTGTCTATGCCATCGCCGATGCGCTGGGGCAGATCAAGTCTCCGCCGCGCGCCTGGGTGCAGGCCTGCGCCATCGGGTTTTACGGGAACACCGCCGACCTTGTCCGCGATGAGTATTCCGCTTCCGGCGAAGACACGCTTGCCGACATCTGCCGCCAATGGGAGGCGGCCTTCGATGCCGCCGCCATTCCGCAGACGCGCATGGTGGCGCTGCGGATCGGCCTTGTGCTGGGCCGGGAGGGCGGCGCGCTGCCGGTCTTGGGCCGTCTCACAAAATATTTTCTCGGCGGCGCGGCCGGCGGCGGGCGGCAATACATCAGTTGGATTCATCTCGCCGATCTGGTGCAGATGTTTGTGACCGTCGTCCGGCGGAACAGCCTGGCCGGGACTTTCAACGCCGTCGCGCCCGGCGCCGTGACCAACGCGGAATTCATGCGCGAGCTGCGCCGCGCGCTGCACCGGCCGTGGAGCCCGCCCGTGCCGGAATTTGCCGTCCGCCTCGGCGCGCGGCTGTTGCGGTCCGAGCCGTCGCTGGCGCTGGCCGGCCAGCGCTGTGTGCCGCAGAAATTTCTCGAGGTGGAATTCCCGTTCCAGTTTCCGCACCTGCGTCCGGCGCTGGAAAATCTTTGCCGCGAAAAAGACAATTAGCCCAGCGCTTCGGCGATGACCTCGGCCATGTGCCGGGTGCGGACGGTGGCGAGATGCTGCACCTGGTGCCGGCAACTCGTGCCAGAGACCACCGTGGTCGTGCCGTAGGGCTGGCGCTTGATCTGCTCGATCATCGGCTCGGCAATTTTCACTGAAAGATCGTATTTCGATTCCATCATGCCGAACGCGCCGGCCATGCCGCAGCAGCCGGTGTCGAGCAGGACCGCGGTGCGGCCGGGCAGGCGGGCGGCGAGGCGCTGCATCGCGGCGGAATCCGCCAGCGCCTTGGCGTGGCAATGCACATGGATGGCGATGCGCTCCGTCTCCGGCCTGAATTTCAGCGCGTCCGGCTCCCGTTCGAGCAACTGCCCGATAAAATCCTCAAACAGAAAACTGCGCGCGGCGATGGCCTCCGCGCCGGGCAGATTTAATTCCCGGTAATCCTCGGCGAACATGGAGTAGCATGACGGTTCCAGAAAAATAACCGGCGCGGTTCCCGCCGTGGCGGCGAGCAAGGCGAGGTTGTGTTCACCGAGTTTTTCCGCCTCGTCGAGGTTGCCGACGCTGAACGCCGGGCGGCCGCAGCATTTGCGTTTTGCGAGCAGCGTGACGGCGAATCCGGCGGCTTCCAGCACGGCCACGGCGGCCTGGCCGATGTGCGGATCGTGATAGCGCACAAAGGTATCGTCCCACAAAATCACGCTGCCGCGATTGGGGAGGATTTCGCTTTGATGTTTGGCAAACCAATGGTCGAAGCGTTCGCGCGCGAATTCTGGCAGCGTCCGCCGGCCGGTGAAGCCGAATATTTTTCCAAGGACGTGCCGCACCGAACGCGAGTGCAGAATAAAATTGGCCAGCCCCGGCATCACGCAGCCGGCGCGTCCCAGCAAATCCACCGAGCTGGCCAGCCGCTGGAACTTGGTCAGGTGCGTGCGCTGCGTGCGGGCGTGCAGCAGCTCGGCCTTGAGCAGCGGCAGGTTGACGTTGGACGGGCATTCGCTGACGCAAGCGCGGCAGGAGAGGCAGTTGCCCAGCGCATATTCCAGCTCCTCACTCCGCAGCGGGTCGGCGATTTCGCGCTGTTCCAGCGCGGCGCGAATCAGGTTGGCGCGACCGCGCGTGGACATGCCTTCTTCGCCCGTCGCGATGTAGGTCGGGCACATCGTCGGCACCTGTTTGGTGCAGCCGCCGCAGCCATTGCATTGTTCGAGGTTGGCGATGAAGGATTCGTCGCGCGCGGCAAAGGCGAGCTTCGGCTCGAATGGCAAAATCAGATTGCGATCCGCGCCCTGGCGCAAAAGCTGGTCAATCTTGTAGCGCCCGTCGCCGATGATTTTGCCGGGATTGAAAAGATTGTTCGGGTCGAACGCAGCCTTGATCTCGCGCATCACGCGGTAAAGTTCGTGCCCGACCTGCGACCGCAAAAATTCCGTGCGCGCGATGCCCACGCCATGTTCCGCCGCGAGCGAGCCCTTGAACTGCGCCACCAGCGCGGCGACCTCGTCGGCGATCTGCCGGAATTTTTTCAGGTCGTCGTGGCTGTGCAAATCCAGCACCGGGCGCACATGCAGCAGCCCCGCCGCCGCGTGGCCGTAAAACGACGCCTCGACGCCGACGCGTCCCATCAATTCCTGGAGCGCGCCGACATACGCCGGCAAATCGCGCGGCAGCACCGCCGTGTCCTCGATGAAGCACGCGGGCTTGGCGTCGCCCTTGCGGCTGGTGAGCAGCGACAGCCCGGCCTTGCGCATCGCCCAGACGAGGTCGCGCTCGCGGGCGGTTTTCAGGATCAGCCGGTGGCGGCCAATCTTCATTTTTGCGAGCTGCGCCAGCCTGTCTTTCGCGTCCGCAAAAAATTCCACAAGCAAAATGCTTTCGCACGGCTGTGTGTCGAGGTGCAGCAGGTCGCGCACGGCCTGAAATTCCCGCTGGCCGCGTGTCTGGTCGAACAGCGGCCGGTCAATGTGCTCGATCGCCGCCGGCGACAGCGGCAGGATTTCCTGCGCGGCCAGCATCGCCTCGGCGACGGAATCAAAGAAGACAATGCCGACGCCGCGTTCCGACGGCAGCGGAACCAAATTAAGTTCCGCCGAAAAAATTCCCGCGAGCGTGCCTTCACTGCCGCAAAGAATGGGAACCAAATTCCCCGGCTGCTTCACCGCCTGCGCGAGGCCGTAGCCCGGCCAGCGTTTCAACAGCCCCGGCGGAAACTGTTCGGCGATGAGCATCCCGTTCAGCGTCACCAAATCTTCCACCATCGCCCGCTGGCGGCGCAGCGTTTCCAAGTGCGCGCCGATGCGGGTGATTTTGCCGTCGGCCATTATGATTTCAATTTCCCGGACGTGCTGGCCGGTCGTCCCGTAAACCGGTGTGTAGGCACCGGAAGAATCGTTCGCAATCATCCCGCCCAGCGTCGCGCGCGAGCTCGTGGCTACGTCCGGCCCAAAACAAAAACCGAGCGGCTTGAGAAAATTATTCAATTGGTCCAGCACCACGCCCGCGCCGACGCGCACGGTGGCGGTGTCCTTGTCAAAATCCCAGATGACGCGGTTGTGCCGCGCAAAATCCACAACTAGCCCGTCGCCCAGTGCGCCGCCGGAAAGCCCCGTGCCGCCGCCGCGCGGCGTCACCGAAATGCCCGCCGACAGCGCGGCCTGGATGACGTGCGCCGCCTCGACGGTGGTTTTCGGGAAGGCCGCGGCGGCGGGAACAATCTGATACGGCGAGGCGTCCGTTGCGAAAAGCTGGCGTGTGCGATTGTCGAACGCGACTTCGCAGTTCGCCGCATTGAGCGCGGCCATCTGTTGCGTGGAAAGCACGACCACAAGCTATCGGCGTGACAGCCGGCTGGCAATCGCATTAACTCATCCGCCATGAGCGCCAGTTCCCAGCGACGTTCCGAAGAATTTTTGAAGATCAGCGGCCAGTTCAAGCTCGGCGCGCTCGTCACCGAATCCTCCCATCCGGTCACGGCCAACTTAAGCGAAGTGGCGAAAACCGACATCGCCGCCGCGCTCGGCCTCCTGTTTCGGGCTGACGGCGATGTCGTGAATAAATTCCGCGAGTTCGCCGCGTCCGGGCGCGCGGAAAAAATTGCCACCACCGTGCTGGAGGCAATTCGCAACGGCGGGAAAATCTTTTTTACCGGCTGCGGTTCGACCGGGCGCTTGAGCATCCTGCTGGATTCCATCTGGCGCGATTTTTGGCAGAAACAAAAAAAAATCGATTGGGAAAACCGCACGTTCAGCGTGATGGCCGGCGGCGATTACGCGCTCATCAAATCCGTTGAGGGCTTCGAGGATTTCACCGCGTTTGGGGAAAAGCAGATTTCCGATTTGGGCGTGTCGGCGAAAGATGTGGTCTTTGCCATCACGGAAGGCGGCGAAACCTCATTCGTCATCGGCACGGCGTGGGCGGGTGTCGCGGCGGGCGCGAAAGTTTATTTTGTCTATAACAATCCCGACGACATTTTGTGCGAACATGTCCAGCGCAGCCGCGAGGTGATTCAGGACGCGCGCATCGAGAAAATAAATCTCACGACCGGCGCGATGAGCATCACCGGCTCGACGCGGATGCAGGCCACGTCCATCCAGCTTTGTGTGATGCTGACGATTTTAGAAATCGTCGCGCGCGATCTGGCCGGGCAAAAATCTGCTGGCATTGCGGGTGAATTTCTGGCGCAGCTCGAAACGCTCCATGCCAGCTTGCGCGCGCCGGAATTTCTCGCGTCGCTGGCGAAGCTCGTGGCTTTGGAAGAAGTGGTCTATCGCGGTGGCGGCAAGAACAATTATTTCGCCGACCATTTCGGTGCGGACGTTTTGACGGACACGACGGAGCGGTCGCCGACGTATTGCACGCCGCCATTCCGCAAATTTGATGACACGATGGCGACGGAATCGTGGGCGTATCTGTTTTTGCCGGAGCCGGACGCCGCAGCCGCGTGGTGCAGTATTTTGAAACGCGCGCCGCGCTGTGTGGAATGGAACGATGCCGAAATCCGCACGCTGGTCGGCGATGACAGGTTCCGGCGCACGCAGGAAACCATCCGCAAAATCAGCGCAAAGGAACTGATGCGCTTCCGTATCGGGCGCGATGGCTTGAAGAATCGCCAATCAGAACAGGGTGATTCGGCGATTGCGGTCTTGAGCCAAGCTGAAGCCGCCAACTTTGATTCACCGGAAAACTTTTTTAATTCACATCTCGAAGCGGCACGAAAAACCGGTATGCGGACGGGCATCATTTTTTTTGGCGCGGAAAACCCCGCCCTCCGCCCTCCGCACTCCGCACTCGTCCATGTTCTGGCGCCGCATTCGGATTTTCTCCTCGACGGCGTGACACGCGTGGCGGTGAAGCTGGTGATGAACGCGCTTTCCACCTGCACGATGGTGCGGCTGGGGCGCGTGATGGGCAACTATATGGTCTGGGTGGTGCCGAGCAACCTGAAGCTGATTGACCGCGCGACGCGCTATATTTCCAGGCTGGCGGATTTGTCTTACGAGGCGGCGAACGAATTGCTCTTTGAAATCATCGAATACGTCGAGCCGCGCATGAAATCGGATCAGGCGTATCCGCCGGTGGTGGGCATGGCGGTGGTGCGGGCGAAAAATAATTTCACAAACGAGCAGGCCGAAAGATTTTTACAGGCGCAACAAACTCGGTTAAGCTGATCGGACTATGACACTCGACGACATCCTTTTGGAGGCGGAAGAAAAAATGCTCAAGACCGAGCAGGCGGTCGCCAATGAGTTTGCCGGCGTCCGCACCGGCAAGGCCTCGCCCAGCCTCGTGGAAAACATCCAGGCTGAGGTCTATGGCTCGATGATGCGCATCCGCGAGCTGGCCAACATCTCCACGCCGGAGCCGCGCATGTTGGTCATCACCCCGTGGGACGTGGCCTCACTCCAGCCGATTGAGAAAGCGATCCAGAAGGCGAACCTCGGCCTCTCGCCGGTGGTGCAGGGCAAGCTGCTGCGGCTGTCCTTTCCCGAACTGAGCACGGAGCGCCGCCAGGAATTCGTGAAGCTCATCAAGAAAATGTCCGAGGACGGGCGCGTGGCCGTCCGCCACCACCGGCGCGACGCAATGGATCTGTTCAAGAAACACGCGCATGACAGCGGCATCACGGAGGACGCGAAAAAGCAGGCGGAAAAAGATTTGCAGAAGTTGACGGACGACTACATCGCCAAGATTGACGCACACGTCGTCAACAAGGAAAAAGAAATTATGACGGTGTGAGGAAATTTATGACTGGAAATTTCCGATTGAAAAACCGCCGCGGGAAACTGCGGCGGTTTTTTATTTGGGCGCGGCGGCGGAATTTGTCTCAAAGCGGATGACGGTTTCATCGGCCTTTGCATAGCCGAGCTTTTCGCGGGCGAGGCGCGTGACGGTGGCGGGGTCGTTGCGGAGCGCGTCAATGTCGGCGCGCAACTGGCGGGAAATCGTTTCTTGTTTTTGCAGCTCGCCATCAAGTCGGAGGATTTCGCGGCGCATCCGCTCGTTTTGCTCGATGGGCTTCTGGTAGGCAAGGCAAATAAAAATGAGGACGGCCAGCGCGACGAGGACGACGACCGCCTGCGTGAGCCTGCTCCAGATGCCGAGATCAACTTTCACGCCACCAGTTTAACGGCGCGCGGCGCGGAAGTGAAAGCGGATTTTGCTGACAATCGGCGGCGGTCCGATTAGAGTCTGGCCTCCATGCTCAAGGTGTTTTTCCTGATTTTTGAACCCGGCGTGGCTTGGGACAAGATTGTCCGGGCGCAGCGCGCGTTTGGCTTCATCTTGGGCTGGTATCTTCTGCCGATGATCCTGCTCCCATGCGCCGCCGAAGGCTGGAGCCTGGATCGCTGGGGCAAGTGGCAGCCCGGGTTTCAACGGGTCATGAATTTTTCCCGGCACGACATTGTCGTCTTTGAAACAATCCAGGCCGCGTTGTTGTTGGTGATGGTTTTACTGGCCGCCCAAATGCTTCTGGCCATCAGCCAGACCTTTCAGGGCGGCCGGCGCCGCTTCCTTGATGCGTTCACGACCGTGGCCTACAGTTACAGTCCGCTGCTGCTGGCGCGGTTGCTGGACGCCAGTCCCTCGATCAGCCCATGGGTTTCTTGGGGAATCGGCATCGCGCTCACCGTCTGGGTGCTTTACCAGGGCATCCCGCGCGTCTTGCAGCCCGACCCGACCCACGCCTTCGGATTATACCTCGCAGGCATGTTTGTGTTGGTGCTGAGTTCCGCCCTGGCACGCCTGCTAACCGCGTTGTATCTGCTCGGCGAAGTGGACTTTCGCCATTCCTGGCTGACGCATAATTTTCCCGGTCTATTCCAATGAATTCACCCACCGAACAACAACTGCTCGCCGCTCTGGCGCGACTGGACGAAACGGTCAAAGGCCTCGCCACGGCGAATCCCAAGCCCAGCCTGCTGCCGCTGTTCACGCGCATTGACGAACTGGCCGCGCAACTGCCGCCCGGCACCGACCCGTCGCTGCGGCATTATCTGCACAAGAAAAGCTACGAGAAGGCGCGGCTCTTTTTGCAGGGACGCGACGCGGAAAACCAGATCGGCAACTGTCGCCATGTATGATTCACAAGCTGCGCTTTGCGCACTATGAAACCATCGGCGCGTAAATCCTGAATCGTAAATCTCAAATGTTTCCCGACGACACCATTGCCGCCATCGCCACGCCGCTCGGCGAAGGCGGCCTGGCCGTCCTCCGGCTTTCCGGTGCCAACGCGTTTGCCGTCGCCGACAAATGTTTTCAGCCGGCCGGGAAAAGTTCGCTGAAGCCGTCCGCTTCGGCGACGCATACGATTCAGTTCGGAAAAATCGTCCGCGACGGAACCGTGATTGATGAAGTATTGCTTGCCGTCCTGCGCGCCCCGCGCACGTTCACGCGCGAGGACACCGTCGAGATTTCCTGCCACGGCGGCATTTTGCCCGCCAAGCTCGTCCTCGACACCTTGCTGGCCAGCGGTGCGCGCCTCGCCGAGCCGGGCGAATTTACCAAACGGGCTTTTCTCAATGGTCGCATTGACCTCGCGCAGGCCGAAGCCGTCGCCGATGTGATTCACTCGCGCACGGAACTCGCGCTGGCCGCCGCCAACGAGCAACTCGCCGGCAAACTTTCCCAGCGCATCAACCGGCTCCGCGATGACCTGATGCTCACGCTGGCGCACGTTGAAGCACACATTGATTTTCCTGACGAAGACATTTCACCGGACACGAAGGATAAATTATTGCAGCGCTTGGAAGGCGGCATCGCGTTTATGGACGAACTGCTGCGCACGGCCAACGAAGGCCAGATTCTCCGGCGCGGCATCCGCGCGGCAATCATCGGCCGGCCCAACGCGGGCAAATCCAGTTTGCTCAACCAGCTTCTTGGTCACAACCGCGCCATCGTCTCGCCGATTGCCGGCACCACGCGCGACACGATTGAAGAAACCGCCAACATCCGCGGCCTGCCGGTCATCTTCATTGACACCGCCGGCTTGCGCGAGGCGCGCGACGAAATCGAATTGGAAGGCATTCGCCGCAGCCGCCAATCGCTGGCGCAGGCGGAATTCATTTTGCACGTCCTCGACGCCAGCGAACCGCTGACGGACGCCGATAAAAACTATCTGGCCGAGTTCGCCGACAAGAAACGAATTCTCGTCCGCAATAAAACCGATTTGCCGGTGAAGCTGGAACTGCCGGCAACATTCAACATTCAACATTCAACATTCAACATTGAAGTTTCCTGCACCAGCGGGCAGGGGATTGAGGCGCTGAAGGACGCGATTAAAAATTTAGTCTGGGCCGGTGAAATCAAGGCTGAGATGTTACAGGTGACCATCAACTCGCGACATCAGGACGCGCTGAACCGCGCCCGCGCCACCGCGCGCCTCGCGACGGATGCGCTGCGCGCCGACGCCACGCTGGAGCTGGTGGCGATGGATTTGCGGATTGCCGCCAACGCCGTGGGCGAGATCGTGGGCAAGACCACCACCGAAGATTTGCTCGACTCCATCTTCAGCGCGTTCTGCATTGGGAAATAACGCCGGGGCGTCAGCACCATTGCTTGCCCACACTGTCCAGACCGGCGCGCTGCAAATCCTCCGGCGTCATGCACGGGTGCAATTGCACATCCGCCTCAAATGTCAGAAACCACGGCTCGGCCAACGCGGGAATTTTCGTAGCCTCCGGCAAGTCTACCACTACGAAGGCGGTGCGCTTGCCGTTGATTTCCGTGAAATGAACCGACTCCGGCTTGATGGCGTCGAGAATTTTGGCGAGCTTCGTTCCGGCGGTGCCATCTTTAACGGCGGCGTTAAAAGTGTGGTGCGGAATGGTGGCGATCATCAGCATGCGCATAATTTATAATTTGGTTTGGTTTGGCGTTGTAAGAACGTGCCAAAATAGGCGAAGCCGCCGAGCGCCGGCAAGCCCTAAGCCAATTTCCTTTTTTGACACGCGCGCGGCTCTGTTTATCCTCTGACCATGCGCATCGTTCAAGTCCCGCTCGGCAACCGCAGCTACGCCATCAAGGTTGGTGGCGGCCTTTTGTCGCGGCTCGGTGCGGAATGCGCACAGCTCAAGCTCGGCCAGCGTTGCGCCGTCATCACGGACGCCAACGTCGGCAGGAAGTTTGCGCAGGCGGCATTGAAGTCGCTTTCCGCTTCGGGTTTTGAAACGGTTTTAATCACCATTCCCGCCGGGGAAAAATCCAAGCGCCTCGCGGTCGTGGAAAAATGCCTCGACCAACTGGCGAAGCACCGGCTGGAACGGAAATCCTTCATCGTCGCGCTCGG
>Ga0302283_1001363_pt1 | contig 20558 bp, 17 predicted proteins | sample III_Fen_E1_4_FD_198770 | JGI IMG/M metagenome (GOLD analysis project Ga0302283, IMG submission 198770) | Peat permafrost microbial communities from Stordalen Mire near Abisko, Sweden - III_Fen_E1_4 | ecosystem: Environmental > Terrestrial > Soil > Wetlands > Permafrost | place: Sweden: Abisko... | reverse complement strand
CGCCCCGGAGTGTGCACCCACCCCTCCAGAGCGGACCGCGCTCCGCCCCGGAGTGTGCACCCACCCCTCCAGAGCGGCCTGCGCTCCGCCCCGGAGTGTGCACCCACCCCTCCAGAGCGGACCGCGCTCCGCCCCGGAGTGTGCACCCACCCCTCCAGAGCGGACCGCGCTCCGGGCCGAGGTGCCGGCGCTAGTCAGGTCTGGTCACCACCCGAAGGCGGATTGCCTGGCCGGAGCCGGCGCGTTGCCCGTGTTGATCGGTATCCAGAACGCCTTGATCCGCGAGTAGCTCCCCTCGTGGTCGTAGCCCGCGAGGCCGAACAGCACATTCCACCAGTAGCCCGCAGGGTTGGCCCCGTACGAGAAGATCGGCAGGACGTGGAACTCCCACTCGAGGCCGTCCGCCACGCGCTTCTGGCGGTAGAGCGTGTTGCCGGCGACCTGGAGGATCGTGTCGTCCGTCGTCTCGGCGAAGCGCCAGAAGAGGGGGGCCGCGATGGTCGTCCGGCCGCTCGGGCCCGCGAAGTCCCAGAGGACCGGCGCGATGACCGTGTGGGAGGTGTCGTCGCTCCGGCCCGCGAAGAGGATGGGGTAGAGGTTCAGGTCCCAGCCGTGAACATCCGTCGTGGACGTGATCGTCGGGAAGATCCACCACGTGCGCGACTGGCCGTAGTCCTCGAACTTGCCGAAGAGGGGGGTGAGCAGCGCGTGGCCCGTGGCGCTGTCCGACGTGAAGAACAGGGGGGCCACCATCGTCGCTTTGACGCCGATGTCCGTGTCCGTGTACCGCGCGTACAGGGGGACGACGGGGCCGGCGAGCGTGAGCGACGTCGCGCCGTTGCGCGTCTCGGCGCGCGAGAAGAAGGGCGTCAGCAGCGTGTCGGCCGTCTTCGTCACGCGGCGGAGGTAGCCCGGGACCACGAAGAGAGACTCCTCCTCGCTCACTCCGTAATGGAAGAACGGAAAGAGCGTCGTGTGGCTCTCCTTGACGCCCCCCGTCTCGGGGTTGCCCGTGATCCGGTAGAAGAGCGGCAGGACGTCGAGCACGTCTTGCTTGGGGCTCGACGTCGACAGGACGGGGCCGACCACGGTGGTCTGCGTCTGATCGAGCTCCGACGAGTGGTGGTAGAAGAAGGCCGGCGGGATGAGCGTGTAGGTCTTGCGCGCGCCCTCGACGTTGCCGTTGTCCCCGTGGAAGAAGAACGGAGCGACGCCCATGTCGACGTCCGTGTCCGTGCGGTTGCGGAAGTAGGGGCCCGCGAGCGTGAAGGCGCCCTTCACGCCCCAGTGGGACGTCGTCAGCAGGGCGGGGGAGTGGAAGTAGCCGCTGTCCTTGCGCTTGCCCTCGAAGAAGAGCGGCGCGAGCCAGTTGTCGTGCTCGAGCGGGGCCTCGCGGTGGATGATCGGGCCGAGGGCCGTGACCGTCGAGTCGTCGTCCCGTATCCGCCAGAACGCGGGAAAGAAGATGTCGGCGTCGAGCTTGGGCGAGCGGCGCTGGTAGTAGAGGAGGCCGATGAGCGACTGCCGGTCCTCCGTGTCCGGGATCGTCCCGGCGGCGGCGCGCGGGCCGCCGGCCGAGAACGGCGGCGGCAGGCCCCGCGTGTACTCGAGCCAGAGCGGCGGGATCATCCGGAAGCGGTAGTCCCCGCGGCGCTCCTGGTAGTAGGGAAAGAACGAGCGCTCGGTCGGCCCCTCGGGCGCGGGGGGCATCGGGCCGTAGTCGGCGCCGATGCGTGCGCGGACCTCCGGCGAGATGGCCAGCGGGTCGGCGGGCGGCGCAATGACGGGCTCGACGCGCTGCTGGACCTGGGGCTGCTCGTCGTCGTTCGCGCCGGCGCCGGCGCGCGGGCCGACCTGCCGCTGCTGGACGGGGCCGGACTGCGTGGGGCCCGACTGCTGCCCGCCGCCGCCGCGGCCCATGCCGCCCATCTGCGCGCCGGCCGGCGAGGCCGCGAGCGCCTGCGCCAGCGACAGCCCGACGATGGCCGCGCGCAGGCAAACGCGGGTCTTGCCACGCTCCTTCATGGCGCCTTCGCCAGCGGAACGTCGAGGCGGCTCATCACGGCGGCGACGACGCTAGCACGGGCGACCTTCTCCTGCGCCTGGGCTGCGAGGTCTTTCACCTGCACGGTTCCCGTCGTTGCCTCTTCCCCTCCCACGATCAAGGCGAAGCGTGCCCCGAGGGCGACGGCCCGGCGGATCTGGGCCTTCACCGAGCTGCCGCGCGCGTCGACCTCGCACGACACCCCGGCCGCGCGCAGATCCCTGCCCAGCACGAGCGCGTAGTCGAACGCCTCGGGGCCGACCGCGACGACGAACGCCCCGAGCGTGGGAGCCGCCACCTCGGCGTCGCTCGCGAGGATGAGCCGCTCGATGCCCGCCGCGAACCCGAGCGCCGGGACGCTCGGGCCCCCGAGGTCCTTGATCATCCCGTCGTAGCGCCCGCCGCCGAGCAGCGTGTCGCCCGCGCCCAGCTTGTCCGTCGCGCCTTTGATCTCGAAGAGCGTGCGCGTGTAGTAGTCGAGCCCGCGGACGAGCCCAGGCGCGACCGTGTACGGCGTGCCGAGAGCGTTCAGGTGCTGCTGGAGGGCCTGCCAGTGCGCGAGGTCCTCCCCTTCGAGCAGGTCGACGACCGGGGGAGCGTCCTTGACGGCCTCGCGGTCGAGGGGGCTCTTGGAGTCGAGGATGCGCAGGGGGTTGGTCGTGAGCCTGCGCTGCGACTCCTCCGAGAGGGACGCCTTCCTGGGCTCGAGGAACTGCACGAGCGCGTCGCGGTAGCGGGCGCGGGCCGCGGGGCCGCCCAGCGAGTTCACGAGGACGCGCACGTCCTTGATGCCGAGGGTCGCGAGGAAGCCCACGAGCATGTCGATCATCTCGGCGTCCATCGCCGGCCCTGCGTCCCCGAAGACCTCGGCGCCGAGCTGCGAGAACTGACGGTACCGGCCCCGCTGGGGGCGCTCGGCGCGGAACATCGGCCCCACGTAGTACCAGCGGGAGACGGGCTCCTTGTTGTGCACGAGGTGCTGCACGTACGCGCGCGCGGCGCCGGCCGTGCCCTCGGGGCGGAGGGTGAGCGGGTCGTCGTGGTGGACGAAGGAGTACATCTCCTTCTCCACGACGTCCGTAGCCTCGCCGATCGTCCGGACGAAGAGCGGCGTCGGCTCGACGTAGGGCGTCCGCACCTCGCGGTAGCCGTGGAGGGCCATGACGCGCGCGTAGGCCGTCTCGACGCGGTGCCACCGCGCGATCTCGTCGGGCAGGACATCGTTCATGCCTTTGACGGCGCGCACGGGGTTCATGGCGAGGTCGCGCCTTATAGCGCGCCTGCCCGACACGGCGATACGGTAACTCGCGGCCGCCTTCCGTTGCCCCTGCCCGTGCCCGTGCCCGTGCCCGTGCCCGAGCAGAGCGCCGGGCCCCCGGTCGAGCCCAAGGCCGAGCGGCTGCGCTGGACCAGGGTATGCACGTGTACGCTCCCCATGAACCTCACCAAGATCCGGGGGACGTTCGCGGAGCACGGATGGGCCGCGGGGCTCCACGACGTGGCCAAGAAGGCCGTGAGCCGCGTCGTCCCGCTGCGCATCATGAAGGCGGTCGAGCTGACGGTCGACACGCTCGACAAGGAGTTCCTCGACCTTCCGACGGGAATGACGGGCGGCTTCCTCGACGAGGCAGGCCTGCGGACGCTCGCGACGGACCCGAAGCACGACCTCGACGACGACTTCCTGCGGGACGTGCTGGCCAAGGGCGACCTTTGCTACGCCATCTTCGACGGCGACAAGCTCGCCGCATACGGCTGGTACGCGCGCGGTCCCACGCGGATCAGCCCCTCGCTCGTGCTGCACTTCGACCCGGCGTTCGCGTACATGTACAAGGGGCTGACCCTCCCCGCGTACCGTGGCAAGCGCCTGCACGCGGTGGGCATGGCGCGGGCGCTCGTGGGGCTCGAGCGGACCGGCGCCCAGGGGATCGTCTCGTACATCGAGTCGAACAACTTCGCGTCCCGCAAGTCCTGCGAGCGGCTGGGGTACCGGGACGTCGGAACCATCTACGTGGTGGGCGCTCCGGGGCGCGAGCGGGCCTGGGCGACGGGCAACGCCTCGCGCTACGGCCTGCGCGTCCACTGCCTGCCCCTCGGCAACGAGGGCCGCGGCTCGGGCGAGACCGTGCGCGCCGCGTAGACCGCCACGGATTCTGCTATCCACCACCCCATGCGGCGTGGGCGCACCATCGGGCTCGACCTCGGCAGGGCACGCATCGGCGTGGCGATCGACGACGAGCTCGGCTCGATGGCCCACCCGCGGGGGACGCTCGACGCGAGCAACCGCGTGAAGATGCTCGAGCAGCTCGGCGCGCTGGCCGAGGCGGAGGGGGTGACGCGCATCGTCGTGGGGCTGCCGCTCGACATGAAGGGCGGGGAAGGGGAGGCGGCCCGCGGGGCGCGCGCGATGGCGCAGGTCATCGCCGACGCCACGGGGCTCCTCGTCGAGCTCTGGGACGAGCGGATGACGACGCAGGTGGCGAGCCGCGCGCTCGCCTCGAGCGAGGTCCGCGGCAAGAAGGCGCGCGAGCACATCGACGAGGCCTCGGCCGTGGCCATCCTGCAGTCGTGGCTCGAGGACGCGGCGCGCTCGAGGCGCGGGGGGCGCGGGTAGATGACGGCGAAGAAGCGCCCGCGCCGATCGAAGCGTCCGCCCGCGGGGAGCCCCGCGCCGGTGCCGTCGGGTGCGCAGCGGCCCCCGGCCGAGTCGCCCGCGATGCGGATCGCGCGGTGGACGTTCTGGATCGTGGGGGGCCTCGTCGCGGTGCTCGCGGTGGCGATCCTCGTCGTCTTCCCGGGCGGACACGGGCCGGGCACGGGGCGCGACGTGGAGCTCGTCATCCCGGGGGACGAGTCGCCCGACGCGCTCGCCTCGAGGCTCGAGGCCGCGGGCCTCACGACGAGCCCGCGGCTCTTCGCCGTGTACATCCGGGCGACGGGAGGCGCAGGCCGCGTCGCGCCGGGGCCGCACCTGTTGACGGACGACCTCTCGCCCCGGGACGTCATGGCGCGCCTCGAGCGCGGGACGGGCGCCGGGCGCGTGAAGGTCACCATCCCCGAGGGCTGGACGCGCTTCGACATCGCCAGGCGCGTGCAGTCGCTGCACGTCTGCCCGCTGCGCGGCTTTCTCGAGGCCTCGGCGGACCCGGCGCTCCTCGCGGAGCTCAAGGTCCCGGGCGCGAGCGCGGAGGGCTTCCTCTTCCCGGCGACCTACGAGCTTGCCCCCGACAGCGACCCGGCCGACGTCGTGCGCCGCATGAAGGCCGAGTTCGACAGGCGCTGGGCGCTGCTCGAGGCGAAGAACGGCGCCGGCATCGAGGACCTCCAGAAGACCCTCGGGTGGGGCCCCCGCGAGATCGTGACGCTCGCGTCGATGGTCGAGAAGGAGGCCGTGGCCGACGACGAGCGCCCGCTCATCGCGAGCGTGTTCCTGAACCGACTGCGCGACCCGACCTTCACCCCGAAGATCCTCCAGTGCGATCCGACGGCGGGCTACGGCTGCCTGGCCATGCCGGAGAAGGCCCCGTCCTGCGCCGCCTACACCGGCAAGATCACGCACGACATCGTGGCCGACGCGCAGAACCCCTACAACACCTACAAGCACGAGGGCCTGCCGCCGGGCCCCATCTCGAACCCGGGCCTCAAATCGCTCGACGCCGCGATGGTGCCGGCGACGACGCGCTACCTCTACTTCGTCGCCCGCGGCGGCGGTCGCAGCACGTTCTCCGAGACCTACAGCGCCCATAACTCCGCCGTCCACGGAGCGTCCCCGGCTCCTTGATTCCCGCGCGCCGTGTCGAGGTATGGTCGGCGCATGCAACCCTGGCTCGTCGCGGCGTTCGGCGCGGCCGCGTTCATCGCGGTCCACTATGGCTTCCTCCGCGCGGCGTCGGGCCGCCTGGGCGACACGCTGGGCGCGCTCCTGCTCGAGGGCACGGCGGCGCTCGGGATCGCGGCCTTCTACCTCGCGCAGCGGGTCTTCGCGTCGCTCGGCCCCGCGAAGGGATCCGAGGTCGCGACGACGAGGCTCGGCGTCGGCTTCTCGGTCGTGAGCGGGCTTGCCATCTCCGGCGCCAGCGTCCTCCTCTTCTACGCGCTTCGTAGCGGCGGCAAGGTCGCCACGACGGGCGCCATCGTCCTCGGCGGCGGCGTCACCCTCACGGCGCTCGCCGCGCCCTTCGCCTTCGGCGAGTCCTTCACCCCCCGCCGCGCCCTGGGCGTCGCCCTCGGCGTCCTCGCAATCGCCGTCCTCTCGCAGGACGGCGCGGCTCCGTAGACGCTCGCTCGGGCCATGCCCGCAGTACCGCCATCGTCAGCGAGCGGTGACGAGGCGCTGCCGTCACCGCTCGCTGACGCTCGCGGTACTGTGACCAGCGCCCTGGCACCTGCCCGGGGCCCGCGTGCCCGTTAGGACCTCCCGGGCGGCTCTCAGCCGTAGTACACCGGCCCCATGATCCTCGCAGGAGACCTTGGCGGCACCAACGCGCGGCTGGCGCTGTTCTCGCCCGATGGCAAGCGGGTCATCCGCGAAGAGACGATCCCGAGCCGGGACTACGCGCGGCCGGAGGACGTCGTGCGGGCGTTCCTCGGAAGGAAGCCGCCGCGGATCCGCGCGGCGACGTTCGGCATCGCGGGACCGGTCATCCGCGGCCGCGTTCGCACGACGAACCTCCCCTGGGTGCTCGACGAGCGGGCGCTCTCCCGGAAGCTCGGGATCCCGCGCGTCACGCTCATCAACGATCTCGTCGCGCTCGGCCTCGGCGCGCTCGCGGCGCCGAAGAAGAAGCTCCTGCGCATCCAGGGGGACACGCTCCCGAAGAAGGCGGGCGCCACGGTCGCGGTCATCGCCGCCGGGACGGGGCTCGGGGAGTGCGCGCTCGTCTGGGAGTCCGCGCATCTGCGGGCCGGTGGCGGCCGCGGCGGAGGGCACTTCGTCGCGCTCGGGACGGAGGGCGGCCACACCGACTTCGCCCCGCGCGACAAGCTCGAGACCGAGCTTCGCGAGTTTCTGGCCCGCCGGTTCCGTGACCACGTGAGCTACGAGCGCGTCGTGTCCGGGCCCGGGATAGGTCACCTCTACGACTTCTTCCACCAGGCGAAGAAGCACCGCGAGACGGCCGAGCGCGCCGGAGCGATCGCCGCGGCGAAGGACCGCAACGCGAAGATCTGCGAGCTCGGCGTGAGCGGCGCCAGCCTGCCCGCCAAGCGGGCGATAGAGCTCTTCCTTCGTGTCTACGGCGCGGAGGCGGGCAACCTCGCGCTCAAGTCCCTCTCCACGGGCGGCGTCTACGTGGCCGGCGGCATCGCGGCCTCGCTCGCCTCCCGCTTTACAGACGAGTTCTTGCCGTCCTTCGTGGGCAAGGGCCGGATGAGGCACCTGCTCGAGGAGATCCCGGTGGCGGTCGTGCTCGACTCGAAGATCGGCCTGGCGGGCGCCGCCTACCACGCCGCGTCCCAGGCTTAGCCGGCGCTGCCGCCTGCCTACCCGAGGCCGCCCGCGGTCTTGTCGATGATCCAGGTGACGGAGCCGCGGATGCCGCGCGTGATGCGGGCGGGCGTCTCCTTCAGGGTGCCGGCCACGCTCCACACGCGCTCGAGCGGAGCGCTCTTGTCCTTGCCCACCGCGAGGATGAACGCCGCACGGGCGTTCTCGATGAGGGGCGTCGTCATGGTCAGGCGAGCCTCGTGCTTCGGCTGCGCCGCCGGCACCGCCACGACGAGGCGATCGGTGATCTCGATCGTGGGCTCGCCGGGGAACATCGACGCCGTATGCCCGTCGTCCCCGATGCCGAGCACGACGACGTCGAGCGCGGGCAGCCCTCCGTCGAGCCGGGCCGTCTTGCGGAGCAGCGCCTCGTAGTCGCGCGCCGCAGCGTCGAGGTCGGGGGCGTCGCCGGGCATGCCGTGGATGTTTGCCGCCGGGATTGGGGCGGTGTCGAGCAGCGAGGCCTTGGCCCAGCGGTAGTTGCTGCGGTCGTCGGTCGGCCCGACGGCGCGCTCGTCCACCCAGAAGACGTGGACCTTGGTCCACTCGAGCGCCTCCTTTGCCAGCAGCGCGTACGCGGCGCGCGGCGTGTTGCCTCCCGAGAGCGCGAGCGTGGCCAGCCCCGTGCTCAACGTGGCGTCCCGCAGCACCTTCGCGATGCGTGCTGCCGCTTCCTTCGCGACGTGCTCGGCGTCGATCGTCGCTACGAGCTGACCCGGAACCACCTTGGTAATCATCGTGACCTCTATTGGTACGGTCTGCGCGCCCTCGAGACAACAGGCGGCGTGGCGCCCCCCGGATATTTGCACGGGGACATCGGGCGATTGCGAGGTGCTCCGAGCCAGTGACCTTCTCCCGATCTCCCGATCGCCCGTGAGCTCCCCGAGGATCGGGCACCCGTGGTCCCTGGTCCACGCCGTCCTCGGGTGGTAGGTGAGGCCCATGAACAAGACCGCTCTCATCACGGGTGCCTCGGCCGGTCTCGGCGCGGAGTACGCCTGGCTCTTTGCGCAGGATGGGCACGACGTGGTGCTCGTCGCGCGTCGCAAGGACAAGCTCGACGCGCTCTCGGCCGCGATCCAGGAGAAGCACCCGGGCGTCCAGGCCCACGTCCTCCCCGAGGACCTCGCGGCGCAGGGCGCGGCCGACCGCGTCGCCGAGAAGCTCCAGCGGCACGGCCTCAGTATCGAGTTTCTCGTGAACAACGCCGGCTTCGGGGCGACGGGCGCGTTCGTCACGGCGGACCCCGCGCGCCAGCTCGAGATGCTCCAGGTGAACATCGTCGTCCTGACGCAGCTGACGCGCCTGCTCGTGCCTGGCATGGTCGAGCGCAAGAGCGGCCGCGTGCTCAACATCGGCTCGACGGCCGGCTTCCAGCCCGGCCCGTTCATGGCCGTGTACTACGCGTCGAAGGCGTACGTGAACTCGTTCACGGAGGCGCTCGCGTTCGAGCTCTCGGGCACCGGCGTCACCGCCACGGTGAGCTGCCCGGGCGCGACGGCCACGGAGTTCGCGCAGGTCGCCGGCAACGACAAGACGCCGCTCTTCAAGGCGGCGGCGATGGGCGCGCGCGAGGTCGCGCAGCACGGCTACCGCGCGATGATGCGCGGCGAGGTGCTCGCGATCCCGGGGCTGAAGAACAAGCTCGGCCTCCAGTCCTTGCGCTTCGCTCCGCGCAGCGTCGTGCTCGGCGTCGCCGCGAAGCTCAACACGGCCACGTAGCCCGCACCTCGACCGCGACCTTGCGGACCCTGCCTCGATGCTTAGCTTTGGGGGCACGGTGCGACCATGCGAGAGATGAACCAGGCAGGGACTCCTCGATTGCTGGGCTACGTGCAGCTGCGCGTCGGCCCGAAGGTGTACGCGCTCCCCGTCCAGTCGGCGAAGTTCGACCGCGACGCGCAGACGGCGCCGGGAGGCTTCTTCGTGGAGGACCATGACGGCGAGCTGGGCATCATGGTCGACGACGACGCGTCGCCGGGCGAGGTCCAGGCGCAGATCGCCAGGGCCTCGGCCGAGGCGGTGAAGCATATCTCCAAGAAATTCCTGAACTAAGGCGGGGTGTTCGGCAGTCGCCGGGCGTGAGGTACCGGGGGGGCGAGAACTTTGAGCGTTTCCAAGCGTCTGACCGTACGTGGCGACTACGAACGGGACGACGGGGATACGCGAAGCGCAGGTTGCGGTCGGGGTCGTTGCCTCGGGCACGGCGGGCACGGGGGGAGAGCGCATGCTCGGTAGCCGGCGGCGGGCGTGGCTGCTGGCGGGCGCGGGGTGCGGCATCGCGCTCGGGATCGCCGTCGGCCTGAAGTCTGCCGACTACCAGAAGGGGCCCAAGGCCGCGGCGAGCCGCGGCTGGCACGGCAAGGTCGTCACGATCGCCCGGGCAGGGGCGGAGAAGACGGGCGGCCTCACGATGCGCGGAGCCGTCCTCGTCGACGGGGCGGAGGTGTCGCCGGGCGACGTCCTCGTGACCGACGCGCGCACACGCGCGCGCGTCGCCTTCGACGACGGGACGACGGTCCTGCTCGATCGCGACACCGAGCTCTCGGTCGAGGCTGATCCGCGCTCGCTGCGCATGCCGCACGGCGCGCTCGTCGCCGACGTGGCCCACGTCGAGGGCGCTCCGAACGCGCGCCTGCTCACGCCGAACGCCACTGTGAATGTCCTCGGCACCAAGCTCGCCCTCACGTCCGGGGAGAGCCGGACCAGCGTAGAGGTCGTTCGCGGCACCGTTCGCTTCGCGAGCGCCTCCTCGCCGGACGCGGTCGACGTGAACGCGGGGCAGGAGGGCGTCGCGTCCGCGTCGCTCCCCATCGAGGTGACGCCCGCCAACGATCTCGCCCAGCGCGTCGCCTTCGGCGAGCGGCTCGGCGAGCACGCCGCGCCGGGCCACAACGAGGACACGGACGCGCCGGTGAGCGGCCTTGGCGAGCTCCGCGCGCGTCGGCCCGGCAAGACGGACGAGAAGGACCATGCCGTCCACCTCGCGAGCCACGCGGCCAAGATCCGCATCGTGGGCAACCAGGCCCGCACCGAGATCGACGAGGTGTTCTCCAACGACACGGGCGACGACCTCGAGGGCGTCTACCGCTTCCCCTTGCCTCCGAGCGCCGAGATCGAGCGGCTCGCCCTCGAGGTGGACGGCAAGCTCGTCGAGGGCGCGTTCGTCGACAAGGCGAAGGGCGCGGCGATCTGGCGCGGCGCGATCCAGAACGCGACCCCCAAGCCGATCGCCACCCGCGAGGAGATCTTCTGGGTGCCGGGGCGCTGGCACGATCCGGCGCTCCTCGAGTGGCAGCGCGGCGGGCGCTTCGAGCTCAAGATCTTCCCGATCCCCAAGCACGGCTCGCGTCGCATCGTGCTCGCCTACACGGAGACGGTCGCCCCCGTCGCGGGCCTCCGTCGCTACGTCTACCCCCTCCCGCAGTCGACGGCGAGCACGCTCCGGATCGACTCGTTCGCCGTCGACGTCCAGGTCCTCGGCGCCGACGCGAAGGTACCCGTGCAGGCGAAGGGCTACGAGCTGTCGCGCGCCGACGGCGACGGCACGACGGCGAAGCTCTCGCAGACGATGACCGGCTTCACCCCGTCGGGCGATCTGGCGATCGAGTACACGCTGGCTGGCGACCGGACGAGCGACGTGACCGCGTGGGCGTACGACGCCGCGTCTCTCACTGGCGCCGCCCCCCCCGCCGCTGACGCGGACGCCTACGTGGCGATTGCGCTCCGTCCGAAGCTGCCCCGCTGGGCGGACGTGCGCCCGCGCGATCAGGTGGTCGTGGTCGACGCGGGTCGCGCCATGTTCGGCGAGCGGTTTGCGCGCGCCCGCCGGCTCGCCGAGCAGATCACCGAGGAGATGGACCGGCGCGACCGGCTGACCGTCCTCGTGTGCGACGTGTCTTGCCGCGCGATGCCTGGCGGGTGGAAGGCGCCCGGTCCGGGGGCCGCGCACGACGTGGATGCGTTCCTCGCGGGCGTCACGCCCGACGGCGCGAGCGACCTCGTGGGCGCCGTGCGACGCGCGGCCGGCGAGGGTGGCCGCGACGCGGGACGCGATCTGCGCGTGGTCCTCCTGAGCGACGGCAACGCGAGCGCGGGCTACCGTCGCCCCGAGCGCCTCGCCGGTGAGGTCACGTCCGCGCTCGCGCCCTCGAATGGAACCTCTCTGGACGCGCGCTCCCTCGTCGTGACCGTGCCCATTGGCTCGGACGCGGACGTGGCGTCCCTCGCGGAGATCGCGAGGGGAGGCGGCGGCGTGGTGGTGCCATACGCCCCGGGCGAGGCGCTGGAGACGGCCGCTCTCGACGTGCTGAACGCGACCTACGGAACGACGCTCCGTGACGTGGAGCTCACGCTGCCGGACGGCCTCCACGACACGGCGCCCGCCCTCCTGGGGCCGATGCGCGCGGGAAGCGAGACCGTCGTGACCGCGCGGATGACGGGCGGGCACGTCCACGGGGACATCATCCTCAAGGGCAAGGTCGGCGGCGACCCGTTCGAGGCGCGCTACCCCATCGATCTGGCGAGCACGAGCGCCGCCGGCAACGCCTTCGTCCCGCGCCTCTACGCCGCCGCGCGGATCGCGGACGAGGAGCGCGCCGGAGACGCCTCGCGCGCCGACGCGGTGAAGCTCTCGCAGCGCTTCTCGGTGCCGAGCCGCTTCACGTCGCTGCTCGTGCTGGAGAGCGAGGCGATGTTCCGCGCCTTCGGCATCGACCACGACGCGCGCGGCCCGGCGTGGACGGGCGAGTCCGACTCGGTCGGCACCGAGGTGGTCAGCGCGAAGGACGCGGCGCCGGCCGGCGGGAAAGGGGATCTCGAGGCCTCGCCGTACGGGGACTCCGTGGGCGGGTCGCTGGGCCTGAGCGGCGTCGGCGAAGGTGGCGGGGGATCGGGAGCAGGCTTCGGCTCCGGGCATGGACGCATGGCGCCCGCCCGGCCCATGCCCACGGCCTCCGACGAGATGATGGCGGGTATGCTCCGCGCGCCGGCTTCCCCGCCGGCGCCGCCTCCTGCCAAGGCCGCGCAGGCCGCCGCCCCGGACGCTGCATCGATCGGTACGCTGGGTCGCGGTCGCGGCGTGCTCGACGACCTCGCCTGGAACCAGCCGCAGCGCGGGCAGTGGATGAAGCGCGAGTGGTTCCGCACGGCGGACGTGGGAGCGCCCTCAGCGGCAACCTCCATTCCGAGCGAGAAGCTCGCCGCGGCGCGCGCGGCCGCCCAGGCGTCCCCCGATGAGCGCTCGAAGACGAGGGATCTCGTGCGTATCCTCGCGGCCTCTGGCCTGCTGGACGAGGCGTCCGACGTGGTCACCAAGTGGTCCGAGCGCGACCCGCTCGACGCCGACGCGATCACGGCGCGGGCCGATCTCCTGGCCCGCGGCGGCGACCGCGATGCGGCCCTGCGCGTGCTCGGGGGCATCACCGCCTCGACGAAGCCCGCGTCCGCGTCCGACGCGGCGCAGGTCGAGTCCGTCCTAGCGCTCGCTCACGAGCGGGCAGGCAAGCCCGAAGCGTGCGCGTTCCGCGTCGCCGCCGCCGAGCTCCGTCCCGAGGACAACGACGCGGTGGCCCGCGCCGTCGCCTGCGAGCGCGCCTTCGGGCGGGCGACTTCCGCCGATCTCTGGATGAGCGCCCTCAAGACCTCCCAGCGCACGGTCGTGGCGACCCTCGCTGCGAAGTACGAGCCCGCCGCGCGCGGAGCGTCGACCGCGCCCGAGGGATCCTCCTCGGGGGACGTCGTCGTCGACGCAAGCTGGGACGGAAGCGCCGACCTCGACATCGCCATCATCGACCCGCAGGGCAACCGCGCCGCGTGGTCGGGCCGCATGAAGGCCGTGCGCGTGCAGGACCCCACGTCGCGCACGCACGAGCAGCTCGCCTTCTCCACGTCGGCCGCGGGCCAGTTCACGGTGGAGCTCGTGCGGACGGATGGCGTGGCGCCGGCGGGCCTGGTTCGCGGGCAGGTCACGGTACGCTCCCTCGGCTCCTCCTCGAGCTTCCCGTTCGTGCTCACGGGTGCGCGGGCGCCCGTCGCCCGGGTCACCGTCGCCTGGGACTCGCGGCTCGTCGCGGCCGAGGCGCCCAACCCCTTCGACCGGTCGGCCGCGGCATCGGCCATGGCGCGGGTACAGGTCGCGTCCTGCGAGCGGCTCGGCGGCCAGACGGGCCCGGGCCACGTCACCATCCGGTTCTCGCCCAGCGGCGAGGTCACATCGGCTCTGGTCGATGCCCCTTACCGCGGGACCGACGTTGGCTCGTGCGTCGCGCGGCTGTTCCAGCAGACCGTGCGCGTGCCGCCCTTCGACGGCGGGAGCGTCACCGTCGGCAAGAGCTTCTTCATCCGCTCGGCGGACTGACTGGCTGACCGCGCGTGCTAGGTCGAGCCGGCGCCGTCCACGAGGCGCGCGAGGATCTCGAGCGCGTCGGTCACGCGCTGCCGTTCACCGCGCGGCAGGCGGTCCATCAGCGCGTTGAACGCCTCGGTCGCGTCCTCGCTCACGGCCTCGGCCGTTCGCCGGCCGCGCGGGGTGAGCCGCACGTCGGTCTGCCGGCCGTCCTCGCTGCCCTTCTTGCGCGTGATGAGCCCCGCGCGCTCGAGCCCAGCGAGGTTGCGGCTCGCGGTCGAGGGATCGATGCCGAGCATCAGGGCCAGCGAGGACGTCGATACCGCGCCCCTTTCTGCGATGAGCTGCAGCGTTTCGGCTTGCTGAGGCGTAACGTCTCCGGCGCGTGCGCGCTCGCGTCCGATGCGCCCGAGTCCTCGGGCAAAAACCTGTACGGCGCGAGTGAACCGCGTGTGGTCGGCCATGGGGACCGACGTACTCTACAAGGATTGGCCCCGCGTCAAGCGTGGTCGGTTGGGCATGGCGCTCGACAGCGAAAAACCCGTTGAATATGATGTGCCTTTTCGCGTCTACAAATTGCGGCCCAGCTCTGTATGCCGCGCCACACGCAAGAGCTTCTGGAGGCGAGTGATATGAAGAATCGTTGGTGGTTGGCCGTTCTGGCGAGTGTCGTGGTCGGGTCCGCGACCTTGGCCGCAGTTCCCGCCCCCGCTGCGGCCGATGGCGCATGCGACGGAACGAAGGAGAAGCCGTGTCCCCTCCAGGTGTGGATGCGCAACAACCTCGGGGCAGCCCTCGCCAACGGCGTAAACGAGGACCTGGCGAAGAGCTTCGAGAAGGCCGCGGCGCTGAATCCGGACCCGTCGTGGGCCACCAAGCCCGACGGCACCGGCTGGGTCGACATCACGAAGGCGGGCGCCAAGGCCGCCCGGGCCGGCGATACGGCGGGCGCCAAGGCCGCCTGCAAGGCCTGCCACGATCCTGACAAGGGGTGGAAGGACGCCTACAAGAAGAGCTTCCGCCTCCGTCCGATCCCCTGACGGGTGGCCCGACAGGGTGGGGGCATGGCCCCGCAGTCGCCGGGCGGGTTTGCGGCCTCTTGCACTAAGTGGTTGCGACGGCACAAAACCCGCTCTACTTTCCCCACATACGGCTTCGCTCCCCACGAATGGGAGCGTTGCGCCGTTGTGCTGCAGGAGCGAGACATGAGTGAGCCGGCGGCGACCACCAACACAGCCAAGCGCGCGGAAACGACGCGCATGTTCGAGAGCGACTTCATAGAGTATTTCTCTCGAATCCACCCGGTCACGCCCTTCGTTGCGTGGATTCCGGTCATGGCGTTCATGCTCTACCGAAGCGCGGAGCGTCACGTGCTCAGTGTCGCTTCGACGCTGGGGTTGTTCGCGCTTGGGCTCCTCGTGTGGACGTTCCTCGAGTACGTCCTCCACCGCTGGGTCTTCCACTGGATCAAGGACACGCCGACGGCGCGCCGGATCCACTTCCTGCTCCACGGCGTGCACCACGACTATCCGAGCGACAAGGACAGGCTCGTGATGCCGCTCGGGTTCAGCATTCCGCTGGGTTGCCTCATCTACGCGCTCGTCTACTTCACGGTCGGGCAGATGTATGGCGAGGCGATGTTCGCGGGCCTGATCCTGGGCTACCTCGGCTACGACGGGACCCACTACGCGGTGCACCACTTCCGGCAGACGACGAAGCTCGGCAAGTACGTGAAGCGGCACCACATGCTGCACCACCACGTGGACAACGAGGGTGGATTCGGAGTCTCGACGCCGCTCTGGGACGTCATCTTCGGCACCATGCCGCGACCGAAGCGCCGCGCGTCGGGCCATCTCGTGACGCCCCAACAAGGTCCCGGGGGGGACAACGCCGGTCTGCCGACCTCGGCGTGATAGGACGGACGTGTGAATCCTGACGTTTTCGTGGGGCTCGCTTCCCTCGCATGGGCAGACGGCAAGCTGGACCCTGAGCGGCGCGACGCCATCGTGCGCGCTGCCGCCGAAGAGGGGCTCTCTCTGGAGGACATCGCGCGGGTCGAGGACTCGATCGCCGAGAAGCGGGATCTCGAGGGTACGCTCGACCGGTCGTCGATGACGAAGGAGGAGCGGCTCTTCTTCTATGCCGTCGCCGCCTGGATCGCCCGTCTCGACGGCGTCGTGACGCTCAAGGAGTCAGACGCCCTCAGTGCCCTCGCGGAGAAGCTCGGCGTGCCGGACAGGACGCGGGCGCGCGTCGAGGCGCTGGTGGAGCAGGTGGGCCGTCTGCCGGCCGGTGATCAGCCCCTCCGCTACGACCTCGCCCGCCTCCGAGAGCTCATTGGGGAGCACCTGCTCGGATCGGGGACGGAGTCGCGCCGCGGGGCCTGAGGCCCATGCTAAGCTCGCGGCGATGGCGCAGGAGGAGAAGGCTCAGAACGCCGAGCCGGCGGGAGTGGTAGCCCCGGCGGCTCAGGTTCCGGCTGCGGCCGCGGCGAGTGACATCGGGTCGGTCCTCGCGCACCGCTACGAGGTGCTTCGCGAGCTCGGTCGCGGCGGCATGGGCGTCGTGTACCTCTGCCGGGACATGGTGACGGGCGAGCGTGTTGCGCTGAAGCGCCTGCGCCCGCCCGACGATCCCAAGGGGCCGTCGCGGCCCGAGGAGAGCTGGTGGTTCCAGCAAGAGGCGCGCGCCGTCGCCTCGCTCGATCACCCCGCCATCGTACGGGCCCGGGACTTCGGCACGCTGGCTGACGGCTCGCCGTACCTCGTCATGGACGTGCTGCCCGGCCGCAGCGTCCACGAGTGGATGCACACGACGAAGATCCCCTGGTCCGTCATCTGGTCGCTCGTCGATCAGGTGCTCGCGGGTCTCGGGCACGCGCACGCGCGCGGCGTCATCCACGGCGACATGAAGCCGTCGAACGTGATGCTCGACCTCGCGTCGACGTCCCGCGGCCCGCGCGCCGCCATCCTCGACCTCGGCCTCGCGTGGCTCCGGCAGACGCGCCACGATCCGAGGCTCGACGGCGCGCCCGCCCCGGAGCCCGCCGTGCACGCCGGCGCCGGGACGGTGGGCTGGGTCGCCCCCGAGCAGATCCGCAAGGCTGCTCCTCACGTTGGCCCGCCGACGGACCTCTACGCGCTCGGCTGCATCATGTACCGCGTGCTCACGGGCAAGGAGGTCTTCGAGGGCAACGCGCAGGACGTGCTGCGCGCGCACAAGCGGACGCCGGTGCCCAAGCTCACGCTCCCCGATGGCGTTCCCGAGGGGGTCGGGCCGTTCGTGCAGCGGATGCTGGCGAAGCGGCCGTGGCACCGGTTCGACCTCGCGGCGGACGCGCGGCGCGCGTGGGCCGAGTTCAAGCCGAAAGGCGCGCTCACGCTCGAGGAGACCATCGAAGGCGCCAAGGGTCGCGAGATGGCGCCCACGTCGGTCCACCCGCCGAACGTGGACGCGGCGAGGGCGCTCGCCCCGGGGCTCCTCGCGCTCCGACCCGCGCCGATGGTGGGCCGCGAGGACGAGCGGAGGGAGCTCTTCCAGATCGTGGGGGACGTGTGCGCCGGCATCGGCGCCTCGCAGCGCATGATCGCCCTCATCGGCGAGGCCGGCGTCGGCAAGAGCCGCCTCGCCGAGTGGCTCTGCGAGCAGGTCCACGAGCACGGGTGGATGATGCCGCTCCGCGCGCGCTACGGGCGCATCCCCACGCCGCTCGACGGCCTCACGGGCGCCGTGAACGCGTACTTCGGGCTCGAGGGGGCGGATCGCGCCACCGTCGAGCAGTCGCTCATGAATCGATGGGAGGTGTCCGCCGACGACGACGAGGCGCTCGCGTGGGTGGCCGCGACGGCCGAGTGGCTCCGCCCCACGCCGCCCGGGACTGCGATCCCCGTGGGCCCTACCGGCAAGCGCTTCGTCCTCGACACCGCCGAGCTGCGCTGGGTCGTCACGCGGCGCGTGCTCGAGAAGATCGCGCGCGACCGGCCGCTGCTCGTCTGGTTCGACGACCTGCACCTCTCGTCGCCCAACACCTTCGAGATGCTCGCGCGTCTGCGGCGGGACTCGCCGACCTTGCGGTTCTTGATGGTGGCGACGGCGCGCAGCGAGACGCTCGAGACCGATCTCGACGCGGCGCTCCGCATGGAGGCGACGCGCGCCGACTGGAACGGGCGCGTGTTCGACCTGAAGCCCTTGCCGATCGACGACACCGAGGCGCTGCTTCGCTCGACGTTGCCCCTCCACGACGACGCGGTGGCCCGAGCGACCGAGCAGAGCCGCGGCAACCCGCTCTTCGCGCTCCAGCTCCTGCACGCGTGGGCCGGCGGCGGCTACCTGCGGATGGAGAACGGCAGCTACCGCGTCCCGGACGACGCCCTCCAGGGCCGGGCGATCACGACCGCCGAGCTGTGGGACGAGCGGCTTCGCGCGGTGCCGACGGAGCTGCGCCTGTCGGCCTACGCCGCGGCAGCCATCGGCGAGGACATCCGGGGCGAGGTGCTGAAGCCCCTCGTGTCGTCGCTCGGCATGGACCCGCGCGACGCGCTCGCCGCGCTGACGAGCGCGCAGATCCTGCTCGCGTCGGGCAACGATCGGTTCCGCTGGCCGCACGCGCTCCTCCAGGAGCACCTGATGCAACGCCTGCACGAGCGCAGCGACGCGCCGGCCATCTTCCGCCTCGCCGCCAACGCGCTCGCCAAGCACCCCGCGGTCGGCTCGCGCCGCATCATGAAGCACCGCGTGACGAACCTCCTGCGCGCGGGGGACGACGACCTCGCGGCGACGCTCATGTTCCGCTTCATCGAGGGCTCGTGGCGGCGCGGTCGCGACACGACCGCGACGCTCCGCGATCTCCAGCTCCTCGACGGCCGCGTGTCCGGTCCCGCGGCCGCGCGCTACTCGCTCTGGCGCGGCGAGGCGCTCCGGCACATCGGTCAGCTCGAGGACGCCCGCAACCACGCGGACGACGCGCGACGCGCCTTCGCGCAGCTCGGGGACGGCGCCCACGAGGCCCACGCCCTGCGGCTGCTCGGGCATATCGCGTCGGACCTGGGCGCGCCCGCGCTGGGACGGGCGCAGGTCGCCGAGGCCCTCATCCGCTTCGAGGCCCTCGGGGACGAGCAGGGCAGGGCGCAGGCGCAGGTCGTGCTCGGCGAGATCGACTACCTGCTCGGCGACCACGCGCGGGCGCGCGCCGAGCTCAAGACGGCGAGCGCACGCTGTAGTGACGCCGGGGACGTGCTCGGACGCGCGCAGTGTCTCATCCTGCTCGCGCTGACCGAGACGGCCGCGGGGGCGTTCGAGCGGGCGCGGGAGCTTCTCATCGTCGCGCGCTCCGAGTTCGACGGCATCGGCTACCAGCTCGGCCTCGCGCAGTGCGACATCGCGCTCGGCCACGCCGACTACCGCGCGTTCGACATGCAGAGCGCGCGCACGCGAGCGCTCACGGCCCGGGCCTCCTTCCGCGAGCTCCAGAACCCGCGCGGCGAGGGCAACTGCGAGCGGCTCCTCGCGATGGTGGCGCTCGACAGCGACGACTTCGCGGCGGCGTCCGCGCACGCGCAGGTCGCCGCGAAGATCTTCGCTCGGCTGCGGGACCCGTGGGGCGAGCTCGAGTCGCAGCTGCTCCTCGCGCAGGTCGCGCTCGCCAGCGACGTCCCGGGTGCGGCCGCGCTCGTCGAGGCCTGCAACCAGATCGCGGTCGACGAGGCGGAGCCTCGCCAGCACCGCCACCTCACGCGCGCGTGGCTCGCCCAGAAGGAGTCGCGCTGGGCCGCGGCGGCCGAGGAGCTGGACCTGGCGCGCACCGCTTACGGGGACCGCCTCCGGGCCGGGGACCACACGCCCCTGCTCCTCAAGCGTCTCGTGCGCCTCACCTGGCTGGGGACCGCGCTCGGGAAGATCGAAGGGTGGCTCCAGGCGATGGACGCGGACCAGACGCCCTCGTCGCGCCGCATCCCGATCCCGCCCCCGTCCTCGATGCCGTAGGGTCCCCCGCGGGGCCTCTTTTGCCAGCGATCCGGCGATCCCCGGGAGGTGGGCGCTCGAGCCACTTGGCGAGGGTCGTGCCCTGCGTGTATACGGTCCCCTCCATGACTACTCCCCAGCAGCCCGCCCGCCGTCTGAAGCAGAAGCGCCGTCGCACCAAGCAGCTCGCCCAGTGGCGCGCGAAGGCGGAGACAACGACCACGGCCCCCGCCGCCGCCAAGGCCACCGCAGCCCCGAAAGAGGGCGCCGCCAAGGCCGCGAAGCCCGCCGACGCGAAGCCCGCGAAGAAGACCGCCGCCAAGACCGCCTGAGGCGATTTTCACGCGTGCTGCCGCTGCGCGGCCGGCTACGCTACGGGCCATGCAGAGCCTGCAGGAGCAGTACGCCCCGAACAACGGTTGCTTCGGTTGCGGCCCCGCGAACGCCAAGGGCCTCCGGATCCGGAGCTTCCCCTCGGATCCTGCTGCCGGTGACGGGGGTGCCGGAACCGAGACCATTTGCGAGTGGACCCCGGAGCCCCACCATGAGGCCTTCCCGGGGGTCCTCAACGGTGGGATCTGCGGCGCGCTCCTCGACTGCCACTCGAACTGGACGGCGGCGTTCCACCTGATGAAGAAGCACGGCCAGTCGTCCCCGCCGTGCACCGTCACCGCAGAGTTCAACGTGAAGTTGAAACGGCCGACCCCGATGGGCGTCCCGCTCAC
>Ga0302283_1001362_pt1 | contig 20567 bp, 20 predicted proteins | sample III_Fen_E1_4_FD_198770 | JGI IMG/M metagenome (GOLD analysis project Ga0302283, IMG submission 198770) | Peat permafrost microbial communities from Stordalen Mire near Abisko, Sweden - III_Fen_E1_4 | ecosystem: Environmental > Terrestrial > Soil > Wetlands > Permafrost | place: Sweden: Abisko... | reverse complement strand
AGTCGTCGAGGACCGAGCAGTAGCAGAAGGACATGTTCGGATCGTCGTCCAGCGTCAGGAGCGCGGCCGTCCGCGCCGAGTCGGTGGCCATCAGGACGTACTCCTCACCGACCCCGAGGATCTCGCCTGCCGGGTTACCCGCTTTCGTCAAATGGACGGCCCCTGCGACGCCGTGCTTTCGCGCGATGTGCGCCAGCCAGTCCGGCCAGTTGGAGACGTCATCACCGGCGTACCCGACGCGTACCGAGCGGATCTCCGCCGGCGCGACCCCCCGGTTCTTGAGCGTAAGCGTCACGTGGAGCTCGTCGGGGGAGCTGCCGTGCTGCGTATCGGTTTCGACCGCGAGACGCGGCCACGCCTGGACCTTGAGCTGCTGCCGCTGGATGTAGACCGTATAGGCGGAGAGAATCAGCGCGAGCATCGCGACGAAGCCGCTCGCGAGCGCTTCGATGCGCAGCCGCCCCACCATCGACGCTCGTCCCGCGTTCTCGCTGCGCTCTTCCACCATGGGGAACCCCCGACCTCGACCCCGACCCTCGACCCCGACCCTCGACCCCGACCCCGACCCCGACCCTCGACCCCGACCCTCGACCCCGACCTCGACCGCCGACCCCGACCCTACGCGTCCGCCGCGACGGCAATCCGCGCGAGCGCACTCCTAATCGCATCCGGAATCGGCGCCGACCTCCGCGTCTCCCGATCGACGAACACGTGCACGAACGACCCCTCGGCCGCCGCCGTCTCCTCCCCCCTCCCGAAGATCCCGATCTCGTAGGTGACGCTCGACCGACCGAGCTTCGCCACGCGCAGCCCGGCGTCGATGTCCTCCGGGAACGCGACCGCTCTCCGGTACCTGCACCGCGACTCCACGCAGAGCCCGATGACGGCGCCGCGCGCGATGTCGAGCTTCCCCTCGGCGATGAGGTACCGATTGATGACGGTGTCGAAGTACGCGTAGTAGACGACGTTGTTCACGTGCCCGTAGACGTCGTTGTCCATCCACCGCGTCGGAATGGGGGCGAAGTGCGTGTAGCTCGCGCGCGTCTGGGGCGCGTCGTCTTTCGTAGGCTCCGACATGCGGTCAATCGTACGAGAGGGCGCGCTCGAAGAGGGAGCGCATCGCGGGCTCGTCGACCGCGATGGGAGCGTTGTCCACGAGGCGCGTCTGCACGATCGCGCCGCGCGCGAGCGCGTCCAGATCGCCGACTTGGTAGCCGAGCGCGCCGATGCCGAGAGGAACCTTCGTCGCCCGCATCAGCCGCACCAGCTCGCGCGCCAGGATCTCGGCCGCGTCCTCCGTTCCGCCACCGCGCGCGTCGGCCCCCAGCGCGACCGCGCCCTCCAGGTGCCTCTCCGGTGATGCGTTCGCGGTCGCCCGGAACACGCTCGGCGCATTCACGACGACCGAGATGCCGTGCGGAACCATCGGCTCCTGCTGTGGGTACCCCGCGCATCGGTACCCGCGCACGAGCCCGGCGACCGAGTACGACATCGCGTGCGGCAAGTGGACGCCCGAGTTCCCGAACGCGATCCCCGCCAGGGACGCGGCCCACGCCATCGCCTCGCGCGCCTCCACGTCGCCCGCGTCGGCCACCGCGCGCTCGATGTACTTCCCGGTCAGCCGCAGCGCCTCGCGCGAACCGAGATCGCTCCACGGGTTCCGCCCTTGCGACATCGGGCGCGTCGTCGTGGGGACGGGCCGCGCGCGCGAGGTGAATGCGCGCGCCGTGAACGACTCAAGCGCGTGGCAGAGGACGTCGAACCCGCTGGCCGCGACGACCATCGCCGGCAGCGTGGCGGTCACCGACGGATCGACGAGCGCGTGCGTCGGGCGGAGGCGCCGCGAGACGATCCCGGTCTTGGCGCGGAGCGCCACGTAGTCGAACACCGCGATGCCCGTGCACTCGCTCCCGGTGCCGCACGTCGTCGGGCAGGCGATGTGCGGGGGGAGGGGACCGGGCACCGGGCGCGCTTCGCCGAGGGGCTTGTTCACGTAGGCCGGGAAGTCGGCGGGGTAGGTGGCGTACAGGAGCGCCGCCTTGCAGGTGTCGATGACCGAGCCGCCGCCGACCGAGACGTAGCCGTCGAAGCGCCCGTCGCGCGCGAAAGCGGCGGCGTGAAGGAACGAGGCGTCGGTGGGCTCGACGTGGACCTCGTCGAAGATCGTGACGTCGACGCCGGCCGCGCGGATCGCGCCCGCGACGACGGCGACGTGCGGGAGCTTCGCCAGATCGCGATCGGTGAAGAGCGCGACGCGCTTGCAGCCGAGGGCGCGCACGTGGTCGCCCGCCTCGAGAAGCGCGCCGCGGCCGAAGGTGATCGCAGATGCGTCGATCGTGAACGCGGTCTCGGGCGCGCCGTCCTCTGTGAGCGCGTAGCCGTGGCAACAGCTCATGGCGCGTATCTCACCAGATTTCGGGCAGCTTCACACGTGGGGGCCCATTCGTTCGCAACAGCTCTTATCGTCATTCAGAGCGGCGCGAAGCGCCGCGAAGAATCCATGTAGGCGCTCCTCGACCTGGGTGGAGCATCAGATCGTGCCAGTAGGGGTTCGCGCCCTCGATGAGCGCGACCTTCTTTGCGCGAGACCAGCCCTTGATCCTCTTCTCGCGAACGATGGCTTCCCGAACAGAGGCGGTCGATTCAAAGTAGACGAGCTTCGTCACGGAGTACCGACCGGTGAATCCGCTGGGCGCAAGGCGGTGCTGCGCCACGCGACGCTCGAGGCCGTTGGTCATGCCCGTGTAGAGCACCGGGCGCGGGAAATGTGGACTCGCGAGGATGTAGACGAAGAAGAGCGTGCTCATAGGTCTCTATCGGTACGTCGTCCGATCATGTTGCGCGGATTCGGCGGGAACCCGCGCCAAGCGGATTCCTCGTCCGCCAGGCGGCGTCGGAATGACGACGGTGGGGCGGAGTCGCGCCGGGGCGCCGACGGTTGCGCGATCGTGACCAGTCCGCGATGAATGCGTGAATGAACCACCAGCTCCGCGTCGCCGTCGTCGGGTGCGGCACCGCGGGGGCGGCGGCCGCGCTCTTCCTCTCGCGCGCCGGGCACGACGTGGTCGTCTTCGAGCGCGTCGCGGATCCACTCCCCGTGGGGGCCGGGATCATGATGCAGCCGTCGGGGCTGCTCGTCCTCGAGCAGCTGGGGCTGGAGACACGGGTGCTCGCGCGCGGCGCTCACGTGGATCGCCTGGTCTGCGAGACCAGCCGCGGGCGCTCGGTCCTCGACCTCTGGTACGAGGCGCTCGGCGAGGAGCTGCACGGCGTCGGACTCCACCGCGGCGTGCTCTTCGAGACGCTCTTCGGCGCGCTGAGCACCAGCGACGCGCGGCTCGTATGCGGCATCGAGATCGACCGGGTCCGCACGCTTCGCAACGGCGAAGTCGTGCTCGTGCTCGCATCGGGAGAGGAACGCGGCCCGTTCGACCTCGTCGTGCTCTGCGACGGCGCGCGATCTCGCTTGCGCGACGGGATGATCACCCTGGCGAAGAACGTGCGCCCCTATCCGTGGGGCGCCCTGTGGTTCATCGGAGAGGACCGCTCCAGTCGTCACGCTTCTCGCCTCCACCAGATCGTGCGCGGCGCGGGAGAGATGATCGGCTTCCTACCGACGGGGCTCGGCCCCGGGAGCGCCCACGTCCCTCTCGTCAGCCTCTTCGCGAGCATCCGCGCCGATCGCATCGGCGACGTGAAGAAGCGTGGCATCCGGGCGTGGAAGGACGAGGTGCTGCGGCTCGCGCCGATCGCCGACCAGATGCTCGATCAGATCCACGACTTCGATCAGCTCACGTTCGCGTCGTACTGGGACGTCACGATGCCGCGCTGGCACGCGCAAGGGGTGGTCCTCCTGGGCGATGCAGCCCACGCGACGAGCCCTCAGCTGGGCCAGGGGTGCAACCTCGCGCTGTGCGACGCGGCGGCGCTCTCCGACGCGATCGCCGGCGCGCGCGACGTCGACGAAGCGCTCGAGCGTTACACCGCCGCGCGCCGCGAGCACCTCGCCTACTACCAGCTCGCGACGCGCTGGCTCACCCCCTTCTTCCAGAGTGACCAGGACTGGCTCGGCGCGCTGCGCGACGTCGTGATGGGGCCGGCCTCGCGAATTCCGTTCGTGCGGCGGGAGATGGTGCGGAGCATGGCGGGGACGAAGACCGGCCTGCTTTTCGGCTCGATGGAAACGCGGATGCCCCGCGGCTGACGGGGGCGCGCGAGAACGACCCCTGCTCCCCGAGGTTCGAGTATGCTCGCGCCCCATGCGATCACCCCTCTTCCTCTGTCTTTCGTCGACCGTGATCCTCGCCTCCCTCGTCGCGTGCGGCGGGGAGACCCCTCCCCCTGCCGTTGCCCCCGCCCCCTCGGCCTCCGCGGCGCCGACCCCCCCGCCGACGCCGACGACGGCGAGCGGTACGCCCGAGTCGGACAAGGTGACGTGGAAGAAGGATTCCACCCCAAAGAACTGCCACACGGCGAAGCCCGTGGGTGACTACACCGCCGCCGTCACGGCCATGGCGAAGACGTGCGTCGGCGCGACGATGCACCAGCTCGGCGCGGCTACGACCGGAACGGGTCAGGCCTCGACGTCGTCGATGGTCACGACCATCCCGCTCCAGGCGAAAGCGAACCACTGCTACCGCATCTTCGGTCTCGCCGACTCGAGCGTCGCCGACTTCGACATCGCCGTCATGGACTCGGCGGGCAAGAGCGCGGGCGAGGACGGCACCGACGGCAACGACGCCATCGCGCTCGAGGACGGCTCGATCTGCTTCAAAGTGGACGACACGGCGAACGTGAACACGGCCGTCGCGAGCGGGCAGGGGAAGTTCGCCGTCGAGATCTGGTCGGACCAGTAGTCAGCGAGTCCCGTCAGGCGCGGCGCGGCTCGACGAACAGCGTCTGCAGCGCCTCGCCGAAGTAGCCCTGCGCGTCGAAGAGTCGCGCGTACGTCGTGCCGGCCCCCTCGCTGGCGAGCGACGTGCGCGCGCGCATGCCGATCCACTCCCCCTCGGGATGGCGCGCGATCGAGACGGTGAGGTTCACCGGTACGAACAGGTACTTGCGAACGTCGAGCTCGTTGCTGATCCCGTTCGCGGAGTCGACCATCGCCATGGTTCGCGCGATCGCGCTCGAGGGCTCGCCGCGGACGATGGCGACCTTGATGCGCGACCACCCCGTGGCCTCGCCCTGCGACTCGAAGCCTCCGGTGTTGAAGCGCCACTCGGTCGCCTCGCCGTAGCCGAACGACGGGATGCCGGGGAAGAGCGTCGGGGCAGCGTTCGCGGGCAGGGGAGGGGGTGGCTCGTCGAGGTTCGCCGCGGGGTTCCGCCCGGCCTCGACGGCGACGCGCCACGCGCTCGCGCGTAGTGCCAGGCGATCGCCGATGGCGACGCTGGCGGCGAGCAGCTCGATCTTCTTTCCGGGGCGCACGATCTCGGTGGTCACCGTCATCGGTCCCAGAGGTACGGGGCCCAGGAACTCGAGCGCGAACTGCGCGATGCGCGTCCCGGGGCGCGGCGCCGTCGACTCGAACGCCGACACGAGGAGCGCGGCGACCGGTCCGCCGTGCTGGAGCTTGGGATCCCAGGGACCGACGGTCGCCGGCGTGGGGTCGAACGTGGATGGGCCCGTACGTACGTAGAAGGCGTCGTCGTTCACGGTGTGGAATCTACGATGCATCCGACCCGATGCGTCGTCGCTCACTGCGGCGTCCATCGCGGCGCAGTCGAGAACAGCCCGTCGGTGATCCCGATTCGCCACGCCAGGAAGAGCCCGAGCCCGATGCTCACGAGCGAGGTGACCTGAACCATGCGACGGTTCACCCGCGAGAAACGATCGGCGGCGTAGGCGAACGGGATCGAGATGAGCGACGTGAGGAGCATCATCCCCGCGACCGTTCCGACGCCGAAGAGCACCAGGTAGAGGAGCGCCCAGCGCGCGTCACGGATCGTCGTCAGCACGAGCAAGGCGACGGCCGCCGAGCCCGCGAGCCCGTGCACGACGCCGATCGCCAGCGACCTCGCGAGCTGAAGTGGCGGCAGCTTGGGCGCGACCGGTTTCGCGTCGCCGTGCGCGTGCGCGTGGGCGACGGCCTCCACCAGTTTCGCGGCGCCCGTCAGGTTGATCGCTCCGAGCAGGATGAGCATCAGCGCCACGGAGAACTCGAGGCCCAGCCCGAGGCGCGGGGGGATGACGAGGCTGAAGAGGATGATGGCTCCTCCGACGACGAGGATCGTGATCGTATGACCGACGCCCCACATCGCGCCGATGAGGCCCGCGGCGCGCACGCTCTTCTGCTGGCTCACGATCGTCGTGACGGCCACGACGTGATCCGCGTCGGTGGCGTGACGCACACCGAGGATGAAGCCCAGGAAGAGAATCGCGAGGAGCGACACCATGCCGTTGCCCCCTCCCTAGCACGTGCTCCCTTCGCACGGATTCGCGGCACGCCCGCGCGCCCGCGGACGGGTCACTTCGGCGCGGACTGCGTGCACACTCCGTTGACGCACTGGATCCCGGCGGTGCCCCCGCAGCAGTCCGCTGTGGTCGTGCACTTCTCGTACTGGCCCGCGCACGGCGGAGCTACGGACGTGCATTGCAGCCCCCCACCGTCGCCGCCCGGCTGGCAGTAGCCGCCGCAGCACTGGTCGCCGGTCACGCACCCCTGGCCGTTGCCGCGGCACGCTTCCACCGTCCAGTAACCGCGCGCGTTGCCGGCGTGGAGCTCCTGCCCGGGCAGGTAGAAGGCGGGATGGCTCGGATCGGTGCCCGGCTTGGCGTTCAGGTCGACGGCCGCGACCCAGAGCTTCTTGTCCGTGACTTCGTCGAGCCACGGGTAGCTGCGCGGATCGCTCGTCCACGGACCGATCTGCGCGACGTTGCCGTACATGCGACGGCTGGTGAAAACGACCCAGGCGTACCCGCCGGACGCGATCGGATTCACCGTGGCCTCGTAGTTCAACGTCACGTCGACCGCAGGCGTGTGCGCCGGGGCCCCCCCGTCCGCCGTCCCGGGGCTCGGCAGGTAGACGGCGCCGGTGGGGCCGTACCCATTGAGCGCGTCGAGGCGGTACGGCGTCGCGCTGGCGACGTCGAGCCACCAGAGCTCGCCGGTGTTGCCATTCCACGTGTAGCCATAGTTCCCGGACGGGGCCGACAGCTCGACCTCGAACACGATGCCCGCGGCGTTCGGAAAGAACGACGAGTAGGTGACCGCCGTGCCCGTCGGAGGCGTGTAGAGAAGGCGCGGGTTCGAGAAGGCGTTGGTGCCGTTGAAGTCCATCATCGCCAGCGAGGCCTGGTCGCCCGAGACCGTCGCGCCGGCATCACTGGCGAACGAGCCCGCCCAGTAGTTGAACGAGACGTGCGCGCCGTCTGGCGAGAACGTCGGCAGCGTTGCTTCGAAGCCCGATGGCAGCCCGGTGACCCCGGCGACGGGGGTCCCCGCGGGCACCGCGTAGAGCTGGCTCGTCGTATTCGCCGCGCCCGGGTAGCTGACGCCACCGTTCCCCGACAGGAGGAGACTCCCGTCCTTGTAGAGAGCCGGGAACGTGAGGTTCGTCGTCGCAAGCGACGTGCCGGCGCCGCCCGTCGGGTCGCTCGCGAGGTTGATGCCTACCGTGTTCGAATAGTCGCTCGCGTTCACGTTCGACGCCTGCGTCACCAGCGACTGACCGTTCGCCGCCACGGTGTGGCAGACGCGGCATCCGGTGCCGTCTCCGCTCGACCCGACGCTCGTCACGCCCGCCACGAGCGTCGGTGCCGTCGCGCCGGGATTGATGGCGAGAGTGCCGGCGCCGTACTGATTCCCGTACGAGTCGACGGTGTCCGAGTTCTTCACGAGCGCGGTGCCGTAGGAGTTGTAATAGATGGTCCCCTGAAGCGTGGCCTGCGCGATCGTCCACGTCTCGGTGTACGGACCATAGGCGTTCGCCCCTTGCGCGAAGACGAGCGCGATCGTGACCGGCTCGCCCCCGTTCGAGTACGCCATCGTGCTCCACGCGGCCTCGGGGATGGGGACATTGATGAAGGCGCCGGTCGTGTTCGACGCGAAGTAGCCTTTGTAGTCGAAGTTCTTCTCGGAGATGTGCACGTAGACCGAGTCGAACGAGTGTGCGCCCGGGTTCCACTGGAGCAGCGGTGCGAGGAGCCCCTGTGGCCAGACCGTCCCGTCGTACGGGTACAGGATGGAGACGGTCGGATCGGCCGCGGGCGTGCCGTTCAGTGTGCCGTTCTGGGTGCCGTTGGGTGGTGCACCGGGGCCATTGCCGCCGACTCCTCCGTAGCCACCCGCGCCTGCGTCGCCCGGTGTCGCCGTCCAGCCCGGGTCGCCTTGATTCACGGTCTGGATGTTGATCGTGATCGTCGTCGAGGCCGTCTGGCCGTTGAGCGAGGCCGTGATGTTGCCAACGCCGCCGATCGTGCCCGCCGGCGTGAACGTGCCGGAGGAGTTGATCGTGCCCAGCTCACCGCGGTCGATCGACCACGCGACCCCATTTGCAGGTGCCCCGTTCAGCGTCGCCGTGAACACTTGAGTCGGGAGCGGCGAGCCCGTGACCACGGCGAGGACCGGGTTGAGTGGCGCGATCGCGAGGCTGCCTTGAACGTCCGAACCGTCCTGACCGCCGAGGAGCTGAATCGTGCCTCCGTCCGTCTCGTTCCCCACCGAGCCGTCGCGTGGCGACGAACCGCTTCCGGAGCTTCCGCAAGCGGCGAAGGCTGCCGCGGTAGCCACGACGAAGACGAAAGAAAGGTTGGATAACTTCACCGAGCCAAGCGTAGCGCGGGAACGTCGCTCGCCGAGCCGCGAGACGCGGATGAGCGGGGAGAACGGGAGGTGCTTCGGCGCGGATGTGTTCCTGAATCTCGTCGCACGCCCGGTCCACGGCGTCTCGGACGGGCACCTTGAACTCCGCGCGTTGTTCGCTATAGTGGACACATGATTCGGCGTGATGCCACGGAGCGGCTGAGCGGAACGGGCCCCCGAGCCCGGCTCTCGCCCCTCTCGTCGGGCACGTGCGGGTGCTGTCGGTGGGCATCGAGGGGCGCTCGCGCACCCCACGATGCCGCGCCGTCGCGCAAGCCCGGAGGTGCCACGTGACTTCTGCCGTATCAATCGATTCGAGGGATCCCGACTGGACCGTGCACGGCCACGCTGGCCGCGACGACGCGCCGCTCGTCGTTCACGGCCACGATCTGCTGTCGCTCGTGGCGCGCCTGATCTCCGACGCGCGCGTCCAGGACATCGTCGTGCGCCCGCGCGTCCGGGAGGTCCGGGCGCTGGTGGCGCACCCCTCGTCCACGACGGAAGAGGGGGTGGAGTCATGAGAATCGCAGTTATCGGCGGTCTCGAGCGTCACGAGCCGGAGATCGAACGTCGCGCGTGGGCGCTCGGTCACACGGTCGAGTTCCATCGTGGGCGCGTGGGGGGGCGCCATAGCGGCGAGCTCGAAGCGACCGTGCAGCGGTGCGATCTCGCGATCATCGTCACGCAGGTGAACAGCCACGGCGCCATGTACATCGCGAAGAGGTCCGCCGCCCGATCCTCGCGCCGCGCGCTCATCACGCGGACGTGCGGTCCTTCCCGGTTCTCCGTGATCCTCGGGGAGCTCCCGTCTCCGCCGGAAGCACACGCTTCGTCGGTATCGGGGCCGTGAGAAAGCATGCGTCGGCGGCTCTCCGCTCCTCGCCGCAGCAGCTCGAAGACGCGCAGCGCCTCGTCGTTGCCGGGGCGCGCACCGCGCTCGACGAGATTCTGTCTCTCTGGCCACCAGCCGAGCACGAGCGCATCGTCCTGTGGGCGAGCTTCGGCCCCCTCGGCAAGATCTCCACCGGCGCGCGCTTTCGCCGGCACGTCTTCGACGGCGTGTCCCGGGAGCTCGCGCGCGATCTTCGGCGCATTCGAGGCGATGTCCCGGTCGTGCTCGAGCTGACGGACGGGAGTGTCGTCGTCGTTCCACTGAAAGCCATTCGCATCGATCCCTGACAGGGCGGGTCGCGTTCGCGCCACGTTCGCGACGGTGAATCGCCGAGCCCCTCGGAGGTTCTGCGACTTGCGCGCGCTCAGCGCTAAGCTGCTCCCACGACGCCGTGATTGACCCGCTTTGCGCTCTCGTCCGTGGAAGAACCGTCGTTGCGCTGACCGGCGCGGGGCTCAGCACGGAGTCTGGCATTCCCGACTACCGGAGTCCGGAGGCACTCGCGAGACCGCGGCGCCCCATCCAGGGGCCAGAGTTCGTCCGTTCGGAGGTCGTGCGACGGCGCTACTGGGCGCGATCGACCCTCGGATGGGGGCGGATGAGGGGCGCGGAACCGAACGCCGGGCACCGCGCGCTCGCCGTCCTCGAGGGGGCTGGGGTCGTCACCCACGTCATCACGCAGAACGTGGATCGGCTTCATCGAAAGGCGGGGAGCCGGAACGTCACGGAGCTTCACGGGGCGCTCGCGGAGGTCGGGTGCCTCGTCTGCGGCGCGCTCGAGGACAGGGACGCCCTTCAGCAGAGGCTCCTGGCACTCAACCCCGAATGGACGTCGTACGACGCAGCGACCGCTCCGGACGGGGACGCCGAGCTCCCCATCGACCGCGTCGAGGTCTTCCGCGTGCCGGCGTGCACGCGCTGCGGCGGCGTGCTCAAGCCACGCGTCGTCTTCTTTGGTGACAACGTTCCGCGCGCGGTCGTCGAAGAGGCGTTCCGTGCCACTGACGCTGCGGACGTGTTGCTGGTCGTGGGCTCCTCGCTGGCGGTCTACTCGGGGTATCGATTTCTGCGTCGTGCGGTCGAGCGTGGCATCCCCGTCGCGATCATCAACCGAGGCCCCGTGCGCGGCGAGGATCAGGCCGCGCTGAAGATCGAGGCCAGCACCGGGGCGACGCTCGAGCGCATCGCGCACTCGCTCGCGCCGTAGAGGGTTAGTTCAGCGCAGCCGCCGCGCGATCTCGTCGGCGCCGTTCGCTCGCGGGACGTGACCGGTGCAGGTGCGCATGCGCCACGTCGTGTCGTCGATCGTTCGGGCGAAGGGGACGAAGCGTGCGCGGTCGGCGTACCCGAGCCAGTGCGACTCCCAGAAGGCGTTGTACCCCGCCCCGCTGACGATCGCGTCCGCGTCATCGAGCCACTCGGCGAGCGGAAAGAACGCCGTTCCGTCGTGTACGCGCACGCCGGTCGGCAAATCGTTCGGCAGCTCGCCATCGGCTCCCGGAAAGGTGAAAGCGTGCTGTGGCTCGCGGAGGTCCGCCAGCTTCGCGAGCTCGCCCGGTTTGCCCACCTGACTGAGGACCGACAGACGTTCCCCCTCGCGCAGCCCCAGCGCAGCTCGCAGCGCCCCCTTGGGGCGCATCTCGTCGGGGTTCGCGATGACGATCGGATCGATCGTTTCGTGCTCGTGGCCAAGACCGGCGCCCGGCTCGATCGCGATGACGCGGTCGAAGAGGCTCCGCTCGTACGGGTGGCCCGGCGGTCCTATGAACCACTCGTGCGGCACGCTCCTGACGAGCAGCCACGCTTCGCACGCGGGAAGAGGGAGGATGTTCCGGAGCGGCGCCCAGAAGAGGTCGACCACGAGGACGTCCGGTGCGTATTCGCGGAGCGCCTGCGCCAACTCGCTCTCGGCGGCGCGCGCGCGGCCAACGAGCTCGCGGTGGTCGATCGTCACCGTGCGGATGCAGTCGCGCGCGGGGAGCCGCAGCGGGACGCGGGGCGCGAACAACGCATAGTCATGGTGGGCACCGGCTCGCTGAAGCGCGCGCTCGATCGCGAGTCCGCGCACGACGTGACCGGCCCCGGTCGTGCCTGCGGTGAAGAACGCGATGCGCACGGGACGCACGATACCGGCGTCGACGGCCGTCCGTCAGGCGTTACGACGATCTACATCCCCGTCACGGTCGTCGCCGTGAAGTTGGTGCCGAGGCTGGTCTCGAGCCCGCCTATCGCCTGCTCGATCACAGTGAAGATCTGCGCGCGCTCGGCGGCGTTGCTGACGTCGAGCGTCCCCGTGCTCGGCACGCCCGCGCTCGCTGTTGCCGCATCGAAGGCTGCCGTCGCTTGTGCCTCGGTGATGAACGCGTACGTCGACGCCGCGTCGACGTAGGCGAGCGTCTCGAAGCAGCTCGCGAAGATGCCGCGCAACGCCGTGACCGCGAAGACGACGTGGTTGTCGGGGACGACGCCGGTCATCGGCGCTGGATTGTCGTACAGCTGATCGAGGTAGTAGCGAACCTGGAACGGGTACTGCTGGTAGGTGTCGTTCACGCCCCACACCGAAGAGTAGCTGTCGACCGTGGCCAGCGTTGCCGCCGTCGCAGCGGCGCCCTCCTGGCTGTAGCTCGTTACGAGCGGCCCGTAGTACCCCTGGTTGTACGCGACGTTGAGGAGCACATCGAGGAAGTTGCCGGGGAGCTTCTCGAAGTTCGTGAGCGCGTCGTCGTACGCCGGTTCCCATTGAGGAGTGTAGCCGCCGACGACTCCGATCTTGTGAAGAGCCACGTAGTCGTTGAAGTGAAAATAGGCCGTCAACATCGGCCCGTAGTATTTGTCGTTGAAGCTCGCGGGCGTCGGCTGCTCGTACTGCGTCGCGGCCGACGCGAACGAGTAGCCGATGTTCTTCTGGACCGCGACGTAGTTGATGAGCGCGTTCCCTTGAGGGGCGTAGCTGCCGTAGACCATGTCGGCCGCGTAGTCGTTGATCTGGTAGGGGCCCCCCTGACCCGTGCCCATGACCGCCTGTTGGAGGGGCGACGGATCGATGAGGTGGGAGCTGCTCGTGTAGAGCTCGGTGTCCAGGTTCTCTTGCAGGAGCTGACCGAAGATCGAGCCATACAGGTAGTCGCGGTCGAACCCCATGTTCGGAGTCGTCTCGCGGATCAGGTGGCCGTACATAACGCCAGCGACGAGGTTCGACGCAATGAGGTCCGTGTAGTTGTCGCCGGCGAGACTCAACGTATCGCCCGGTGCGCTCGATCCATTCACGCCGAGTAACAAGTGGAAGCCGATCGTGCCGCTGGTTATGCGGGCCGCGGGCGGCCCACCGTCGAGCGAGAGAGAAGAGCCCGCATCCCCTGAGGCCCCCGCGCCGCCATTCGGTGTTCCCTGGTCGCCCGTCCCCGACGCGGGCGGGCCTGCGGATACCGGCGCACCCCCGCCATTCGTGGCGGCTTCACCGCCCGCTGCGCTCCCGTGGCTGCCCGGCGTCGGCGAATCGCACCCCGCGAGAATGACGCACACCAAAGGAACCAGGAAGCGTCGCATTCAGCCCTCTCCCACGCAGTCGCGTGTGGGGGGAGATACGGCTCACCTTTCTTGGCGGCGACCGGAGCGCTGGCTGGCGCGCTCCCGGCGCCTCAGAAGTCGAGCTGGTCGGCGGCCAGGACGAGAATGTCCAGGTTCGCGATGAGGGGCGTGAGCGATTCCTCGGTCGCGGCCTGCTTCGACGCGAGCGCCCGCAAGAAGTACGGGGGGAGCGACCGGTAGAGGAGGCGCGCCGTCATCTTGCCCCCCTGTCCCGGGTCCTGCAGGTCGTAGTGGAACTCCCTCGTTTCGAACGGCAAGAGCGCGGCCAGGTTGCCGGCTTCGTTGAACCGCTGGCGAGCGACGACGCCGCCGCTCAGGTATTGCAACCAGGTCTCGAAGCCGAAATTGTCCTGCACGTCCTGCGTGATCGTGTCCTGCACGAGGAACCGGTTCTGTTGCTCGAAGTCGACGACGCTCACGAGCTTCTGCTGGAACGTCGTGAGCTCTCCGTCGATGAAGCGACAGTTCTGGAAGAACTGCGGCATCGGGTTGAAGAAGTTGTCGTCGAGTGTCGCGCCGTCGCAGAGGTCGTCCGTGGGATCGGCGAGGAGCCCGGAGCTGTCGACCACGGTGCCGGCGGCGTTGACGGACGTGATCTCGAGCCACATCTGACGCGCGAACGCGAAGCCGGTCGGCAGGTTGTGCCCGACGCCGATGTTGGCGATCAAGACGTCGACGCCGACCTCCCCGTTGCCGTCCCCTCCGAAGCTGTTGCGGTCGAACTGGATGGCGGCTGCGTTCTGGAAGAGCTTGGTCCGAGCGGCGAGCTGCGCTGCGGTCTGCGTGGGGTTGTCCAGGAGGTGGTCGGAACCGACGAACGAGTGATCGTGAACGACGCGGTCCGGGGCAACCGTATACTGATCGTTCGGGATCTGAGCGCCGTCGGCGACGCGTGTTAGCCCCGGGATCGCCGGCATGTGGCACGAGACGCAGGTCTCCTGTCCGCCGAAGTTCTTGTAGTCCTGGTACTCGTCCCATGTCTCCTGGAGGACGAGATCGATCCCCTTCTCTTCGATGCCATCGTGATCCAGGTCGACCCACACCTCGTGGCAGTTCTTGCAGAGCACGTTCGGGTTCGTGAATGCGTTCCCGGTTTGGCTCGTGTGAGCCCGATTGCCGACGGGAGTGGCGAGGTTTCCGAAATAGATGTTGCCGGTGTTGTACCCCTGCTGCATCTGCGCGGTGAATCCGCCGCCCGAGAGCTCGGAGGTGCCGTTGAACTGGTGGCACGTGGTGCAGCTGATGCCGTCCCGCCACTGGGTCGGATCGGCCTGCGGGAGCCCGTCGGTCGTCGCGACGGCGGCGACCGTCGGCGAGTGGCAGTTGACGCAGAACTTCGTGTAGTCGGGGTTCGGCACCTTCGCGAGCGGACCGGCGATGACCTGATTGGTCTGCGCGATCACGACCGGGCTGACCATCGAGCTCGAGTGCATCGCCTGGCGCCACTGCTGGTAGATGGTCGCGTGACAGGTGCCGCAAGCGGCCGCGCCGTTCTCTTGCGTCGGCGCGGGGGGCGCGCCGGTCCCCGCGTCGGGGGCCCACGGCACCTGACCGACGAGCCCCCCATCGGGTACGACCTGGGGTGGACCGCTATTGGTGGTCGAGCCGCCGCTCCCCTTGGAACCGGTGGACGTGGAGCCGCTGGAGCCGGTCGAACTCGTCGGAGTCCCCTCACCGTAACGAGCGCTGCCCGGGATTCCGCTCGAGTCGTCGGAGTAGCTGCATGCGACGAGCAAGCATGAGGACGTTACGAGGAGGAGCGGGCGAAGATAGTCGTGCGCGCGGGCGAGCATGTCCTCTCACTGAGCACCTAGCGTGCCGGGTCTCGCTCCAACGCGTATGTCCGCCGACAGGCGAATCGTTCGCAATGTGCGCGCGTCGGAGGCGCGATTCTCCGATGGCGCACGAGTCCTCGTCTCGAATCGTTACACGCGATGATCATCGGTCACCGCTCCCTGAGGCTCGCCGATCTCACACCTGCGGACCATGGCCTCGACGCTGACCGGACGTGGCATCAGCGCTGACCATCGCCTCGGGATAAGGATGGAGAGATGGAAATGCCGCGCGACCGCGCCACGCTCACGCCCGCCTCTCGACGGTGCGCAGGGCGGCACGGTCACCAGCGTCGAGATGTCACTCTTCGGCCTGAATCCAGGTTTCCATCGCCGGCGTGAAGTCGGCGGTCGCGGTCGTGAACGGATGGCCGACGACACCGCCGGTTGGCGCAAGGATGACGGGACTCTCGGCCGGATTGGCGAGGTTCACCTTCGTCAGCACGTGCGCGCACGCGGTCGTATCGTCGGCCGGAATCTCGGCGAGCGGCGACAGGTCGAGTGCGCCGTTACCACTCCCGCCGGTACCGTGGCAGTTGAGGCAGTTGTTCTCGGTGATCACCGGGACCGCGTTCGTCGTGAAGCTCGAAACCGACTTGCACGCGCCGGTCGCCGTCACGGTCCCCGCATCGCCGCTCCCGCCCGTCGTCCCGCCGCCGGAGGCAACGAGCTTCTTGAACGCGATCCGAAGGTCGTCCCCCGTGGCCCACCCCTCGATGCTCAGGAGCCCAGGCCCCAACGTAGCGGTCTGCCCGGCCGAGATCGTCTGGTTCACGTTCGAGAAGTCGTTGTCCTGAATCTGCGGCCCGCTCGCCGGGACGACGTAGAAGATTGGATAGGTCACGGTGACCGTGGACCCCGCAGGGGCGATGAGCTGAATGCTCGTGAGCTCGAGATACTCACCGCTCGTTGCGGCGGTGAAGGTCATTGCGGCGCCCGGGACGAGCGTCGAGAGGTCGATCTGATTGGCACCCGTGGTCACGGCGAACGGGGCTGTCGTGACCGCCCCCGCCGGCGCACCGATCGACTCGGCGGTGAGCCACGTCGTGATGCTGGCGCGCAGCGGATCGACGAGCGCGGGCCCCTCGTGCGCACCCTTCGTGAGCAAGATGCTCTGCTGCGGGTTGGCGACGATGACGCCCGCGTACGTCTTGATGGTGGTGTAGGGGTCGCTGCCGCCGAGATACGCAGGGGCGTTCTTCGTGCCCTGCACATGGCAAGGGCCGCACGTGCTCTCGAACGACGACAGGAGCGAGTCGAAGAGCGCCTCCGGGGTCGTCGTGCCCGAGGTCGTCGAGGCATCGATGCTGCCGCTCGGCGGCGCAGGCGGCGGCGTCTGTGAGCTGCTTCCTGCGTCGTCCGACGTGGCCGCGCCTCCCGCGTCGCTCCCGTCGTTCGTCGCTCCAGCTCCGTTCCAGCGCGGGGCGGCGCCGGTGAGGTAGTCCGGATTCGATTGGGTACAAGCCCAAGCGCTCGCGAGCGCGGTGGCCAAGGCGAAGCGATGGAAGGTCATCGTTCGTGTCGCGAGTGCAATGCCAAGACCGCATCGGGCCGCGCACTGAAAGGTCTGAGAAAGAGGACTCGCGCTGGAAGCCTCCAGTCGGACCCGACGAAGTTGTGAGCGACGAGTGACAGGGAGCGAGGTTCTGGGGGTCATGGTGTCCATGAGTCACGGCTGCGGATAGTGGCGGCACGCGCCCGGCAAGCACAGTGACCAGGGAGCTCGAGGCCGGCGCTCAGGATCGTCCTCGCGCGTCTCGCTCTGCTCATGCTGCGATCAATTGAAGGCACGTCGCCGGGCTCCGACCGCCGCTCACTGGTACTCGATCGCGATCCAGTACTGACCGTCCTGCGACTGCGCCACGCCACAGCCCACCTGGCTGAACCTCTGGCTGAAGAGGTTGCCGTTGCCGTTGATCTCGCCGTTCTCCTCGTCCAGGAGCCCGAGCTCGAGAACCTGTTCGGCCGTACCACCGGGGTCGACGTCTCGACCAATGAGCTCGTCCTCGGCTCGGGAGACTCCATCGCCGCCGTTCCCGTCGAAGTACCCGTCAATCTGCCCCGACGTCGCGTCGCTCGCGACGGCCTGCGCGGCGAACGCCGCCAGCGTCGGCGATACCGTGTAGGGATCGAGATCGTTCTGCCCGCGGAACGCGTTGATGGCGCCGGCACACCACGCGGCGAGCGACGCCGTGGTCGCCCCGGAGTCGGCTGCCTGGTTCGGGCCCGTGCCTCCGTCGTCAGTGACCGGGGCAGGAGTGGGGCTCGGAGTGGGAGTAGGCGTGGAGATCGGGAGGGGCGGCGCAACCGGCGGAGGCTGCGCGTCGGAGGCCCAGACGCCGGCATCATGCGACGCAACGGGGAGCGACTTTCGAGGCGGTGCGCCCGCGTCGTCGTTCTTCGTGGTCGTACCGTCCCCGGGCGAATACGCCGCCGGCGTGTCGTCGCCGTAGGGCTCGACCGCCGTGCATGCCACGCCAAGGGGAATGAGAAGCGAGTAGAAGATGCGGCGCATTGATGGCTCCGGCGCGCACCACTGCGAGAAGCGTGCACGCGCTCTTCATCCCGGATCGCGCATGCCCGCAGGAAAAGGCGCGCTCTCCGCGGAGCGCACCGCGTCCTGCCGGCTTCACCTGAGGCCTTCTCGTCGCGGGGTGCGAGTGCCTCACCGGGGTGGAATCGGCGAGTCGCAGTAGAAGCGTCGACGGGCGCGTTGCTGCTGCTCGGCCTCTCGAACAGTGCTGGACGCTCGGGTTCCACGAGCGCGAGCCGACCTGCGTGGCGGGAGGGGGCCGCCGTGCTGACGCTAGCCGCGATGCGCCGGATGACCGATCGGATAGAGGCGACTGAGCCACCCTCCCATCGAGCTCGCCGTGGCGGAAAGGACCCGCCGCACGGGCGACCCCGCGACCGGCTCCTCGAGCGGCACGTCGAAGAGCAACGTCCCGTAGCCGCTATCGCGCCCGACGGCACCCACGCCCTCGAGCAGCTTTCTCATCGGTTCATTCGACTCCAGCACCTCGCCGCGGAACTTCTTCACCCCTCGCTCCCGCGCGGCCTCGACGAGCGTCATAATGAGCAGGCGACCGACGCCACGCCCTTGGTAGTCGTCGACCACCGTGACGGCGGCTTCCGCGACGTCGTGCTCGTCGCTGAGTCGCACGAAGCGCCCGACTCCCAGACCGACTTCGCGCTTGAGGTCGAGTGAATCGGTGACGGCAACGAGCGCGAAGTGGTTCACGCCATCGACCACCGTCAGGTACTCCAGCATCTCGGGCGACAGCTCCTGGATGCCGCTGAAGAACCGACGGTACCGAGAGTCCGGCGACATGCGGGCGAACTGCCGCGCGATCTCGTCGCGATCGCCGGGCTGCATGAGGCGCAACGTGACGGCCGTTCCGTCCGCAAGGACGTGGCGCGCGCTGAAGGAGGCGTCGAACCGCACCCCTAAGGAGACATCAGGAACCGAACGAGAAGGGAAGGGGGCTGGCACCCAGACGCCAGGTCGTCACTCGGCGGCCCGTCCCGCGCGCCCGTGCTGCGCCCGAATCAGCACCGCGTCGAGGACCCGGCCGTACGACTCCTTCGTGGCGAGGAACTCGTCTGCGAGCGACCGGAGCCGCTCCCGCTCTTCGTCGCTCGTCACCCGGGCGAGGTGTTCCTCGAACAGGCGGACGCCCTCCAGGATGTGTGCGCGCGTCTCTTCGACGCATCGCCGCACTCGCTGCCAATCCGCCTCGTCCTCCGCCTCGAGGACTTGCGTCATCGATGTGTAGACGAGCGTTCGTTGACGGAAGAGGGCACCGAGCCCAACCGCCGTGGCTGCCTTGAACATGGCGTTTTCCTGGTGTTCGTGGCCGACCTGGAACACGATCTTCGCGGCTGGCGCCTCGAGCGCAGGGCCAAGCGAGGACAGCTCCAACATAAGTCGCGCTTGGTCACGCGCCGAGCACCTACTGGCGATTGGTACCTCGCGGGGGCGGGCAGCGCACGCAGATTTTGCACCTGAGGCGGGTGGCTAGGGCCCTATGCGGCCGTTCGCACCACCTCGCGGCTCCGCCTCGACCCCATGATCACCGGTAGCCCCTCCGAGGGTGTCAGCGTGATTCCGCGGCGCACGGTGCGTACGCGCGAGGTCGCGAGGCGGAGGTCGACACGCGAGAGGATGGCCGCGAGGACCATCTTCATCTCGTAGATGGCGAACGCGGCGCCGATGCAGCGACGAAGGCCTCCACCGAACGGGATCCACTCCCAGCTCGCCGGCTTGAAGGAGAGAAAGCGATCGGGGTTGAAGCGCTCGGGCTCCGGATAGAGCTCGGGGCGGCGGTGCACGAGGTAGATCGCCGCGGCGACGAGGCTCCCGCGTTCGAGCTGCAGACGGCCGATCGTCGCGGGCTCCTGGAGCAACCGCCCGACCAGGGGCACCACGGGCTGCAGCCGCAGCGCCTCTTTCACCGTCGCATCGAGGAGGTCCAGCTTCGCAATGCGGAGCGGATCGTCGCCAGCGGTCGCGACCTCGTCTTGCAGGCGGCGGACGAGCTCGATGTCCGGCAGCAACCAGCGCAGCGTCCACGCGAGGGCGGTCGCCGTCGTCTCGTGGCCGGCGATGAGGAGCGTGATCGCCTCGTCGTGAACCTCGTCTTCGCTCAGCGGCGAACCGTCCTCGTCGCGGGCGTCCAGCATCATCGCGAGCACGTCGTTTCGCCCTCGGGTCCCTTGCGCGCGTCCCCGGCGAATCTCGCCTCGCAGGATCTCGCTCGCCCGATCCGCCAGCCGCTTGAAGCGCCCCCACGGGCTCAGACGCCCGAGGTCGCGCTGGACGAACGGGAAGAGGAGGAGCGGCGACGCGGCCATGTCGAGTGCGCGCGTCAGCACGTCGGCGAACTCCACGAGCTGCGCGCGGTCCTCGACGCCGAAGACCGTGCGCAGGATCACCTGCAGCGTGATCGCTTGCATCGGACCGTGTACGGAGAAGCGCCGTCCCACCGGCCACTCGTCGATCGACGCGTGGGCGAGCTCGAGCATCGCGCGCCCGTAGGCGTGCATCCGCTCGCCGTGGAAGGCGGGGAGCATCATCTTGCGCTGGCGCATGTGCTCGGCGCCGTCGAGCAGGAGAAGCGAGTGCTCGCCGAGGAACGGCTTGAGCACGATGTTCGCTTTCCCCGCGTGCCCTTCGTCCTGACCAAGCGCGAACAGATCTTTCACGGCGAGCGGATCGGACACCAGCACGATGGGCGTGGGCATGCCGGGCATGCGCAGCGTGAACGCGTCACCGAGGCGCTCGTGACAGTCCTCGAGCAGCGCGAAGGGGGCGCGGATCCAGCGGATCATCTGGAGCGCGGGGATCGAGCCGGCTTCGGGAGGGAGCGACATCACGGTCGATCGTAGGGACGGCGCGTCATCGTGGGAAGGCGCGACGCGCCAGCCAGCGCCGTGGTCTCCAACAGCT
>Ga0302283_1001361_pt1 | contig 20569 bp, 14 predicted proteins | sample III_Fen_E1_4_FD_198770 | JGI IMG/M metagenome (GOLD analysis project Ga0302283, IMG submission 198770) | Peat permafrost microbial communities from Stordalen Mire near Abisko, Sweden - III_Fen_E1_4 | ecosystem: Environmental > Terrestrial > Soil > Wetlands > Permafrost | place: Sweden: Abisko... | reverse complement strand
CGCACCTTCCTCGGCTACCCGGCGCGCCTCGGGCCCGCCGGCCGCGAGGCGGCCTTCTTCGAGCTGTACCAGCAGACCGCCGCGCGCCACGCCGAGAAGGGCGCGGTGAAGTCCCGCTTCACGCCGGCCGAGTCGGGCTGGGCCGCCGTTTGCTACGGCCTCGTTCGTCACCCCGAGTTCCACCTGTACTGATCCCGAGGAGCGCCATGTCCCCTCTCGCCCGCCGACCTTCTCGCCGCACCTTCCTCCACGCCGCTGCCGGCGGCGCCGCCGCGGCGCTGGCCTCGAGCCCGCTCACCCGCGCCCTCGCCGACACCCCCGCGGCCGAGACCGAGTTCTTCGTGTTCATCCACGCCTCGGGGGGATGGGACGTCACCCTCTGGGCCGACCCACGCAACGAGAAGCGCGGCATCGTCGACCCCGCCACCACCGACAACACCGACGTGGCGCCGCTCCACCGCTGGGTGGACGCGCCCCACGACGGCGACGTGAAGAGCTTCGCGCTGGTGCGCCCGACCGGATCCAACATCGCCTTCGGGCCCGGCATCGGCAACCTCGCCGACATGTACGACCGGCTCACCGTCATCAACGGCCTCTCCATGAACACCGTGAGCCACCCCGACGGCACGGCGTTCTCGGCGACCGGCCGCCACCTCAACGGCTCGCGCGTGCCGGGCTCGAGCGTCGACACCATCCTCGCCAGCGAGCTGGGCAAGACCGCGCTCTTCCCCGCGGTGAGCGTGCAGTTCCCCTCCACCTACGCCGGCGAGCCGGGGCTCGATCGCCGCGCGGTGCCCCTCGTCGTCGGCCAGATCGGCACCATCAGCCGGTCTCTGGTGCGCGCCGGGCAGTACGACACCGACGCCGACCGCGACGCCGTCACCACGCTGCTCTCCCACGAGGCGCAGACCCTGGCCTCGCGGTCGACCTACACCGACGTGCTCCAGGGCGTCTCCGTGCAGTACGAGGGGCTGCGGCGCATGCTCGGCTCCAACCTCCAGGACGTGTTCACCGCCGACCGGCTCCGCAAGGATCACCCCGAGTTCGACTACAAGGCGCGCTTCGCCGGCAACGCCGCGGTCAACGCCGCCTTCGTGGTGGAGGCGCTCAAGCGCGACGTGGTCCGCTGCGTCGGCTTCTCCATGGGCGGCTTCGACACCCACAACGCCAACTACCGCTTCCAGGCGCACGTCCAGCAGGATCTCTTCGAGCTGGTCGCCGCGCTGGTGCAGAAGCTCGACCGGACGCCGCACCCTTCGCTGTCGTCGGCGAAGCTCTCCGACCACACCCACATCCTGGTGGTCAGCGACTTCTGCCGCACCCCGCAGATCAACATGGCGGGCGGGCGCGATCACTACCCCAACAACTCGGCGCTGGTGATCTCGCCGCGCTTCCGCGGCAACCTCGTCTACGGCAAGAGCGACGTGGAGCAGGTGCTGCCCGCGCGGGCCGGCCGCTTCGTCGACGGCGAGCGAGCGGTGGCGCCGCCCGATCTCCTGGCGACGTTCGTCTCCGCGTTCGGCGTGCCGCCGCGCCGGTACATGCGCGACGGCGAGATCGTCAAGGAGCTGCTCCGGGCATGAGGCGAGAGGCAGCCATCGTCCTCGGCATGGCGCTCGCCGGCTGCGCGGCCTCGCCCTCCCGCGTCGCGGGTGACCGCAGCGTGACCCCCCTCCAGCTCCGCGCCGTCGAGTGGAACCCGGGCAGCGCCCCCATCGCCGGGGTGCGCGCGGTGGCCGACTCCGGCAGCGACGTGGTCGCCTTCGCCGACGGCGCGGCCACCGTGCTCAGCGGCGGGCGCGTGGTCGCCGTCGATCGCTCGGTGCCCCGCTGGGTGAGCGCGGGCACGCTCCCCGCGCCCGACGGGAGCGGCACCTGGATCGTCGGCGTCGACGGCGACGGGCGGGTGCGCCGGCTCTTCGGCAAGAGCGCGCTGGAGCCGGTCTCGGAGCGCTACGGGCTCACCTCCGATCACGTGGTCGGGGTCGCCTCCCTGGGCGGCGCGGTCGCGGGCTTCCGCCTCGCCGACGGCATCGCCGTCGCCGACGGCACCGCGGTGACCCGCTATGCCACCGGCCCGCTCCCGGCGTTCACCGGCGGCGGCGGTCGGGCGGCGCTCGGCGGCGACCCGCTGCGCGTCTTCGACGTGGCGAAGAAGAGCGTCTCGGCGTTCACCGTGCCCGACCGCGCCTCCTTCGTCGCGGTGACGCCCGAGGGCCGGCTCTTCGTCGCCACCCCCGACGCCATCTGGGCCGAGGACGAGCGCGGCGATCTCACCCTCCGCTTCGAGGCGGCGGGGATGACCATCCACGGCCTCGCCGCCGCGGCCAACCGAGTCTGGTTCGCCGACGGGCCCGAGCTCGGCGTCATCGAGGGCGGCCACGTGCGCGAGACCAAGGGCGCCCGGGTCAGCCCGGCGGCCGAGCTGGCAGGCTCGCCCTCCGGCGACGTGTGGACCCTCACCGGCGGCGCGCTGGCGCGCTTCGCCATCGCCGGCGAGGGCGGCCCGCCCTGGGACGCCACGGTCGCCCCCGTGTTCCGCCGCGCCTGCGAGGGCTGCCACCGCGCCGGCGGCGAGGCCGGCGTCGCCCTCGGCACCCGCGAGGCGTGGGAGAAGCGCCGCGCCAAGATCCGCACCCGCGTGCTGGTCGACCGCACCATGCCCCCGCCCGGCGGGCCGACGCTGGCGGACGCCGATCGCGAGGCCCTCCGCACCTGGCTCGACGCCTCGCCGGTGCCCTGACCGGCAAGGCTGAATCGGTGGGGCAGCCCACAGGGCTGCTTCAGGGTGGGTCGCCCTGGTGAGCTGCCTTCCCTCCGGTGCTCTCTTTTGTTTTCTCCGGGCCCGGAATCCTCGCTCCCATGGACCATCGCCTAGAGCTTGAGAATCCCGGGGAGGGATGACACAGCCATGAACCGAATCGAACTGCTCGCCCAGCGGCTTCGAACCCACCTCCGCGACGCCTCGGTCGAGCTGGAGCCTCCAGCAAGCCCCCAGGGCGTCTGGCGGCTCACCGCGAGGGTCGAGGACCGACTCCTCGCCATCGAGTGGCGGCCCTCGCGAGGCTTCGGCCTCTCCTCGTCGCCGGTCGAGGATCGCAGCGGGGGACCCGACGAGGTGGTTCGCGATCTCGACCACGCGTTCGAGCGGGCCATGGTGCTGCTCCGCGACGGCGGGACCACCCTCCGCCCCCAGGAGGCGGGGCTGCGCGAGCTGCGCGAGTTCCGCCGGATCTCCCAGGGGCAGCTCGCGTCGGCGCTGGGGATGCGCCAGGCGGCCATCTCCAAGATCGAGACGCGCGAGGTCCTCGACGTGACGCTGCTCCGCCGGATCGTGGCCTCGCTCGGCGGCGAGCTGGAGATCCAGGCGCGGTTCCCTGGCTACACGATGCGGCTGCGCGCGCAGGCGACCCGCGACGAGCCGCCGTCCTCGGCGCGGTGACCCTCCTGCGGAACGCCCGAGAGCGTTCCGCGACCCGACATCCTGCGGAACGCCCGAGAGCGTTCCGCGACCGGAGCCGCGACCCTCAGCGCCTCTCGCCCACCCGCTGCACGCGCGCCAGGGTCGAGGGGTAGAGCTGATCCTCCAGGGCCAGCGCGAGAGCGGTCTGGGTCGGCTCGTCGGCGCAGTCTTCGATGGCGATGCGCAGCCGCTGCCGCAGCGCCTGGTCGGTGGAGCCCGCGAGGGCCAGGGCGGCGCCGATGCGGGCCTCGGGCGCGGCGCGTCCCCGCTCGAGGATGCGGACGGCCTGCTCCGTCGGCAACCGCGCCGCCCGGTACCCGGGCGCGCCCTCGTTCACCAGGCCCCGCACCGCCTCGCGCCACGCGCTCAGGCTGAGGCCCTGGCTGGCCAGCCGCTCTTCCCCGGCGAGCGCCTCGCCGGCGCCGAGCCCGGCCTGGAGGCGCTGGAGGAGAGCCTCGCGCCGCCGCAGCGCCAGCGACAGCGCCGGGGACTCGGGGCCGCCGCGGACCGTCGGGGAAGGCTTGCGGGCGTTCCCAAGGAGGGTCACCTCCGGGGCCACGACGGAGAGGGGGACGCGCTCGCCCTCCACGAGCACCAGATCCGCGCCGTACGGGGTCGGCTCGAGGCGCTCGATGCGGGTGAAGGGGAGGAAGCGCCTGGCCCCCTCGCCGCGGAGATCGACGCCGTCGGTGCCGATGGCCAGGTGGCGCCGGGCCGGGCCGGGGCGCAGCACCGTCAGCCACGCCAGCAGGCCGGCCCAGCCGGTGAGGAGGGCGAGGGCGTCGGACCTGGAGAAGAGCTCGGCCACGATGAACGTGACGAGCGCGGCGAACAGCGTCACCGCGATCGCCAGAGGCCGCGCCAGGGACCGCGGGGAAGGGGGCGCGTACAGCGGCGCGATCCAGGGCCCGCGCCCGCCGCCGTCGGCGATGGCCTCGGCGATGGCCGCGCGGTCCGCGGGGTCCGAGATCTCGGCGCGGATCACGTCCCCGCTCTCCAGCCGGATCGCCATCCAGCCCGGCGCCAGCCTCGGGGCGCCCACGCTGACGACGTCGGCGGGCGCGAAGGTGTCCAGCCGCTGGCCGCGCTCGACGCAGAGGCTCCGCCCGATGTAGAGCGCGCCGCCGCGGGTCCGGGAGAAGAGCGCGAAGAGCCAGGTCCACACCATCGCCCCGCCGAGCGGCACCGACGCCAGCAGCGCGACCACGATGAAGAAGAAGCCCAGGACCGCGACCACGCCGCCGAAGCTCTCGCTCGGGTTGGCGAGGAAGCTGAGGTAGATCACCCCGCCGGCCACGGCCGCCGAGGCCAGGAGCCGCGCCAGCAGCTTGCCCGCATCCGAGGGCGAGCCGAAGCGTTGCACCCGCACCCGCGGGCTCGCCACCACCAGCGGGGGGCGCTCGACCGGCATCGGATCCATCGCCGGACATCAAAGCACGCGCGGCGGCGTGCTTCCAATCAGGCCACCCGAAACCGGGGCTCCTCGCCGGCGAGCACCGCCAGCACCGCGTCGGCGCAGAGGCTCGCCATCGCCTCGCGGGTGGGGCGGTCGGCGCTCCCCAGGTGCGGCGTCAGCACCGCGTTCTCGCAGGCCAGCAGCTCGGGCGCCACGGCCGGCTCGCGCGCGAAGACGTCGAGCCCGGCCGCCGCCACGCGCCCGTCCGCGAGCGCCTCGGCGAGGGCGACCTCGTCCAGGCAGGCCCCGCGCGCCGCGCTCACCACCACCGCGCCCGGCTTGAGCCCGGCGATGCGCTCGCGGGAGAGCAGGCCCCGCGAGTCCTCGTTGAGCGGGCAGCACAGCGCCACGATGTCGCTCCGCGCGAGGAGCTCGCCGAGGGGCGCGTACTCGGCCGCGAGGGCGCGCTCCACCTCGCCCGGGGCGCGGCTCCGCTGGGTGTAGAGGACCCGCATCGAGAACCCCCGCGCGCGCGCCGCCACCGCCCGTCCGATGCGGCCGAGCCCGACGATCCCCAGCGTCGCCCCGGTGACCCGCACGCCCAGCCACTCGGTCGGCGCCCAGCCGCGCCAGCGCCCGGCGCGCACGGCGCGATCGCCCTCGCTGACGCGGCGACAGGCGTCGAGGAGGAGCGCGAAGGTGGCGTCGGCGGTGGCCTCGGTGAGGACGTCGGGGGTGTTGGTGACGGCGACGCCGCGGCGACGGCAGGCGGCGAGGTCGATGTTGTCGACGCCCACGGCGCAGTTGGCCACCAGGCGCAGGCGCGTTGCCGCGGCGAGCAGCGCCTCGTCGACGCGATCGGTCACCAGCGTCACCAGCGCGTCGCAGGGGCCCACGCGAGCGAGGATCCCCTCGCGGCCGAGCCCGATGGGGTCCGCGCCGACGACCACCTCGTGCGCTGCCCGCATCACCTCGACCGCGGGGCCGGGGAGCGGCGCGGAGACCAGCACCTTGCCCATCAGACCGAGTCCCGCCGGCGCAGCAGCACCATCACCAGGGTCACGCAGAGCAGGGTGATCCCCGCGAGCACCGAGAACGAGACCCACGGCTGGTCGTAGGTGGTGAACCCCAGCCCGCCCAGGCCCTCGGAGCTGTTGCGCAGCTCCTCCAGGGCGCAGTTGAACTTGCCCCCGGCGATGCCCTTGCCGGTGGTCACGCAGGACTGGATCTTCCAGCTCGAGGCCAGCTCCACGCGCTCGGCGGCGAAGAGGCCCTCGAACGACCAGCGCGAGGGGACCACGGCCATCACATACTCCAGCCACGGCTTGCTGGTCATCGGCACCATGCGCCCGCCCAGCACCACCTGGGGGATGAGCGCGATGGGGGTGAGCGCCATCGCCGCCTCGCTCGAGACCACCACCGAGGAGATGAGCAGGCCCATCGACGCCGCGCACATCGCCGTCATCACCATGAAGCCGAGCATGCTGAAGTAGGCCACCGGGCTGTAGTCGCCGAGCCCCAGCGCCAAAAAGACGATGGTGAGGAGCACCGTGCACTGCACGATGCAGAGCAGCGAGAGCAGGGTGAATTTACTCATCACGTAGTTGAAGATGGACAGGTTCACCATCCGCTCGCGGCGGTAGATGGCCTGCTCGGCGACGATCTCCCGCGCCGCGTTGCTGGTGCCGAACCACAGCGCCGCGATGGCCAGGAAGAAGACCGCCCCGCCGAAGTCCGCCACCTTGGTGAAGCGGCTCATGTCCTGGATGCTGCAGCCGGGCAGGATCGGCGCGCCCTTCTTCATCGCCGCCGCCTCGGCCGTCTGCACGAACTGCTCGCACCACAGGTTGGGCATCTTGGCGGGGTTGGAGAAGACCACCGCCAGCAGCACCCCGATGATCGGCGCCTGCGCCAGGAGGATCAGCGTGCCCGAGACGTCGCGCCGCTTCACCGTCGCGTAGCGCTGGAAGAGCAGCCAGAACTGCCGCAGCAAGGGCACCTTGGCCCGCGACGGCGCGCGGCTGGCGCTGGGGGTGCCGGGCTCGCGCGCCCCGGAGTACATCTTGCGATAGATGGGGTTCTCGGGGTGGTAGTACTCCCCCCGCCACGCCGCCGCCGCCGCCGAGCGCGCCGTCGGCTTGTCCGGGAACTGCCCGCTCGCGACCGCCTCCTCCTCGCGCTTCTTGAGGAGGTCGAACATGTCGCGCGGGTTGTCGATGACCTGCCCCTTCTGCGCCACGTAGCGGCCGAAGAATCCGTAGCTGTCCCTGCCGGTCGGCCCGTAATAGAGCGGCTCGCCCCCGTAGCCCATGATCAGCGCCAGGTTGAACTTCTCGTACTCCTCGCGCGCCGGCTGGTGGATGGTGACGATGATGGTCTTGCCGTACTTCTTGGCCAGGTTCGCCAGCAGATCGATGAGAGCGACGGTGTCGTCGGCGGCCAGGCCGGAGGTGGGCTCGTCGAGGAACATCAGCGCCGGATCGGTGACCAGCTCGAGCGCGATGTTGACGCGCTTGCGCTGCCCGCCGGAGAGCACCTTTCGCTCCGGCTTGCCGATCTCCAGGTTCTTCACCTGCTCGAGGCCCAGATCCTTGATGACCTGCTCGACGCGCCGGTCGATCTCCTCGGGGCTGAAGTCGGGGGGGAGGCGGAACTGGGCCGAGTACTTGATGGCCTCGAAGACGGTGAGCTCGGGATGGACGATGTCGTCCTGGGGGACGTAGCCGATGCTCCCCCGCAGAGCATCGTAGATGGCATAGAGGCTCTCTCCGTTGACGCGCACCTCCCCCGAGGTGGGGCGGAGGTAGCCGTTGAGCACGGTGAGGAGGGTGGTCTTCCCGGCGCCGGACGGGCCCATCAGCGCGATCAGGTCGCCGGGGTGGGCCTTGAAGGTGACGTGGTTGAGGAGCACCTTCTGCTCGTTCTTGTTCTCCCGGTTGGGCACCTGCAAGAACAGGTCGAGCGCCTCGATCTCGACGAGGTTACCGGACCAGTCGCTCCGCTCGGAGTCGACCCAGGCCCGCACCGCGTTGCCCTCGATCCCCAGGAAGATCGCATACGGCCCGATGAAGATCTTGTCCCCCGGCTTGATCTTCACCGGCACGTTGGGCGCGATGCGCTTGCCGCCGATGTGCGTGCCGTTGGTGCTGCCGAAGTCGGTGACCGCCAGCATCCCGTCCGGCGTCGGCGCGACCCCGGCGTGGCGCCCGGTGACCTGCGGATACGGCAGCACGATGTCCACCCCGGGATTGCGCCCGATGATCGCCACCCGCTGCCCGGAGCTCATGCTCTCGGGCCCGCTGAACGCCATCTGCCCGAGCACCGTGCGCCCCTTGGGGCCCTTCGGGGCGGGGCCGGAGGGGGCGACCTCGACCTCCATCAGCGACGGGATGGCCATGGTGCGCCCCTCGCGGCCGGAGGGCGCGCCCCCGGGGTTGGTCGCCGGGGGCGGGCCCCAGGCGGCGGAGGAGGGGCGCGAGGGCTCGGTGGGCGGGGTGGACAGGCTGGGGGGGCGGCGGGAGACCAGGGAGCCGAGGAAGATGGGGACTTCCGTCACCGGCACCCACTGGGTGCCGCCCACCTGGCAGACGGTGTGATCGGCGCTGACCTGCCCGGCGGCGATCCACTGGAGGATGGCCTGCATCGGGTGCGGGCCTGACAGTGCTCCGGCGGGGTCCTTGAGGTACCATTCGCTCATGCTGGAGCGGAGCCTATCCGGGTGGGGAAGGCATTGGTACCAGGAGTGGGCGGCACGGGCCGCTCTTTGCGGGAGACTCGCTCAGGGCGCGATCTCCGGCACCCCGACCTCGCCCCGCGCCGGATCGCGCGGCTCCACCACCCCCAGGCTCGGCGCCCCGGGGACGTTCTCGAGCAGGTCCGCGATCCGCCGCGCGGCATTGCCATCGCCATAGGGATTCTGCCCGCCGGCCATGGCCGCGTATGCGGTCGGGCTCTCGAGCAGGCGCATGGCCTCCTCGAAGATCCGCTCTTCGCGGGTGCCCACCAGGCGAGCGACCCCGGCGTCGATGCCCTCGGGGCGCTCGGTGACGTCGCGCATCACCAGCAGCGGCTTGCCGAAGGTGGGCGCCTCTTCCTGGACGCCGCCGGAGTCGGTGAGGACGAGGTGGGCGCGGTCCATCAGGGCGACGAACTGGAGATAGCTGGCCGGCTCGAGCAGGACGATGCGCGGGTGGTCGCCGAGGAGGCGGCGGACGGGGCCCTCCACGTTGGGATTGAGGTGGACGGGATAGACGATACCGGCGTCGGGGACGGCCGAGACGATGCGGAGCATGGCGCGGCACATGCCCTCCAGGGTGGCGCCGAAGCTCTCGCGGCGGTGCGCGGTCACCAGGACGATGCGCCGGAGGGCGGTCACCTGCGCGGGCAGGACCGGAGGATTGCGACGGACGATGTCGCGGGCCCAGAGGAGGGCGTCGACCACGGTGTTGCCGGTGCAGAACACGCTGGCGGGGTCGAACCCCTCGCGCAGGAGGAGCTGCCGGGAGGGCTCGGTGGGAGCGCAGAGCAGGTGAGAGAGCTGGTCGACCAGGCGGCGGTTGATCTCCTCGGGATAGGGCGAGTAGCGCTCGCCGGAGCGGAGCCCGGCCTCGACGTGGGCGACCGGGATCCGGTCGTAGAACGACGCCAGCGCGGCCGCGAACGCCGTGGTGGTGTCGCCCTGGACCACCACCCAGGCGGGCCGGTGCTCGTGGAGCGCGCCGCGGAGGCGCTCGAGGGTGCGGCTGGTGACGTCGTGGAGCGTCTGCCCGCGGCTCATGATGCGGAGATCGACGTCGGGGCGGAGCCCGAAGGCTCCCAGCGCCTGCTCCAGCATCTCCTGGTGCTGCCCGGTCGAGATCAGCAGCGGCTCGAAGCCGGGCCGGCGCCCCAGCTCGCGCAGCAGAGGGGCCAGCTTGATGGCCTCCGGGCGGGTGCCCACGACCACGGCGACCTTCACGATGCTCGACATAGCGGCTCCTCCCCGGTGCTCCGGGTCGCGTCGACGCCGGACTCCGGCGGGGTCGACCAGCGCTGATCGAAGAGCAGCTCGAGCAGCACGGTCAGGGTGGCGAAGCGGACGGGCCGCGACACGGCCACGTCGATCCCCAGCGAGTGGCGCACCTCGGGGGAGAGCGACTCGACGGCCCGGTCGTGGCTGAGCACCAGCACCGGCGGCCGGTCCTGCCGGCGCGCGACCTCGTCGAGGAGCAGGAAGCCATCGCGGTCCTGGGCGTCGAGCTCGACGATGAGGAGGCGAGGATCGAGCTCGTCCCAGGCGCGTAAGGCGTGGGCGCCGGTGGCGGTGCGGGAGACGGTCCAGCCGTGCTCCTCGAGGTGGCACTGGAGCGTGGAGCTGAAGCAATCGTCCTGGTGAACGATCAGGACGGTGCGGGCGGCGGGCGCCCAGGGCGCGGCGGGGTCAGGCGGCGATACCATCGTCGATTCCTCCTCTCGAGCGGCGCGCGGGAGCGGCGCCGGGTTCTGCGGTTTCAGCGGGCTCCCGGGCGAGGACCTGCCAGTCGACAGCCCAGGTGGGGAACAGTCGGGCGACCTCGCGCGCCAGGCGCGGGGTGGGGCTCGGAGAGGCGAGGACGAGCGAGCCCTCGCCGAGGTGGCGGACGCAGATCCCGTGGGCGTGGGCGAGCCCGGGGGGGAGGACGTCGGGGGACCAGGGCCCTGGCTGGGCGCGATCGATCGCGACGGAGATCCCCAGGGCGCGGGCGCGGGCGCGGAGCGCGAGGAGCGCGTCGCCGTCGCCGGTGCTCTCCAGGTAGGTGATCGGCGAGAGGCCGGCGGCGCGGGCGTGGCGCGCCATCTCGCCGAGATCGCAGCGACCGCGGAGCTCGGCGGCGATGGCCTCGAGCTCGTCCGCGTCGACGGCGCCGAGGGCCGCGTCCACCGCGCCCCGGCTGGCCAGGCCGATCGCCAGCTGCAGGTCGAAGCTCGGCGCCAGCACGGGCACGACGGGCGCGCCGAGGCGCTCGCTGACGCGCTGGATCACCTGGGGGTGGAGGGGGTGGGCCGAGGCCACCCGCCTCCGCCCGCCCGACGATTGCAGTGGAACGAGGAGGTGGAACGCGCAGAGCCCGCAGCCGAGGTGGCGCGCGGCGGCCACGTCGACCTCGTCGAGCCGCACCGCGCGGAACGGCGTCCCGCCCTGCGCCAGCGCCGCGAAGACGGCCTCGGGGTCGCACGCTCCGCGGCGAAGAAGGATCTCCCCGAGCATCTCCCCCGTCTCCGCCTGCTCCTCGAGCGCCTCGTCCCGGCGCGCGATCGGAAGCGTCCCCTCCGCCACCAGCCGCTCTCCCAGGCGAGGGCGCGGCGCCCCCGTGGGCAAGGGGCCGAGCGCGCCACGGTAGGCGCGGGCGCGCGCCCAGCGGAGGGCCGCCGGCGACACCAGGCAGGGCCGCACGCGGTTGCCGAAGCGCTCCTCGATGCGGGCGCGCGCCGCCCCCACGAGCGGCGCGGACACCGCCATCACCACCGGCTCGCCCTCGCCCCCCGAGAGCGGGAGCACGTCGAGCTGCTCGGCCTGCCGCTCCGGGAGGAGAGCGAGGAGGCTCCGCGGGATCGCCGCGGGATCCGGCGTCACCGTCGGCATCTCCAGCAGCTCGCCCAGCGCCCGGGAGAGCCTCGCCGCCGGGAGGCTGCCCGAGAGCACCAGCACCTGGCCGAGCGGCAGCCCGGTGCGCTTCTGGAGGGTGAGCGCGGAGGCCAGCTCGTCCTCGCTGAGCGCCTGCTGCTCGACGAGCAGCTCGCCCAGCCTCCTCCGGCGGGCGCGGAGCGCCTCCGGGTTGGGGAAGACATGGGCGGTCTTCAGCCAGCGGAGCGGCGCTCCGGTGCGGCGGTGGCCCACGTACTGCGACACCGCGCGCGCCACCGCCGCCAGGCTGATCACGTTGCCCAGCACCATCCGCGGCACGCTGAGGAGCCCCTGGGCCGTCCCGTAGAGCCGGCGCACCAGCCAGGCCTTCATCCCCACCCGCCAGGCGAGCATGAGGAGGTTGACCCGGAGGATCACTCGCAGCGGGGAGCCGGCCGGGGAGAGGGCCTCGAAGCTCCACGGCGTGGCGGTCAGCCGGGAGATACCGGCGCGGACAGCGAGGGTGACGATGAGCAGGTAGGCGGCGAACACCAGGGCGGTGGTGAAGAGCGCCTTGCGGTCGCGGAAGAGGCAGTAGCGGACGGGCGCCGTGCCCTTCCAGCCAATCTGTTCCCAGGTCTGGAGGGTGATGCCCAGGATCCACCGGGATCGTTGCCGCACCGAGGCCTGGAACCCCCCCGGGAAGTACTCCCGCGTGGCGATGTACTCCTCGCCTGGCCCGCCGGGGAGCGCCGCCTCCACCGTCCGCAGCGCGAAGCACACCTTCTTGCCGGCGAGGCGGAACTTGAGCCCGATCTCGTAGTCCTCGGTGAGGCTCTCGGTGTTGAAGGGCCGCTGATCGTGGGAGACCGCGATCTCCTCGAACGCGTCGCGGGCGAAGGCGCTGCCCACCCCGGCCGAGGGGACCAGCCCCCCGATCGCCTGGCGGACCCGCATGTCCTTCTGGTGGTGCTCGGCGAACTCGTCGATGTAAGTCCCCGCCACCAGGGCGCGCGCCTCGAGCTCCAGCGAGAACACCGGAGTCTGGACGAAGTCGTAGCCGGGGATGAGCCGCGAATAGAGCCGGAGCGAGAGCGGGTGGATCACGTCCTCGGCGTCGTGCATCAGGAGGATGTCGAAGCGGACGCCGCGCCGCTGCTCCTCGAGGACGATCCCCTGGTAGACCCAGTTGAGGCAGTCCGCCTTCGACGTGGGCCCGTCGTGCGGGACCACGACCTTGTGGATGTTGTCGGCCCGCCGCGCCACCGCGTCGACGCGAGCCTGGGTGTCGGGGTCGTTGCGGTAGGTCCCGCAGAAGATATCGTATCGGTCCCGGTCGTAGTCGAGCGTGGCGAGGTTGTGCTCGAGCATCTGCTCGATCACCTCGGCCTCCCGCCAGGCCGGCACCAGGACGGCGACGCGGAGCTGGCGGGCCTCGAGGAGCTCGGTCCGGGGGATGACCCGCTGCGTCCTCCGGTAAAGCCCGCGGAGGAAGTAGTTGCCGTCGATGAAGAGCTCGTCGAGCTGGTTCGCCAGGATCCCGCCCGCGGCCAGGTACCCGAGGCCACGCATCGCCGCATCGAGCGCATCGAGCGTCATGATCAGAGCTCCAGGTACGTCGCGGCCTGGAGCCGGACATCGGTGTACGTGAGCGGGTGCGGCGCGGGATCGCGGCCGGCGAGCCCGAAGTAGGCGCCGGAGTGGAGCCCGAGCATCAGATCGATGCGCAGCGGCCGGAGGAGCCGCCACCGCTGGGCGAGGCCGGCGTCGGCGAAGTTGTTGTAGTAGTCGTCGTTGCGATCCTTGGCGACCCTCCCCTCGAGCACGAGCTGCCAGGCCAGCGGGCCCACGAGCAGGTAGTTGACGGCGAGGCGGGGCCTCGCGAAGGCGATGACGTTGCTGGCGAAGCGGCTGACGTAGACGGCCTCGGCGTACGCCTCGGCGCAGGGCCGGAGCGCCAGCGTGATCTCCGCGCCGCTGGGGGGCGCGCAGCCCGCCGTCTCCCAGCCGAGGTAGGCCCCCGCCCGGGCGTCGAGGGCGACGCGCGGCTTACCGTCGTCGAGCAGATCGAACGCGGGCCCGACCTGGGCGAAGATCCCGATCTGCCGGCGCCACACGCGCGCCAGGACCCCGGCGCCGAGGACGGCATAGTCGTCGGCGTAGATCACCGGGAGCCCGCCCCCCCCGAGGCCGACGGAGGCGAGGTCCCGTGTCCCCTGGGCGGCGGCATAGAGGCTGATGTCCACGGAGAGGAACGGCCGGTAGAAGCCGCGGACCCGGAGCGTCGGGACCACGTCGCCGCCGCGCGCCGCGCCCGCGAAGCGCCCCCAGCCGTAGATGTCGGCGTAGAGGTCACCCCCGAAGTGGCCGGGCAAGAACCGCAGCTGGGCCTGGGCCCGGCGCGCGAGCTCCGCGTCCGGGCCGCGCTCGGCGTCCTCGAAGCAGCGGCGCGCGCGGGCGTCGTCGCCGGCGTCGAGGGCCAGATAGCCGAGCTCCATGGAGATGCGCTGCGCGTCCCCCCCGGCCGCCGCCGCGGCCGTGAACGCCGCGGCCGCGCCGGCCGGATCCCCCGCCGCCCGAAGCTGGTAGGCTTGGTCGAGGAGCGTCGCCGCGCTGGGCGCCGAGGCGGGGCCCTCGGCGCGCGCCGTCGCCGCTCCGAGCAGCAGCGTCGCCACCAGACACGATATCCGCGGACCACGGCGGAGAGAAGGAGTCGAGGGGGCTATGCGGGATTGAGCGTTCGGCATGTCAGTCTCGTCAAATCCGTCCGGCCCCCGGAGAGGAGCCGCTCCGCCGCCGGCAGCGGGGGCAGGGGGATTAGCTAGCATCTCCTGCTTGCGTGCAATTTCTTCTTTTGCGCCGGGCAATCCCCGTCAGGCCTCGTGCGACCCACGCGTCTCGGGCAAACACGCCGCCGAGCGGGCCGCAACTCCCGGCTTGCGTGACAGAGAAGACGAGAACATGACTGCGCCGGAGGTCTCGATACATGCGGAATAACAAGATTTGTAAATGGCCGTCTCTGCCCGCCCTGTTCCTGCTCTTCACGTCGGTCAGCGGGTGCAGCACGAGCCGCGCGCCGACGGCGGACGAGGGGCCCGTCGCCGCCGCGACGTCTGCCGCTCACGGCCACGCCCACAGCTCCGAGCACAGCCTCTTCCCCAGGAACGCCTTTCCCTCCGATCGCGGACCGGTCCCCCAGCTCCGCGGCCAGGATCATCGCCCCGCGAACGGGCAGGCGGCGCGGACCCCGGCCCGCGGCCTCACCCACCACGACGGCGTCGGGATGCGGCACGGCTGCCACCGACCGGGCGGCTGCCCCTCCAGCAGCAGCAGCAGCTCCAGCAGCGGTGGCGCGACGAGCACCAGCAGCTCGAGCGGCGGGCCGACGAGCGGCAGCAGCTCGTCGACCAGCGCCGGCAGCTCCTCGACCGGCGGCAGCTCGTCGACCAGCGCCGGCAGCTCCTCGACCGGCGGCAGCTCGTCGACCGGCAGCAGCTCGTCGACCAGCGCCGGCAGCTCGTCCACGAGCAGCAGCACCTCCTCGAGCAGCGGCGGGGCGGTCCCCCCCGCGACCGGGCACACGCTCGTGCTCTATGACGAGAGCGGCACCTGGGGCTGGCTCGGCGAGCTCTACGCCGCCGCCGCCGGCCAGCTCGCGAGCCACTTCGGGTCGTGGTCGGCGATGCCGGCGGTCAGCTACACCTCAGGCATGATCGGCGAGTACGACGCGATGATCTACATCGGCTCGAGCTACGACGAGCCGCTGCCGGTCGCGCTCCTCGACGACGTCCTTGCGGCCAAGACGCCCGTGGTCTGGATGTACGACAACATCTGGCAGCTCGCCAATCGGTCCGCCACCTTCGTGAGCACGTACGGATACAATCCGTACGTCTTCGACACCTCGTCGATCACCGAGGTGTCCTACAAGACCAAGGCGCTCTCCCGCTCTGCCGACAACACCAGCGGCATCATGAGCTACAGCGCTCTGGACACCACCAAGGCCACCGTCCTCGCCAGCGCCGTCCACGCCGACGCCACCACCATCCCCTGGGCGCTCCGGTCGAACAACCTCACCTATATCGGGGAGATCCCGTTCGACTACATCAAGGAGGGAGACCGTTACCTGGCCTTCTGCGATCTGCTCTTCGACCTCCTGGCGCCGACCACCCCCGAGCGCCACCGCGCCATCCTGCGCATCGAGGACGTGAACTCCACGGACGATCCGACGCAGATGACCGCGATCGCCGACTACCTCGCCAGCGTGCACGTGCCCTTCAGCATCGCCACCATCCCGTACTACACCGATCCCCTCGGGGCCTACAACGGGGGCGTCGCCCAGACGATCCCGCTCCACCAGGCGCCCACCGTGGTGGCGGCCATCAAGTACATGATCTCCAAGGGTGGGGCGGTCCACATGCACGGGTACACGCACCAGTACAGCGACGTCCTCAACCCCTACACGGGCGTCAGCGCCGACGACTTCGAGTTCTGGCTCTCGCACATCGACGCGACCACGAACAGCGTGATCCAGGACGGGCCGATCGCCACCGACTCCGCGGCCTGGACGCTGGGACGCATCAACCTGGGTCTGGCGGAGCTCGCCGCCGCCGGGCTGCCGGCGCCCTTCGCCTGGGAGTTCCCGCACTATGCGGGCTCGGCGCTGGACTCGCGCACGATCGCCGAGAAGTTCACCAAGACCTACCAGCGCCCCGTCTACTTCGGCGGCGCGCTCACCGGCGGCCCGGACGACCTCAGCCACGAGATCGGGCTCTACTATCCCTTCATGATCCACGACGTCTACGGGTTCGACAACATCCCCGAGGACCTCGGCTCCTACGAGCCGCTCCCCGCCAACAACAACCCCGCGTGGCTGGTGCCGGACATCCTCAACGCGGCCGACCTGAGCCTGGTGGTCCGGGACGGGATCGGGAGCTTCTATTTTCACGACTACTATCCCCTGGCCGATCTCCAGCAGATCGTCGCCGGGATCCAGGCGGCGGGGTACACCTTCGTCGCCGCCGACAGCCTCTGATCCGGGTGGGGGGCGGCGCCACCGGCTCCGCCTCCCGCCCCGTCCTCACAGGCTCTCGGGGCTCACGAACCTGTAGCCGGCCTGCTGGATCCCGAGGACGATCCGGTCGAGGATCGCGACGTCGTACATCGGGTGAAAGTAGAAGCTGGCGACGTTGTCGCGCACCACCGCCTGGGCCCGCGCGTTCTCCACGAGCTGCTCGGGCGAGCGCGCGGCGTTGTTGTTGTACCCGACCGGGATGTAGTTCCCCAGGTTCTCCGGCACCACTCGCCAGCCGTAGATGTCGTCGACCGCGAAGGGGTAGAACACCCCGATGTTGCGGCGATGGTCCGCCGGCTTCCCGGAGAGCAGCCCGGGAAAGTAGAGGCCCCGCTGGTACACCACGTGGAACCGCTCGGCGATGCCGCGGGAGTCGTCGCCCGAGCCGGCGTAGTGGGGGTACTCGAAGATGCGCGGGCGCGGCAGGCCGGCCTCGGCGAAGGCGCGCAGCCCCTGGTCGACGCGCCCGCGCGCCCATTCGCTGGAGTCCTCCGGGACCGGCCCGTCGAGCACGACGTTGTTGGCCGCGTCCACGTGGGCGCGGAAGAACTCGAAGTCCGCCGCGGAGACGCCGCTGTAGGGGTTCTGCTCCTCGGCGTGCTGGTGGCTGTAGCCGTGCAGCACCAGCGTCCCCCCGCGCGCGACCGCGTAGCGGAGCGCCTCGACGAGCTCGGGCGCGTCCTGGAGGCGGACGGTCTCGGCGGTCCCGTGGTGGTAGACGCCGAGGGGATCCTGGTAGAGCGGGATCACCGCCAGGCTGAAGGGCACTCCGCCGCTCGAGAGGTGGTCGGCGAAGGCGCGGACCACGCTCGGGGAGGTCTTGGGGTGGACGTCCTCGATGCGCACCAGCGCGCGGTGCCGCTCCGGCGTCCCCGGGGCGAGGGCGTCGAAGAGGAGGTCGCAGAAGGCCAGGTAGCGATCGGTCTCGCTGGTGTAGGCGAGCGGGTTCTCGCCGACGTAGGTGAGCCAGCCGGAGCGCACGGCCCAGGGGAGCGTCGAGCCGTCCGGCCGGGTGGCCGTCGCCAGGACGCGGACCCGCTCGGCGTCGAGGCGGGCATACCGCATGATCCCCGCCTCGTTCTGCGGGGCCCGGGTGAGGTGCGTGCCCTTGTAGACCACCTCGGCCACCCGCGTCGGCTCGAACGTCGAGGGCACGAGGCCCAGGCTGTCGGCGAGCGGCGAGGCCGGGCGGACGAGCTGCCAGATGTTGGCGCCGACCCACACGATCGGTCGGGTGCCCTCGCCCGCGTCGGCGAGGAAGGCCGGCGGTATCGGCTGGTTGTAGCTGGATCCGAGGTACACCACGGCCCGGTAGCGGGCGAGGTCCCCCTTTCGATACGTCGCCACCGGAGCGGCCGCCCAGGGGCCGAAGTGACTGACCAGCGCGGACGTGGCTATCCCGTAGAGCTCCCCGAGGGCTGCGTTGGGGCCGCTGTCGTCGTAGAGCACCAGGGTCGGCGGCCCCCCTCCGGCCGGGGCGGCGGGGGCAGCGGGGGAGGAGGTGCCGGCGCCGCACGCGGGGGCCGACAGGGCGACGAGGACGAGGGCACATCCGCGCTCGAATCGCTTCGCGGTCGAGGTAGCGTTCACCCCGACCCCGTGCCTCACCGTGCCGGTCCGGTCAACCCGGTCGGGGCCCCCGGGAGATCCGCAGTCAGGACGGCCGGGAGGCGCGGTCGGGAGACGACGCTTCGGGCCCGAGCCCGGCTACTGCATCGCCGCGCTCAGCGTCGCGAACAGGGGCTTGGTCTTCGGGACCATATCCTCGTCGAAATACCACCAGAAGTACCCACCGACGTAGCTGGGGACGTTGATCTTGAGGCCGTAATACTGCTGCACGATCGGCCCGGCGACGGAGGTCGTGCCGAGGTCGTTGCCGTTCTGGTCCACGGAGCCCACCTCGCCGAACCCGACTCCCGCGTTGGGGAACAGCTGGTGGAGCTGCTCGAAGACCGCGGGCCATTCGGACGCCGCGCGAGGGACGCCGCAGTCGCCGTCGTAGTAGCTGACGAGGACGTAGTCGAGCCCGGTGAGCATCCGCGCCGGGATGTTGGCCGTGGTCCAGTTGAACATGTCGTAGGAAGCCCCGCTGTCGCTGCACCCGTAGAGCGTGAGCTCGGTGTGGCCGCCGGCCGCCTTCACGAGATCGAACGCCCCCGTCATCTTGGCGACGACGTCCGCGGTGGCGCCGAGCCAGTTGCCGTTGATCTCGTTGCCGACCTCCCAGAGGTCCACTCCGGTGGGGAACGCTGCCAGATAATCCGCCGTTCGCTGGGTGTACCCGGCCACGGAGACGGTGGTCACGTACTCCGAGTCGAGGAGCTCCCCCATGACGTAGCTGACCGCGTGAATCGCCGGGACCGCCTGCGCGTAGTAGGCCGGCTGCTCACCCTCGTCGAAGACGATGCGTGTCGTCGGTTTGTGGGGGAGCGCGTCGAGGGCGGCGACGATCTCGCTCAGGTTGGAGATGTCGTCGGTGGTCACCCCGTCGAGCGGAGAGGGCAGCACCAGGCCACCGTCGGGCGAGGTCGCGCCCGAGTCGGCGCCGTCGCTCGGGCCGTCGTCGCTCGGGCCGTCGTCGCTCGCACCGTCGGTGAGCGCAGCGTCGCTCTCGTGGCCCGCATCACCATTGCTGCCACCGTGACCCCCGTGGCCGCCGCTGCCACCGCGGCCGCCGCCTCCGTCCTGTCGACCGGTGCCGCCGTCACTCCCGCCGAGCCCATGGTGGGTACTGGTGTCGATCGCGCCGCCGACTCCCGTGGTCGAGCTCATCGTCGTCGGAGCGGTGTTGCCGCAGGCGATGAGCGCGACCACCGCGAGGGGAATAGTGAGTTGTCGCATTCGATTGTCATACTGGTGGGTACCCCCCCGAGATCAAGCGGTAGATTGCCCCGTTGTGCCAGCCTTTGCAGTGTTCTCGGCTGTTCCCGTGAGGGGACCCACATGCCGCGGGAGGGAGCGGGGCGCCCTGGGACCTCGAGGCGCGGGGCCGGACGGCGGCGGAGGGGTCGACGGGGCGACGGAAGCGCGCCGCCCGGTGGGCGAAAACGCGGCGGAGCCGCCGGCCCGCCGCGTATGCTCCCGCGCATGACGCTGCCCCCCGGCCCGCGGAGCCCGACCCTCGTCCAGACCGCGGCCTGGTGGCGCCGGCCCCTCGAGCTGCTCGACTCCTGCGCCCGCCGCTTCGGCGACGTGTTCACCCTCCGCCTCGCCGGCCTGGGCAACACCGTGGTGGTGAGCAGACCCGAGCTCATCAAGCAGATCTTCACCGGCGACCCCGAGGTGCTCCGCGCCGGCCAGGCCAACGCCATCCTCCTGCCCATCGTCGGTCCGCGCTCGGTGCTCCTCCTCGATGGCCCCGAGCACATACGGCATCGTCGCTTGCTGATGCCGCCCTTCGTCGGCGAGCGCATGGCCGTGTATGCCGACATCATGGCCCGGAGCACGGTCGCGTCGCTCGGCGCCCTGCCCGTGGGGCGGCCCTTCAGCCTGCACCCGGCGATGGCGCGGATCACCCTCGACGTCATCCTCCACGCCATCTTCGGCCTCGACGACGAGCAGGCGCTCGGGCCGTTCGCCGAGCAGCTCACCGAGCTCTTCGGCCACCCGCCGTCCTTCCTGCTGCTCTTGCCGATGCTCCGCATCGACGCGCCGCTCTCGCCGTACCGGCGCTTCCTCCGCGCCCGGGCCGGGGTCGATCGGGCCATCTACCACCTCATCGCCGAGCGGCGGCGGGCCCCCGATCTGGCGGCGCGCCACGACGTGCTCTCGCTGCTCCTGGTCGCGCGGGACGAGGCGGGCCAGCCGATGAGCGACGAGGAGGTCCACGACGAGCTGATGACGATCATGGCGGCCGGGCACGAGACCAGCGCCACCACGCTGGCGTGGGCCTTCGAGCGCCTCCTCGCCGACCCGATCCTGCTGGCGAAGGCCGTCGCCGAGGTCGAGGCGGCCCAGGCCGGCGGGCCGGTCGAGGCGGCGGCGCTCGCCAGGCTCGAGTACGTCGACGCCATCGTCAAGGAGACGCTGCGCTTCCGGCCGGTGATCCCGGTGGTG
>Ga0302283_1001359_pt1 | contig 20575 bp, 19 predicted proteins | sample III_Fen_E1_4_FD_198770 | JGI IMG/M metagenome (GOLD analysis project Ga0302283, IMG submission 198770) | Peat permafrost microbial communities from Stordalen Mire near Abisko, Sweden - III_Fen_E1_4 | ecosystem: Environmental > Terrestrial > Soil > Wetlands > Permafrost | place: Sweden: Abisko... | reverse complement strand
GAGCACCGTGGCGCCCGCGGCGTCGGCGTTGCGATCGCCGGCGAAATAGGCCTTGCCTTCGCGCAGGACGAACACGCGGACGCTGGCGCCCGCCAGGGGTTGGAGGGCCTCGTCGACGACCGTGACCCCGAGCGCGGCGTCCCGATCGACGACGGACGCCGGCACCGGAGGTGCCGGGAGCGCGGGCAGGAGCGGGCGGAAGAGAGAGACGTCCCGCAGGGTGATGACGAAGAAGAAGCAGACCAGGGCCGCGAGCACGGCGACGGCGCGCGACGCACGCGGAGCCTCGCGCGGCGCCGGCGACGGAGGTGAGGAGGGCAAGGGCACGGCGATCCGGTTCGAGCTGTACCCCATCCCGCACCGACCGGCACGAAGCCGGGCGACGGCGTTCCCGGACCGTTCCTGCGGATTCCCCAACCGGCCGGCTTCGGATACGCTCCCTCCATGCGCCCGCGTCTCCGCCTCACCGCCCTGGTCACCGCGGCGCTCGCCGCCGCGCTCGCCCTGGGCAACCTCGTGGCCAACGCCGACTCGCCGAAGGGCAAGGAGGTCCGCCACGATCCCGAGAACAAGAAGGGCATCAGCCCCTACATGGAGCTGGTGGTGAAGGGGCAATCCACCTTCGTCGCCCGCGACATCCCGGGGGCCATCTCGGTCTTCCAGGAGGCGATCAAGCTCGACCCCGAGCAGATGCTCGCCTTCTACCGGCTCGGCGAGGCGGAGCAGGAGGCCGGCAAGCTCGACGACGCCGACAAGGCCTGGGAGGCGGCGCTCAGCAAGAAGGGCCCCGACGATCTCAAGGGCAAGGTCCTCTTCGTCATCGCCGGCCTGCGCGAGCGGCAGCAGAAATGGCAGCTCGCCAAGGACGCCTGGCAGTCCTACGCGGCCTTCCTCCAGGGCAACCCCAAGGTGCTCGGGTACCCCGCGACCGCGGCCGACCGCATCAAGCAGATCGACCGCCGGGTCCAGCTCGAGGCCGACTACGGCAAGGTGAAGGAGCGCATCGCCCAGCGCATCGCCGAGAAGGAAAAAGAAGCGGCCGAGAACGCCAAGAAGGACAAGCTCAACAAGTAGGGGCTCGTCCTCCTGGAGAACGCCGGAAAGCGTCCCGCCGCGCGACCGTCTGAGCCGGGGGGTTTGGGGGGTCTCGGCCCCCCCATCGCAACTACCGAGTGAGGGGCTCGGGGCCGGCGTCGGTCCAGCGGTAGAAGCCCTCGCCGGTCTTCTTGCCCAGCCGGCCGGCGCGCACCATCTGGCGCAGGATGGACGGCGGGCGGAACTGCTCGCCGACCTCGCGGTGGAGGTGCTCGAGGATGGCGAGGCGCACGTCGAGGCCGACCAGGTCGGTGAGCTTGAGCGGGCCCATGGGGTGGCGATAGCCGAGCTCCATGGCGCGATCGATGTCGGTGGCGGAGGCCACGCCGGACTCGAGCATGCGCATCGCCTCGGCCCCGAGGGCGACGCCGAGCCGGCTGGTGGCGAAGCCGGGGGTGTCGTTGACCACGATCGGGGTCTTGCCGAGCCGCTTGGCGACCGAAAGGCAGGTGTCCACCACGGCGGGCGCCGTGTCCAGGCCGCGGACGATCTCGAGCAGCTCCATCACCGGAGGCGGGTTGAAGAAGTGCAGGCCGACGGTGCGGGCGCCCGCGCCGATGCGGTTGCCGATCTCGGTGATCGAGAGGCTCGAGGTGTTGGAGCCGAGGATGGCGCGCTCCGGGGCGAAGAGCTTGATCTTGGCGAGCACCTCGACCTTGAGGTCCATCCTCTCGGGAGCCGCCTCGATGACCAGGTCGACGTCGGCCGCCGCCGGGCCGAGCTCGGGCGAGGCCACGAGCATGCCGATCATCTCGCTGCGGGCCTCGTTGAGCATCTTGCCCTTCTGCACGAGGCGATCCGTCACCGCCTTGATGACGCCGATGGCCTTCTCGATGCGGGCCGCGTCGACGTCGTAGAGGTGGGTGACGTACCCGGCGAGGGCGGAGATCTGGGCGATGCCCTGCCCCATCGTCCCGGTGCCGACGACCAGCACGCGGCGGATGGCAGCGGCCTCGACGGCGGGCACGGAGGGGGAGAGGGGGGCCTTGGGGTCGCTCATGCTTCGCTCACCGCGCGGGCGCGGGCCGCCTGGGGTCGGGCTGGAGGCCCTTGGGCCGGGGCGGCGCCCCGTTCCGGCGCATCTGCTCCATCGGGTCGGGCGTGGGCCGGGGGTTTGCCCCCATCGCGGGCTGGGGAGGCGCCGCCGGCCGCGCGGGCGCCGTGACGGCGATCGCGGCAGGGGCTGCCTCCGCCCCGGCGGGCGCCCCGGCCACCTCGGCGTTGCTGTGCCCGACGAGGAGAACGATGGCGGCGCCGGTGAAGAGGGCGAGCCCGACCAGCGGCAACCAGCCGGGCGTGGGGGGCTCGTCGGCGGGGAGCACCTGGACGGGCTCACCCGTGAACGCGTGGGTGTCGGGGGCGTCGTGCCCGTGCGTGCTGGGGGCAGAGCTCATGCGGCCAGGGATGCCGCAAGTCGCGAGCGGAGTCGAGCAGATACTCTAGCGAGGGCCGCGCCAGCCGCCGCCGGAGCCGTCGATGGGCTCCAGGTGCGAGGTGAAGAAGACCCGGATGGTGCCCACCTCGGCGCGGGCCCCGGTGAGCGTGAAGGGGAGCTTGCGGGTCTCGCCGTTGAGGCGGAGCGTGATCTCGCCGCGAGCGACCTCGCCGGTGTCGCGGCCGGCGGCGCGGGCAATCTCGACCACGTAGTTGCCCTGCGGCAGGCCAGCGAGCTCGAGCGCCTCGCGCCGATCGCTGGTGACGTCGTGCGCCGAGACGGTCGCCCGGGTGGCCGAGCCCATCCAGGAGGTGCGCTTGCCCTGGGCGTCGATGAGCGCGAGATCGAGGTCGACCCCGCCCGTCCACTCGGCCTTGAGCTGGACGTCGCCGCCGCGGGCGCCGGCGGCCACCGCGGGGGGCGCGGCGAGGAGCCGGTCCACCGACTCGCGAACCCTGTCGGTGGTGTCGAGCCGGAGCACGCTGGCGAGGTCGGTCATCCCCTGGGCGCGGGCGCAGGTGACGGCCGCCGCGACGAGGCCGGGCTCCGAGAGCGCCATGTCGGCGAGGGCGATGCGGTGCTCGCAAGCGAGCGCCGCGTTGCCCGCGGTGTCCCACAGATCGGCGAGGCGCGTCTGGACGGCGCGGTCGTTGGGGCGCACGTCGGCGAGGCCGCCGAGGATGCGGATGGCGCGCTCCCGATCGCCCTGCCGCGCCACCAGATCGGCGCGGGCCTGGAGGGCGTCGGGGTCGAGCGCGTCGCGCGTGGCCCAGCGGGTGGTGAGGTCCTGCGCCTCGGTGACGCGGCCGGTGGTGGAGTAGAGGGCGAACAGCTCCACGGTCCGGTCGCGGCTGTCCGGCGTCGCCGCCAGCGCGCTCTCGGCCACGGTGAGCCGGGCCGCGTTCTGGCCGACGAAGGTGTTGACCGGATCGAAGGCCACGTGGCGATCGAAGACCTTGTGCATGGGGACGAAGCGCTGGGGGCGGCGGGGGACGTCCTCCCAGCCGTTGCTCGTGAAGGGATCAGCGAAGTCGCGAGGGGCGGACTGCTTCGCCGGCGCAGCGGCGGCGGCCCTGGCCTGCGGCGGCGGCGGCGACGGCGACGGCGAGAAGCCCTTGTCGTCGCTGTCCGGCGCGAGGATGCCGGGAGCCTTCGAAGCCGCCGCGGGGGCCGGCCCTCCGAGGCGACCATGGCCCGAGCCGAACCCCTGCCCGTCGCCGCGACCGCCGCCGCCCTCCCCGATGCCGGAGAGGCCGAGCCCGCCGACCAGCGGGCTGGGCTCGTCGCGCTTGCCGAAGGCCTTCTCTTCCTCGCCGGGGGCGTCTCCCTCGGCCTTGGCGGTGGAGCTCTCGGCCTGCTGCTCGCCGGTGAACGAGGCCGCCGGTGCGGTGCGCTCGAGCCCGAAGGCCTTGAACATGGCCTCGCTCTCGAGCACCAGCAGCGAGGTGAAGCGGCTCGCCACCGCGAAGCGCCGCGAGAGCTCGATCACGGTGGGCTTCTGCGCCTCGCCGCCGGTGCGCTCGAGCTCGGCGATCTTGGCCGCCGCGTAGAGGCGGGGGACGAAGGCGTTGCCGGCCCCGGAGCTGGCGATCACCTCGAGCGGGTAGGTCTGCTCGAAGCGCTCGCCGGCGACGCGCCCGGTGAGCTTGAGCGTCCCCGAGACGTCGGCGCCGCCGGTCATGCGTGCGACGAGGATCGTCTCGCCGCCGGCCCGGATGGGGTCGAGGCGCGCCGGCGTCACCTGGGAGAGCCCCGCGGGCAGCTCGATCTCGGGATCGCGCAGGACCGCGCCGTAGGCGGCGCCGAGCACCTCGAGCGCGGCGGTGGAGATCTTCTGCCCGGGCACGTAGGGCACCATCACGCCGCCGCCTCCGCGGGCCAGCGCGGTGAGCGAGGTGGTGTCGGCGTCTGCCCCGAGCGCGACCGCCACCACCGCGGCGTCGCCCGAGGGGAGGACCGATCGCACCGCCGTCTCCAGGTGCGAGGGGCGAGTGGGACCGACGGTGGGGGTGCCGTCGCCGAGGTAGAGGATGCGCAGCTCCCTGGCCCCGAGCGGGCCGGCGGCCGTGCGGGCAGCCGCCATCGCCGCCGCGAGATCGCTGCCCCCCTCGGGCTCGAGGCTGCCGAGGAAGCGCTCGACGTCCCCGGCGGCGTTGGCCCCCGGCGCCTCGGCCGCGGCCGGGCCGCCCTGCTCGGCGGTCATCGGCCGGCACACGGTGTCGCAGGCGAGGAGCAGGAACGTGTCGCGCCGGTCCATCTCGCGCACGATGGCCGAGGCGAGGTGGGTAGCGCGGGCGAAGCGCTCGCCGAACATGGACCGGCTGGCGTCGACGACGAGGACGTGAAGGCGCTCCCTGGCCTCCTGCCAGCGCGGCAGCCGGGGGCGCAGCGCGATGGCCACGTAGGGCGAGCGGTCGTCGAGGATGGCGCTCGCGGTCTGCTGGGCCGCCACCTCCTCGGGCGACCGGCTCTTACCGGAGGCTCTCGATGCAGGAGCGCTCACCGCGGGACTGTTCGACGTCGCCGAAGGCGGCGTGACCTGGGCGGGCGCGTACGCCCACGCGGTGACGTCCTTGTCGCGATCGGGCAGGCCGTACTCCACGGTGAGATCGCCGGCAGGGACGAAGTCGACGGCGTGCAGCGTGCGCCGCTCCCCCTCGGTGGCGAGATCGTAGCCGCGCGTCTGCAGGCCCATCGACCGGTCGAGCCCCAGCACCTGGACGTCGAGATCGAACGCGCCGATCTTGGTGGAGCCGCTCGGATCATGGGCGAGCGGGTAGGTGAAGCGCCGCACGCCGGCGGACTGGTCGACGGTCTGGGTGTAGGTGAGCACCACGCGCCGCGAGCCGCGCCTGGGGATGGGGAAGATCTTGAGCTCGAAGCGCCCCCCGCGCTGCCACTCGAGGAGCGCGGGATCGCGCCACGGGCCGGGCACCCAGAAGATCTCCTCCTTCGGCTTGGGCGTCTTCGGGGCCGCGTTCTGGATCACCCCGCGCCAGATGGCCGCGCCCTTGTCGCGATCGACGAACGCGCCGTCGACCATCTTGCCGTCGACCTCGAGCGAGAGCTTCTCGATCTGGGCGCCGGGCGGGAGCGGGAAGCGGAAGATGCCCTCCAGCTCCTCGTCGGTGTCGTTGGTGAAGGTCTCGTCGACCTCGGTGCGGGCGACGACGTCGACGATGCGCACCTTGACCCCGTGGCGCGCCAGCCGCACCGCGCGATCCTTCTCCTTGGTCTGGCCCGGCTTGCGGGCGCGGAGCTCGCCGAGGCCGCGGAGCAGGGGCGAGTCGACGTCCTCGGGCTTGTCGTCGCTCCACTCCATCACGTCGGCGAGCGTGGTCGAGCTGCTCACCACGGGATCGGCGTTGCCGGCGAGCGTGGCCTCCTCGCCGGCGCGGACGTCGACGGCCTTGCCGGAGTCGTTGGTCACGCGCACCGAGCCGCGCGCGACCTCGACGGAGGCGCGCTCGTTGCCGCTGGTGCCACCGACGGTGATGGCGAGCTTGGTGCCGAGCACTTCGACCTCGCCGTGGGGGAAAGCGACGCGCGCGGTCGCGCGCTCGACGTGGGCGACGTCGGCGACGAGGGTCCCGCGCCGCAGCTGCGCGCTGCGGTTCCGCCCGCCATCGAGCTCGACCTCGGAGGCGCGGTCGAGCGCGAGATCGGTGCCGTCGGCGAGGGTGACGTGGGCGCGCGTGCGCGCGTCGGTGCGCAGCGTGGCGCCCGGGCGGACGGCGGCGCCGACGGCCACCGTGACGCAGGCGCCCCTGGGGTCGCAGACCTCGAGGCCGCCGGTCTTGTCGGCAGACGCCCGCGCGACCGAGGCCACCGTGCCGGACCAGGGGGTGTCGGCCGAGGTGAGCGGGAGCGCGCCCTTGCCCTTGATGAAGAAGCCAACCGCAGCGGCCGCAGCCATGGCCGCAATCGCGCCGACGAGGAACGCCGGGCGTCTCTGCGGCGTGACCTTGCCGCGCGCCGCCGGCGGAGACCGCGGGGCGCTCGCCGGGATGGCCGGGGTCGGTTGGGAGGGGGGGGTCGGTTGGGAGGGGAGGGTCGGGGAACGCTCTCGGGCATTCCCCGGGATGGCCGCACGGGGCGCTGCGCTGTCGCGCGGGGGCGCGTGCGCTGCTTGCGCCTCGACCCTGTCCGCAGGGACGGGGGGCTCCCCCACCACGGCGGCCGTCATCGGCGTGTGCAGCGTGGTCGCGGCGACGCCGCTGGGCGCGGTGACGGCCGCGCCGCGCCGGCTCGACGCCTCGGCTTCCACCACCTTCGCCTCGGCGAGCGGATCGAACAAGGTCATGACCGTCTCGCCCTCGGCCGTCCCGGCGGAGCTGCCCGAGGATGCCGCTGCGACGGGCCCCGAGGATGCCGGATGCTCCTCGGGCAGCACCGGGTGAGCGGGGGTGCCGGTCACCGGCCGCGCCGCCTCGAGCCTGCTCACCAGCCTGTCCAGAAAATCGTCCGCGGGGCGGAAGTCGAGCCCCGCGTCGCGAACGCGGCCGGCGACGAGGGCGGCCTCGTGCTTGAGGTCGCGGCAGGCGTCGCACTCGGCCACGTGATCGAACAGCCGCGCGCTGTCGCCGCCCGCGCCGTTTCCGGTCAGGGGCGTTCCATCGAGCAGGTCGGCGAGGGAGTCCTCGACGTCCTGACAGGTCACCGGATTCGAAGTCGTGCTCATCGTCCTACTCCTCGCCCAGATCGGCCCTGAGGCGGGACAGCGCGCGGCTCACCCGCTTGCGCGCCGCCGCCTCGTCGACCCCGCACGCCGCCGCCAGCTCCCGGAACGACAGCTCGCCCTCGTAGCGCAGCACCACCGCCTCGCGCTCGCTCGGCTTGAGCTTGGCGAGCGCGTCGCGCGCCCGCTGCGCGCGCTCGCGCTCCAGCGCCAGCTCCCCCGCGTCGCGGCTGCGCCCCGTGTCGTGCACCAGCCGCAGCCTCGCCTCGCGGCGTGATCGCATCTCCACGTGGCGCCCGCAGAGCCGGCGCGCGATGCCGAACAGGAAGGCGCGCACGCTCCCCTCGCCCCGGTACTGCGGGAAGGCGTCGAAGGCGGCGAGCAGGGCCTCCTGGACGAGCTCCTCGCTCTCGGCCTGCGAGCCGGTGAAGGCCAGGCACAGCCGCCCGAGCGGCAGCCCGTAGGCTCGCGCGCAGGCGGCCAGCGCCTCCCGGTGCTGGCCCGCCGCGACGAGCGCCTCGATCGCCTGCCCATCCCCGCTGGAAGCGGGCGGTGCGCGCAGCCGCTCTGCCGTCATGGATCCCTCATCGCCAGCCATGTGCCAACGTCCCCTCTTTTTGTGACCGCCGCGTGCGCCGCTCCGCGTTCCCGGGGAGCACCTGCCCCCATGGACGGGTGAGCGCGGCTTCCGATCCGCGGAGAGAACGGCGCAGAGCGGCCCGCCTTGCACCGGGAGGGTCGGAGAACCCGCCCCCAGGCGCAACCCCCGCCGCCTTCGTTGCCCCGCCGACGCTCCGGGTCGCCTCACCGGCGAGGCTGACGGTGAGGCCAGCGACGCTTCTTTGCATCACCTCGCCTCGCGCCTCGTCCTGCTTCGCGGTACGCTCGCCCTGTCCGGCCCGTGCCTTGCAGCGCGTCCCTGGTCGCGCCCCGACTCGTGCGCCTGCGCCGCGCCCTTACCGCCCGGAGGAGCCGCTCCCCATGGATGTTCTCGCCCCGTTCTTCTCGCCGCTGGGTCCGTCGCTTGACACCCCCACCGTGAAGAGTTCGTCACAGCCCCCCGGTCGCCGCGGTGCCAGGAGTGCCAGGACGCTCGCGGCCGCCAGCAGCGCGCTGCTGCTCCTGCTCCCGGCGCTCGCCTTCGCGGACGCAGCTCCGCCGGAGGTGAGCGGTCGGGCCCCGGGTGCCGTCGAGCTGGCCGGTCCGCCCCCGGCGGCCCTTCCCAGCCGGAGGGGTGCGGCGCCCATCGGTCAGGCCAAGGGCGATCCCGCCGGCAAGGACGCCCGCAAGGATCTCTCTCCGGAGGAGCGCGCGCTCCGCGGGGTGGTCACCATCGAGCGGGCGGGGCAGCCGCTCGGGCTCGGGGTCGCGCTGATGGGGGACGGGCGCATCCTCACGGCGCTGTCGCCGCTCGGCCCGGGCAACGATCTGGACGCGCGCTTCGCCGACGGGACCACGGTGCGGGTGAAGCTCGGGCACCACGATCGGGCCTGGGATCTGGCGCTCCTGGTGCCGCAGACGGGTCGCTGGCAGGAGGGCGTGGCCGCATCCTCGCGGGAGCCGGTCCGCCAGGACGCGACCATCCGCTCGTTCACCATGAGCAAGGCCAGGATCGCGGCCGTGCCCATCGTGCTGCGCTCGCACCGCTCGCTGCTCGGCGGCGACGACAAGCCCATCGACAACGCCATCGAGATCGGCTCGCGCGTCTCGCCGCTGGATCTGGGGGCGCCCATCATCGACGAGGAGGGGCGCGTCGTCGCCATCCTCGGCCGGGGCTGCGCCCAGAACGAGAACCGCCCCTGCACGCCCGTCGCGTTCGGGGCGCCCATCGCCGCGATCAAGAACTTCCTCCGCACGGTGCCGCCCACCGCGCTGCCGCCGGCGGCGTGGCTCGGCATCCAGGGCGTCGCCGAGACCAGCGGCGTCGCCAAGGGCGTGCGCGTGCTCGGCGTCCACCCCCAGAGCCCCGCCGAGGAAGCCAAGATCAAGGGCGGCGACCACTCCGAGAGCGACATCATCCTCGCCGTCGACGCCGTGCCGGTGACCACGCCCGAGGCGCTCGCCGATGCCATCCGCGCCCACGGAGTCGGCGAGAAGGTGCCCCTCACGCTCTTCAGCCAGGGCAAGTACCGCGAGGTGGTGGTCGTCCTCCGCGCCGCACCCGAGGCCAAGGCCGCGCCCCCGCCCCCGGTGAATCCGGCCGAGCTGGGCTATGATCCGCCCCCTCCGGCCCCCGCCCCCCTCCCTGCCCGCCGTCCCCAGACCGGGCATTAGCCCCGAAAAAGCGACCTTCCTCCCCCTCCAGCGCGACCGGAGGCGGCTGCCTGTTGACACCCGCCACTCGTAAACGCGAGCATCGCCCGACGCGCGGCCACTGATCGGCCGCATGCCTTCCATCGCCCTGCTGGTGACCCGTGGCACAACCGTTCCGTATCGAGGTGGCCGGCGAGACCAACGTCGGCCGCAAGCGCAATCACAACGAAGACAACTTCGCGATCATGCCCGACTTCGGCCTGTTCCTGGTCGCCGACGGCATGGGAGGCCACGCCTCCGGCGAAGTCGCGTCGAAATTGGCCGTCGACTCCATGCAGGAGTTCTTCAGCCAGACGCAGGAGGACCCCGAGCGGACGTGGCCCTACAAGATGGACCGCTCCAAGGGCTACGAGGAGAACCGGCTCATCACGGGCATCAAGCTCGCGAACCTGCGCATCTACGAGACCGCGCAGCGCGAGGCGAAGAAGCGGGGCATGGGCACCACCTTCGTCAGCATCTTCACCGCCAACGACGGCGTCTACGTCGCCCACGTCGGTGACAGCCGCGTCTACCGCTTCCGCGACGGCAAGCTCGAGGCGCTCACCGAGGATCACTCGCTCCTCAACGACTACATCAAGATGAAGCGCCTGACCGCGGAGGAGATCGCCAACTTCCCCCACAAGAACGTCATCGTCCGCGCGCTGGGCATGAAGGACACGGTCAAGGTCGACACGCGCTTCGAGATCCCCCAGCTCAACGACGTGTACCTGCTCTGCTCCGATGGGCTCTGCGGGCCCGTCAAGGACGAGCAGATCGCGACCATCCTCGCCGAGCACGGCGAGGACATCAAGATCGCCACCTCCAAGCTGATCGAGGCCGCCAACGAGAACGGCGGCCCCGACAACGTGACCGCCGTCCTGGTGCGCTGGACGCAGTGACCATCCTGCGGGACGCCCGAGAGCGTCCCGCGACGGTCACCCTGCGGAACGCTTGGTCATCCTGCGGGACGCCCGAGAGCGTCCCGCGACCGGGCATCCTGGAACGACCGGGCAACCTGCGGGACGCCCGGGAGCGTTCCGCGACTCCGGGCGGTCAGGGGAGCGAGCCGCTGCCCCAGGGGATGAGCACGAGGAAGACGAACGCGATCAGCGCGAGCATGAGCACGCTGGTGAACAGGTAGGTGGAGCGCGGCGACGTGGCCGTGCTCCACCCGTCTCCGTAGAACTTGCCGCGGGAGCGTCGGCGCAGCTTGCGCTGGACGCCGCGAAGGAGGTCGGGGGCCACCGCGCCGGGGGGCGGCGCGAGCGCGCTGCGGAGAAGGTCGCGCATGTCGAGCTCGTCCAGCGCGGCCAGCGCCTCGTCGTCGAGCTCGGGCAGATCCTCGTCCATGGGCTCGGGGGCGTGGGGGTCTCCCTCCTCGTGACCGGCCACCGGCGCGTCGAGATCCGGCTTCTTCTCGCCCTCGTTCATTTGCCGGTCTTCCTTTTCTCGCTCATCGCCTCCTCGACCAGCGTGCGGAGCTGGGCGCGGGCGCGGTGGAGACGGCTCTTCACCGTCCCCTCGGCCACTCCCGTGATCGCGACGATCTCCTCGTAGGAGAGATCCTCCACGTCGCGCAGCACGAGCACCTCGCGGAACTCGGGCGAGAGCTGGGCGATGGCGCGCTTTACCACCACCTCGACCTGCATGCCCTCGACCAGCTCGTCGGGCTGGCTCAGCGTGCCGACGCTCACCCCCTTGGCGGACGAGAAGGGCGACCGCTCGGCCATCACGTGGACGTCGATCGGCTGCCCCGCGTACCTGCTCCTCAGGTACTTCATGCGATTTTTGCAGAGGTTGACGGCGATCTTGTAGATCCAGGTCGACAGCTTCGACTCGCCGCGGAACTGCTCGAGCCCCTTGAAGACGTGGACGAAGACCTCCTGCGCCAGATCCTCGGCGCCGTCCCGGTGGCCGAGCATCCGGTAGATCAGGGCGAACACGCGGCGCTGGTAGGTGACGACGAGCTCGTTGAAGGCGCCCTCGTCGCGCGCGATGAGACGGGCGACGAACAGTGCCTCGATCTCCTCCTCGCTCGCCAACTCCCGGGTCGCTCCGGCTCCTACGGTAGACGCCCTGCGGGGGCGAGCGCCAGCGCCGACCACCGGGCGCGCGGAGAGAGGCCGCCTCCGCGCGCCTTCCGTGGAGCGCGTCGTCCCGAGAGATCAGGTGCGCGAGGGCCTCGTGAGCGCGTCCGCGTCGCCTCGGAGCGCGCCGAGATCGGGCTCCTCGCGCGCGGGGATGCTGGCCACGACCGCGGTCCAGGTCGGGAACAGATCGGCGCCCGGTACCAGCTCGAGCGCGAAGGCGAGGGCGAGGCGAGGGCTGAACCCGAGCGTGAGCCAGAGGACGAGCGCCACCGCCGCGTCGAGGGCATCGTCGAACGGTGAGACCGCACCGCCGGCGAAGGCGGGCCAGACCACGATCTGGGCGAGGTCGGCCAGCAGGGCGACCGTGAAGGCCACCGCCTTGCGCTGCTTCGAGACGGCGGACACGCCGAGCATGCGCGCCCGCAGCAAGCCGAGCGCACCCAGGTGCGGTCGAGACGCTGCGAGCGAGCGAGGGGTCGTCATGAGGGGAAAGCCTAAGACGGCGCCGGTGGTCTGCAACGGCGGAGACGTGCTCGGGCGGCTGGGTAGTGGACGAGCTTCCAGGCGGCGGCGTAGTTGGTGGACTCTTGCTCACGTTGCGCGCGCGTGGGGTCCTCGATCGCTGTGGCCGAGTGGAAGGTCGTCCAGTCGGCGTAGAGGAGGTCCCACACCCGGGGGGCCTTGAAGGCCGGGATCTGCGTCGTGTCGGTGTCACCGGCGGCGCGGTGCGAGACCCAGGGCACGGGCCGTTCCGAGAAGTCGAGGGCGCCGGTCTCGCCGAGCACGAGGTGGTCGCCCTCGAGCCGGAGCGTCTCGAAGTATTGTGCCAGGCCCTTCGCGGGCGAGGTGAGGGGCGCGGCGCAACCGACGGTGCAAAGGACGAGCAGGGCGGGGAGGAGGCGCATCGAGGTCGCGGGGCGGACCACGGATGGCGAGGGGCAGCAAGCGGGCCCGCGCGAGCGGTTCCACGACCGCACCCCCGAATCGGCCCCCGCCAAGGCCGATCGTTCAGAAACACTTGTTCCGGTGCAGGGATTCGAACCCCGATTAGGGGATTCAAAGTCCCCCGTCCTGCCCTTGGACGACACCGGATTGGTCGGGCACGATAGCGCGACCGCGCGCAATTCGCACTCTTCTCACGACGCCGTTCCCTAGCAAACCCGGGGGGCGCCGGACGCGGGCTTCCTGCAGCGGCCGACCCCGCGTTCCGGGGGAGACCTCGGGGCGCCCTCGCTTCCAGCTGGTAAGAAGCTCCATGGCCGAGGCCGGACCGCGAGAACCCGGTCACGAGGGGGGCTCTGCCCGGCGTGCTCAGCGTCCGATCCTGGTGGTGGAAGACGACGAGGATACGGTCGCGGCGCTCCGGATGCTCCTCGCCGACGAGGGTTACGCCTCCATCACCGCGCCGGATGTCCTCCACGCCATCGGGGCGCTCGAGCGCGACGATCCCGGGCTGGTGCTCCTGGACTGGTCGCTCGACGACGGCTCGGGGGAAGCCGTTCTCGCGGCGGCGCGCGGCCGCGCGGCCCCGCACACCCCGGTGGTGCTGATGACGGGCAGCTCCAGCCTGAGCGGGGGGGCGAGGACCGCGGACGCGATCCTCAGGAAGCCCTTCGACGTCGGTGAGCTGCTCCGGGTGGTGGCCCGGTACTACCGGCCGTAGCCGCGGCCGCCGCCGCGGGGGAGCCGGTGCTGGCCGCGCTCCACGTGGTGCCCAGCCTCGGCCTCGGGCGTGTCGGTGACCGGCGGGAGGGGCCCATCCGCGAGGCGCTCGATCGGATGCGCGCCTGCGGCCGGGAGAGGAGGCGCCGGGGGCGGCTCGCTCCGCGCGAACATGGCGACGACCACGGCCGCGACCGCGACCGCGGATCCGAGCGCGATCCAGCGTGCGCCGCCGCGGTGGCGGACCGGACGGACCGCGCTGTCGGGGGGCGGTTCCAGGGCGGGGCCCGGCGCGGGCGGCGGGCTGGTCTCCGCCTCGGCGAGCGGCTCGGGCTCGGACCGTGGACCGGGCGCGCTGGTGGGATCCGGCGTCCCGGCGGTGGCCCAGGTGAACTCGGCGATCTCGCCGACCGGCGTCCAGCACTCCATCCCCTCGCGCCACACGCGCATCCAGGGCATCACCTCGGCGCGTTCGAGCCCTTGCCAGAGCTCGAACGTCGTCATGGTGAGGAGCGCCTGCCCGTCATCGACGCACCAGTCGGGGTGATCGCTGGCGAGGCTCGGCGGCGACGCCATCGTGTCCGCGAACGGGTCGGCGTACGGCTGGGTGGCCGCCTCGGACCGCCCGGAGGACGGCGGGGACTCGCTGGGCGCGCCGAGCACCCCGCGCAGACTGCGAAAGTCGGCGTGGAAGCTCGCGCTCCTGGTGTGCTCGATCGACTGGAACGCGTAGCCGCCGTTCATTCGCCGCTCCTCCACGCCGCGCGGCGTGGGGGCCGCGCGGGCTGGATGGGAAGGCCCATCGGTGAGACGGTCGGTACCGGAGATCCGGCGACCGGGCCAAAAAACGCGCCCAGCCCTCGGCGCCCGCCGCGTTCGGTGGGATCCTCGCGCCACCACGATGCCCATCCCGAGGCTCGGCCCCGAGCTCGTCTTCCCGCGGCCCGAAACGGCCTCTCCCGAGGGCGTCGTCGCGTTCGGCGCCGAGCCCTCGCCGGAGCGGCTCCTCCTCGCCTACGCGAGCGGCATCTTCCCCTGGCCCCACCGGGACCTACCGCTGCTCTGGTTCTCGCCCGACCCCCGCTTCGTGCTCGAGCCCGCGCGGGCGCACGTGCCCACCTCGCTGCGCAAGCGCGCGCGCCGCGGCGGCTACGAGATCCGCGCCGACACCGCCTTCCGCGAGGTGATGCTCGGCTGCCGCGCCACGAAGCGCCCGGGCCAGGACGGCACCTGGATCACGCCCCCGATGCTCGCCGGCTACGAGGCGCTCCACGGCCTCGGCTACGCCCACAGCATCGAGGCCTGGCAGGACGGCGAGCTCGTCGGCGGCCTCTACGGCGTCTCGCTCGGCCGCATGTTCACCGGCGAGTCGATGTTCGCGCGCGCCCCCGACGCCTCCAAGATCGCCTTCGCCACCCTGCTCGGCAACCTCGCGGCGTGGGGCTTCGCCTTCGTCGACTGCGAGGTGTACACCGACCACCTGGCGCGCTTCGGTGCCGAGCAGTGGCCGCGTGTCCGCTATCTCGCCGCGCTTGCGGTGGCTCTCCAGACCCCCACCCGCCGGGGCCCCTGGACGCTGGAGCTCGACTCCGTCGCGGCCATCGAGCGCCTGCCCCGCTGACCGCAGGCGAGGCCAGGGGGCTCGGGGAGCTGGGGGTTGGGGGGGTTTGGGGGGGCTCTCGGGCCCCCCCATCGGGACTAACGCCCCCGGATCACGTCGCAGCCCATGAACGGGCGGAGCACCTCGGGCACGATCACGCTGCCGTCCTCTTGCTGGTACTGCTCGAGGATGGCGATGACGGTCCGCCCCACCGCCAGCGCCGAGCCGTTGATGGTGTGGAGGAGCTGCGGCTTGGACTTGGGCTCGGGGCGGTAGCGGATCTGCGCCCGGCGCGCCTGGAAGTCGCCGAAGTTGGTGCAGCTCGAGATCTCCCGGTAGGCGCCCGCGCTCGGCAGCCAGACCTCGAGGTCGTAGGTGCGCTGCGAGCCGAAGCCCATGTCGCCGGTGCACAGCAGGCTGACCCGGTAGTGCAGGTGGAGGCGCCGGAGCACCTCCTCGGCGTGCCGGGTGAGCAGCTCGTGCTCCGCCGCCGAGTCCTGCGGCACGGTGAACCGCACCAGCTCCACCTTGTCGAACTGGTGCTGCCGGATCAGCCCGCGCACGTCCCTGCCGTGGCTGCCGGCCTCGGCGCGGAAGCAGGGCGTGTAGGCGGTGTACGCGACCGGGAGCTGCTCGCGCTCGAGGATCTCGGTCGCGTGGAGGTTGGTCACGGGGACCTCGGCGGTCGGGATCAGGTAGAGGTCGTAGGAGCCCTCGGCGGCGGTGTCGCCGCGGCGCGCCGTCTTGAAGAGATCGTCCTCGAACTTGGGGAGCTGGGTGGTGCCGTAGAGCGCCGAGTCCTTGACCAGGAAGGGCGGGAGCACCTCGGTGTAGCCGTGCTCGCGGGTGTGCAGGTCGAGCATGAAGGAGATGAGCGAGCGCTCCAGCCGCGCCGCCGCGCCGAACAGCACGGTGAAGCGGGGCCCGGACATCCTCGCTGCGCGCTCGAAGTCGAGGATGCCGAGCGCGGTGCCCACCTCCCAGTGCGGCTTGGGGGTGAACTTGAAGCTCGGCTTCTCGCCCCAGGTGCGGACGACCTGGTTGTCCTCTTCGCCCTTGCCGTCAGGCACGCCCGCGTCGGGCACGTTGGGGACCACGGCGAGCTGGGCCTGGATCTGCCCCTCGACCTCGGCGAGCGCCTTCTCGGCGTCCTTGATCTCGCCGGAGAGGCGCTTCAGCTCGTCGCGCTTCTCGGCGAAGGCGGGCGACTTCTTGTCCGCCTTGGCCATCGCCTCGTTGGCCTGGTTGCGCTGCGCCTGCTTGCTCTCGACCGCGCCGATGAGCTCGCGCCTTTGCTTGCCGAGCTCGGCGATGGGGGCGAGCGTCTCGGCGGCAGCGTCGGAGCGGCGGCGCAGGCCGGCCTGCACCTCCTCGAGGTGTTCCATCACGTGGCGGAGGTCGAGCATGCGCCGCGGTCTAGCCGAGCGCGGGGCGGGCGTCGACGGCGGGCGAGGGCCTAGGCTGCCGCGCTCGCCGGGGTGGCAGCGGCGGGCGCGGCCTCGGGCGCGGCCGGCGCCACCTTGGCGGCGAGCATGGGGCGGTAGGCGGCGCGGTACGACCAGGCCAGATAGGCGTTGGCGAGGAGCACGAAGAACGCGACCGGGTTCGGGGGCGTGAGCACCGTGTGGAAGAGGAAGATGTTGATGGTGATGGGCGCCAGCAGCGCCAGCGCCAGCGCCACGAAGCGGTTGCCGAGCAGCAGCACGCCCGCGACCACCTCCGTCGCCTTGAGGAGGGGGAACATGTACCCGGTGGCGAACAGCGCGCCCGCGAACGCGGCCGCGCCCCCTTCCATCGGCGGCTGGGGGATGAAGTGGAAGAAGCCGTTGAGCCCGAAGACGAAGAAGATGATCCCCATCAGGTAGCGAAGGACCACGGGCACGTAACGCTGAACGGAGTGCATGGCAGCTTCCTCTCGAAGGTGACGTTTCGGTAGAGCGCCACCATGCGTCCGTTGCGTAACTCGCACCAGTCTGCGAAAGTGGAACGCATCGTTGCATGGACGCAACAGGCAGCCTCGACGAGATCGCCGTCTTCGTGCACGTGGTGCAGGCGGGCTCCTTCACGGCCGCGGCCCGGCAGCGCAACGTCCCCAAGTCCACCCTGAGCCGCGCCGTCTCCCGGCTGGAGGAGACCATGCGCGCGCGCCTGCTCCAGCGCTCCTCGCGCACCATCGCCCTCACCGAGGCGGGGCGCGCCTTCTACGACCGCGCCGCGCCCCACATCGCCGGCCTGCGCGACGCCGCCGAGGCGCTCGGCGACGAGGATCAGGCCCAGGGCACGCTGCGCATCACCGCGCCGCCTGACGCGGGCTCCTTCCTGGGCGAGGTCCTGGTGCGCTTCACGGCGCGCTACCCGCGGGTGCGCCTCGAGGTCGACCTCTCGACCCATCGCCAGAACCTGATCGAGGAGGGCTTCGACGCCGCCCTCCGCGCGGCCATGGTCATCGACGACTCCTCGCTCGTCGGCCGGCGCATCGCCACCCCGGAGGTGCGGCTCTTCGCCGCCCCGGCCTACCTCGCGCGCCGGGGCGTGCCGGCGACGCCCGAGGAGCTGGTCGACCACGAGTGCGTGCTCTTCCGGCCGGTGGACGGGCGCAATGACTGGTCGTTCACCGGACCCGACGGGGAGGAGCGGCGCGTCACCGTCACCGGGCGCATCGGCGGCAACGACTTCGCGTTCCTTCGCGCCGCAGCCCGCGCCGGCGCCGGCATCGCGATGCTGCCGGCATTTCCCGCCGGGCGCGACCGCGACGACGAGGGACTGGTGCGCGTGCTCCCGGGCTGGTCACGCCCCTCGGCGAGCCTCTACTTCGTGTACCCGGCGGGGCGCCACGTGCCCAAGAAGCTTGTCGCCTTCCGCGACTTCGTCCTGGAGGCCTTCGGCGGAGCGCCCGCAGAGCCCGACTGAAGCTGGGGAACGCTCTCGGGCGTTCCCCAGGATGGCTACTTGCCGGCGAGGATCTGCCGCAGCACGAACTGGAGGATGCCGCCGTGCTGGTAGTAGTCGACCTCGTTCGGCGTATCGATGCGGCAGGTGACGGTGAAGGTCTTCTGGGAGCCGTCCTCCGCCGTGGCCACCACCTGGAGCTTCTTGCCGGGCGCCAGATCGCGGGCGACGCCGCCGATGTCGAAGCGCTCGCGGCCGGTGAGGCCGACCGTCTCCACGCCCTCGCCCGCGGCGAACTCGAGCGGGAGCACGCCCATCCCCACCAGGTTGGAGCGGTGGATGCGCTCGAAGCTCTTGGCGATCACGGCGCGCACCCCGAGCAGCTTGGTGCCCTTGGCCGCCCAGTCGCGCGACGAGCCGGTGCCGTACTCGGCGCCGGCGAGGACCACCAGCGGCACCTTCTCCTCCGCGTACTTCATCGCGGCGTCGTAGATGCTCAGCTTGGCGCCGTCGGGCAGGTGGAGCGTATTGGGCCCCTCCTCGCCGCCGAGCAGCGCGTTCTTGATGCGGATGTTGGCGAAGGTGCCGCGCATCATCACCTCGTGGTTGCCGCGGCGGGCGCCGTACGAGTTGAAGTCCGCGGGCGAGACGCCCAGGCCCATCAGGTAGCGGGCCGCGGGGCTCTGCTTGGAGATGTTGCCGGCGGGCGAGATGTGGTCGGTGGTGACCGAGTCGCCGAGCACGGCGAGCACGCGGGCCCCCGCGATGTCGGTGAGCGCGCGGGGCTCGCGGGGCATGTCGGCGAAGAAGGGCGGCTTCTTCACGTAGGTCGACTTCTCGTCCCAGGCGAAGATCTGGCCGGCGGGCACCTTGAGCCGCTTCCACTCCTCGTCGCCCTCGAGCGCGTTTTCGTACTGGCTCTGGAACTGCTCGGGGCGCACCGAGGTGCGGATGGCCTCGCGCACCTCGGCCGAGGTCGGCCAGATGTCCTTGAGGTAGACGGCGTCGCCGTTCTTGTCGGTGCCGATGGGCTCGGTGGTCAGGTCGACGTCGAGATCGCCGGCGATGGCGTAGGCCACCACCAGCGGCGGCGAGGCGAGGAAGTTCATCCGCACCTGGGCGTTGATGCGACCCTCGAAGTTGCGGTTGCCGGAGAGCACCGCGGCGACCACCAGGTCCTTGTCGCGGACCCCGTCGGAGACGGCGTCGGGGAGCGGCCCCGAGTTGCCGATGCAGGTGGTGCAGCCGTAGCCGACGACGTGGAAGCCGAGCGCCTCCAGGTAGGGGAGGAAGCCGCCGTCGCGGAGGTACTCGGTGACCACCTTGGAGCCGGGGGCGAGCGAGGTCTTCACCCAGGGGCGCGAGGTGAGGCCGCGCTCGACCGCCTTCTTGGCCAGCAGCCCGGCGGCGAGGAGCACCGCGGGGTTGGAGGTGTTGGTGCACGAGGTGATGGCGGCGATCACCACCGAGCCGTGGTGCAGGTTGTAGGTGGTGTCGCGGCTGCCCACGTTCGCCACCGCGGCCGGATCCGCGGGCGCCATCGCCGCGAGCTCCTTGCGGTAGCTGCTCTTGACGTCGACCAGCGCGACCCGATCCTGGGGGCGCTTGGGGCCGGCGAGGGAGGGCTCGACGGCGCCGAGGTCGAGCTCGACCGTCTCGCTGAACACCGGATCGGGCGCGCCCGCGACGAGGAACAGGCCCTGCTCCTTGCAGTACGCCTCGACCAGGGCGACCGTCTCCTTGGGGCGGCCGGTGAAGCGCAGGTAGGCGATGGTCTCCTCGTCGACGGGGAAGAAGCCGATGGTGGCGCCGTACTCGGGGGCCATGTTGGCGATGGTGGCGCGGTCGGCGAGGCCGAGGGCGGCGACGCCCGGGCCGTAGAACTCGACGAACTTCCCGACCACCTTCTTCTTGCGGAGGATCTGGGTGACCATCAGCACCAGATCGGTCGCGGTGCAGCCCTCGCGCAGCGTCCCGGTCAGCTTGAAGCCGACCACCTGGGGGATCAGCATCGACAGCGGCTGGCCGAGCATGGCCGCCTCGGCCTCGATGCCGCCGACGCCCCAGCCGACCACGCCGAGGCCGTTGATCATGGTGGTGTGGGAGTCCGTCCCGACCAGGGTGTCGGGGTAGGCCACTCCCTCGCTCTGCATCACCGCGGTGGCGAGGTACTCGAGGTTGACCTGGTGACAGATGCCGGTGTCGGGCGGCACCACCCGGAAGCGGTTGAACGCCTGCGCGCCCCAGCGGAGGAAGGCGTAGCGCTCCTCGTTGCGCTGGTACTCGAGGTCGGCGTTCTGGCGGAGCGAGGCGACCGAGGCGAACTTGTCGACCTGCACCGAGTGGTCGATGACCAGATCGGCGGGCTGGAGCGGGTTGATGCGGTTGGGGTCGCCGCCGAGCTCGACCACGGCCTCGCGCATGGCGGCGAGGTCGACGACGGCGGGGACGCCGGTGAAGTCCTGGAGGAGCACGCGCCCGGGGTGGAAGGCGATCTCCTGGCTGGGGAGCGCGGTCGGGTCCCAGTGGAGGATCGCCTCGACGTGCTCGCGGCGGACGACCCGGCCGTCCTCGTGGCGGAGGAGGTTCTCGAGGAGAACCTTGAGGGACATCGGCAGCCGCGCGGCCGCCGGCCCGCAGGCCGAGAGGCGGTAGATGCCGTAGGTGGAGCCGGAAACCGAGAGGGTGCCTTTGGCGCCGTAGCTGTTCTGCATGCTGTCTCCTCGCAGGGCGGAGCCCCGCTGCGACCCGCCATCGTTTGGGGCGTCTTTTAGAGGAAACCGCAAGCGCCGCAAGGGGCCTCACGACGGACGGCGGGCCTACCCGGCCGATCA
>Ga0302283_1001355_pt1 | contig 20597 bp, 20 predicted proteins | sample III_Fen_E1_4_FD_198770 | JGI IMG/M metagenome (GOLD analysis project Ga0302283, IMG submission 198770) | Peat permafrost microbial communities from Stordalen Mire near Abisko, Sweden - III_Fen_E1_4 | ecosystem: Environmental > Terrestrial > Soil > Wetlands > Permafrost | place: Sweden: Abisko... | reverse complement strand
CGTCGGGTTCCCCAGGAGCACGAAGAAGCCGGTGCCGTCGGGGTGGGTGTCCTCCATCACCTTCGTCAGGCCGAGGACCTCCTCGTACCATGGCACGCTGCGCTCCAGGTCGGTCACGGTGATCGACACGTGGTGGATACTGGTCATCTCGGGCACGGTCCGCTCCTCGCCTGGGCGGCGGGCTCGACCCGCGTCGCCACCGGAAGCAGAGCACATTCCGGCCACGCCTGCCCCGCTGCCCGTGGACCGACGCATCGGGCGGAACTCCGGTGGCAGGATGGGACCTGGCTGGCCTTCCGGTCCGCCGGGGAGGTGGGAGGTGACGGTCGGGTGGTGTTCTGGTGGTGTGCGGCTGGCGTCGTGCTCGCAATCGTCTACATGGTCACCTACGTCCTCCTGCGCACTTCGGGTGACGGCCGACCGTGGACGACCCGCCTGGTCCACCCCCGGTCCGGGTCGGGCCGCGGCCATCGGGCGTCCCGGTCCCACTGACGCACGGCCGACCGGCGCCCGCCGATGCCGACCGGGCCGGCACTTCCCCTCAAGCGGCCCCTGCACGCCGCCGATGGTGACGGTGGGTACCGGCGGCTGACGGCGACCAGTCGGGCCACTCCGCCGCCCGGGCCCGGGAAGGCGCTAGCAGGGTGACCGCCACCGATCTCCTCATCGACGAACAGGTGCCCCCCGCTGACGGTGGGGTGGACGGGTCAGCGACGCGGCGCGTCGGGTCGGCGGCGGATCGCCCACCCGGTGCCCGGCGGGTCCTGCAGTCGGTGGTGCTCGCCGCACCCGTGGCGGTCCTGGCCGTGGTGGCCTGGACCCACCGCAGCATGTTCTACGACGGGTACATCTACCTCCACGTGGTCCAGAACGTGCTCGCCGGCCACGGCCCCGTCTACAACGCCGGCCAGCGCGTCGAGGCGTTCACCAGTCCGCTGTGGACCCTCATCCTGTCGATCGCCGGGCTCGTCACCCCGTTCCCCCTCACGGGGATCGCCGTCGACCTCGGGATCCTCCTCACGGTGGCCGGGCTCGGTCTGGCGGTGGCGGCGTCGACGCGGCTCGTCCGTCGGGCGGCCCCGGACAGCTTCCTGCTGCCGCTGGGCGCAGTGGTCGTCCTGGCCGTGTCGCCGGTGTGGTCGCTGGCCTCACAGGGGCTCGAGACCGGGCTGGTGTTCGCGTGGCTGGCGGGCTGCCTGGCCATCCTCGTGCGGTGGGCCGCCCGGGAGGGACGCGCCGTCCCCCGGTGGGCCCTGGTCGTCCTCGGCCTCGGTCCCCTCGTCCGTCCCGAGCTGGCCCTCGACACGCTGGTGTTCCTGGGGGTCGTGCTGTTGCTGGACGGCGGGGCCCCCGGCTGGGCCCGACGCGTGTCCATGGTGGCCTGGGCCTTCGCACTGCCCCTGGCCTACCAGGTGTTCCGCATGGGCTACTACGGGATGCTGGTGGCCAACACCGCCGTGGCGAAGGAGGCCTCGTCGCCCCGACCGGGGCAGGGGATGGCGTACCTGACCGACTTCTTCACCCCGTACTGGCTGGTGGTCCCGGCCGCCGCCCTCCTGGTGGGGGCCTTCCTGCCGTTGTCGGCCGCACTGCGCGGCCGGTCCGGTGCCACCCGCAACCGGGCAGCGCTGGTGGCGCTGCCCATGGCCGCGGCGCTCAACGCCGGGTACATCACCGTCATCGGTGGGGACTACATCCACGCTCGGCTGCTGATGGCGCCGTTCTTCGCGGCCTGCGCCCCGGTGGCCGTGGTCCCCCTGGCCCGGAGGTTCGCCCTCGCCCTGGTGGTCGTTCCCTGGGCGCTGGTCTGCGCGGTCTCGCTGCGGTCGGCCGACAACCTGCCGGGGTCGACCAGCCCGTTCATCGTCGTCAACGGGCACGGCCAGGTCGCGGCCACGGCCGACGACTGGGGCACGGCGGTCGCGACGGCGAGGTGGCTGGTGCCGGGGGCCACCTACCTCCAGGAGGACCCGAGCGTGCCGCCGGCGCGGCTGACCACGGCGGCCGCGCCCGGCCTGGCGACGCCCTCGGTCGCCACCTACTGGGCCGGCCAGGGGCCCTACGAGCTGGGCACGGGGGTCCACATCCTGGACCTGCTCGGACTGGCCGACCCGCTCGACGCCCACATGCAGCTGAGCCGGCGTGGCGACTTCCCCGGTCACGAGAAACCCCTGCCCACCCCGTGGGTCGTCGCACTCCTGACGGCGCCGGGAGCATCTCCCACCCAGATCGCCACGCTCCAACGGGACCGTCCGGGCCGGTACACGCCCCTGGTGCCCGAGTCCTCGGGACAGGTCCTGGAGGTCCAGATCGCCTGGGCCCGGGCCGCCCTCACGTGCCCGACGCTGCACGCTCTCGAGTTCGGCCCGGACCAGCCGCTGACCCCCGGGTCGTTCGTCCACTCCTTCGTCCATGCGCCCTCGACGTCGACCCTCCGGGTCCCACCGGATCCCGAGACCGCCTACCACCGCTTCTGTGGACCGGGGACCCCGGCCGGGGTGCGGGCCGCCGGCGGCTGAGCCGGGGCGCGCATCCCACTCCGGGCGGGCCTCCGCCGCTACGGTGGATCCCCGGCGGAGCAGCGGACGAAAGGAGCCAGCAATGGCAGCAGAAACCGACGTGGTCGTGGTCCAGGGAGGGCTCCCCTCCAAGTACGTGTGGCAGATCGAGCTGATCACCGGGATCATCACGCTGGGCCTCGGCATCGTGCTGGCGCTCAAGCCGTCGCAGTCCCTCAACGTGGTGTGCGTCTTCATCGGCATCCTGCTGATCATCGGGGGGATCTTCCACTTCATCCGTGCGCTCGACCACGAGGAGCAGCACCGGGCGTGGATCGCCATCGCCGGACTGCTGGAAGTGGTCATCGGGGTCGTCATGATCCGCCACCTCAGCCTCACCAAGTCGGTCATCGGCCTGCTCATCGGTCTGGTCTGGATCGTCCAGGGCGTGGTCGCACTCCTCGCCGGGATCATGGGCGGCACCAAGGGATCCCGGGCATGGGCCATCGCCTTCGGCCTGATCAGCCTGGTCGCCGGCATCGTGGTGGTCTCCGTCCCCGAGAACTCGGTGAACGCCCTGGCGGTGCTGCTCGGGATCTGGTTCATCGTCATGGGCCTGTTCGAGCTGGCGGCCGGGTTCTTCCTGCGCGCCGACCTGAAGAAGGCAGGCGCCTGAGCGGATCCGCCGTCCCGCCACCGGGCCCTGCCGGGGCGCAGCGGCAGTAGTTGCGACTCGTTCGCAATTAGGTCACCATGGCGGGATGCCGCCCGCCCCTGACCGACGCCGCGATCCGTCGCCCGTCCGGGCGGCGGGATCCTGACGTGGTGGTGCTGAGCGCCGTTCCGGCGCCCGCCGAGCCCCTCGGCCGCCTCTCCCGGGTGCGGGCCCTCCTGGACCCGGGTCAGTGGCGTCAGGTCTCCTGGATGTTCCTCTCCATCGTGCTCCTGCACGTCGTGGGGTTCGGGGTGTTCATCGCGTTCGTCGTCCCCGGGCACTACAAGGGGCTGGGCATCGGGGTGTGCGTGCTGGCCTACACGCTCGGACTGCGCCACGCCTTCGACGCCGACCACATCTCGGCCATCGACAACACCACCCGCAAGCTCATGAACGAGGGGAAGCAGCCGCTCAGCGTCGGCTACTTCTTCGCGCTCGGCCACTCGACGATCGTGGTGGCCGTCGGGGTGGGCATCGTGGTCGCCGAACGCACCGTGTTCGCCGCCGTCTCCCACAGCGGGTCCGCCCTCCAACAGTTCGGCGGGGTGTTCGGCACCATGGTGTCGGCCGCGTTCCTCTTCCTGATCGCCATCCTCAACCTCATCATCCTGGGCGGCATCATCAAGGTGTTCCGGATGATGCGGGGCGGGGCGTACGACGAGGCCGAGCTCGAGCGGCAGCTGGAGAACCGCGGCCTGCTGACCCGGGTCTTCGGCCGCTGGATGCGGTCGATCACCAAGGAGTGGCAGATGTACCCGGTGGGCGTCGTCTTCGGCCTGGGCTTCGACACCGCCACCGAGGTCGCACTGCTGGCCACGACGGCGCTGCTGGCATCGAGGTCGTTGCCCTGGTACTCGATCATGTGCCTGCCCATCCTCTTCACCGCGGGGATGTGCCTCATGGACACCATCGACGGTTGCTTCATGAACGTGGCCTACGGGTGGGCGTTCTTCAATCCCGTCCGGAAGGTCTTCTACAACCTGACGATCACCAGTCTGTCCGTGGCCATCTGCTTCTTCGTCGGGACGATCGAGGTCCTCGGGCTCCTACCGAAGGAGCTGCACCTCAGCGGGCCGTTCTGGGACTGGATGTCGGGCTTCAACCTCAATGCCGCCGGGTACGTGATCGTGGGCCTGTTCGTGGTCACCTGGGTGGTCGCCCTCGCCGTCTGGCACTTCGGACACATCGAGGACCGGTGGACCGCGGACCTCCGCGGGCACGAGGGGTTCGAGGCCGAGGCGTTCGACGAGCTCGAGTACGGGCCCGGCACCGCGGCGCACCCCGGCGTCTGACCGGAGGAGTTCCGTCGGACCCCGACCCGTACCCGGGCCGCAGTGGACACCACCGGGCCCGGTATGGGAACGTCCTCGCCCATGCGTTCGGTGGATGGCCGGCCGAGAAAGGAGGCACCCCGATGGTCGACCACGCACTCGAGGAGCACCTGGCGTCCCTGGTGGGGCAGCCGGTCGGCCGTGGTGGCCCGTCGTTGGCCCCCGACCCCGTCAACCTGCCCATGATCCGGCACTGGGCGGCGGCCTTTGCCGACGCCAACCCGGTCTACACCGACCCGGACGCGGCGTCCGGGTCCCGGTTCGGCCACATCGTCGCCCCGCCCTTCATGCTCCAGACCTGGACCATGCCGACCCCGACGTTGGAGGGGATCGCCGAACGGGGCGGGTCCCCGGTGGCGGTCGACGGCCCGACCGCTCTCTCCGTGCTGGACGAGGCGGGCTACGTCGGCACGCTGGCCACCAACTCGGAGTTCGAGGTCCTCCGCTACCTCGGACTCGGCGAGGTGGTGTCGGCCGAGACGTTGTTCGAGTCGATCTCCGAGGAGAAGCAGACCCGGATGGGACCGGGCCGCTTCGTCACCTGGGTGACGACCTACACGGTGGAGACGGGCGAGGTGGTCGGCCGGCAGACCTTCCGGATCCTCAAGTTCGACCCGTCCGCAGGGCGGCCATGACCCCGGCCCGGACGACCTCACCGCCGTTCGCGTCGATCGCCGTCGGCGACGTCCTTCCGCCGCTCGAGGTGCCGATGACGGCGACCCTCATCGCTGCCGGCGCCATCGCCACCCGGGACTTCATGCCGGTCCACCACGACCGTGCCTTCGCCCAGGCCCAGGGAGCCCCGGACATCTTCATGAACATCCTGTCCGACACGGGCTACTCCAGCCGCTTCCTCACCGACTGGGCCGGTCCCGACGCCCGGGTGTCCCACCTGGCCATCCGACTGGGCGTCCCGGTGTTCCCGGGCGACCGCCTCGTATACACCGGGGAGGTGTCCGGTGTCTCCACGACGGGCGACGAGGGTGTGGTGGAGGTCGCCTTCCGGGCCACCACCGCACTCGGGGATCACGTCACCGGGACCGCCTCCCTCTGCCTCCCCTTCGGGGGCTGACGTGCCCGGACGACGGTGCGCGCCGACGCCCCGACGAGACGGCAGACTGTCCCGGTGACCGACTGGCTGGCCATCACCCGACGCAACGCACGATCGGTGCAGACGACCGTCGGCTGGATCTTCTGGGACCCCGGCGCGGTCGCCCGCTACCGGACCGCAGGACTGCCGGAGGGCTTCGCCGGCCCACTGGGGTACATCGCCGCCCGGTGCGCCCCTCTGGCGGCGGCCGGCCCGGCCGCCGTGACGGCGGCGTTCGGTTCGATCAGCCCCCTCGGGATCGCCGCCGTGATCGAGCTCCTCGACGCGGAGGGGTTCCGTCGGATGTGGGAGGCCCGCGACGCGGCGGTGGTCGAGGGCCTGGACGAGCACGCGCCGGGGATCATCGGGCCGTTGACCGAGTTCGGACCGGAACTGTGGGCCGTGGTCGATGCGCTGCCGCTGGTGGGACGGGTGTTCTTCGGGGCGCACCTGGCCATGCCGCGCCCCGGCGATCCGCTGCTCGCCGGCTGGCACGCCGTGAACTGCCTCCGGGAGTGGCGGGGGGACACCCACTGGGCCGTCGTCGTGGCCTCGGGACTCACCCATGCGGAGGCCTCGATCCTCCACAACGCCTGGCTGGGGTATGAGGAGGACTGGCTGGCGAGGTCGAGGGGTACGAGTCCCGAGGACATCGAGGCGGGCTGGGCGGCCCTCGAGCGCAAGGGCCTGGCCGAAGGCCGGACGGTCACCTCCGAGGGGATCCTGCTGCGCCAGTCGATCGAGGACGAGACAGACCGCCGCACCACCCTGCCGTGGGAGCTGCTCGGCGAGCGGCGTTCGGTCGAGTTCGCCGAGCGGTTCGAGCCCCCGTGCGAGCGGTTGCTGGCACGGGTGGACCAGACGGCCGGACCGAATTACCAGCCGGCGTCCCGGGTGCGGGTGCCGTGACGGGCGGAGGAGGGGCGGGCCCCGGTCGACGTGCGCTGGTCACCGGCGCCACCCGGGGCATCGGTCGGGCCACGGCCCTGGCCCTGGCCGGGACCGGTTGGGACGTGGCCGTCACCGGACGGACCGTCCACCGGGGAGAGGGGCGGGACGACTCCGACACCGGGGCCGGCCGCACACTCCCGGGCAGCCTCGAGGAGACCGGCGAAGGGGTCCGGGCGGCCGGGGGCCGCTGCCTGGAGCTGGTCGCCGATCTGCACGACCGGCCGGGTCTGGTGGCCTCCGTCGACCGGGTCCTGGCCGAGTGGGGCGGGGTGGACCTGCTGGTAAACAATGCCGTCGACACCGCACCCGGCAGCATGGTGCCGATCCTCGACCTCTCGGTGGCCCAGCTCGAGGCCAAGATGGCCGCCAACGCCGTGGCGCCGTTCGTGCTCATCCAGGCCGTGCTGCCCGGGATGCTGGCCGCCGGCGGCGGGACCATCGTCGACGTGACCTCCCACACCGCCACCGCCGACCCCCCGGGTCCGGTCGGGCAGGGCGGGTGGGGAGTGGCCTACGCCGCGTCCAAGGCCGCCGCGCACCGGTTCGCCCCGCTGCTCGCCGTCGAGCTCGGCGACCGGGGGATCCGGGCCTACAACGTAGACCCGGGCTACGTGGAGACCGAGCGCCAGGTGGTGAACGCCGCGGCGCTGGGTCTGGTCGGCCACTACCGGGGGGCGCCGCCGACGGTGCCGGCCGCGGCCATCGCCTGGCTCGTCGACCACCCCGGGGACGTCGAGAACGGTTCCACGGTGCGGGCCCAGAAGCTGGCCCTCGTCGAGGACCTGCACGCCGACTGGCGCACCCCGTGACCGGGCCCGACCCGGTGCCTGCCGTCACCGTCTACTGGCGGCCCGGCTGCCCCTACTGCGGGAGCCTCCGGCGGGGGCTCCGGCGTTCGGGCCTCGCCACCCGTGAGGTCGACATCTGGTCGGACCCGGCCGCCGCCGCATTCGTGCGCCACCACGCCGGGGGCAACGAGACCGTGCCGACGGTCGACGTCGGGGGGACGGTGCTGGTCAACCCCTCGGCCCGTCGGGTGACGGCCCTGGCGGCCGAAGCCGGCATCACGGTGGCGCCGCACCTCCGGCGCTGGTGGCGCCCGTCGCACAACTGAGGCACCGGGGCGGCGGGCCCCGGATCCGTGTCGTCAGGCGGGGCCGAGGAGCTCCAGCCCCCGGCGCACGAACGCGACGGCACCCGGGACCGGGTCGACGGCGTCGAGTTCGGACCGGGTGACCGCGGCGCCGAAGGGCGCGTTCCAGAATCGCGGGTCCCCGGGACGTCCCGCTTCCCAGGGCGCCAGGTAGACATAGGGCTCGGGAACGGCGTCGTCGCCCGGTGAGGCGCCGATGGTCACGCCCCCGGAACCGGTGGCCGCGGCCAGACCGAGGTCGAAGTGTTCGGGCCACACCTGTGCGGCGGTCGGGACCGACAGTTGCGGCAGCACCGCGTCGAGCACCCGCGCGCCGATGGCGAACCAGGACAGGACGGCCACGGCGGCGTCGGGGTCGAGGACCAGCGGGGCGTCGGGATCGCCCAGCAGCGGGGCATCGTGGCCGGCGTCGAAGGTCGAGGCGAGGTCGACCCCGGCGAACTCGGCGGCCCCGGCCAGCGTGCGGCCGGTCAGGTCGATCGTCTCGGCCGGGGCGCCGTCGCCGGTCTGGTGCTCACGGATCAGGACGGTCCCCGACAGGCGCAGGACGGTGTCGACCGGGCCGAAGGGCGGCGTACCGATGCCCGACGGCGTGGCCCGCAGGCCGAAGCGGCCCCCGTGGTCGGCCCGGCCGCGGGCCAGCACGTGGGTGGCCAGGCGCTGCAGCTCACGACGGGTGGGACCGTCGGCCGCGTCCGTGCCGTGCGAGGCGGGTCCGCGGCCCGGGGCGGGGCGGGGGGAGGTCGTCATCCGCTCGACACTACGCGGACCGCGTGTCCGGGCGCCGGTGGCGGTCCGGGGGATGGACCGGCTCAGGCCGGCAGGGGCAGGCCGGCGTAGGCGACGGCGACCCCGACCAGTGCCGCTGCCACCAGTGCGGTGATGACGCCCCGGCGAAACGCCAGGAGCCACAGCGCCGCAGCGGCCAGGACGCCGAGCTGCCACAGGTGGCTGAGAGCCAGTGCCAGCGGCACGGTCGAACCGGCGATGGCCCCGATGGAGGCGCTGCCGGCCCCGGTCAGGAAGCCCTGGGCCCACGGGTTCGTCCGCAGGCGGTCGAAGTGCGGCCCGCCGACCAGGATGAAGGCGAACGACGGGGCGAACGCCACGAACGCCGCCAGCAGACCCCCGGCTATCCCGGCTGCGGCGTAGCCGACCACGGCCACCGTCTGGACCACGGGGCCCGGGGTGATCTGGCCCAGGGCCACCGCATCGAGGAACTGCCCAGCCGTCATCCAGTGGTAGGTGTGGACGGCGTCGTGCTGCATCAACGGCACGATCACGAAGCCGCCGCCGTAGGAGAGGAGCCCCACCTTGAGGGCGACCCAGGCCAGGGCGCCCAGTCCGCCGGCGGCGGCGGGTACCGCCACCAGTGGCGTCGCCGCGTGTCGCCCGGCACCGGGTCCGTCCCGCCGGGACGTCCGCACGGTGGCCTCGAGCACGCCGCAGGCGGCCAGGACGATCACGAGGTACGGCCCGACCAGTGCCGCCGACGCGGCGCCCAGCACCAGGTACGTGATCCACCGCGCCCGGGCCGATGGTCGGGTCCCGGCCCGGCCCCAGCTCCGTGGCAGGAGCCCGACGGCTGCGGACAGCGCCACGACGGGCACCGCGGCGCCGGCTCCGGCGGAGGCACCCCGGACCCACAGGGGGGCGTGGGGGGCGAAGAAGAGCACGGACAGGCCGAGGATCGCGACGAGCCCGGGGACGATGAAGCACAGCCCGCCGACGAGCGCCCCCCTGGTCCCGCGCAGTCGCCACGCGCACAGGATGGCCAACTGGGTCGACGCCGGGCCCGGCAGCAGGTTGGTGGCGGCGATCCCGTCCTCGAACTCGTCGTGGGTCAGCCAGCCGTGCCGTTCCACGCACAGTTCCCGCAGCAGGGTGATGTGGGCCGGGGGCCCGCCGAAGCCGAGGCAGCCGATCCGACCCCAGGCCCGGCCGATGGTGGCGAGTGGGACCGGGGTGCTGCGACCGGTGCCGTCGTCGGTCACGGCCGACCGCCGGCCGGGGCCGGCGGGGTCACAGGATCGGCTCGCTCGGCACGCCGAAGTACTCCTGGTACTCGCGGCTGCGCTCCCGGAGTTCGCCGGCGTCGAGGCCGGTGTCGGCGAAGCGGTAGCGGCTCCCGCCCCCGCCGCCGTCACCTGGATGGCCGGCCAGGAACGTCCGCATGGGCGACTCCGACCCGTCGTCGAACTCGAGGTCGAGGGCGTCGTAGACGGTGCGGATGGCGGCGAACGGGTCGGCCAGGAACTCGTCGAACCGGACGTCGACCACCTGGTCGGGCGGGACCGTGCCGTCCCGGCGGGCCTCGACGGAACGCTCCAGGCCCACCAGGATGTCCTCGGCGTACTGGTCGGCCGCCCGGGCCACCGTGGCGTGGTCGCTGGCCATCGAGCGCAGCAGGGCCACCAGGGCGCTGATCGAGGCGATGACCCGGACGGGATCCCGGTGGGTCTGCACGACCAGGGCGTCGGGGTACTCGTCGAAGAGCGCGCCGAGGCTCCACAGGTGGGCCGGTGACTTCAGCAGCCAGCGCTGCCCGGCATGGCGGCTCTGCAGGTGCTGCAGGTAGATGCGGTGCCAGCGGTAGGCGGGGGCCATGTCGGCATCGTGGAGGAGCCACCGGTTGTACCCGGGCACGTCGTACTGGGTCGGGAAGATCATCGACCGGAAGTCGGCGCCGGTCATCCGGACGCACTCCTGGGCCAGCTGTGCCCCCATGGGATGGAAGTCGGTGAAGCCCGGGATGATCAGATCGGGCATGGCGGCGATGGCCTCGACCTCGTCGATCCTCGGGTCCGTGCCGTAGGCGGCCGTCTCCGGCGGCGGCACCGGGCGGTCTACCTCCCAGGTGAGCGGAGCCCGGTTGGCCGGGTCCTGGGCGAGCAGGTCGTACAGGATCGTGGTCCCGGTGCGGGGCTGGCCCACGATCACGAGGGGACGGGTGATCGCCCCTTCGGCCACCTCGGGATGTCCGGCGCGCCACGCCAGGATCTCCATGCGGTTGCCGAGGTAGCCGGCCACCTCGGTCTCGACGATGGTCCGTCCCAGCTCGTTGAGCCGGGCGGGGCCGTCGAGGTCGTCGAGCAGGCGTTCGAGACCCTCGCGCCAGTAGGGCTCGCCCATGTCGTCGAGCCCGGTCGCCGCCGAGGCGGCGGCCAGCAGTTCGTCGGCGTCAAACCGCTCGGTCTCACCCATGGACTCAGGCCTCCCGTGCCGGTCGCACCGCCGTGCGGACCTCGGGGGCCGCCGGGTTGTCCAACCACCGGATGACCACGAAGCCGCGGTGGCGACCCCCGTTGTCCAGCCACACCGTCGTGCCATCGTCGGCCGAGGGGGGGCGGTCGCCGGAGATCACCACACGCACCGTGCCGTCGGGCCGGACGGCGGCGCCGGCGTTGGTCACCGAACTGTTCCGTCGCCGGGTGTCGAGGCACTCGTGCCAGATGTTCTCGACGGTGACGCTCCAGTACCGGGTCCCCGGTGGCGTGAATTCGAGCTCGAGCGCCTCGTCCGGCGCCAGCCGCCAGGTACCCAGCACGTAGAGGTTGTCGGGGGTGGTGTTCTCCCCACCGAGGGCGCCGGCCTCCACCGTGAACAGCTCGTTCGGGTGGTCCACCGCAGCCGGGAGGACGGTCTGGTGCAGCGTCATGAGCTTGGCGATGGTCCAGCCCATGGCCACCAGGGCCTCACCCACCGACCCGTCGGAGGGCGGGGCCGGTGGCCCGACCGGATCCAGGTTGGCGATGGTGAACCCGGCCAGCTCCTCGACGGTGCGGTCGGCGACGTACTGGCGGACGACGATGCCCGAGGCGTCCTCGGGCATCGGGACCCACGGTGCCCCGTCCCGCTCCTCGGCGCTCGGCTCGGACGCGGACAGCACGAAGGCGAACCGCCCGCCGGCGTCGGTGGCGAGATCGTGGTCGGACACGTGGGCGGCCATGCGGCGCGGGGTGAGCCCCCGACCGGCCAGGACCTGGAAGCCCAGATAGGTCACGGTGCCGCGTTGACCGGACACCCGGTAGCGGTGGCGGCCGTCGATCATGCCCAGGTGGTACTCACCGTCCGGGTTCGGTCCGCCGACGAACCGGGCCTCGGTGTTCATGGAGAAGAACCAGGGCGCTTCGGGGTCGGTGTCGAGGGACAACTCGGCGCACAGCGCGGTCACCCGTCCGAGGACGCGGAACCCCTCGACGAGCTCGAGCTCTGTTTCGGCCTCGGACCGGACCATGGCGGCCATGTCGTCGAGCATGGTCCGGACCAGGGCCCAGCCCTCCTCCGTGGCCCGTCCCCGTGACCCGACCGCACCGGACATCGGCGCCTCCCTCCCGTTGAGACCGCGGACCGTCGAGACCGCGGCCCGTTGAGACCGCGAGGATAGGCACACGACCGGCCCGGCCGCGGGCCGCCGCGCCGTACGGGCGGTGGCGGTGCCGTCTACCCGGTGACGACGTAGCGGGCGGCGGGGGTACCGGGCGGGTTGGTGACCCCGGGCACGGCGTCGGGGTTTGGGACGCACACCTCGCCCTCGAGACCGTCGGGATCGCGGAAGAAGATGCTCAGCACGGGTCCGAAGTCGGTCACGAAGGAGTCAGCCGCGCCCCGGGCGATGAGACGCTCGCGGATGGTCTCGAACGCATGGATCGAGGCAGCCTGCAGCGCGAAGTGGTCGAGGCGACCGCGACTGAACATCGGCGTCTGGCGGTCTGCTTCGGTGTTCCCCTCGATCTGGAACACGTTGAGCTCGGCGTGGGGACCGATCATGATGATCGAGAGCCGCACCGCGTCGTTGCCGTCCACCTCGGGGGCGTCTCGGACGACCTCGGCCTCGAACACCTCTTCGTAGAACCGGTGCAGCCGGGCGGCGTCGTTGGTGAGGGTGGCCACGTGGTTGAGTCCGTTGGTGAGCATGGGGAAATCGTAGGGCAGGGGGGGAGCCCGTCTGGAAGACTCCCCCCATGGTCGACACCGCCCTCCCGTTCCACGATCGCACCGACTTCGAGGACGCCGACCGCGGCTTCCTCGGCGCACTCGAGCCCGGCGTGGTCACCGAAGCGTCGGGTCGGGTGGTGTGGGACAACGACGCCTACGGCTTCCTGCAGTCGGACTGTCCGGACACCGCCCACCCCAGTCTCTGGCGTCAGGGCCAGCTGGTGGCGAGGCAGGGCCTCTACGAAGTGTGCGACGGGATCTACCAGGTCCGTGGCCTCGACCTCTCGAACATGACCCTGGTCGAGGGCGAGGCCGGAGTGATCGTCATCGACCCCCTCATCTCGGCCGAGACCGCGGCGGCCGCCCTCGGGCTGTACCGGACCCACCGGGGTGACCGCCCGGTGACGGCTGTCATCTACACCCACGCCCACGTCGACCACTTCGGCGGCGTCCACGGCGTGCTCGACGGAGCGGTACCGATCGTGGCGCCCGCCGGGTTCATGGAGTCGGCCGTATCCGAGAACGTGTATGCCGGGGTGGCCATGAGCCGCCGGGCCATGTACATGTACGGCGTGGCCCTCGAGAAGGGTCCGGCCGGCCAGATCGGCTGCGGGCTGGGCATGACCACCTCCACCGGAAGCATCGGCCTGGTGGCCCCGACCGTCGACGTCACACGGACCGGCCAGGAAGAGGTGCTCGACGGTGTCCGCATCGTGTTCCAGCTCACACCGGGGACCGAGTGTCCGGCCGAGATGAACTTCTACTTCCCCCACCGGCGTGCGCTGTGCATGGCCGAGAACGCCACCCGGAACCTGCACAACCTGGTCACCCTGCGGGGTGCGGTGGTGCGCGACGCCCGGGTGTGGTCCGTCTACCTCGACGAGGCCATGACGCTGTTCGCCGCGGACAGCGACGTGGCCTTCGCCTCCCACCACTGGCCGACCTGGGGCTCCGACCGTGTGGTCCGGTACCTGTCGCTCCAGCGAGATCTCTACGCCTACATCCACGACCAGACGCTGCGCCTGATGAACACCGGACTCAACGGCACCGAGGCGGCCGAGGTCCTGGCCATGCCGCCGGCGCTCGACCAGGCATGGCACACCCACGGGTACTACGGCTCGGTCAGCCACAACGTGAAGGCCGTCTACCAGCGCTACCTCGGGTGGTTCGACGGCAACCCGGCTCACCTGTGGCAGCACCCGCCGGTCGAGGCCTCCACCCGCTACGTCGAATGCATGGGAGGCGCCGACGCCGTGGTGGCCAAGGCAGCTGGCTTCGCGGCCGAAGGGGACCTGCGCTTTGCCGCCGAGCTCCTCGACCGGGTGGTATTCGCCGACCCGGACCACCGGGCGGCCAGGGAGCAGCTGGCCGACGTGTACCAGCGCCTCGCCTTCGGGTCGGAGAACGGCACCTGGCGCAACTTCTTCCTCACCGGGGCCCACGAGCTGCGCCACGGGATCACCGAGGCCGCGCCGACGGTCGGGTCGGCCGAGCTCCTCGCCGCGCTCACGGTGGAGCAGCTCCTGGACGCCATCGCCATCCGGATCGACGGACCCCGGGCGTGGGACGAGGTGCTCACCGTCGACTGGCGGTTCACCGATCTGCAGCAGATCCACCGGGCGACGCTGCGCAACGGCGTGCTGACCCACCGGATCGTGCACGACGGGGGCGACGCGGCCGACCTGACACTGGTGCTCGAGAAGCCCCAGATGCTCGGGGTGATCCTGGGCGCAGGTCTCGACCAGATCGTCACCGAGGGGGACCTGGGGGTGATCGCCCGGCTGCTGGCCGTGATCGAGACGCCCGACCGCAACTTCCCGATCGTAACCCCCTGATCCGATCCGGGCCCCGGAGGGGTGTCCCCACGGCGGGTGATCGACCTCCGGAGTGACGGGTCCCGGCGGGCGCACGGGTCCCGGGAGACACCCGGGCACGGTCGGTCCAGCGTGTCTACGATGACGGCTGGACCCGGTTCTGGCGCCGGGTGTCCGCCCCGCTGTCCGGCGCGGACGTCGAGCCGAAGGGAGCATTCATGACCATGCGCATCCGCACATCCGTGACTCGGGTGTTGGTGACAGGGGCACTGCTCGGTGCCGGGCTGACGATGACCGCGGCGGCGGCCGGGGCCGACCCCGGGGGAACGTGGGGACAGGGTGGACAGGGGCAGCACGGCACCGCCCTCTACGTGTCCAATGTGACTCCGGCACCGCACTCGTCGCACTCGTCGGACGACGCCGGGGCGGGCGGACAGCCCGGATGCGGCACCGCCGCCTACTCCACCATCCAGTCCGCCGTGTCGGCGGCGCCGGCCGGCGGCACCGTCGTCGTCTGCCCCGGCACCTACACCGAGGACGTCACCATCACGACGCCGGTGAACCTGGTCGGCATCCAGGCCACGATCAACGCCACCGGACTCGACAACGGCGTGCACGTGCTGGCCTCCAACAGCCGGGTGAGCGGCTTCACCGTGACCGACGCCATCGGTGAGGGCATCCTCGTCCAGGGTGTGCCGGGCGCCGGCGGGGCGCCGGGGACCCCGATCACCGGCGTCACCATCTCGGGGAACGACGTGGTCGCCAACGACCAGGGTGGCAGCCCGGCGGTCCCGGACTACGGCGGCTACGCCGAGTGCGCCCCGGCCGGCGGCATCCCCGGAGACTGCGGCGAGGGCATCCACCTGATGGTGGCGGCCGACGTCACCGTCAGCCACAACGAGGTCCACGGCAATTCCGGTGGGATCCTCCTGACCGACGAGTTCGGGCCCACCCACGGCAACCTGATCGTCGGTAACGACGTGCACGACAACGCGTACGACTGTGGGATCACGGTGGCCAGCCACAATCCCGGAGGGTTCGACGGTGCCGTCGTCCTGCCCACCGTGGGCGGTGTGTTCGACAACACGATCGAGGGCAACCAGTCGGTCGGGAACGGGATCCTGGGCCAGGGGGGCGGCGTCCTCCTCGCCACCCCGCTACCCGGTGGGGCCGTCTACGACAACACGGTCGTCGGGAACTACCTGGCGGGCAACGGCCTGGCCGGAGTCACCGTCCACAGCCACGCACCCAAGCAGGACCTGAACGGCAACGTGATCTCGTGGAACCTGATCGGCACCAACAACCTGGACGGCGACCCCGACTTCTTCCCCTCGGTCGACCCGTCGACCACGGGGGTCATCGTGGCGGCGGTCACGCCGCTGGCCATCACCGTCAGCCACAACCTGATCGCCCACGACATCTACGGCATCTGGACGATGCCTGCGGTCAGCCTCACCGGCGGCACGTCGAACCTCTTCATCGGGGTGACCACGCCGCTGTACGTGGCGCCGTAGCTCGACGGGTCCAGGAGGGACGCCGGGATCCGGCGGGATCGCTCCCGCCGGATCCCGGCCGTCCCGTCGCCCGTCTGGTCGCCGCGGTCGTCGGCGAGGTCATGCTCGGTTCCGGCGACCGGTGACGGCAACTGCACCACCGGCCGGGATCCGTGGGCTGGGCCGTGGACCGGTCGGCGGCCGGTTAGCCATGATGCGGACGCGGCGCAGGGAGTTGCCCTGAACGACGGGCGCTCCGCCGACGGACAGCAGGGGCCAGGGTCCGACGGACCCGTCGACGTCGGGGTCCTCAGCCGGGGAGTTCGACGGGCCCTCAGCCGAGGAGGTCGACGAGGTCCACGACCACGAGGGTGAGCACCATGGCGCCCACGACCGCGTAGATCGCCGTGAAGAGCCAGCGCTGGTGGTGGTCGGCCATCCAGAACCGGCGGATGCCGAGGAAGTCGAAGTAGAGGGCCAGCACCCCGATGGGGATCCCGAGCCACGGGCCGACGCCCTTCGCCAGTCCGAGGAACGGCAGGACGATCGGCAGGACGATGTAGCTCAACAGACAGCGGGTGGCCGACAGGAAGATCGAGAGCCCGAAGATGCGGTGCGTGTCGGACTCCGGCACCGGCCGGCGCGTCTCGGGTACCCGCAGGGTGCGCCGCATGAACCGGTCGGCCGACGACCGCTCCACGACGGTCGCCCGGGGCGACTCGACGGTCGGTTCCGGCGAAGGGGCGACCGGTGCCACCGTCACCGGCGTGGCATCGGCGGAGTCGGAGGACGCCGCTGCAGTGGTCTGGTCCACGGACCCATCGTAGACCGCCGGGGCGATGCGGGACATCCAGGGCCAGCCTGTATCGTCACAGCCATGGGAGATGGCCGATGAGCTCCAACGCGGCGCGACGGCAGAAGGCCGCGGCGGCCGGCTCCACTCCCGACGCCCCGGCGGCGGAGGTCCCGGCGGACATGTGGCAGCTACGGGGTTCCGACGGGTCCATCGCCGTCGGCTGGTACCTCCTGCCGCTCCGGCTCTTCCTGGGGGTCACCTTCCTCTTCGCCGGGCTGCAGAAGCTGTCGAACCCCGACTTCTTCCGGGTGTCGGCGCCCGGTTCCATCCATGCCCAGATGGTGGGCGCCTCCCACACCAGCCCCATCGGGTCGATCCTGGTGCACCTGGTCGGTGCCGCTCCGGTGATCGGGCTGGTGATCGCCCTGGCCGAGGTGGCCATCGGGATCGGGGCCCTGCTGGGCCTCCTGACCCGGGTGGCCGCCCTCGGTGGGGTGCTGGTGGCCTTCAGCCTCTTCCTGGCCATCTCCTTCCACACCTCGCCGTACTACACGGGTTCTGACATCGTCTTCGTGTTCGCCTGGATCCCCTTCGTGCTGGCCGGCGCCGGCGGTGCCCCTGCACTCGACACCTGGCTGGCGGTTCCGGCCGGGGCCACGTCGGTCGGGACGGCCGGCGCCGGTGCGGTATCGCGACGCGACGTCGTGTCGAAGGGAGCGGTGATCGGCGTGGTGGCCGGTGGCACCGCCGTGCTGGCCGGAGTCGTGGCCGGACTGGGCCGGGTGCTGGCGCCCACCCGGTCGACGAACGCCGCCGGTACGCTGCCCGCCCCGTCGACCACCACGGCCACCACGGTCCCGCCCGCGACGACGGCCGCCGGTGGCACCGCCACCACGGCGCCGGCCCCCACCTCGACCACGGCGGCGGCCCCCAAGGGCACGAACATCGGCTCGGCCTCGAGCGTCCCGGTCGGTGGGTCGGCGTCGTTCACCGATCCGACCAGCGGCGACCCGTCCCTGGTCATCCAGCACACGGCCGACCAGTTCGTCGCCTTCGACGCCATCTGCCCCCACGCCGGCTGCACGGTGGCCTACCAGTCGGGGGCGAACATCATCGCCTGCCCGTGCCACGGCTCGGAGTTCGACCCGAAGACCGGTGCCGTGGTGCTCGGGCCGGCGACCAACGGGCTCACCCCCATCAAGGTCATCAAGGGCGCCAACGGAAGCCTGTACGTGGTCTAGTGCGCACCCACCCGGAGGGCCCGACGTCCACTACGCTTCGGACGTCGCCTTCCGGCGCACCGCTCCCATGACCGCCACCGCCGCCCAGACACCCCGAGCTCCCGCACCGGGGTCCTCCGACGGGGAGGCCCACACCAGCTGGCTGGCGGCGATCCCTTTCTTCCTGGTCCACCTGGCGCCGCTGGCGGCGTTCTTCGTGGTGGTCACCTGGCAGGACTGGGTCCTGTGCGCCGTCCTGTACGCCACACGCATGTTCTGCATCACGGCGGGCTACCACCGGTACTTCTCACACCGCAGTTACAAGATGGGCCGGGTCGCCCAGTTCCTCATGGCCTTCGGGGGCACCACTGCCGTCCAGAAGGGACCGCTGTGGTGGGCGAGCCACCACCGCATCCACCACCGCTACACCGACCTCGACGGCGACGTGCACTCGCCCCGGGACGGCTTCTGGTGGAGCCACGTGGGCTGGATCCTGTCGACCAGGTACAAGGACACCGACCTCGACGGCATCAAGGACTTCGCCGCATACCCCGAGCTGCGCTGGCTCGAGAGGTACAACTGGATCGGTCCCTGGTCCCTGGCCATCGGCTGCCTCCTCTTCTTCGGCTGGGGTGGCCTGCTGATCGGGTTCTTCCTGTCGACGGTGCTGCTGTGGCACGGCACCTTCCTGGTGAACTCCATGGCGCACGTGGTCGGCCGCCGCCGGTACGCCACACCCGACACCAGCCGCAACTCGTTCGTGATCGCCGTCATCACCGGTGGCGAGGGATGGCACAACAACCACCACTACCTGCCGGCCTCGGTACGTCAGGGGTTCCGCTGGTGGGAGTACGACCCGACCTGGTACGTCCTGAAGGGTCTGTCGGCCATCCACGTGGTCCGTGACCTGAAGAACCCGCCGCCCCGCCTGCTGGACCAGGCACGGGTGCGGGACGGCGCCTTCGACATCGGCATGTTCCGCTCCTACTGGGAGCGGGCGGCCAAGGTGACCGGCGAGCGCATCGCCGACCTCAGTGCCCGACCGATGGCACCGTCCCCCGAGGTGTCGGACACCGCCGCCACAGCCACCGCCACTCCGTCGGGGGCCGCCCCCGGGGCCACCGGGGCGACACCCGAGGCGCCCGGCTCCGACGAGCAGCTGTCGACCCTGGCCGGTCTGATCTCGCGGGCCCTGGAGTCCGCCGACCAGCTGGCCGTATCCACCCGTCGGCGGAAGGGCACCAGGGTGGCCTCGTCCGAGTCCGACGCCGCCGATCCCGCCCCGGAATGACCCCGGCGCCCGCCGCACTGGCGGAGGCGTCCGTGTGGATCGTCGACCTCGACGGCGTGCTGTGGCTGGCCGGTGAACCCATCGGGGACGTGGCCGGCGCGGTGGCGGCCCTGCAGCACCGGGGCGCCCGGGTGGTCTTCGCCACCAACAACTCCGCACCGACCACCGGGCAGCTCCTGGCCCGCCTGGCGGCGGCCGGGGTGGTCGCCGGCCCCGACGACCTGGTGACCTCCGCCCGGGTGGCCGCCTCGCTGCTCGAGCCGGGGGAGCGGGTCCATATCCTCGCCGAGGCGGGTGTGCGCGAGGCCCTCGACGACCGGGGCGTACGGATCGCCGTCGACGGGGGTGCCGATGCGGCGCTGGTGGGATGGAGCCGCCATTTCGACTTCGACGACCTGGCGGCCGTCTCCCGGGCGGCCCGCCAATCCGGCCGGCTCATCGGCACCAACACCGATCCCACCCACCCCACCCCCGAGGGGCTGCTGCCCGGATCCGGAGCCCTGCTGGCCGCGGTGGCCACGGCGTCGGGTGTCACCCCGCAGGTGGCGGGCAAGCCGAACCCCCCGATGGTCGAGTACATCCGCCGGCACCTGCTCGACGGCGCCGTCTCGGCGGTCATGGTGGGGGACCAGCCCGGAACCGACGGCCTCCTGGCCGAACGGCTCGGGATCCCGTTCGCCCTGGTCGACTCGGGGGTGACGCCGCCGGGCGCCCGGGTGGACGAGTGCGCGGTGGCGGTCCGCTCGCCGGACCTGGTGACACTGGTGGCCGGTGCGCTCGGCTGACCAGCGGCGAGCCGGAGATGGCAGCAATTGCACGCAAAGTGCTTGCTACTGGCTAACAGTCCAGGTAGGATGGGTGCATGGCTACCAATGATTCGCTGCAGCGCTACATCGACGCAGGCATTGCGTTCACCAACATGACCCGCCGGAAGGCCGAGGAGCTCGTGACCGAGCTGGTCCAGAACGGGGACCTCCAGCGGGGTGAGGCCAAGGCGCGGGTGGACGAGCTGCTCGAGCGGAGCCGTCAGGGCACCGAGGTGATCGTGACGACCGTACGCTCCGAGGTGAGCCGTCAGCTCGAGGCGGTCGGGATCACCAATCTGGAGGACCTGGCCAAGCAGGTCGCCGCCATGTTGGGACGCACGGCCGACACGGCCAAGAAGGCGGCTCCCAAGAAGGCCCCGGCCAAGAAGGCCCCGGCCAAGAAGGCGGCTCCCAAGAAGGCCCCGGCCAAGAAGACAGCGGCCAACAAGACGGCGGCCAAGAAGGCCCCGGCCAAGAAGGCCCCGGCCAAGAAGACGGCGG
>Ga0302283_1001346_pt1 | contig 20690 bp, 15 predicted proteins | sample III_Fen_E1_4_FD_198770 | JGI IMG/M metagenome (GOLD analysis project Ga0302283, IMG submission 198770) | Peat permafrost microbial communities from Stordalen Mire near Abisko, Sweden - III_Fen_E1_4 | ecosystem: Environmental > Terrestrial > Soil > Wetlands > Permafrost | place: Sweden: Abisko... | reverse complement strand
CGTTTCTCTTCCCCTCTCCCCTTGTGGGAGAGGGGGCGCGTGGGCGTCGTGGGAAACGCTTGGGGGTGAGGGTCGCGGGGGGAAGAGTCGTTCCGTCCGATCGACGTTTGCTCTAGGCGCCGCTGGCGACGACGGTCAGGCTGCGACGGTGCTCCGAGCGGGTCTCGGGGTCGAGACGGAGCACCGCGTCGGCGATGGCCAGCGGTTCTTCGCGGTGCGTGACGACGATGACCGTGCGCTCCCCTTTCAGGCGCGCGATCGCGTCGAGCACGCGCGCTTGCGACGCGGGATCGAGGCCGCTCGTCGGCTCGTCCAGGAGAAGCACGGGGAGGCGCGTCGCCACGGCGCGCGCGATCGCGACCCACTGCCGCTCACCGCCCGAGAGCGCGCGACCACCCGCGCCCAGACGCGCGTCGCCCGCTCGCTCGCGGAGCACGCCGGCGCCGATGGCCTCGAGCGCCGCGCGCGGATCGCTCGAATGCGGGGCGAGCGCGACGTTCGCGTCGAGCGTGTCGGCGAGGATGGGCGCGTCCTGGGGGACCCATGCGAAGGGGCGCGAGCTCGGGCCGGAAGGGCGTGACTCGATGCGCGTGCCCCCGTAGCGAATCGCCCCAGCGAGCGACGCGTCGAGACCGAGCAGCGTGCGGAGGAGCGTCGTCTTGCCGCTGCCGGTCGCGCCGACGATGGCCAGCACGGTGCCTGGAGCCACGCGAACCGACACGTCGGAAACGACGCCACGCGCGAGTCGCAATGACTCGAGCTCGAGCGGAGCGAGCTTCCACGTGCGGGACTCGCGCGCGGTCGTGAGTGCGTGGGGGTCGGCGACGGCATCGGGATCGCTGGCGAAAAGCGGGGCGAGCGAGTCTGCGGCGACGCCTGCGCGGGCGAGCGCGAGACGAGCGTCGGTGAGATCGCGGATCGGGCGATAGGCGAGAAAGAACGTGACGGCGAACGGAAGGAGGAGCGCTTCCTCGTGCGCGGCGCCGAGGAATCCCGCGCGCGCGGCCGCGATGGCGAGGACGAGGGCGAGCGCGCCCAAGACCTCGTTGGCGCCACCGAGAGCCGCGGCGCTGGCCTCGATGCGCGCGCCTTGCTCGGAGAGCGCGCGACCGATGCCGTCCACGTGCGAGCGCACGCGCCCCTCGGCGCCGTACGTCGTCCACAGCTCCGCGTGGCGCACCGCTTCGTCGGCGGCTTCGAGCAGCTCCTCGCGCTGACGCGCTGCGCGCACGTTCGCCGCCTTCCACGCGCGACGCGCCGTGCCGAGGCCGAGCGAGAACAGCGCGAGCACGAGCGCCGCGACCCCCGCGAGCCGCGGCGCCATCCACACCAGCGCCACCGCGAGCGGGGCAATCTGCGCGAGCGCGCGCACCGCACCGAGCACGCCGGTCCCCATCCCCGCTTCGAGCTCGCGCACATGCGCCGTCATCGCCGCGAGCGCGAACGAGGGACGCTCGTGATCCGTTGCCCCTGGCGTCGCCCCCGGCGCGGACGACTCGCCGTCTTGAGCCGCACCCTGATCCGTTTGTCGTGGAGAGCGCAATCGGTGAAGAGCCAGCCAACCGTCGAGCACGCGGAGCCGGAGCGCGTTACCCAGATCTCCACACAGGCGCGCCTGCTCCCACGATGCCCATGCCCCCCCTACCGCCTTCACCGCGACCGCTGCGAGCCCGACCGCTGCAAACGCGAGAGCGTCGCCCGAAAAGCGAGGGCCAAACCACGCAGTGGCCGAACGGCCGACCAGCAGGGAGGCGCCCCCGGACCCCCTGACGAGCACCTGCGCACACCCGGCCGCCGCGAGCGCCAGGGCCGCATGGCCGGCCGCGTGCAACGAGGACGCAAAGAGAAACGCGAATGCCCTCGCAGGGCGAATACGCAGAACGGGACGTACGTTCGAAGCGTAGAGTCGAAGGAGGTCCGCTTTCTTCGTCAAATCCTCGCCCGCCCGCTTCCGGTTACGAATCGCCGACACACATTGTTGGATCAGCGAACGAAAGCGAGTGCAAAATCATCCCATCACTCAGGGAGGCATCGAGCCGACGCGACCAGAGATCACGAGACACTAGGACCGGAGAGCGATGAGCAAACCTGCAGCGCGGCCATTGCGCGCGCGAAACGCGAAGCCCGCAACTACGCGTGCCAAGCGACACGACAGCCGTCCCAAGCGAGGTGCAATTCTTGCATCCCGAATTGGGGGCGCTTCCCGCTCACGTACGGAGCGGGGAGCTTCGGTCTCTTCGACTGTGCGGTCGAAGGGCCGGTTACCCGACTCGCTCCACCCCGCGACCAGCCTCACTGCCGACCGAACCGACGAAGAATCTATGGCCCACGAAAAGCGCCTCGTCAAAGCAAACCGCGCTCTTTCTTCGTCTCGAAAGGATGCGTCTCACCTGGCTCCGAAGAACGACTCCAAGACCGACCGCACCTCCAAAGACGCCAAGAGCGCCAAGAAGGGATCGAACATGGCCAAAGGTAGAGGGAACGCCGCGGCGAAGGCCGAGAGCGATCGTCCGCCGGTGGGTGTGGATCTCGTCGACGACGAGAGCGTCGTGAAAGACGAGCCGAGCGGGCCGGAGCTCGCCGCCACTTCTCCGGACGAGGAGTTCGAGGTCGAGGCGCTCGACGTGCCGGAGCTACCGGGCGCGCCTGTCGAGCTGGAATCCATTGCTCCACCGAAGCCGCCGACGGCCAAGGAGATCGAGGAGGGGGGGGGCGACTCGATGCTCGCTCGCTACTTCCGCGAGATGGCGACGCACGCCGTCATGGGGCCGGAAGAAGAGCTCGCGACGGCGATGGAGGTCGAGCAGGCCGAGGTCGAGCACTGGGTGCAGATCCTCGCGTACACGCCCGCGGCGGAGTACGCGCTCGACTCGCTCGAGGCCGATCTGCCGAAGCTGAACGAGAGCGGAGAGAACGCGGCCGAGCTCGTGAACACACCGCAGGTAGCCGAGCTACGGAAGCTCCTCAAGGCCTACAAGAAGCAGCGCAACAAGCTCACGAAGGTCCAGGAGAAGAAGTGGCAGACGCTGTCGACGGCGCTCGCGCGGGCGATCCGTCTGGCCGACAGCGACCGGCTCTGGATCGCGCACGCCGAAGACGTCGTCCGCAACCTGGGGGCGGAGCCGGTCGCGAACGAAGAGGACGAGATCGGGTACCGCGAGGACGCCGAGGGGAACCCGGTGCGCCTCGAGACGGCGCAGGGGCCGACCATCCCGGCGACGGCGCAGTACAAGAAGACGCTCGAGCGAATCAGCCAGGCGGCGGCGCGCTCGAAGACGGTGAAGAACAAGTTCGTCAAAGCGAACCTGCGCCTCGTCGTGTCGATCGCGCGCCGGTACAACCGCGGGCGGCTGCCGCTGATCGACCTGATTCAGGAAGGGAACATCGGCCTGATGAAGGCCGTCGAGCGCTTCGATCACACGCGCGGCTACCGGTTCTCGACGTACGCCTCGTGGTGGATTCGCCACGCGATCTCGCGCGCGCTCGCGGACAAGGGGCGCGCGGTGCGCATCCCGGTGCACATGCTCGACACGCACAACCGCGTGGCGCGGGCGACCCAGGCGGTCATCGCGCGCATGGGGCGTGACCCGACGCTCGAGGAGCTCGAGAAGGAGACGGGCATCCCGCAGGAGAAGCTCGACAAGGTGAAGGGCTCCTGGGCGGAGACCCCGTTCTCGCTCGACCGCCCCGTCGGCGACGAGGACGGACGGAAGTTCATCGACTTCCTGCAGGACGAGAACATGCTCTCGCCGTACGAGAGCCTCGTGTCGCAGAAGTGGGGGCAGGAGGTTCGCCGCCTGCTCGGCACACTGACGCCGATCGAGTCGCGCATCATCCGCTGGCGCTTCGGGCTCGATGACGAAGACGAGCTGACGCTGAAGGAGATCGGGGACAAGTACAACCTGTCCAGAGAGCGCATCCGGCAGCTTCAGGAGCAGGCGCTGGGGAAGATTCGGAAGCACATGCGGGAGTGAGAGCCTGCGCTCTCGGGTGAGCGTTCGCCGCGAACCCATGTTGTATGGTGCGTCCCCATGCGCACCGTTGCCGTCCGCTGCCTTCACGCCTTCGGGCTCTCCGCGCTCCTACTCCCGGCGTGCGCGAGCGCCCCTCCGCCTCCGGCGCCCCCCCGGCTCCGGTCGCCTCGGCGCTGCTCCCGACGCCGGCGCCGACTCCGCTCCCTGCGGAGCCTCCGGCTACGAGCGATCCAACGGTGCTCACCCCCGCGCAGATCGCGCGCGACGCCGAGCTCGTGCCGAAGGCCACCGCCTTCCTTGCGGCGTTCGCGAACGGCGGTGCGCTCGTCACGAAGTCAGGCGCGGTCGTCTTCACGTCGTTGCGTGACGGCCTTCCGCAAGATCGCGTGACGATCATGGGGGGGAGCTACGGCGGCTACATGAGCTGCTCGCGCTCGCTCGCCAGCCGAAGCTCTGGCGCGCGGGTCTCGACATCTCCGGAATGAGCGATCTGCGGACGATGGAGAAGCTCGAGGACCAGGCGATCCGCGTGTACGACGAGACCGCGTTCGGCGTGCTCGGCAAGGAAGACGACCTTCTCTTCGAGTGGAGCCCGCTGAAATACGTGGACGCGATCGTCGCGCCGGCGTTCGTGTACCAGGGGGTCGCTGACCCGATCACGCCGCAGAACGAGGCCGACCAGATCGTGAAGGCGCTCCGCCAGCGGAAGGTGCCCGTCGAGTACATGCTCCTCGCGAACGAAGGACACGGCCTCACGCGTCGCGAGAACTACGCGGAGTACCTCGCGCGCACCGTGCGGTTCCTGGAAGAGCACGCGGCCGCGCGGTAGCGGGCGACGGCAAGCCACGTCTCGCCCAGACGGACTACGCGACCTGTCAACGGGCCCCGCGATCCCGTCCACGGGCTCCGCGATCCCGTGGACGGGCTAACTCAGCCCGTGGACGGGCTCCGCGATCCCGTGGACGGGCTAACTCAGCCCGTGGACGGGCTCCGCGATCCCGTGGACGGGCTAACTCAGCCCGTGGACGGGCTCCGCGATCCCGTGGACGGGCTAACTCAGCCCGCGGACGGGCTCCGCGATCCCGTGGACGGGCTAACTCAGCCCGTGGACGGGCTCCGCGATCCCGAAGGCCGGCTACGTGCCCGCTCTCACTCGCAATTCAGCTGCTTGCCCGCCTTCGCCCGCCCGAGCACGACCACGCGAAAGCTCTCCGGCCCATCGGGGTCGGGCAGCGCGGCAATCCCGACCTTCTCGGCGTTCGGATCGCGCGCCATCGGGAGCAGCGGGAAGCCCCACACGTCCTGCGCGTCGACAAGCTGTCCGCAGATACCCCCGTTCGTCTTCTTCAGAGGGGCGAGCGCGGCCTGCATCGCGTCGTTCGTCGCGTCGGGACGGTCCTTCAGCACGGCGATGGCCGCGCGCGCGGCGTCGGTGAGCTGGTCGTCCTGCCGCAGCGCTCCCAGCCCGTGCTGCAGCCGCGGCAAGGAGAGGAGCTCGGTGACGCGGGCCGGCACTTCGTCGAGCGTGATCGGGCGCTCGCGCGCGAACTCCATGGTCAGCGTGAACGCGGGGTTCTTGGGATCCGACGACTCGACCACCGTGCCTACCCCGACGTGCGTGTACTGCGGGTTCAACATGTTCGCGCGGTGACCCGGGCTATCCATGAGCCCCTTGTGCGCCCCCTCGGGCGACACGCCGCGCGCGATGTTCTCTCCGAAGAGCGGGTAGCGGAGGTGCGCGCGGCGAACGCGGTCTTCGGCCGTGCCGGTGGTCGGCGAGACGTGGCCGACGAAGCCGTGGGCGACCATGTCCTCGGAGTGCGCGAGCGCGACGGCCGCGAGCGACTTGTCGCGCTTCAGCGGCGCGAGGTGTGCGTCGGCGCGGGCACCGTTGAGAAGCGCCAGGGCGCGCGCGTCGATCTCCTCGGGAGTCCCGAGCGGTGCGCGAGGCGTGTGGTCGGTCTCGACCACGTCCGGGACGCTCGGCGCGGGCTCATCGACGCCGACGTACACCGGGAAGTTCGCGAGCACGCGCGGCCCCGAGGGGCCGGTCCCCTCGATCTCGACGCGGTGGATCCCCGGCTGCGCGAACTTCATCGGCGAAGACACGTCGCGCCCCTTCCAGTGCCAGGTGCGCACCTTGCCGCTGGGGAGCGTGAGCGCGAGATCGGCGCCGGTGAACCCCGACGCGACCGTCCCCTCTAGCTCGATCTCCTCGTTGACCGCGACGCGCTTCTTGAAGGGGCGCAGTCGGAGGTCGAGCGACGCGAGGACGACCGACACCACGTCCACCTGGCCGTGGCCGATGGACGAGACGCCGTAGCGGTTGAAACGGGAGTCGTGCGGGTTGTCGGCGAGAGCCTTTCGCAGGTGCAGGTCGGCCTTCGCCGCGTCGCCGTCGTTCGCGAAGCCGTACGTCGTGATCCACGGCGTCGGCCCGACGAACCCCACGCGGCACGCGACCGCGTCGATCATCGCCTGGTCGGTCTTGACCCCGCGCGCCGCCCGACGCGAGGCCCACGTCGCGAGGAGTGCGAGCCGCCCGTCTCCCTTTACGTCGCCGTCGCCGTGGTCGTGGAGCGCGCGCACGACGAGGTCCTCCATCTTCGACGCGGCGACCCCTCCGAGCACGCCGCCCGCGGTGGGCGCGCTGTCGTACGTGTCGCTCTTCGGCGGGAGCTCGTCGAGGTCGGTGGAGCTGGATGGGAGATCGACCGGCGTGCGGGCCGCGGACGCGCCGTAGGGATCGCAGCTGGTCGCGAGGAGCAGCCCGGACAGCGCTACGACGAGAAGAGCGCGGAGCGAGGCCATCCTTGCCCGCCTCACTTTCCCCGCGCCGCCGTCTTCTCCCCTTCCCACAACCTCTCCGCCAGCAGCTCCGCCAATCGGTCCGCCGCCGCGCGCGCCCCGTACGCCTTCCCCGGCACTTTGTTGAACAGGATGCTGAACGCGAGCGTCCCCTTCCCCGGCGGTGCGAGCACGTACCCGCCGAGCGCGATCGCGTCGTCGAGCGTGCCGGTCTTCGCGCGGATGGCGCGCCTTTGCGTCTCCTTCTTCAGCCGCCCGCGCAGCGTCCCGTCGACGCCGCCGATCGACAGCTGCGCCACGTACTCCTCGCGGATGGCCGGATCGCGCCACACGGTGCGGAGCAGCTGCACGGTCGCCGCCGCGCTCACGCGGTTCGAATCGAACAGGCCCGAGCCGTTCTTGATGACCATGCCTGCGTCGAACGCGCCGATGTCGCCGAGCCACTTGGTCATCACGTCGGCCGAGTCGGCCGCGTGCGCGGGGCGCGCCTTGCGTTCGCCGCCGATCGTCTTGAAGACGGTCTCGGCGTAGAAGTTGTCGCTCATCTTGCCGAGCTCGTAGAGGAGCGACGAGAGCGGAGCGCTCTTGTGCGTCGCGAGGATCGGCAGCTCACGCGCGCCGGCCGCGGCCTTCACGTCGCCCGAGACCTCGATCTTCATCTCGTCGAGCACGGCCTTCAGCGCGTACCCCGCGAGCAGCGTCGGATCCTCCACGCGGCGCGTGAACCGCGCGATGCGCGACTCGATCGCCATCGACCCCGACACCTTCGCGCTCATCCGCTGCCCGTTCCCGGAGAGCGCGAGCCCCACGGTATCGGCCCCGCCCCCTTCCACGGACTGGATGGTCCCTTCGGCATCGACGAACCCGGGCGGATCGAACGTCACGATCGCCCCGCTCCCGGCGCTCGTCGGCCGCACGGTCATCGTCAGCGTGTTCTCGTTCACCGCCACGGCGCTCACCGGCGCACGAAACGCGGCCCACTCGTGCGGCTGCTGCTCGAACGCCGGCGGCGTCGTCACCTCGTCGAAGAAGCGCTGGTCGACGACGATGTCCCCTTCGACCTTCCGTATCCCGCGGTTCTTCAGCTCCTGCGCCAGCTCCCACAGGTCGGCCGTCCGCAGCGACGGATCGCCGTAGCCGCGCAAGACGAGCGGCCCCCCCACGACGGTTCCTTTGACTCTCCCGCTGAGCGTGGTCTCGTAGCGGTGGTCGCCGTGAAGCGTCGCGAGCGCGCACGCCGCGGTGTAGAGCTTCGCGTTGGAGGCCGGGTTGAGAGGGTCGTGCTCGTGATAGGCGGCGAGGTAGTGCCCGGAGTCGATGTCCATGACCGCGATGCCGATGGCCGCGTCCTTGAAGATCGTCTCTTTGACGATGGCGTTCACGGCGCTCTCGACGTCGCTCGCGTGATCGTTGACGACCGTGGGCATGGGCGCGGCCGGGTACGCGGACTGCGAGCCGGCGTGGCGCGCGGTGAGCGCGACGAGCGCGAAGGCGGCGGAGCCGAGGGCGAGCGTGGCCGTGCGAAGACGAGCGGGCATCGTGGGGCGGCGGGAGCATTGTGGATGGTCGCGCTCCTGGCAAGCGCCACGGGGAGCCTCGGGTGCGGACGGAGCGCCGTTCGTGCGGGGGGCGACCCTCTCGAGCTGAGCGTGCCGGTGGATGTGGAGACGTTCGACCCGCGCTACGCCATCGACACGTACTCCCTCCGCGCGACGCGCCTCGTCCACGCGGGCCTGGTGCGACTCGACCCCGACACGCTGGAGCCGAAGCCGTACCTGGCGAAGTCGTGGACGTGGACCGACGCGCGCACGCTCCACGTGGAGCTGCGCGACGACGTGCGCTTCCACTCGGGCGCACCGCTGACGCCTGCCGACGTCGCGAGGACGATCGAGGCGTTCCAGTCGCCGCAGATCGCGTCACGGCACCTGAAGGTCGTGGAAGCCATCGAGCGCGTGGACGCGGACGGGCCGCACGCGGTGAACGTCGTCCTCTCCCGCCCGCACGCGACGCTGCTCACCGACCTCGAGGTCCCGATCCTCCGCGCCGATCAGGCGATGAGCGCCCCCGATCCCGACGGCACCCTCGACGGCCTCGGCCCCTACCGCGTCGCTCGCTCGACGCGCGGCGACGTCCTGCTCGAGCCCGTGAACGATGGCGCCCTGCCCCGCCCCGCGCACGCGGTCGTCATCCGCACCGTCCACGACGACAACGCGCGCGCTCTCCGCCTCCTCGCAGGGAAGTCGGACGTCGCGCTGAGCGTGCTCACGCTGGCCCCGGCGCTCGCGAAGGACGGCATCGCGATCGAAGAGCGCCCCGGCGCGAACGTCACGTACCTCGTCGCGCGGATCGACCGCGGCCCGCTCGCCGACGTCCGCGCGCGACGCGCCGTCTCCACCGCCATCGACCGCGCGGGCCTCGCCGCCACCCTCTTCGAGGGCCACGCCGACGCCGCCTCCACCCTCATCCCCCCCAACCACTGGGCCCACGCCGACCTCCCGACGATCCCGTTCGATCCCTCTGCCGCCCGCGCCCTCTTCGCCGCCTCCTCTCCCGGCGTCCGCCCTCACGCCACGCTCCTCACGTCGACCGACCGCTTCCGCGTGACGGTCGCGCGCGCCGTCGCGCAGGAGCTCGGCGACGCCGGCGCCGACGTCGAGGTGGTCCCTCTCGAGCTGGGCACGATGCTCGCGCGCCTGAACGCCGGCGACTTCGAGATGGCGATCCTCTCCTTCCCCGAATTCACCGAGCCCAACGTGCTCCGCAACATGTTCCACAGCGCCTTCGCCCCGCCCGCCGGCTACAACCGCGCCCACGTCCGCGACGCCGCGCTCGACGCCCTCCTCGACGCCGGCGACCAGTCGAGCTCCCCCGCGGAGCGCCGCGCGATCTACGCCGAGGTCGAGAAGAGCGTGCGCGACAACGTGTACCTCGTGCCGCTGTGGAACGAGCACGTGCTGGTCGCGACGAGCGAGAGGGCGCGCGGGTTCACGCTGACGACCGAAGGAAGATGGATCGGGTTGGCGAAGCTGCCGTGAGATCTCTGGCCGAGGAGTCCAGGCAACAACCCGCGCCTACGTAGATTCTTCGCAGCGCTCCGCGCCGCTCTGAATGACGAATCAGGAGAACCATCGTCATTCCGAGGCCGCAGGCCGAGGAATCCAAGAAGACGGGGCCTACTTCGTCCTCCACGACTCGTGATAGCTCGCGTCCTCGATGTTCGAGGCCTGCGCCGTCGGCAACAGCGGCTTGAACGTATCGACCATCACCGCCAGCTCGTCGGCGCGCTTGCTCCCGATGCTCGCCTCGTACGCCCCAGGGTGCGGCCCGTGCGCGATCCCCGCAGGGTGCAGCGACAGGGCTCCCGGCCCGACGCCGCGACGGCTGGTGAAGTTTCCGCGCAGGTAGAGGATCACTTCGTCGCAGTCGACGCTCGAGTGCGGGTACGGGCACGGGATCGCCTGCGGGTGCGTATCGGTGACGCGCGGCACGAACGAGCACACGAGGTACCCGGGCCCGGCGAACGTCGCGTGAATCGTCGGCGGCAGGTGAATGAGCCCGGTCTTCGGCTGGTACTTCTCGATCGCGAACGCGAACGGATAGACGAACCCGTCCCACCCGACGACGTCCATCGGAGAGCGCTCGAGCGCGTACCTCTGGAACTTCCCGGCTCGCTTCACGAACAGCTCGCGCGGCCCGTCCGGCACGTGGTCGACCGTCGCGATGGGCCCCGTCGGTCGTACGAAATCGCGGTGCGTGTACGGCGCGTCCATCCGCAGCTGCCCCACGGGATTGCGGAAGTCCTCCGGCACGCGCACGCCACCGGAAGCCTCGAACACCATCGCGCGGAAAGGCGTCGCCCCGAGGTGCCAGCGATGGATCATCGCCTTCGGCACCCAGACGTAGTCGTCCTTCTTCACGTCGAGCCATCCGCACGACGACTCGAGCCGCGCGCTCCCCTCGTGCACGAACCACAGCTCGTCGCCGTCGCCGTTGGCGAAGTAGGCGTCGTCGCTCTCGGTCGGGTTCGCGAGGTAGATCGTGAGGTCGCTGTTGAAGAGAACGGGCGTTCGTCGGTCGAGCAGCTGCCCACCAGCCGCGACGCGATCGCTCTGGTACAGCCGCCGTCGAATCGGAAAGCGCGCCGCCTCGTCCTCCGCGGGCGCCGGGAAGCCGCGCTTGGTCATCGAGACCTCGGTGTGCGCCGTGACCGGGTACCGGTGGTAGAGGTACGTGAACGGCCCGTCGAACCCGCGGCGCGTGTGCATCTCCTCGTAGAGGAGGTTGCCGCTCGCGTCGCGGAGGACCGTGTGCGGCTTCGCAGGGAGGAGCCCCGCGCTCTGCCGATCGATCACGACTTCGTCCCCGCCGTCTGCGCCCGCTCGATGCTCTCGAAGAGCGCGCGGAAGTTGCCGTAGCCGAAGCCGGGATCGCCGGCCCGCTGGATGATCTCGTAGAAGAACGGCCCCGCGCGGTGGTCGTCGTGCAGCGCGGCCGCCTCGCGCATGAAGATCTGGAGCATGTACTTGTCGTTCGCCCCATCCACCAAGATCTGCAGTCGCTCGAGCTCGCGGAGCTCCTCCTTCACGTTCGTGATGCCGAGCTTGGCCAGGCGCTCGGGGAGATCGCGGTAGTACGCCGGGTGCGTCTTCAGGAACTCGACGCCGCGGCGCTGCAGCTCCTCGACCGACCAGAGGATGTTGGTGACGGCGAACGCGATGTGCTGCACGCCGTTGCCCAGGTTGTCCTCGACGAACTTGGTGATCTGCGAGTCGCGGTAGAACGGGCGCAGGGGCTCGTTCGTCGCGAACTTCACGCCGCTCTCCGGGTCCCACATGACGATCGACCGGAGCCCCGACCCGCTCGCGCGATCGCCGGCCACGTCCTTCGTGTGGAAGCTGATCTCCCAGAACGGCTCGAAGCCGAGCACCTCGCGGTACCACGCGATGATCGGCTGCATCGTGAGCCCGTTCGACGTCACGTGATCGATTGCGCTGATGCCGAACACGTTCTCGGGGCGCGACGCGTTCCCGACGCCGTGGTCGACGAAGCCCGGAGCGAAGGCGCGGAAATCGGTGCGCTCGACGAAGCGGAACGCGACGTCTCCGAGCGGCGTCGCGATCTCGACCGAACGGTACCGTCCGCCCCGCTCGTCTTTGGCCTCGATGGGGTCGGCCAGAAAGGTGCCGCCACGCTTGTCGAGGAACGCCATCGTGCGGTCGAGGTCGTGCACGCGGAACGACAGGCTCATCACGCCAGCCGGGTGCCGCTTCATGTAGCGCGCCGCCTTCGACGTCTGGTTGATCGCCGACGACACGCAGACGCGCACGTCACCCGCGCCGAACACCACCGACTGTTGCCCGCTCCGCTGCACGAGATCGTCGCTGGAGCGCGCGACCTCCTTGAAGTCGAGCCGCTGCGTGTAAAATGCGCGCGACCGCTCGAGGTTCTCCACGACGAAGTGGAACGAGTCGTAGCCGACGAGACCGAGGTTCTCCTTGCCGCTCATGCGCGGGAGCTTGCCACACCGATGCGCACGTCGCGCACGGGAAACGGGTGGAAAGTCGCGTGAGCGTTCGGTGGCGCGCGGCGCGTCAAATCAGCGCGCGGGGGGCGCGACCGACGTGGCGGGTCCGAGCATCACGATGAGCTGTTCCAGCGTGTGCGTAACCGTCTCGCGCACCCCTTCGTCCTTCAGCTGTTTCGCCGTCGCCCGCAGCACTTCGAACCAGTAGAAGGAGACGAACCCCCGATCGTGCGCCAGCTTCTGCAGCTCGCCGGCGCGCGTCAGCAGATCGATGTCTTCGTTCCGTGCGCTCGCGTACAGGATCCCGAGCGCTTCCGCGAGCAGGTACGCATCGGCCCCCTCGGCATCGGCCTCGCCGGCGCGCGAGAACGCGCGGCGAAGCTCGGTGTTCGCGTGCTCGAGCGAGTCGAAGAGCATCGCGTGGATGGAGCGGACGATGTGGCAATAGGACGCCGTCCGCGCGCTCACCTGGAGGAGCCGTGCGTCGGAGAGATCATCGACGATGCGCGCGGACGCCTCGCGATCGCCGAGGGAGAGGTGCGAGAGCCCCTCGTTCATGCACGACAGCATCTCGTGCTCGAGCGAAAGCTCCCCTCGCGCCGCCTGGCGCGCGCGCCGCAGGTGAGGCGCCGCCTCCGAGTACCTCGCCTGGATGATGAGCGCCGCACCGCGGTTGTGCTCGGCGATGTGCTCGAGCGACGGCGCGTCCCCGTGCGCGAGCAGCGTGGTCGCCCGATCGAGGATGTTCAGCCCGTGCTCCACTCGCTCGGGAATCTCGACGAGCATTCCCCCCCACGTGACGAGCGAGCGCGCCTCGAGGAGCGTGTTGCCCGTCTCCGCCGCGATCTTCGTCGCGCGCTCGAGCTGCTCGCGCGACAGGTGCTCGTCGGCGCGGAAGCTCGTGACGCCGAGGATCAGCGCGCGGACCAGCATGTTGAACGGCGTCACGACGTCGCGCTCGGCGTCGCGGAGGTGGAGCATGTCGGCGATGGCGCTGGTCGTGTTGACCGCGCCGGCGATCACCCCGGCACCGAGCTGCGACATCCGCACCGTGGTGAACGTGGCGGAGACGGCCCCCGCACCCGCGCGCTCGAGCAGCCGGCGACAGCGCTGCTCGCACCGGGCGGCGTCGTCGTGCACCGTCATGCACGTGGCGAGCGAGACGAGCATCGCCGCCAGCTCGAGGTCGATCGACTCGACCCACCCGTCGCTCTTGTCGGAGTCCACCCGCGCCCTGGTCGCCCGTCGCGCGCGCGGCGCCACGAGCGCGGTGCCGAACGCGCGCGCCAGATCGCTCTGCGCCGCGAGAGGCTCCAGCACCAGCGCGGCCGCGTCGAGCTCCAGCCGCAGAGCCAGCGTGATGGCCCGCGCGATCCGCGCCGTCGTCCCCCCTCGCTCGCGCCGCGCCAGCGCGTCGATCATCGCCAGGTCGAGCGCGTGCAGCGTCTCCAGGAGCGCCACGATTGGATCGGGAGCCAGCCGCGAGAGCCGCCGCGCCCCGAACGCGAGCCCGCTGGTCGCCGGCCGCGACGAGTACTTCGCAGGCACCGGGGTCGCCGAGGTCTGCACCGACTCGCGTGGCGCCTCCTGGAAGCTCGCCTCCTCGCTCGCCCGCGCGGCGACGAGAAGCGCTTGCTTCTGCCCGCTCCGGTCGGTCGCCGGCTCGCCGGTGTCTTCGTCCTCGGCCGGCGCCTCGTCCGGCGGTGCCATCGCCGCGATCGAGACGGGCGCCGTCTCGAGATCCCCGATCGCATCCAGCGCCTCCCCTGCGTGCCGGAAGCGGCTCTCGGGGTCGCGGGCGAGCATCTTCGTCAGCAGCGTCCCGAGCGGAGGGGGGACGCGCCCTTCGAGCGTGACCTCGTGCGTCAGGCGCGCGGTGAGCTGGCCGCGGAGAGTCGTGGCGGGAAAGAGCGGCCCGAGGCCGAGGAGGTCGAACAGCACGAGCCCCGCGGAATAGACGTCCGCGCTCGCCCCCGCGGGCTCGCCGCGGAGTTGCTCGGGCGACATGTACGCCGGAGTCCCGAGGACGATGCCGTCGGCCCCTTCGTCACGCCCGAGCGCTTCGGCGAGCACCGCGGCGCGCCGTTCGTCGCGTGCGATTCCGAAATCGAGCAGCCGTACCTCGTCGAGCCCTCGCCGCCCGCGCGGGACGAGCACGTTCGTCGGCTTGATGTCGCGGTGCACGATGCCGTTCACGTGCGCCTCGGCGAGCCCCGAGAGCATCCCGCGCGCCACACGAAGTACTTCGTGCGCGAGGAGCGAGCGCCCCAGCGACGCCGCGTCGAGCGGTACGCCGTCGATCAGCTCCATGACGAGGTACAGCCCGACGGCCTCGTCGCGCCCGAAGTGGTGAACGCGCGCGACGTGCCGGGAGCGGAGGCGCGAGAGCGCGAGAGCCTCCTGTCGAAATCGCTCGAGTACCTCGTTGGCGAGCTCGCGCTCGTCGGCGACACTCGACTCGCCCCCGATCGTCGCCGGGATCACCTTGATGGCGACGTCGCGACGCTCCTGCGCGTCGTGCGCGCGGTACACGGTGGCGAACCCGCCGCTCCCGATGGGAGCCCCCAGCTCGTACCGACCGGCGAGGACACTTCCGATCTGCACCGGTCGAGCTTACCAAACACGGGGCCCGCGCCACGGCTCAGAACCCGCGCCGAGCCGGGGCCGCGAAAACCCGCAAAATTCCGTTCGACCCTCCCCTTTTCGCGGCTCTGCCTACCTGCCCTCGACGCGGTATGCTAAGCGCGGCCGATCAAGAAGTGACCGATCGCGTCAGTCGAGAGACGCGGCACGCTTGAAAGGGAGCCCTACGATGCGGAAGCCCACGAAATACGTGTTCGTTACGGGTGGTGTCGTCTCGTCGATCGGCAAAGGCCTAGCGAGCGCATCGGTCGGGGCTCTGCTCGAAGCGCGCGGCCTACGTGTCACCCACGTGAAGCTCGACCCGTACATCAACGTGGACCCCGGCACGATGAGCCCGTACCAGCACGGCGAAGTCTTCGTGACCGACGACGGCGCCGAGACCGATCTCGACCTCGGCCACTACGAGCGGTTCACGACGGCGCGCATGACGCGCCAGAACAACTTCACGTCGGGACGCATCTACGAGAGCGTCATCTCGCGCGAACGCCGGGGAGAGTACCTGGGCGCGACGGTGCAGGTGATTCCGCACATCACCGACGAGATCAAATCGCGCGTGCGCGACGCCTGCGAAGGGGTCGACGTCGCCATCATCGAGATCGGCGGCACGGTCGGCGACATCGAGTCGCTCCCGTTCCTGGAAGCCATCCGCCAGCTGAAGATCGAGGCCGGCAAGGAGAACGGCCTGTCGATGCACGTGACGCTCGTGCCGTACATCGAGACGGCGGGCGAGCTGAAGACGAAGCCGACGCAGCACTCCGTCAAGGAGATGCGCGAGATCGGCATCCAGCCCGACATTCTCATCTGCCGCACGAAGTCGCCGCTGTCGCAGGCCACGAAGGAGAAGATCTCGCTCTTCTCGAACGTCGCGGTCGAGGCGGTCATCAGCGCGATCGACGTGCAGTGCATCTACGAAGTGCCGGTCTACTTCCACGAGGAAGGGCTCGACGAGCTCATCGCCGAGCGCTTGAACATCTGGAGCCGCCAGCCGGATCTCTCGCCGTGGAAGCGCATCGTCGAACGCTTCACCAAGCCCACCAAGGGGACGGTGAAGATCGGCGTCGTCGGCAAGTACGTGAACCTGAAGGACGCGTACAAGTCGCTCCACGAGGCGCTCGTGCACGGCGCGATGCACAACGACTGCAAGGTGGACCTCGAATACATCGACTCCGAGCAGATCGAGCGCGAGGGGGTGGAGAAGCTTCTCCCGCACCTCGACGCCGTGCTCGTCCCGGGCGGCTTCGGCGACCGCGGCACCGAGGGGAAGATCTCGGCCATCGCGTACGCGCGCGAGAACAAGATCCCGTTCTTCGGCATTTGCCTCGGCATGCAGCTCGCGGTCGTCGAGTTCGCGCGCCACGTCGCGGGCCTCGCGGGAGCGAATTCGAGCGAGTTCGATCGCGACGCCCCCTACGCCGTCATCGACCTGATGCCCGAGCAGCGCAGCCTGCGGAACAAGGGCGCCACCATGCGCCTCGGCGCGTTCCCGTGCACGCTCCTCCCCGGCTCGCTCGCCGCAGAGGCCTACGGCGCGACCGAGATCAGCGAGCGCCACCGCCACCGCTACGAGTTCGCCAACGACTTCCGCGAGCAGCTCTCGGCGGCAGGCCTGGTGCTCAGCGGGACGTCGCCCGACAAGAAGCTCGTCGAGATGGTGGAGCTGCGCGACCACCCCTACTTCATCGGCTGTCAGTTCCACCCCGAGTTCAAGAGCCGCCCCACCGCGCCGCACCCGCTGTTCACGCGGTTCGTCCGCGCCGCACTGGAGCGTCATGCCGCGCGCGAGCGGGGCGAGTGGAAGGCCCCCGAGACCGGCGTGACGATCAACTGATTGTCACCGGGAGACGAAGTCGAGCGCCCGGAAGAACGGGCGCCGCGGATCCCACACGAACGTCAGCGCGAGGCGCACCCCCCACACCGACTGCGCGGCCTGATCGAGCGGCGAGCCGATGCCCACGAAGACCCCGAGCGCAGGCTGAATGCCCGGCGTGAGCAGGCGCAGGCTCGGCGTGACGAGGATGGTGGCGCGCTGGTTGTCGGGGATCTGCGCGGAGATTCGATAGAACTCCGTCCCCTCCAGCCCCAGGCCGAGGATCGGCGCGGCGATGAGGCCAAGATAGACCGACGCCGTCGCGGACACGTCACTCTGCGAGAGGTCTGACGTCTGCACCGCCCAGTCGAGCCCCATGCGGAACTGGACGACGAAGCGATCGAAGAGGTCGCGCACGTCGATGAACGGGCGAAACGTCAGCGCGCCGACGCGAAAGAACGAGTAGTCCCACGGCTGCATCGAGATGGCCGCGAGAGCCGTGTCCCCGCCGCCGGCGTTCCGCGTGAACGTCGCGATGGGGGGGAGGACGCCGAGCCCCCCGCCGAACGCGAGCCCGGTGCGGCTGGCCCAGACCGTGCGCCCGTACAGCTCCATGTTGCCGCCGACGATCGACGAGCTTCCGGCGGCCTGGATTGGTGGCCCCTCCGCGAGCGCGTACGCCATCCCCACGAACCACCGGCGCGACGAGACCGGCACCTCGACGCCTATCTTCTCGAGCCCCTCCGGGCCGGCGCGCTGCTGCGAGGCCACCCCGCCCACCGAGGTCGTCAAGGTCCACTCGATGTCCGGGTGCGTCAGCTCAGGGAGCGCGAGCGAGCGCGGGGCGTCGGGGAGCTGGTACGGATCGGCGAGCGGCTGATCGGCGAGCGCCGGCGCGCTGGACGCGAGCCAGGCGCCGGCGAGCAGCGCCGTTGATCCGAGCGTCCGCGCCCACCGCATGGCGAGCGAGGGTACCCTGATTCAGACACGTGCGAGGACGCCTCGCTCGAAGGCGACGCGCACGGCTTCGTGTGTGGACCAGTGCCCGGGGCGATACGCGAGCAGGGTTCCGCGCGGCGGGCCTCCGTAGAGGAAGAGATCCCCGACGAGATCGAGCAACTTGTGACGCGCGGGCTCGTCTGCCTCGAACGGACGCCCCGCCGCGAGGATCTCCGGGCCGATCACCACGACCATCTCGGGCGTCACGTGCGAGGCGAGCCCCGCCTTCGCCAGCACCTCGACCTCGTGCGCGAAGCAGAACGTGCGGGCAGTCGCCACCCGCTCGCGAAAGTCGCGCGGATCGCCGTGCCACTCGGCTCTCGGCGCGATGCGCGCGTCCCCCAGCTCGAGCTCCACGGCGACGTGGCGCGCGTCGGAGCGCGCGAACGCATACCGGCTCGTCCCCACGTCGATCACCTCGTCGCGCGTGACCGCGATCGTCGCGGGCGTCGCGGCAACGCCAAGCGCGGCGAGCGCGTCCATCCACGTGGCCGCGCACCCATCGACGATCGGCACCTCGTCCCCGTCGAGCGTGACCGCGACGCCGCGCTGTAGGCCGAGCGCCGCCATGGCGGCGAAGAGGTGCTCCACGGTCCGCGCGCGAACGTCACCGTTCGCGATGGCCGTCGATCGCTCCACTTTGATCGCTCGGTACGATGAGAGCGGCGCCCCATTCCAGGTGGTCGCCTGCCCGGGAGCCGGGCCCGTGCGCAGCTCCAGCCGCGCCGTCGCGCCCGAGTGAAGTCCGCGCCCTTCGACGACCACGCTTCCCTACTGGTTCATCGACTCGAGGAACTCACGGTTCGACTCGGTCCGGGCAAGCTTGTCGAGCAGGAACTCCATCGAGTCCACGACGTTCAGCGGGTGCAGGAGCTGGCGCAGGAGCCACACCCGTTGCAGCTGCCAGTCGGGAAGGAGCAGCTCTTCTTTCCGCGTGGCGCTCTTGTTGATGTCGAGACACGGGAAGATGCGCTTCTCCATCAGCTTCCGATCGAGGTGAATCTCGCAGTTCCCCGTCCCCTTGAACTCCTCGAAGATCACTTCGTCCATGCGCGATCCGGTGTCGACGAGCGCGGTCGCGATGATCGTCAAGGAGCCCCCCTCCTCGACGTTCCGGGCAGCGCCGAAGAATCGCTTCGGCTTGTGAAGCGCGTTCGCGTCGACGCCCCCCGAGAGAATCTTCCCGCTCGGAGGAACCACCGTGTTGTACGCCCGCGCGAGGCGCGTCACCGAGTCGAGGAGGATGACGACGTCTTGCTTGTGCTCGACGAGCCGCTTCGCCTTCTCGATCACCATCTCGGCGACGGCTACGTGGCGGGTCGCCGGCTCGTCGAACGTCGACGACACGACCTCCCCCTTCACCGTCCTCTGCATGTCGGTCACCTCTTCGGGGCGCTCGTCGATGAGCAACACGATGAGGTGCACGTCCGGATGGTTCTGGGCGATCGAGTTGGCGATGTTCTGAAGAAGGACCGTCTTCCCGGCTCGCGGCGGCGACACGATCAGACAGCGCTGCCCTTTGCCGATGGGCACGATCATGTCGATGATCCGCTGCGAGTACGCCTTCCCGCCGGCCACACCATGCCCGTTAGCGGCAAAGTTCGAGCTCCGGATCTCGAGGTCGAACTTCTGCTGCGGATACAGCGGCGTCAGGTTGTCGAAGAGAATCTTGTCGCGCGCGACCTCCGGCGACTCGCCATTGATCGTGTCGATCTTGATGAGCGCGAAGTAGCGCTCGCCGTCCTTCGGCGGGCGAATCGTCCCCTGGACGTGATCGCCCGTGCGGAGGTTGAAGCGCCGCACCTGCGAGGTCGAGACGTACACGTCGTCGGGACCCGCCAGGTAGTTGGAGTCGGTCGCGCGCAGGAAGCCGAAGCCGTCGGGCATGCACTCGAGGACGCCGTCGCCGTGCACGCTCCCGTCGCGCGCCGCGAAATGGCTGAGGATCGCGAAGATCGCGTCGTGCTTCCGCATGCCGGCGACGCCGTCGAGCCCGAGCTCCTTGGCCAACCCCACGAGCTCGGCCATCGCCTTTTGCTTTAGTTCACGAAGATGCATGTCCCCTCGGCCGACACGGGCGGCGCCACCCTATTCCGCGAGGTCGCCCTGTCAAGGCGGCGAGCCCGACGCCGCAGCGCGGCGCTCGATGCGAAGTTGCGGCCACTGCGCCGGTTGCGCTATGCGGTGAAGGACCGGATGGCGAGCAAGCGCGTACACCTGTTCGTGAAGGGACGAGTTCAAGGGGTCTTCTTCCGTGCGGCGGCGCAGCGCGAGGCCCGGCGGCTCGGCGTGACCGGCTGGGTGAAGAACCGCAACGACGGAAGTGTCGAGATCGTCGCGGAGGGCGAAGAGGACTCGATCAAAGAAATCGTCGGCTGGGCGAACCATGGTCCGTCGGCCGCGCGCGTCGATCACCTCGACGTGCGCTGGCGCGGATATACCGGCGAGTTCTACGAGTTCGCGATCGTCGACTGACGAGGGCGTGCGCCCCGCGCCTCACGCCGGGATGTAGACGTCGCCCTTCGCCTTGAACAGCTTCTGCGTCTTTGCGTCGAGCTTCGCGTACGCGTCGCCGGTCAACGACATCCCCTCGCTGTAGCGCATCGCCGCCGCGCGATTGACCGCGTTGCCGATCACGTCGAAGCGCCTGTCGGTCTTCGGCCCATAGTCGCCCGCCATCACGTCGCCCGCGTTCACGCGGATCACGAGCATCGTGGAGAACTTCCGCTTCGCCATCCGCGTGTCGATCTCCTGCTTCAGGAGCATCAGCGTCCGCACGGCCTGGCTCGCGCGGTCCACCGGGAACACGGTGAGCGCACCGTCCCCCATGAACTTCACGACGCGCCCCCCCGCCCCTTTGAGCCCGTCGGAGATGCGCTCGTAGTAGTCCTGCACGAGCTCCGCGAGCGCCTCGTCCGTGAGCCGTCGCGACTCG
>Ga0302283_1001343_pt1 | contig 20696 bp, 9 predicted proteins | sample III_Fen_E1_4_FD_198770 | JGI IMG/M metagenome (GOLD analysis project Ga0302283, IMG submission 198770) | Peat permafrost microbial communities from Stordalen Mire near Abisko, Sweden - III_Fen_E1_4 | ecosystem: Environmental > Terrestrial > Soil > Wetlands > Permafrost | place: Sweden: Abisko... | reverse complement strand
CGCCAGATGCCCAACATCTCGTCGTTCAAGGTGCCCGACTACGCCGTCATCACCAACCGCGTGGCCAGGCACGCCGGGATCGCGCTGATCGGGAGCTTCATGGGCGAGGACCGGCGCTTCGCGATGACCACGGACGCGCGGCTGGTCCCGGCGTCGAAGCTGAAGCCGGCGCCGGGATCCACGTTGCACGGGGTCGACACCACCGAGGGCAAATGGCACCTGCCGCTCGGGTTCGTCCGCAAGCCCGACGCCGCGAAGTACGACGTCTCGGCGCGATCCCTGAAGAAGATGGGCCCGCTCGAGTTCCACCTGGCGGTGCAGCTCACCGGCAAGTCGACCAAGATCGGCGAGACGCGCCTCGTCGAGGCCGAGGACGGCGCCTGGATCAAGGACGAGGACCTGGCGATCGCGGTCAAGCCCTCCGAGCTGCCGACCTTCGCGGCCAGCACGCCCAAGTGGCTCGACGTGTCCATCCTGGGCCAGACGATGGTGCTCTACGAGGGCACGAAGCCGGTCTACGTGGCCGCGATTTCCACCGGGCGCGACGGGCTCGGCGATCCGAAGAGCACGTTCTCCACGGTGCGCGGCACCTTCCACATCCGCGAGAAGCACGTGACCACGACGATGGACTCGCACGAGGTCGACAACAAGTTCGAGCTGCGCGACGTCCCCTGGGTCGAGTACTTCGAGAAGGGATACGCCATCCACGCGGCGCCCTGGCACGACAACTACGGCAACCCGCGCAGCCACGGCTGCATCAACATGGCGCCGATCGACGCGCGTCGCGTCTTCATGTGGACCGACCCGCCGCTCCCCGCCGACTGGCACGCCGTGTACGCGAGCGAGGCCACCAGCGAGGGCACCGTGGTCCACGTCCACCCGTAGCCCCGTGGCGGAACGCTCTCGGGCGCTCCGCAGGGTGGCCGTCACGGAACGCTCTCGGGCGTTCCGCAGGATGACCGCACCTAGGCGCTGGGTTTCTTCGGCGACTCGGCCGGCGCGAGAGCGGGAGCCGGCCTGGACGCCCCTTGCAGGGTGCCCGGCGGAGGCCTCGAGGCGCCTTGCAGGCTGCCCGGCGGGGGCCTGGAGAGCGCCGCGGAGGGACCGCCGAGCGGAGGCTTGGAGGCGGAGCTCCCCTCACGCGCGGAGGGTGGGCCGACATCGATGACGGCGTCGTCGCCCTCGAGCGGCCTGGAGCCGCGGTCGGCTCCCTTCTGCAACGCCGACTCGACCAGCGCGGTGAGCGTCGCGATCGGCACGGGCTTGGTGAGCATGTAGACGGCGCGGCGCTTCAGCGCCCGGATGCGCGCCTGCTCCGAGGTGTCGGCCGTGATCACGTAGATCGGCGTGTCCCGGTTCTGCCCCGGCTTGTTGGCGATCGTGTGGAGCAGCACGAAGCCGTCGATGATCGGCATGTGCAGATCCAGCAGCACCACGTCGTACTTCTTCGTGGCCAGGAGGCGCAGAGCCTCGGCGCCGTTGCCGGCCTGATCGATGTCTCCGAGCGCCTTGAGCGCCCGCGAGAACATCGCGCGGATGGTCGGGTCGTCGTCGACGATGAGGATACCGGCCATGAACTCGGGCTCGTTCTCGCGCCAGGAGGGACGCGAGACTATCTCAACACACCGGATCCCGTCTGCCGAGCAAATTCCGCTGGCGGGGTCTCCACCTCAGCCCGCGGCCGTCCCGACCGGCCCGCGCGCGAAGAGATCGCGCAGCACCGCTCCCGTCGCGGTCGCCCGGGAGGCGACGGCGCGCGGGGTCCCGGTCGCCACGATCTCTCCGCCTCCGGCGCCGCCCTCGGGGCCCAGCTCCACCACGTGATCGGCCGCCGCGATCACCGCGGGGTGGTGCTCGATGATCACCAGGGTGTCCCCGCGATCCACCAGCCGATCGAGCACGCGCAGGAGGTTGGCGACGTCCGCGAGGTGGAGCCCGGTGGTGGGCTCGTCGAGCACGTACAGGGTGGGCTCGTGGCGCGTGCCCGCGGTGAGCTCGCTCGCCAGCTTGAGCCGCTGCGCCTCGCCGCCGGAGAGGGTGTGCGACCCCTGGCCGAGGTGCAGGTAGCCCACCCCGAGATCGCACATGGTGTTGATCGGACCGCGGATCCGGGGGTGGGCGGCGAAGAGCTTGCTCGCCTCGTCGGCGGTGAGATCGAGGACCTCGCCGATGGACAGGCCGAGGTAGCGGATGTCGCCCGTCGCCGGCTCGAAGCGCCCGCCGCCGCAGGCCTCGCAGGGGGTGGTCACGTCGGGGAGGAACGACATCTCGTGGGCGATCACGCCGTTGCCGTCGCAGACCGGGCAGCGCCCGCCCGCCGCCGCGCTGTTGAACGAGAAGCGCGCCGGCCCGTAGCCGCGCACCTGCGCCTCGGGCGAGGCGGCGAAGAGCTTGCGCACCTCGTCCCAGACGCCGAGGAAGGTGGCCGGCACCGATCGCGGGGTGCGCCCGATCGGAGACTGATCGACGGCCACCGCTCGGGTGAGCCCCTTGGGCAAGCGCAGCTTGCCGTGCGCGCCGGGCTCGGGGCCCACCAGGCCGAGCGCCCGCCGCACCGCGGGGTAGAGCACGTGGCGCACCAGCGTGCTCTTGCCGGAGCCGGAGACGCCGGCGACCACGGTCATCCTCCCGAGGGGGATGCGGAGGTTGTCGACGCGGAGGTTGTTGGCGCGGGCCGAGGCGAGCTCGATGGCCTCCGCGGCATCGCCGCGGCAGGCGCGCGCCGAGGCGATGGCGAGCTCCCCGGCGAGCGCGCGGCCGGTGGGCGACGCCGGATCGGCCAGCACCACGGAGGGCGGGCCGGCGGCGACCACGCGCCCGCCGCCTCGGCCGCCCGCGGGTCCGAGATCGATGAGGTGATCGGCGGCGCGGATGGTGTCGGCGTCGTGCTCGACCATGAGCACGGTGCTCCCCATGTCGGCGAGCTTGCGCAGGTTGTGAAGGAGGCGCCCGGTGTCGCGCGGGTGCAGGCCCACGGTGGGCTCGTCGAGCACGTAGAGCGCGCCGGTGAGCCCGCTCCCGAGCTGCGCCGCCAGCCGGAGCCGCTGCATCTCGCCGCCGGAGAGCGTCGCCGCGCGCCGGTCGAGGCCGAGGTAGCCGAGCCCCACGTCGAGCACGAAGGCGAGCCGACGATCGAGCTCGCGCAGCGGCGCGTCGGCGATGAGGGCGCGGTCGCCTTCGAAGCGCAGCTTCTTGGCCCAGACCGCCGCGTCGGCGACGGAGCGGGAGGTGACCTCGTGGTAGCGCTCGCCCGCGAGCCGCACCGCGCGCGGCAGCGGCGAGAGGCGCGAGCCCTCGCAGGCGCGGCAGGGGCGCGGCCGCTCCTCCTCGAGCAGCGCCGCGGGGCCGCCCTCCACGCCGGCGCCCTCGCAGCTCTCGCAGCGGCCCTGCTTGGTGTTGAAGGAGAACCAGCGCGGATCGAGCTCGGGCACGCCGGTACCGCACTGCGGGCAGTTGCGGCTCGTCGAGTGGAGGGCGTCGCCCTTGGCGGTGCGCACCTTGACCGCGCCCTTGCCGAAGGAGAGGGCGCGGTCGAAGCTGGGTCGGTCGAGCGCGGCGAGCTTGCCCTCGTAGATCACCAGATCGATGCTGTGCTCGACGCTCTTCTTGAGCCGCGGCGGCTTGTCGGTGAGCGCCTCCGCGCCATCGACGATGGCCCGGAGGATGCCCGCCCGCGCGGCCGAGGTGAAGACGTCGAGGTAGGTGCCCTTGCGCGCCACCACCGCGGGCGCGAGGAGCACGCCGCTCCCCCGCATCGCCGCGAACGCCTGGAACACCTCGTCCGGCGAGCGCGCGGCGATGGCGGTGTCGCAGACCGGGCAGTGCGCGTCGCCCACCTTGGCGTAGAGCAGGCGCAGGTAGTGGGCGATCTCGGTCACCGTCGCCACGGTGGAGCTCGAACCGGAGCGCGTGGTGCGCTGCTCCAGGGCGATCGACGGCGGCACGCCCGTGACCCGGTCGACGTCGGGGCGCGGCAGCGTGGGGAGGAACTGCCGGGCGTAGGGGGTGAGCGTCTCCAGGAAGCGGCGCTGCCCCTCGGCGAAGACCACGTCGAAGGCCAGCGTGCTCTTGCCCGAGCCGCTGGGCCCCGTCACCACCACGATCTTGCCGTGCGGGATCGACGCCGACACCTCGTGCAGGTTGTGCTCCCGCGCGTGCACCACCTCGATCGCCGTGGGGGCCTTCGACGCGCTCGGGCCAGTGCTGGCCGCCTTCCCCGCTCGCCGCTCGCTCCCTCGCAGCCACCGGGCCAGCGCCTGCCCGGTCCTCGTCGCGGTCTTCGCCACCATCGCCGGCGTGCCCTCGGCGACCACGCGCCCGCCATCGGCGCCGGCGCCGGGGCCCAGGTCGATGACCCAGTCGGCCGCCCCGATGACGTCGAGATCGTGATCGACCACGACCACGCTGGCCCCGGCCCGCGCCAGGTCGGCGAGCGCCGTGTTGAGCCGCGCCACCTCGCTCGGGTGGAGCCCGGCGCTGGGCTCGTCGAGGATGACCAGCTGGCCGCGCTTCGAGGGCTCGCCGAGCGCCTGGGCCAGCTTGATCCGCTGCGCCTCGCCGCCGGAGAGCGTCGAGAGCGGCTGCCCCAGCGCCAGGTAGCCGAGGCCGAGCTTGGAGAGCGGGCCGAGCGCGCGGACGATGGCGGGCTCCCGGGCGAAGACGGCCAGCGCCTCGTCGACGGACATCGCCAGCACGTCCGACACCGAGCGGCCGTCGACCTTGACGGCGAGGACCTCCTCGTTGAAGCGCCGCCCGCGACAGGTCGCGCAGAGCAGCGAGACGTCGGCGAGGAACTGCATCTCGATGGTCTCGGACCCCTCCCCGGCGCAGGCCTCGCAGCGGCCGAGCGCGACGTTGAACGAGAAGTGCCCGGGGGTGAGCCCGCGCGCCTCCGCCTCCGGCTGCTTGCCGAAGAGGGCGCGCACGCGATCCCACGCGCCGGTGTAGGTCGCCGGGTTGCCGCGGGAGGTGCGCCCGAGCGGGGCCTGATCGACGAGCAGCGGCGCCAGGATCCCGGCGCTGCCGCGGATGGCCCGGTAGACCCCGGGCGCCTCCAGGTCGCGGTACCCGCGCGCCCGCGCCAGGCCGCGGAAGAGCACCTCCTCGACCAGCGTGCTCTTGCCCGAGCCGCTCGGGCCGGTGATCGCGACGACCACCCCGAGGGGGATGTCCACGGTGACGTCCCGGAGGTTGTTGGCCTTGGCCCCGTCGATGGTGATCTTGCCGAGCGGCCCCTCCCCCGCCTTGATCTCGTGCGCCAGGAGGCGCGGGGCAGGCGCCTGCCGTGCCCCGAGGGGCCGCGCGCTCGCCACCCCGTCGTAGACGATGTGCCCGCCGGCGGGCCCCGAGCCGGGCCCGAGCTCGACCACCCGATCGCAGGCGTCGAGCACGATGGGCTCGTGCTCGATCACCAGCACCGTGTTGCCCGCGGCGGCGAGCTCGCGCATCGCCACCACCAGCGGCGGGACGTCGCTCGGGTGCAGGCCCACCGTGGGCTCGTCGAGGACGAAGAGCGCCCCCGTCAGCGAGGTGCCGAGCGCCGAGGTCAGCGAGACGCGCTGCGCCTCCCCACCGGAGAGCGTGCGCGCCTGACGATCCAGGGTGAGGTAGCCGAGGCCGACCTTCTCCAGGTAGCCGAGCCGCGCCGTCAGCTCCCGGCGGGCGATCTCCCCCTGGCCGGTGCCCGTCTTCAAGGCAGCGAGGCGGGCGTGCGCCGCGGTGAGCTCCAGGCCGTGCCACGCCGCCAGATCGAGCCCGTCGACGTGGTAGAGCAGCGACGCCGGGGCGAGCCGCTTGCCGCCGCAGGCCTGGCAGAGATCGTAGGCCCGGTAGCGCGCCAGCAGCACCCGGACGTGCATCTTGTAGGTGCGCGTCTCCAGGTACTTGAACCAGGCCCGCACGCCGGGGTATTTGCCCGCGGTCCAGGTCCCCTCCCCCTCGAAGACCGCCTCCCGCTGCTCCGCGGTGAGATCGCGCCAGGGCCGGTCGATCGGGATGCGCTGCTTGGCGCAGTACTCGAGCAGGGTCTTGCGCTCCCACTTGGTCGAGGCCCCCGACCAGGCGCGCACCGCGCCACCCTTGAGGGTGCGCGACTCGTCCGGGACCACCTTGCTCCAGTCGATGCCGATGGTGCGGCCGAAGCCGCGGCAGTCGGGGCAGGCGCCGGTCGGCGACTGGTAGGAGAACAGGCCCACCCGGGGCGCGTCGAACGCGCGCGCGCACACCGGGCACGAGAGCCCCTGCGCCACGCTCATCCGGGTCAGCCCGGCGCCGCCCTCGCCGCCGACGACGTGGAGCGCCGCCGCGCCGCCCGCGCGCTTCCACGCCTCCTCGATGGCGGCGCCGAGCCGCCGCTTGTCGCGCTTGCCGACCTTGACCCGGTCGACCACCACCTCGACGCCGGGCGTGCCGCCCGTGGAGACCGCCTCGCTCGGCTTGAGCTCGTCGAGATCGCGCGCCTCGCCCCGCACCAGGAGGCGCCGGTAGCCAGCGGCGAGCAGCGACTCGCGCACCGTCAGGTACGCCTCGGTGCCCTGGACCGGGACGCGGTAGGTGACGATCGCGGTGGCCCCCTCGTGGGCGGCGGTGGCGCGGTCGGCGGCGACGAGCGGATCGGTGCGCACCGCGGGCACCCCGTGCTCCGGGCAGATCGGCACTGCCTCGCGGGCGAAGAGCGCGCAGAAGTAGGGCTCGATGTCGGCCATGGTGGCGACGGTGGAGCGGGAGCTCTTCACCGGGGCGTGGCGATCCACGGCCACGCCCGCAGCGACGGGGTCGAGCGAGTCGATCGGGGGCCGCTCCAGCCGCTCCAGGAACTGACGGGCGTACGGGCTGAAGCTCTCGACGAAGCGGCGCTGGCCCTCGGAGTAGAGGGTGTCGAGCGCCAGCGACGACTTGCCGGCGCCGGAGACGCCGGCGATGCCGACGAGCTCGCCGGGGAGGAGGTCGAGATCGATCCCCTTCAGGTTGTGGGTGCGGGCGCCGCGGAGTCGGATCGGGTGCATGGGGGCGGCTACCTTTGGGGCCGTACCAGCGCGAGGGCAAGGCCGCAGGGGCGCGACGGCGCCCGGCCGAAGTGATAAGCAGCGCGCATGTCCCACGACATCCAGCCCCTCCTCGCTCAGGTCCCGGAGGACGTCCTCGACATCTGCCGCCGCCTCCGGGAGAAGGGAAAGCGCGGCTGGATCGTCGGCGGCTGCGTCCGCGATTTGCTCCGCGGCGCCCCCGCCAAGGACTGGGACGTGGCCACCGACGCGCGGCCGGACGACGTCATCACCTACTTCAAGAAGGTGATCCCCACCGGCATCCAGCACGGCACCGTCACCGTGGTGCGGCGGGGCGTTCACTACGAGGTGACCACCCTCCGCGGGGAGGGCGCCTACAGCGACGGGCGCCGGCCGGACAAGGTCGAGTTCGTGGACGACATCACGGCGGACCTCGCCCGCCGGGACTTCACCATCAACGCCATGGCGATCGATCCGGTCGACGGCCACCTCATCGACCCCTTCCTCGGCCGCCAGGACCTGGAGGCGCGCGTCCTCCGCGCCGTCGGCGAGCCCGAGGAGCGCTTCGCGGAGGACGGCCTGCGCGTGCTCCGGGCGGCCCGCTTCTCGGCCACGCTGGGCTGCACCATCGACCCCAAGACCGAGCGCGCCATGGGCTCGCAGCGATCGCTCGACACCTTCCGCCGGGTCAGCGCCGAGCGCGTCCGCGACGAGTGGCTCAAGGCCATGCGCGCCGACAAGCCCAGCGTCGCCTTCGAGGCCATGCGGCGCACCTCCATCCTCGGCATCACCTGCCCGGAGCTGCTCGAGTCGGTCGGCTGCGAGCAGAACAAGTGGCACCAGTTCGACGTCTGGGGCCACGCCATGGCCTGCCTGGACGCCTGCCGGCCCGAGCCGATCCTCCGGGTGGCGGCGCTCCTCCACGACGTCGCCAAGCCGCGCACCCGCGCCTTCTCCGACAAGACCGAGGACTACACCTTCTACGAGCACGAGCGCGTCGGCGCCGAGATGGCCGAGCCCCTGCTCGCGCGGCTACGCTTCTCCAACGACGAGCGGGCGCGGATCACCGCGCTGATCCGCAACCACCTCATCTGCTACCAGGACGACTGGACCGACGCCGCCGTGCGCCGCTGGATCCGCCGCATCACCCCGGAGCTGGCGCCCGACCTCTACGATCTCGGCTTCGCGGACGCGGCGGGCAAGGGCCTCGACGCCTCGGCGGACATCGCCAGCATCGAGCGCCTGCGGGTGCGGGTGGACGACCTGCTCGCCCAGGGCGCCGCGTTCTCGGCGCGGGACCTGGTCCTCGGCGGCAACGAGCTGATGAGCGCGCTCGGCCTCGCCCCGGGCCGTCGCGTCGGCGAGGTGCTCGCCTACCTGGTGGAGAAGGTGATCGACGACCCCGCGGTCAATGAGCGCGAGCGGCTGCTGGAGGAGGCCCGACGCTTCCTCGCAGAGGGCCCGAAGGCCCCCGGCGCCCCGCTCCCGGGTGTATAACCCCACGCCATGGCCCAGACCTTCCTCGAGCAGCTCAACACGATGACCGTCACCGTCGCCGACACCGGCGACATCCACTCCATCGAGAAGTGGAAGCCCCGTGACGCGACCACCAACCCGTCGTTGATCACCGCAGCCGCGCAGATGCCCGAGTACCGGGACGTCGTCGACGGCGCGCTGCGCTGGGCGGAGGCCAAGGCGGGGAGCGCCGAGACCAAGCCCGTCGTGGCCCTCGCCATCGACCGGCTCGCGGTCGAGTTCGGCCTGCGCATCCTCGGCATCGTCTCGGGCCGCGTCTCGACCGAGGTCGACGCGCGCCTCTCCTTCGACACGGCGGCCACGGTCGCCAAGGGCCGCTACCTGATCCAGCTCTACGAGGCGGCGGGCGTCTCGCGCGAGCGGGTCCTCATCAAGATCGCCTCCACGTGGGAGGGCATCCGCGCCGCCGAGATCCTCCAGAAGGAGGGCATCAACTGCAACCTCACCCTGCTCTTCGGCCTCCACCAGGCCGTCGCCTGCGCCGAGGCTGGGGCCCGGCTGATCTCCCCGTTCGTGGGCCGCATCCTCGACTGGCACAAGAAGGCGAGCGGCCGGGACAGCTATCCGCCGGCCGAGGATCCGGGGGTGGTCAGCGTCAACCACATCTACGATTACTACAAGAAGTTCGGCTACAAGACCGAGATCATGGGGGCGAGCTTCCGCAACATGGGCGAGATCGTCGAGCTCGCGGGCTGCGATCTGCTCACCATCGCGCCCGCCCTCCTCGCCGAGCTCAGCGTCGCGACCGGCACCCTCGCGCGCAAGCTCGATCCGGCCGTGTCCGCGCGGAAGGACATCGCCCGCATCACCATCGACGAGGCCAGCTTCCGCGCGCTGCACGCCGCCGATCAGATGGCCACGGACAAGCTCGCCGAGGGCATCGCCGGCTTCAGCAAGGCGCTGGTCGCCCTCGAGAGCCTGCTCGGCGAGCGCCTCCATACCCTGCATGGCTGAGCCCGCACCGGCGCCGCCGCACCGGAGCGCTTCGAGGGGTCCGACCTCGACGGGCCGGGGCGGCGCCTTGCACCTCACGCAAGCCTGAGACCCTTTCGGTCGCGATCCAGGATGCCCCATGCCTGGCCGATTCGGCCCCATCGTTGACGCGATGTGGCGCCGATGTGTACGATTTGTGGCGCAAGCTACCATGATCGGGCTAGCTATCGGAGACTGAGGTGCCTCGATGCGATCGCGTTGGCTTACAGGTCTCGGCCTCTGCTGGTGTGTCGGGGTTGGCTGCGCCCAGGGCAGCTCGTTCACCGGCGGACTGAGCGGGGGCACCACCGGATCGAACGGTTCAGCCCAGGGGGGCGGCTCCACCCAGGCAACGTCGTCCGGGAGCGGCTCGCAGGGCAACGGCGGCGCGCCTGGCACCGCGAGCTCGAGCAGCACCGCGAGCGGCGCCGGCGGCTCGCCGGGCGTGACCACCTCGAGCGGCGCCGGCGGCTCCCCGGGCGTGACCACCTCGAGCGGCGCCGGCGGCTCCCCGGCCTCGACCACCTCGAGCGGCGCCGGCGGCTCCCCCACCTCCACCAGCTCCAGCTCCTCCACCACCTCCTCCGGCACCACCGGCGCGACCGAGAACCAGGCCTGCACGGTGACCACCGACTGCGCGGGCGGGCTCGCCTGCACCACCGCCTTCGACAAGGGGGGCCAGCAGTGCGAAAAGACCTGCACCAAGACCTCCCAGTGCACCTCGCCCGGCGGGTCCTGCACCAACCTGACCACCGGTAACCCCGGCACGGTGTGCACGACCAGCTGCAACCCGATGACCAACGCGGGCTGCCTCGCGACCGAGGCCTGCCGCCTCTTCGAGGTCGGCAACAACCCGACGGAGGTCTACACCTACTGCGGGGGCATCGGCACCAAGGGGCAGGGCGCGACGTGCTCGGTCAACAGCACCTGCAAGGCCGGCTTCGAGTGCGTGAACACCGGCTTCGGGAGCGACTGCGAGGAGATCTGCGATCCCAACAACGACACCTGCCCGGGAGCTTACTCCTGCACCGACTTCGGGGTGCCGCTGGGCAGCAGCGCGATCGGGTCGTGTGAATAGGGAGCCTGCCCCTCGGCAGGCTGAAGATCAGTAGAACCCCTCGCGCCGGGCGTAGCGCGCCGCGCGCTCGGCGTCGTGGGACGCCACGCCGGAGCGGGGCAGGCGCTGCCCTACCGCCCTCCGCGTCGAGCGACCCTACCTGCGGCGTCCGTGCCAGGACGGTCGGCGTCCCTGCATGCCCTGGCGGCGTCCATGCCAGGGCCGTCGGCGTCCGTGCCAGAGCCGTCGGCGGCCGTGCCAGAGCCGTCGGCGGCCGTGCCAGGACGGTCGGCGTCCATGCTTGCCCTGACGGGGTCCATGCCAGGGCGGTCGGCGTCCATGCCTGGCCGGTCGGCGTCCCTGCCTGCCCGAGCGGCGTCCATGCCAGGGCGGTCGGCGTCCGTGCCTGGCCTGGCAGCGGCCGTGCCCGTCCTGGCGACATCCGCGCCAGAGCCGGCAGCGTCCGTGCCAGAGCCGGCGGCATCCACGCCAGGACCGGCAGCGTCCGTGCCGGGGCCGGCAGCATCCGTGCCAGGCCCGTCGGCGTCCGTGCCAGGCCGGTCGGCGTCCGTACCTGCCTTGCCGGCGTCCATGCCAGGGCCCTCGGCGTCCGTGCCTGCCCTGGCGGGGGCCATCCCAGGGCCGTCGGCGTCCGCGCCTGCTCTGGCGGGGTCCATGCCAAAGCAGTCGGCGTCCGGGCCGGGTCACGGAGGCCCTCCTGCGCGATCAGAAGGTGTACTGCGCGGTCAGCAACCCCTGATTCGCGTCGATCACGCCGCCCGTCGCCTGCGGTCCCGACGCCGCCCCGTTGCCATTCTTGTCGATGTTCTTGTCGATGATGTGGAAGTACTCCGGTCCGAACGCGAACCCGGAGCTCTGGAAGCGAGCCATCCCGCCGACCATGGAGCTCTCCGCGCGACCACCGCCGTTGGCGGCGACGTCGGCGGTGTTCAGGCGCGCGAGGCCGCCCACCATCGAGAGGTCGAAGTGCTTGGTGAACCGGTACATCGCCTGGGCCCAGCCTCCCCACTCCCTCACGTCGTTGGTCGTGAAGAACTGCAGCTCCTCGCCGAGCAGCGGGCCCAGGTTCTTTCCGGCGTAGCCGCTCACGGCCAGCGAGAAGCCGCCTCCCTTCACCTTGATGCCGGCGACTCCGGCCATGACGTCCCAGTCCCGGGTGGGGTTGGCCGCGGGGGCCGTCGGCTGGATGACGAGCTCGGCGGCCTTGCTGCCCGCGACGCGGTTGTAGTGACCGGCGAGGAAGGCGGTCACGTTCTCGCTGGTGAACTTCACCCGCGCCTCCACGGCGGGCAGTCCGGAGAGCTGGCCGTAGTCGACGTTGAGATCCTGCGTGCTCGCGGTCCCGAAGTCGGCCGGGTTCTGCCAGTCGGCCTTGTTCACCTGGACCGCCAGCTCGAGCTTGGAGGTGTCGATCGGGATGGTGTGGTAGTACCCGGCGCCGGGCTCGCGCCAGCCGAGCTGGCCGTTGAAGTAGGTCGAGAGATAGGCGATGTGACCCATGGACTCGGGGGTCATGGCGAGGATGAGCTCGTGATCCTGGCCGACCCGGAGGACGTCGTTGCCCCAGCTCAGCTCGGCATAGGCCAGGCGCACGCGGGAGTAGACCGAGACCTCGCCGTAGCCACCGGGGCTGTTGAGGCCGAAGAGATCGATCTCGAGGACGGCCTTGGGGACACCCTCGAGCACCTTGGGTCCGGTGACCGAGAAGTTGAAGCGGCTCTGCCGGATGTCGGCGCCGGTGGTGATGCCGCCTCCGGGCTGGGCGAGAGCGAGCAGGGGCCCTTGCCCGTTGAGGACGAAGGCCGGCGAGTCCTGGACGTAGAACGAGGCACCGACGAAGCCGTGCAACGCGAGCTTCCACTCGGAGGGCTCCGGCTCGGGAGCGGGCGGAGGCGGAGGCGAGGGTGCCGGAGGGGCCTCCGCCAGCGGCATCGCGGGCGCAGGAGCTGCGGGCGCCGCCGCCACCGCGAGAGGAGCGGGGCTGGCCGCCGGCATCGGCGCAGGGGCGGTCTGGGCGAGGGTCGTCGCCGAGGCGAGGAGCACGGACAGCCCGGTACAGGGGATCGCAAGGCGCATGATGGTTTCCTTTCGCTCACGCCGATGTAGGTGAGGCCGGCCGCGGGACCGGCGAAGTACCTCGCCCAGAGGACATAGGACTTCGGGGTCCGCACCTGATGGCCAACCCCTCCGACGGTCACGGGTGCCGTGCTCGTGCCCACGGCTCGCCCTCGCGGCGTGTCGAGACAGCTCGGCATGCCGAAACAAGACCGCGAAAGCGAGCATTTACTGGCAACGTGCGATTGACGCGTTCACACCGTGCCGCGCCGCCACCTGACGCCACGGCGTAGCTTGGCGTATCATTCCAATTCTTGCGGGAGCTATCAGCTCCCTATCGATTTCACGGGTTCGCGGGGCTCGTGGGAAGAGTCCACGGCGGCGTGGGCTCCGGTGATCGTGAAACGCATGGTGAGGTCCCCTTCCAGGCGGCCGCGCGAGGGGTGAGGCGCGGGAGGCCCCTCGCGCGGCGGCAAGCTTGCCGGATCAGCCGGTCCGCGTCCGGTGCTCCGCCACCAGCCGTTCGACCACCTCGGGGTCGGCGAGCGTGCTGAGATCGCCGAGGCCCTCGTACTCGGAGTTGGCGATCTTGCGGAGGATGCGCCGCATGATCTTGCCGCTCCGGGTCTTGGGCAGGCCGGCGGTGACGTGGATGACGTCGGGGGACGCGAAGGCGCCGATGGCGTGGCGCACCTGCTCCTTGAGGGCGCCGATGGTGCTCTCGCTCAGCCCGAACCCGGAGGCGAGGACGACGTAGGCATAGATGCCCTGACCCTTGATCGGGTGCGGGGAGCCGACGACGGCCGCCTCGGCGACGGCCTCGTGGGCGACCAGCGCGCTCTCCACCTCGGCGGTGCCGAGGCGGTGGCCGGAGACGTTGAGCACGTCGTCGATGCGGCCGGTGATCCAGTAATAGCCGTCCTCGTCGCGGGTGCAGCCGTCGCCGGTGAAGTACTTTCCTGGGTACTGGGTGAAGTAGGTGGCGCGGAAGCGGCGGTGATCGCCCCAGATGGTGCGCGCCTGTCCCGGCCAGGGCTTGGTCAGGCAGAGCGCGCCCGAGACGCCGTTGCCCTCGATGAGCGTGCCGTCAGCGGCGTCGACGAGGACCGGCTCGACGCCGAAGAAGGGGAGCGTCGCCGAGCCCGGCTTGGTGGGCGTGACCCCGGGGAGCGGCGAGATGAGGATGCCCCCGGTCTCGGTCTGCCACCAGGTGTCGACGACGGCGCAGCGCCCGTCGCCGACGACGTCGTGGTACCACTTCCAGATCTCGGGATTGATGGGCTCGCCCACGGATCCGAGGATGCGCAGGCTGGTGCGCTTGTACCGGGTCACCGGCTCGTTGCCCGCCTGGGCGATGGCGCGGAGGGCCGTGGGGGCGGTGTAGAAGATGTTGATCTTCAGGTCGTCGACCATCTGCCAGTAGCGCCCGGCGTCGGGATAGCTGGGGACGGACTCGAACATCACGGTGGTGGCGCCGTTGGCGAGCGGGCCATAGACGATGTAGGTGTGGCCGGTGACCCAGCCGACGTCGGCAGCGCAGCAGTAGACGTCGCCCGGGTGGTAGTCGAAGACCAGCTTGTGGGTGATGGCGGCATACACCAGGTAGCCGCCGGTGGTGTGCATCACGCCCTTGGGCTTGCCGGTCGAGCCGGAGGTGTAGAGGATGAAGAGCGGGTCCTCGGCGCCCATCCACTCGACGGTGCAGGTCGAGCGTTGCTTGGCGCACTCCTCCTCCAGCCAGGCGTCGCGGCCCTGCACCATGGGGACCTCGGCGTCGGTGCGCCGGGCCACCAGCACCGTGGTGATCGCGCTCATGCCCTCCACCGCGCGGTCGACGATCTTCTTCAGCGGGATGCGCTTACCGCCGCGCATCCCCTCGTTGGCGGTGACCACCACGTGGCACTCGGCGTCGATGAGCCGGTCCCGCAGGCTCTCCGCGGAGAAGCCACCGAAGACCACCGAGTGGATGGCCCCGATGCGGGCGCACGCCAGCATCATGAAGGCGGTCTCGGGGATCATCGGCATGTACAGGCACACCCGATCTCCCTTATGCACGCCATGGGCCAGGAGCACGTTCGCCATCCGACAGACGTGGTGCTTCATCTCCCGGTAGGTGATGTGGCGGTAGACGCCCGGCTCGTCGGCGGCCCAGATGATCGCGGTCTGCTCCGCCTTGTCGGCGAGGTGGCGATCGACGCAGTTGTAGCAGGCGTTGAGGCGGCCGCCGGAGAACCAGGCGAAGTCGACCTCCTCGTAGTCGGCGTCGAGGACGTGGGTCCAGGGGTGGAACCAGGAGATCGCCTTGGCTTGCTCGCCCCAGAACCCCTCCGGATCGTCGAGCGAGAGCCGGTAGAGGCGCTGGTACTCCTCCATGGTGCGGATGTGGGCGTGCTGCTGAATATCGGGCTTTACAGGGATCATCGGTTCGGTCACGGCAGGCCTCCGGTGGCGGGAGCATGACGGGAAATCACCGGCAACGCGAGGGGTTCGATGGGGCTCGGGTCATTGACGCAACTTCGACGTGGTGTGTCGTGACCCTGCGGAATGGGGACCGTCACCCCGGCCAGCCAGCGCCGGCAGCAAGGTTTGCCGCCCGACGCAAGGCGTGCGCCTCGGCCGGCGCCGGTGCCGCGCGGTGGACGAGGCCGGCCGTGCGGTACGGTACGTGCTCGGCGCTCCCACACCTGTCGATCGGTGCCCTGGAGCCAGGGCTGCTCTTGCCAGGACCCCCTATCTCACGCTCCGCGTCACCGTAGCGGCGCAGCGATGGACTCTCATGGATGACGCCCTGGCCGCGGCGCTCGCGGCCGTCCCCATCGTCGCGCTGATGCTCTCGCTGGGCGTCTTCCGGGTCCCCTCGCACCTGGCCGTGCCGGCGACGCTGGCGGGCACGGCGCTGCTGGCGCTCCTCGGCTGGCACATGGGGCCTGTCCCGGTGGCGACCGCCGCGCTCGAGGGGGCGGCGCTGGGGCTGTGGCCGATCTTCCTGGTGATCCTCGCCGCCATCTTCACCCACAACCTGGCCGTGCACACCCGCAGCATGGACACCATCAAGGCCATGCTCCGCGAGGTCTCCACCGACCGGCGGGTGCAGGTGCTGATCCTGGCCTGGGGGTTCGGCGGCTTCCTCGAGGCCGTCGCGGGCTTCGGCACCGCGGTGGCGATCCCGGCGAGCATCCTCGCGGCGCTGGGCTTCGAGCCCGTGTTCGCGGCGGTCATCTGCCTCATCGCCAACACCGTGCCCACGGCCTTCGGCGCCATCGGCATCCCGGTGATCACCCTGGCTCGCCTCACCGGGCTCGACCCGCGGGAGCTGGGGAGCGCCGTCGCCACGCAGCTCGCGCCCTTCATCGTGATCATCCCCTTCGTGCTGGTGATCCTCACCGCGCGGGGGCTGAAGGGGCTGCGCGGCATGGTGGGCGTGTGCCTCGTCTCCGGGCTCGCCTTCGCCCTGCCCCAGGTGGTGGTGGCCCGCACCCTCGGCCCCGAGCTCCCGGCGCTGCTCGGGAGCGTGTGCAGCATGGTGTGCACCGTGCTCGCCGCCCGCGCCTTCGGCCCTCGTGGAGAGGCGGCGCCGGACGCTCCCCGCGCCGCGGTCACCCGGCGCCAGGGGATCCTCGCCTGGATGCCCTACGTTCTCATCTTCGTGCTGATCGTCGCCACCAGCCCGCTCTTCCCGGCGATCAACGCGCCCCTGGCGCGGGTGGCGACCCGGGTGGTCATCTACCAGGGGGCGGGGGCCAAGCCCTTCACCTTCTCCTGGCTCACCACGCCCGGGGTGCTCATCCTGGTGGCGGCGTCGGTGGGCGGGATCCTCCAGGGGGCCAGCGCGCGCGCGCTCGGGGCGGTGCTGGTGAAGAGCCTGCGGCAGCTCACCAGGTCGGCCGTCACCGTGGTGTCCATCGTGGCGCTGGCCAAGGTCATGCAATACAGCGGGATGATCAACGACCTGGCCCGGTCCCTGGCGACGGTCACCGGGCGCGCCTATCCCCTCGTCGCGGCGGCCATCGGCGCCCTCGGCACCTTCGTCACGGGGAGCGACACCTCGTCCAACGTGCTCTTCGGCACGCTCCAGACCGAGGTCGCCCGCACCCTCGGCGTCGACCCCCTGTGGCTCGCCGCCGCCAACACCTCGGGCGCGACGGCCGGCAAGATGATCTCGCCGCAGAGCATCGCGGTGGCCACCTCGGCCACCGGGCTCGACGGCAGCGAGGGCAAGATCTTCGGCCAGACGCTGCGCTTCTGCGCCGTCTACGTGCTGGCGCTGGGGATCCTGGTCTACGTGGGCGCGGCCGTTCGACCTCGCTGAGGGAACCATGACGACTCGGTACGACGATCTCTACCGCGCGCTCGCCCGGAGCCTCCCCGCCGAGCGGCTAGTGCGCGATCCCCTGCGCACCCTGGCCTACGGCACCGACGCCAGCTTCTACCGCCTGGTCCCTCGCCTGGTCGTCCGCGCCGAGACGGAGGACGAGGTCCGCCTCGTCCTCGCCGAGGCGCGCGCCCGCGGCCTGCCCCTCACCTTCCGCGCCGCCGGCACCAGCCTCTCCGGGCAGGCGGTCTCGGACTCGATCCTGGTGAGCCTGGGGGAGGGCTTCCGCGGCCTCCAGGTCGAGGAGGGCGGCGCCCGCATCCGGCTCGAGGCCGGCGTGATCGGCGCCCTCGCCAACCGCGCCCTCGCCCCCTACGGGCGCAAGATCGGACCGGATCCGGCCTCCATCAACTCGGCCATGATCGGCGGCATCGCCGCCAACAACGCCAGCGGGATGTGCTGCGGCACCGCGCAGAGCAGCTATCGCACGGTGCGCTCGATGCGCCTCGTGCTCGCCGACGGCGCGGTGCTCGACACCGGCGATCCCGCGAGCCGCCGCGCCTTCGCCGCCAGCCACGCCGGCCTCCTGGCTCGCCTCGCGGCGATGGGGGAGCGCGTCCGCGCCGACGCCGCCCTGGCCGACCGCATCCGGCGCAAGTACCGGATGAAGAACACCACCGGCTACAGCCTCAACGCCCTCGTCGACTACCACGATCCCTTCGACATCGCCGTCCACCTGATGATCGGCTCCGAGGGCACGCTCGGCTTCATCTCGTCCATCACCCTCGACACCGTCGAAGAGCTCCCCGACCGCTCCAGCGCGCTGATGCTCTTCCCCGACATCGGCGCCGCCTGCGCGGCGATCCCCCTCCTGCGCGCCCTGCCGGTCGCCGCCGCGGAGCTGATGGACCGCGCCTCGCTCCGCTCGGTCGAGGACAAGCCCGGCATGCCCCCCGAGCTGCGCGAGCTCGACGGCGAGGCCGCTGCGCTCCTCGTGGAGACCCGCGGTCACGGCGCCGCCGAGCTCGAAGGCAACGTGGCCGCGATCGCCGCCGCGATGGCGGGCCTGTCCCTGCTCCGCCCCCTGGCCTTCACCGCGGTCCCGGCGGAGATGGAGCGGCTCTGGAACATCCGCAAGGGCCTCTTCCCCTCCATCGGCGCGGTGCGGGCGACCGGCACCACGGTGGTGATCGAGGACGTCACCTTCCCCATCCCCCGCCTCGCCGAGGCGGTGCGCGACCTGCGCCGCCTCTTCGAGGAGCACGGCTATCACGAGGCCATCGTCTTCGGCCACGCCTTCGAGGGCAACGTCCACTTCGTCTTCTGCCAGGGCTTCAACGAAGAAGCGGAGGTGCGCCGCTACCAGGCCTTCATGGACGACCTGACGCGCCTGGTGGTCACTCGCTACGACGGCGCGCTCAAGGCCGAGCACGGCACCGGCCGCAACATGGCGCCCTTCGTGGAGCTGGAGTGGGGGAGCCAGGCCTACGGGGTGATGAAGGAGATCAAGGCCCTCTTCGACCCCGAGGGCCTGCTCAACCCGGGGGTGGTGCTCAACCCCGATCCGCGCGCCCACCTCCGGCACCTCAAGGCGCTGCCGGCCGCCGATCCCATCATCGACAAGTGCATCGAGTGCGGCTTCTGCGAGGTCAAGTGCCCCTCCCGCGCGCTCACCCTCACCCCGCGCCAGCGCATCGTCGCCGTGCGCGAGCTCGCCCGCCTCGACCGCAGCGGCGACGACCCCGCGCGCCGCCGCGCCCTCGCCGCGAGCTTCCAGCACGACGGCGTCGAGACCTGCGCGACCGACGGCCTCTGCGCCACCTCGTGCCCGGTGGGGATCGACACCGGCAAGCTGGTCAAGGAGCTGCGCTTCGCCGGCCACAGCCCCGAGGCGCAGCGGGCGGCCTCCTGGGTGGCGGATCATTTCGCGGGGGTCACCGCGGTGGTGCGGGCGGCGCTCGGCCTCGTCAGCCTCCTGGCGGCGCTCCTCGGCGCGCGGTTCATGCGCCTGGCTTCGGGCCTGCTCCGCCGCCTCGTCGGCCGCTCCTTGCCGGCGTGGACCCCCGAGCTCCCCGGCGCGGCGGAGGCCGTGGAGCCGCGCCCGGTCGACGCCGCCAATCCGCGCAAGGTGGTCTATCTCCCCAGCTGCATCAGCCGCACCATGGGCGTCCCCCGCGGCAGCGGCCTCGAGGCCTCGCTCACCCGCACCACCGAGCGGCTGCTGCGCCGCGCCGGCTTCGAGGTCATCTACCCGCGCCGGCTCGCCTCGCTGTGCTGCGGGATGGCGTTCTCCAGCAAGGGCTTCAAGGAGCAGGGCGCCCGCAAGCTCGCCGAGCTCGAGGCGGCCCTCCTCGAGGCCTCCGCGGGCGGCGCCATCCCGGTGCTCCTCGACACCAGCCCCTGCGCCTTCACCCTGCTCCACAAGCCGGATCTCGATCCGCGCCTCCAGATCCACGAGCCGGTCGGCTTCTCGCTGGCGTACCTCACCGACACGCTGGACTTCCGCAAGCTCCCGGAGACGGCCGCGGTGCATGCGACGTGCAGCGCCGTCAAGCTCGGGCTGGACGCTCCGCTGAAGAAGCTGGCCGGGCTGTGCGCCGAGAAGGTGGTGGTGCCCCCCTCGGTGGGGTGCTGCGGGTGGGCCGGGGACCGCGGCTTCTCCTATCCGGAGCTCAACGCCTCGGCGCTGGTGCAGCTCCGCAGGGAGCTGCCTCCGAGCTGCAAGGCCGGCTACTCGACCAGCCGCAGCTGCGAGATCGGGCTCTCGCAGGAGGGGCACATTCCTTACCAGTCGATCCTCTACCTGGTGGATCGAGCTACCCGGGCGAAGCAGGCCGATCGCGGCTGACCCTGGTTGCTCGGCCGCCGGGGCGACGGCACGGGCGCCACAGGTGAGGCCCGTTTGCGACCATGCCCGCAGGGCGGCACCGGGCGGCGTCGGCGTCGAGGGCCTGGCGCGCCTCGTGCTGAGGGCTGGCCGATAGTGACGGAAAGCACGCGCACCCCTCCGCCCAACGGCGCCCCGTCCGCGTGGAGCGAAGAAGTCCGCCTGGAGTTCGAGCCCGAAGGCACGCCCACCGCTCCCGACCGCCCGGGCCGGGAGCGGGCCATGGCGCTCCTCGGCCAGGTGCTCTCCCAGCGCTACCGCATCGACGAGCTGCTGGGGACGGGGGGCATGGGGGCCGTCTACCTCGGCTACCACCTGCTCCTGAAGAAGCAGGTGGCCGTCAAGGTCCTCCACGCCGACACCGGGGATCTGCCCGAGCTGGTGACCCGCTTCGAGCGCGAGGCCATCGCCGGGTCGCACATCGCCCACCCCAACGTGGCGGCGGCCACGGACCTCGGCCAGCTCGAGGACGGCTCCTACTTTCTCGTCCTCGAGTACGTCCCCGGGGAGACCCTGTACGCCCTCATGGGTCGAGAGCGGCTCTCGCCGGCTCGCGCCGTGAACATCACGCGACAGATCGCCGGGGCCCTCGCGGCCACCCACGCCATCGGCATCGTCCACCGCGATCTCAAGCCGGCCAACGTGATGCTCGTGGAGGGGCACGAGGACTTCGCCAAGCTCATCGACTTCGGCCTCGCCAAGGTCCCGGTGGAGCTGGTGGTGGGCTCGGCGTCGCCGATGTCGACGCGTTCGCCGGCTGCGAGCCGGCGCCTCACCGGCACCGGCATCATCTTCGGCACCATCGCTTACCTGGCGCCCGAGGCGGCCCTGGGCATGGATAGCATCGGCCCG
>Ga0302283_1001327_pt1 | contig 20857 bp, 20 predicted proteins | sample III_Fen_E1_4_FD_198770 | JGI IMG/M metagenome (GOLD analysis project Ga0302283, IMG submission 198770) | Peat permafrost microbial communities from Stordalen Mire near Abisko, Sweden - III_Fen_E1_4 | ecosystem: Environmental > Terrestrial > Soil > Wetlands > Permafrost | place: Sweden: Abisko... | reverse complement strand
GAGCGCTACCCGAGCCGCGCCGAGGCGATCGCCCTGCTCTCCACCACCGTCGAGCCGGAGGTGATCTCGGCGCTGCGCACCGTGGTCCCCGACGAGCCGGAGACGGATCCCGGGCGCGAGCACTGGATCGACTACGCCCGCAACCTCGTGCGCGATCTCCAGCGCATCAAGGCGGACCCGCTGCTCAACGGGCGGGGCCCCAGCGCCGACGCACCCCCGCCCCGGTCGCGCATCATGGCCTCCGCCGAGAAGCCCCGCCGGCAGGTGAAGTAGGGCGGCGACCGGCCCGTTGCCGCCCCCCGCGCCGTTCGTTACAACCAGGCCATGCCCGAGCCGCAGACCCCCTTCGAGCTCCTCGGCGGCGAGCCCGCGGTGCGCCGGCTGGTCGCCAGCTTCTACGACGCCATGGACCGCGACGAGCCCGCGCTCGCCCGCCTCCACCCCCTCGACGAGCACGGCAAGGTCTCCGCCGCCAGCCGCGACCGCTTCGGCCTGTTCCTCGTCGGCTGGCTGGGCGGCCCCCAGGACTACATCGCGGCGCACGGCCACCCGCGCCTGCGCATGCGCCACGCCCGCGTGGCGGTGGACGCGTCGATGCGCGACGCGTGGATGCGGGCCATGCGCACGGCGCTGGACGAGGTGGGCGTCCAGGGGCCCCTGCGCGAGCTCCTCGAGCCCCGCTTCGCCGAGGTGGCCGAGATGATGCGCAACCGCCCGGGGTGATGGCGGTTGGAGGCGTGATAACGTGGGCCGATGCGTCTCCTCGCCCTCGCCCCGCTCCTCGTGGCCACCACGCTGCTCGCCGCCGCGGCCAGCGCCGACGTCGGCCCCCCGCCCCGGTGCGGCGCGGGCACGCATCACGAGTACCTGTTCGGCCACCACTGCGTGCCCGACGGCTCGCACCTGGAGCGCGACCCGGCCGGCGGCGTCAAGCCGGTCCTGGACAACACCGCGGCCAGCCCCCTGACGCCGAAGCCCGCTCCGACGGAGTCCGCCTCGGCGACGACCTTTGCCTCGCCGCCGCCCTCGGCCTCGGCCGCGCTGGGTGCTCCGCCGGCGGATCCTTCTCCGGTGCCGCCCGCCCCGCCCGCCAGCCGCGGCTGCGCGTGTGACGTGGCCGAGGCCGGTGGCAGCGCCGCCGGGCTCCTCGCGGGCCTCGCCGGGCTGGTGGCGCTGATCCGCCGACGCCGCGCGCGCTGAGCGGGCGGCCCTGGGAAAGCCTCGCCCCGCCGGAAGGCTCGGACGTCGGCCCTGGGGAAGCCCCGCCCGGCCGGAAACCTCGAACGTCCGCCCTGGGGAAGCCCCGCCCGGCCGGAAACCTCCGACGTCGGCCCTGGGGGACCTTCGCCCGGCCGGAAGACTCCGACATCGGCACTGGGGAAGCTTCGCCCCGCCGGAAGACTCCGACGTCGGCACTGGGGAAGCTTCGCCCCGCCGGAAACCTCCGACGTCGAGCGGGAGGAACCTCCGCCCCGCCCGGAGACTCCGACATCGGCTCCGGCGAACCTCCGCCCCGCCGGAGACCTCTACCCCTCGGCCATCCCCGCGATCCTCGCGAACGCCTCCACCCCCAGCGTCTCGCCCCGCGCATCCAGCGAGATGCCCGCCTCCGCCGCGTGCCGCTCGAGCTCCTCCTTCGACCAGCCGAAGAGCCCCTTCCACGCGTTGCGCAGCGTCTTGCGGCGGGCCCCGAAGGCCGCCTTGACCACGGAGCGGAAGGCCTGGGTCTCGGCGGCGCGCCGGGGGCGGTGGGGGACGAGGAGCACCACCGCGGAGTCGACCTCGGGGCGGGGGTAGAAGGCGCCGCCCTTGACGGTGAGGATCTTGCGCACCGAGAACGCCGCCTGCACGAACACGGTCAGCGCGCCGTAGGACTCGGTGTCCGGCTCGGCGGCGAGGCGGTCGGCGACCTCGGCCTGGATCATGAAAACGGCGCGCTCGATCTGATCGGCGAGGCCGACCGCGCGCTCCAGCAGCTTGCCCGTGATGAGGTAGGGGAGGTTGCCGGCGAGGGTGTGCGGCGCAGGGCCCGACGCGACCGACGCCGCCCAGTCCACGTCGAGGGCGTCGCCGTCGACGAGGGTGAGCTTGCCGGACGCGATCGCTGCGGCGAGCTCGACGGTGAGGATCGGCACCAGCTCGCGATCGCGCTCGACGGCGACGACGTGCGCGGCGCGCTCCAGGAGCGGACGCGTCAGCGCTCCCAGGCCGGCGCCGATCTCCAGCACGGTGCCGCCGGGCGGGGTGGTCGCGGCCTCGGCGATGAGGCGGGCGGCGTGGGGGTCGGCGAGGAAGTTCTGGCCGAAGCGCTTCTTGGGCGCGAGGCCGTGAGCACGGAGGAGATCGGCGATGGCCACGGGGGAGTCCTAGGGTCGCGGGGCGACGGCCGGGGCCGGGGGTTCGGGAGCCAGCTCGCTGTCGCGGGCGGGCGGGGCGGGGCGGACGCGGATCACCTTGATGCCGAGGCGGCGCAGGGCCCCCTCGCGCCGGGTCTGCGAGGCGGTCGCGCGCACGCGCACGGCCTCGGCGGCGATGGGGGCCATCTCCGCGAAGGCGGAGTGGGCGCGGCTGGGGAAGAGCGGGCCCTCCTCGTCGAGGGGCTCGTCGGCGCGGGTGCGGGTGGGGTCGTCGTACGGGGGGTCGAGGGCCGGGCCGATGGGCGGGCTCGACCAGCTCACGGTGGCGCCGCCGCGGACGAGGCGGCGGACCGCGTCGCCGAGGCGGGGGAGCAGGCTCTCCTCCGGCGCGGGCGCGACGACGTGGACGAGGCTGGCGCGCGGCTTGACCCGGGCGATGTGGAGGAAGGCCTCGATCAGGGCGGCCTCGGCCTCGCGGCGGTCGGTCTCGATCTTGGGGGGCGACTCGATGCCGAAGCTGGCGAGGTAGCGGCGGAGGATGCGGTCGCGCGCGCTGCGGCCGAAGGGGGCGGCGGCCGCGAAGGGGGCCCGCGCGCGCATGGCGTCGGCGCGGCTGGCGAGCTTGTCGAGGTCCCCTCGGCGCACGTCGGCGAGCCCGCGCGCGTCGAGGGGGCGGAGGTGCTCGAGGACCCGCACCGCCACGTCGGACTCGTCGAGGTCGCTGCGGCCGGCGTCGTAGGTGCCGGTGGAGACGGTGAGGGCGTGGGCGATCTTGTGGCCGTGGCTGGGGCCGTGATCGGGGGGGATCGCCACGCGCAGGCCGGGCGCGCTGAGGAAGAGGCCCACCCGATCGCCGCGGGAGAGGTGGCGCGTCGCCACCGCGGCGACCTCGTCGATGGCGAGGTCGAGGGGCGCGCGGCCGAGCGGGCCGGCCCAGAGCTCCACCGCGGCCTCGAGCACGACCCAGACCACGTCGCGCTCCTCGCGCTCGAAGTCGCGCACCAGGAGCTGGCCGCGCCGGGCGCTCGCCTTCCAGGCGATGCGGCGGAACGGGTCGCCGGCCTGGTGCTCGCGGAGCTCGCGCAGATCGCTCCCCTCGCCGCGGTTGCGGCCGGGGCGCCCGGAGGAGGCGACGAGGTGGCTGCGCCCGCCGCGCGGCGCCATCAGGTAGGTGGCGAAGGGCCGGGGGAGCACCTCGACTCCGTAGGGGTTGGCGAAGGTGAGGGGCACCTCGAAGAGGCCGGAGGCGCCGTGCACCTCGAGCGCGAGGCCGTGGACGCCGTGCTGGCCGACGCGCGGCGCGCGGATGTGGACCTTGACCTTGAGGCGGCCGGAGGCGGCCACCTCGCCCGCGGGGGGCTCGATGCGCACCTCGAGCTGGGAGGAGGCCACCGCGCGCAGCTTGACGTAGCGCGCGGCCAGGCTGTCGCGGTTGCGCACCTCGGCCTCGACCTCGATGACGGTGCCCCGCCCGGTGCGCACCACGCGGCGCGGGCCGCTCCAGAGCATCTCGAAGCCGGCGGCGCGGATGCGGGAGACGGAGACCAGCGTCACCGCCCGGGCGATGGCCATGGCGAGGAGCATGGCGCCGCCCCAGCCCACGATGGCCGGCTCGCGCGCGGCGACGCCGACGGCCACCAGGGCGACGCCGGTGATCGCCAGGTGAGCCGCGGTTCGCGTGGGATAGAGCTGCATGGGCGTGGAGCGGGGGCGCGGCTAGACCGGCCTCACACGGGACGGACGGCGCGGCGGTACGGGACGCGCGCCAGGGCGTCCTCGATGACGGCGTCGCGCGCCTTGGAGTCGCCCTCGACCTCGGGCACGAGCACGAGGCGGTGGGAGAGCACCGAGGTGGCGACCCCGCGGATGTCGTCCGGCGTGACGAACGGGCGGCCGCCGATCACCGCCGCCGCCTTGGCCGCCTGCACCAGGCCCAGCGTGGCGCGCGGCGAGCAGCCGAGGAGCACCCGCGGGTGCGTCCGGGTGAAGGCGGTGAGCCCGACGGCGTACTCGTAGACGTCGTCCTCCACGTGGATGCGCCTGGAGACGCTCTGGAGGGTGAGCAGATCCGCGGTCTGGAGGACGGTGCGCGCCTTGGGGGCGTCGATGTTGTGGGTGCGCAGCATCAGCACCTCGTCCTTGTGGCTCGGGTAGCTGATGTGGATCCGCACCAGGAAGCGGTCGATCTGCGCCTCCGGGAGGGGGTAGGTGCCCTCCAGGTCGATGGGGTTCTGCGTGGCCAGGACCATGAAGGGCGCCGGCAGCTCGAAGCGATCGCCCTCGATGGTCACCTGCCGCTCCTGCATGGCCTCGAGGAGAGCGGACTGGGTCTTGGCGGGGGCCCGGTTGATCTCGTCGGCGAGGACCACGTTGGCGAAGATGGGCCCCGGCCGCAGCGCGAAGGTGCCGTCCTTGGGCGAGAGCACGTAGGTGCCGGTGATGTCGGCCGGGAGGAGATCCGGGGTGAACTGGATGCGCCGCACCGACGCGCCCAGCGTCGAGGCGTAGGCCTTGACCAGCGTGGTCTTGGCCACGCCGGGCACCCCCTCGAGGAGCACGTGCCCCTGCGCCAGCAGCGCGGTGAGCATCAGGTCCACGGTGCGGGTGGCGCCGATGTAGACCCGCATCACCTCGCGCCGGAGGGCGTCGATGCGCTCCTTGGCAGCGGAAATCTCGTCCACGGCAACGGCCTGTGTCATCCGGCGATCTCTCCTGGGTTCGGGGGCGGAGCCCCCATCGCGAAGCCGTCAGCCTGCGGGGGGTTCGGGGGCGGAGCCCCCATCACGCCGCAGGCGAGAAGGACCTGGTGCACCACGGCGGCGGCCCGGGCGAGATCGCGCTGGGCGACGCCCGCCGGGCGGCCCGCGACCACGGCGCTCTCCACCTGGTGCATCATCTCGAGGATCTCTTTCAAGGCCGAGTAGCTGGCGTCGTCAAGCGATCCCGCCTTGCGGGCCATCGTCGCCAGGGCGTCCGGGGGCGGATCGACGGCGTACCCGAGCCGGGGCTGGAGCGCCTCGTAGAGGGCGCTCTTGAGCTCGAGGAGGGCCAGGCTGCGCGGCGACGAGGGCGCGGCGAGCACCGCGAAGCGTCCAGCGACGCCGCCCTGGGACACCAGCGGGGTGGGGCGAGCGTAGCGCGGCAGGGGGCTCTGGTAAGGGCGGGCCGAGGACCGCGCGACCCAGGCGGCGAGCCCGAGCGCGGCGGCGGCGGCGAGGACGAGGTGCGCCCAGCCGGGGAAGCCGTCGCGGCGGGCCTCGGCGAACGCGGCCACCAGCCCCTTGAGCTGGGAGCCGAGCTCCTTGAGGGGCGTGCCCTGCCCGCCGAACGATCCCTCCTCGGTGAAGTGGTTGGCGACGATGAAGAGGCGCCCCTGCCGCCGGGTCGCCCCGTCGTCGTCCACCAGGTAGCGCGTGAGCCCGGCCACGAAGGCGCGGTTGCCCGGGTAGCGCAGCATCTGGTTCATGGTCGCGGAGGGGTCGCCCATGGCGAACAGCCGGCCCTTGCCGACCTGACCGGCGACCGCGAGGATCACGTCCGGCTCCCCGATGGCGCGGATGCGCAGCACCGGCGAGAGCGCCGGGTGCCGCAGCCCCATCGGGTGGTTGGTGACGAGCTGCTGGACGTGCGCGACCACCGGGTGGGGCCCGGTGTTGTGGCCGGCGACGACGTCGATCACCGGCTCGGCGATGGCGAGGGCGGCGCGGTTGCGCAGCGCCGCCACCGGGCGCGAGGGCGGCGGCACCCGGTAGATGTGGAAGCGCGCCAGCGTCTGCTCCCCCTCGCCGTAGTCGTCGAGGATGGCGAGCCGCCCGCCCGCCTTCATGAAATTGGCGGTGTCCGACTCGTCCATGGCCTGGAGGGGGTGGACCACCAGGACGCCGTCCTCCGGCTGGACCTCGTTCCAGTCGAGCACGGCGACCGCGCGGACGCGGGCGGCGCCCAGCTCGCTCCGCGCGATCTCGAGCAGCTCGGATCCGCCCTCCCAGCCCGCGTCGTTGACGTCGAACGCGGCGCGCGCGTCCCGCGGGAAGAGCAGCCCCGCGAGCAGCGGCACGAGGCAGAAAAGGGCGAGGAGCGGGCGCCCTCCCAGGCCGAAAGAAGGCCCCGACGGACACCGCCGCGCGGGCGAGGTTCCCGGCTCGTCCCCCCGACCAAGCTCGCCGTGCTGCGTCATCCAGCGGCGAACATACCACCGTCCGCCGCCCGAACGGAGCGCGCCGTCCGCTCGCGCAACGCTCGACGGGCTCGGCGAGCACGCCGCGCACCGCGAGAACCTTGACCCATATCCTCTCATTGCTAGATTCGATCGTGAACGGGGCCCGCAGCCGCTATCCTCGTTCCAGCACCGGCCACGCAGACCTGGCTGCCGAGAAGGCACTGGACACCGCCCTCACCCCGATCGAGCAAGCAGCCAGGAACGCAACGCAACGAAGAAGCTGGAGGGCTTACGATGCTACCTCCGTTCATCATCGAGCAGATTCGGCAACGCGAGGAAAAAGAGCGCGAACGGCGCGAGAGCGACCGCAACCGGCCGCGCCTCGAGCTCCCCGTCGACCGCTACCCGTCCCGCCGTCCCCCGGAACCGGACGACGACGAGCCCAACCGCGGGGTGGTCGTCCTGGACCTGATCTGATTTTTTCGGTCACCGGTCATCCCAGGGAACGCCGCGAGCGTTCCCCGGCTCGCCTTGCCGGGACTCCCCTCCCTCATTTCCAACGCGCAGCCCGCTGCGAGCCCCTACGGACCTTCTCGCCATAAAAGCGGGTTGACCGAGCGGGTGGCTTCGCCTAGGTTTCGCGCCCCATTCCTGCGGCCCCGCGATGGCGCCGCTCTTTTCGAGGTAACCAGACCGATGGCCGTTCACATTCGTCTCGCCCGCGCTGGCACGACCAAGACCCCCTTCTACCGCATCGTGGTTGCCGATCAGCGCAGCCCCCGCGGTGGCCGCTTCATCGAGCGCGTGGGGACCTGGGATCCGCGCCGCCCGGAGCTCCGGCTCGACGCCGGCCGGGTCAAGCACTGGCTGTCCAAGGGCGCCCAGCCGTCGGAGACGGTGGCGCTCCTTCTCAAGCAGCCGAACGTGCTCGCGGTGGCCCCCACCGAGTACATCGCGCCGCCCGCCGGCACGAAGTGATCCTTCGATGACCTCGCAGAACCTTCTGGTCGATCTCGTCGCGCTCATCGCCCGGTCGCTCGTCGACCAGCCCGACAAGGTGAGCGTCCGTGAAGTCCAGGGCGATCGCTTCCCGCGCATCGAGCTGGAAGTTGCCCGCGAGGACATCGGAAAGGTGATCGGCAAGGATGGGCGCACCGCCCAGTCCATCCGCAGCGTGCTCAGCGCCGCTGCCAGCAAGGCCGGCCGCCGCGCTCACCTCGACATCATCGACTGAGGCCAGATGGCTCGTCGAGCTCCCGCCCAATCCCCTCCGCCCGCCGCCGTCCTCACCCCCACTCCCGTGGGGGGCGACGCAGTGCCCGTCCCTGCTCTCCCCCCGACAGAGGGCTCCCCCGAGAAGGGGCGCTTTCGCAAGGGTAAGAGCAAAGGCAAGGGTGGCGCTGCGCCCGAGGCAGCTCCCGCCAAGGCCAAGGTCTCGGCCACCCCGCCGCCGCGCAATCGCAAGCTCGTCGCCGTGGCCGAGGTGGCCCGCCCGCACGGCATCGTGGGGGAGCTGCGCCTCAAGGTCTACAACGTCGACTCCGATCTGCTGCTCCGCCGCCCCCCGGTGATCCTGCGCTTCCCCGACGGCGCCGAGCGCGAGGCCGCGCTCACCGCCGTGCGCCAGAGCGACAAGGCCCTGCTGGTCCGCATCAGCGGCGTCGACGACTGCAACGCCGCCGAAGGCCTCCGCGGCGCGCAGATCTGCGTCCCCCGCACCGCGCTCCCTCCCCCCGAGGAGGGCGAGTTCTACACCTGGGACCTCGAGGGCGCCGAGGTGGTGCTGACCTCGGGCGAGACGGTCGGGCACGTGCTCGAGGTGACCTCCTACCCCACCTGCGACGTGGTGGTGGTCCTCCGCGCCGACGGCAAGAAGCTCGAGGTGCCGCTGGTCCACAACTACGTGGTGCGCGTCGACGCGCAGCGCGGGGTCATCGAGGTCAGCTCCGTCGACGGGCTCGACTGAGACCCGACGTGCGCGTCGACGTCGTCACCCTGTTCCCCGAGCTGTTCCAGCCCTTCCTGGCGCTGGGCATGGTGGGCCGCGCGGTCACCGGTGGGGCCCTCCACGTCCGCCTCAAGAGCCCGCGCGACTTCGGCCTCGGGCGCCACAAGAGCGTCGACGACACGCCGTACGGCGGCGGCTCGGGGATGGTGATGCGCGTCGACTGCATCGTCGACTGCCTGGAGGCGCTCGACGCGGCCCCCTGGCCCGGCGACGAGCTCGCCCTGGAGGGACGCCCCCACCGGGTGCTGCTCTGCCCCCAGGGCGCGCCCTTCCACCAGCGGGCGGCCGAGGCGCTCGCCCGTCGTGACCGCATCGCCCTGATCTGCGGTCGCTACGAGGGCTTCGACGATCGCGTGCGCGGCTACGTCGACGAGGAGGTGAGCCTCGGCGACTTCGTCCTCACCGGCGGCGAGGTGGCCGCGATGGCCGTGATCGACGCCTGCTCGCGCCTGCTCCCCGGCGTGCTCGGCAACGCGACCTCGGCCGAGCACGAGTCCCACAGCGAGGCCCTCGGCGGCCTGCTCGAGTACCCGCAGTTCACCCGCCCGGTCGAGTACCGCGGCGCGCGCGTCCCCGAGGTCCTCCAGAACGGCAACCACGCGGCCATCGACGCCTGGCGACGCGCCGAGGCCGAGCGCCGCACCCGCGAGCGCCGCCCCGATCTCGTGGCCGGTCGCGCCGGGGCGCCCGCGGCGAGGCCCCGACCGTGACCCGCGTCGCCGTCGCGCTCGTCCACCACCCGGTGCTCGATCGACAGGGGGACGTGGTCACCACCGCGATCACCAACCTCGATCTCCACGACCTGGCGCGCAGCTCCCGCACCTACGGCGTGGAGGCGGTCTTCATCGTCCACCCCATCGAGGCGCAGCGCCTCCTGGCCGAGCGCGTCCAGCAGCACTGGGTGGACGGGTCCGGCAAGCGCCGCATCCCCGACCGCGCCGCCGCCATGGAGCTGCTCCGGGTCGTCCCCGCGCTCGACGACGCCTATGCGGCGCTGGGGGGGCGGGCCGCCATCGAGGTGTGGACGACCGCCGCGTCGGCCCGCGGCGCAGACGTCACCACGTACGCGGCCGCCCGCGAGCGGCTGGCGCAGGCGGACCGGCCGGTGCTGATCTTGTTCGGGACCGGGTGGGGGCTGGCGAAGGACGTGGTGGCCTCGGCCGAGGTGCGCATCGAGCCGATCCGCGCGCGCGCCGAGACGGGGTACAACCACCTCAGCGTGCGCGCCGCCTGCGCGATCACCCTCGATCGCCTGCTCGGCTGAACACCGCTACGGCTTGAGCTGGTACGGCTTGACCCCGTTGAAGGTCAGCGACGTGACCGAGTCCGGGTAGACCTGCACCTTGACGTACCCCAGGGTGGTGACCTGGCCGCCGACGAGGCCGAGCGCCGCGACGGTCGCCGGCCCGGGGGCGATGTCGAGGGCGGCGTAGAGGCCGAGGGCGGTGGTCGCGGTCGCCGACGAGTTGGGCAGCGGGTCGGACTCGTCGGAGGTGAAGTAGGTGAGCTGCTTGCGCGCCACGTCGGTGTCGGCCGTCGCCCCGATGAGCCGCACGTCGCCGCAGTCGTGGACCTCGCCGGCGATGGCGCCGTTGCCCGCGGTGATGGGGGCGCCGAGCGCCGACTGGGCGATGGCGCCGTAGTCGTCGGAGGCGAGCGCGCGCACGTCGTGGGTCCACACGCCGGCCTTCACGTCGGCGGTGGGGATGTAGTTGTTGTAGTCGTAGAGGGGCGCCCACATGGCACCCTTGGTGAGGACGATGAGCTGCGTCTCGCTGGGCACGTCGGGGTACGTGTAGTTGCACTCGTAGATGGTGCCGCAGTTGGTGTCGGTGACGGCGACGCTGTTGGTCGTGCAGGTCGCCGGGGTGGTGACCGCGGTCCCGACGAGCGCGCCGATGGATGCGTCCGCGTTCACGGTGTGGACCTCGATGGTGAGGCCGGTCGAGGCGCAACCGTGCGCGAAGATCTTGGCGACCCCGCTCATCGTGACCATCGCGGAGGTCCCCGCCGTGGGGTAGCCGGAGGCCTGGAAGCAGCCCAGATCGGGCGGGCCGCTGCCGGCGAACTCCATCACGCTGGTCGATCGCGTCAGCGCGGTCGTCGGGCTCGGCAACGGGACCCCGCACACTTGCTCGCGGTCGGAGGGCGACACCAGGGCGCAGTCGATGGTGGACGAGTCCCAGGTGCAGAAGTCGGAGCCGGGCGCGGCGGCGAGATCGCCCGGGCAGGTGGACTGACCACCGCTGCCGGAGCTGGTGGCGCCCGAGCCGGAGGCGCCGGAGCCGCTGTTGCTCGAGCACGCCGCCGCGAAGCAGAGGGACAACCCGGCGCACAGCGCCGGAAAGAGGAAGGTGCGCATCGTGAACCTCGGTGAGGAGCCGCAAGGGAGGGGGGTCGGCCCGCGATCGGCTACGCTATCCGAAGCCGCCGTGAATCGCCAAGACCGATGACCCCGCCCGGCAGAACCACGTCGCCGGCCGACGCGCGAGACGGGCCCTCGGCCGACGGCCTACACGGCCTACCCGAGCTCGCCGACGTGACGGCGCGCGTGCGGGCGAGGGCGGGCGAGCTCGGCTTCGACGTGGTCGGCGTCGCGGCCGCCCACCTCCCGCTCGGCGTCGATCACGATCGCTACCGGGCGTTCGTCGAGGAGGGCCGGCACGGCGCCATGGGCTACCTCGCCGAGAGCGTCGAGGCGCGGCGGCGGCTCGACACGGCCGACATCCTCGAGGGCGCGCGCAGCGTGGTCTGCGTGGGGCGACGCTACGCCCGGCCCCGCGCCGACGAGGAGCGCGATCCGCCGGTGGCCCGCGCGATCGCCCGCTACGCGCGCGGGCAGGATTACCACGTCTTCCTCCGCAAGAAGCTCCGCCGCCTCGCCGACTTCATCCGCGCGCTCGGGCCGGGCGTGCGGGCGCGGGTGCTCTCGGACATCGAGCCCGTCCTCGAGCGCGCCTGGGCGGCCCGCGCCGGGCTGGGCTTCGTCGGCAAGAACGGCCTCTTGATCACGCCGGGCCAGGGCAGCTACCAGCTCCTCGGCGAGGTGGTCACCACGCTCCCGCTGGTCCCCGACACGCCCATGGCCGAGCGCTGCGGCTCGTGCACCCGCTGCCTCGACGCGTGCCCCACCTCCGCGTTCACCGCGCCCTTCGTCCTCGATCCGCGGCGCTGCATCGCCTACTGGACCATCGAGCAGCCCGAGGCTCCCCCCGCGGAGCTGCGCGAGGCCATCGGCGAGCACCTCTTCGGCTGCGACGACTGCCAGGACGTCTGCCCCTTCAACCGCACGGCGCCCCCGCCCGCGGCCGCGACCGCGCCCTTCCGGCCCCTGCCTCGCTGGGAGGAGCTCCAGCTCGCGGACCTCACCGGCGTCCCGGAAGAGGGCTGGGAGGAGGTGGCCAGCGGCACGCCCCTGCGGCGCGCCGGCCGCGGAGGGATCGCCCGCAACGCCGCGCTGGTCGCCGCCAACCGGATCCGCCGCGGCGAGGGCGGCGCGGACGAGCGGCGCGCCCTGGACCTCGCGGCCGATCACGACGACCCGGCGGCGCGGGAGATCGGACGCTGGGGGCGGGGCCCCGCTTGACGCCCGTGCCCAGGCCTCTCACTAGGGAGCCGCGCATGCTCCGGGAGCTCTTCGACGATCTGCGGCACCACGACTCGGCGCTGTGGCGCCGCGCCATGGAGGCGGGCGTCGCCCACGGTCCCGACGCGTTCGTGCGCTACAGCCCGCCGCTCTTCGGGCTGGCGTTCGCCGCGCTCCTCCCGCGCCACCGCCGCGCCGTGCGCGACAACCTCCAGCGCGCGCTCGGCGCTCGCCCGGCGCTCCGCGAGGGCTGGGACGTCGCCCGGCTCTTCGCCAACTACGCCTCGTCGCTCACCGACGCCTTCATCGCGGGCAGCGACCGGGCGGCCCCGCTCCAGGTGCGGTGCTCCGACGAGGCCACCCTGCGGCGCATCCAGGACGAGGGGCGGGGGATGATCCTGGCCACCGCGCACACCGGCGGCTGGCACGTGGCCGGGCTGGGGATGGAGCGGCTCCTCCACTGCGAGATGCTGGTGGTGATGCGGCGCGAGCGCGATCCGCGGGCGCAGGCGCTGCAAGAGGCGGCGCGGCAGCGCGCGGGGGTGCGCTTCGCGTACGTGGGCGACGACCCGCTGGAGGCGCTCGGTCTCCTCGGGCACCTGCGCCGCCGCGGGGTGGTGGCGATGCAGATGGATCGCGTCCCCCCCGGGATGCGCGGGCGGCCCGGCCAGCTCTTCGGCGCCCCGTTCCAGGTACCCGAGGGCCCGCTGCGCCTGGCGGCGGTCAGCGGGGCTCCCCTCGTGCCCGTTTTCACGCGCCGCCTGGGCTACATGGACTACGACGTCGAGGTGGCGCCGCCCATCCACGTCCCGAGACGCCCGGCGGCGGCCGACCTCGACGCAGCCTCCTCCGCCATTCTTCGCGCAATGGAAGCGTTCGTGCGCGCAAACCCGACGCAGTGGTTCCACTTCGAGTAAAGAGACCCCACGCATGGCCCGTCTCCTGGTCGGACTCCCCACTCTCCAAGGCGATCTGTCGAAGTACGCGACGCGCTTCGACATGGTCGAGCTGCGCCCCGTCGACGTCGCGCTCCCCAAGCCGAGCACCCTCCGCAAGTGGCGCAAGGCGGTGCCGCCGTCGTTCGTCTTCAGCGTGGTGCTCCCGCGCGTGGTCGGCGAGCTCACGCCGGGGCCCGCGCTCGACGAGGCGGTGACCGTCACGCTCGAGGTGGCCGCCGCGCTCGAGGCCCGGTGCGTCCTCCTCCAGACGCCGGCCACGGTGCGCCCCACCGCCGCCAACAAGAAGCGCCTCGCCGCCGTCTTCGAGCGCATCCCGCACGAGGGTACGGTCCGCTGCTGGGAGCCCTCCGGCCTCTGGGAGCGGGAAGAGGTCCTCGCCACGGCGCGAGCCGTCGGCGTGCTCCCTGTCTTCGACGCCGCCCGGGAGCAGCCCGGGGGCGGCCCCATCCTCTACACGCGCCTGCGCGCGCTCGGCAAGTCGACCGCCCTGGGCGCGGCCGCGCTGGAGCGCGTCGCGGAGCGCCTGCGCCGCCGGCGCGAGGCGTTCGTCATCGTCGAGGGCCCCGGCGAGGCCTCCCGCATCCGGCAGGCGCTGACCCACGAGCTGGCCCGCTTGCCGGCCCGATCGAGCGGCGTCACCGTGGTGCGCCCCGGCACCTCGACGCTCGTCGCCGAGGACGAAGAGCAGTGATCCGCGGGGCAGCCGCGGCCGCCAGTGACAGCTCCGCCGCCGCCGCGGCGCAGGCCGTGATCGAGGCGGGTGGCAGCGCCGTCGACGCGGTCATCGCCGGCTTCTTCGGCGCCGCCGGCGCCCACCCGGGCGTGCTCTTCGCCCCCGCCATCGCGCTCGTCGCCGGCTTCGGCGCCGGGGGGCGCGTCTTCGACGGCCGCGCCGCCCAGCCCGGGCGGGGCGCCCCTCGCCCGCGCGGGTTCGTCGACGACGCCGGCATCCCCGGCGGCGCGTACGTGGCCGTGCCGCGATCGATCTCCATGCTGATGCTGCTCTCCAGCTACCTCGGCAAGGGCTCGCTGGGCGAGCTGGCCCGGGACGGCGTCACCGCCGCCGAGGCAGGGGGCGCCACGGCGCGCGCCGACCTGATCCGGAAGGTGGGCGCCGGCGGCGTGCTGGCGCTGCGCACCACCGAGGTCTCGCGCGCGCTCCTCGCCGTGGGCGGGACCGTGGCGGGCGGCGCGCTCACCGCTGAAGACATCGACGAGGCGGCCCCCGGCGAGGCGGAGGCCACGGCCACCACGCTGGGCGAAGGCGCCTCGGCGATCACCGTCTACACGCCTCCCTTCCCCGTTCCGCTCGACGCGGGCATCCTGGGGAACGCCCGGGAGCGTTCCCCGACCGGAGCGGAACGCGGCGACTCGGAAGCCATCGTGGCCTGCGACTCCCGCGGCCTCTACGCCGCCATCGCCTACGACCCGGCCCGCGGGGGCGTCGCGGTCCCGGGGCTCGAGGTGACGCTGGGTCGCTGGGCCGTTCCGGTCCGCCGCGGGGTGACCCGCCTCGCGCCCGGCACGCTCCTGCCCGCGCCCGCGCCGGTCGCCATCGCGGTGCGGAACGGTGGATTCGCCGCGGCCGTCGGGCTCCCCGGCCGGCAGCGCATCGAGATCGACCTGGTCGCCGAGCTGGTCCGCGGCGCGGCGATGGAGACGGCCCTCGCCGATCTGCGCGAGAAGGCGGGCGGCCGCTCCGCCGTCGCCGTGATCACCGACGGCAAGACCGCGCGGGCGGCGTTGATGTCGTGACCCGTCACGCTGCGGAACGCCCGAGAGCGTTCCGCGACCCGGCGGCCCATCCTTCAGTGAAGACCAGCGTCGGGAGGAATCGCGCAGCCTCCCGCTGGTACTAGTCAGGCCCCTACCTTCGTGGTAGTGGCCCGCGCGCAATCGGCAACGCCCCGCATCGCGCGGGAGGAGGCCCCGGCTCCATGTCTTCTGGAAAGATCGCTCAGGTCATCGGCCCCGTCGTCGACGTCGACTTCCCCCCGGGCCAGTTGCCCAAGATCCTGAACGCCATCACGGTCAGCAACCCGAGCATCTCGGACCGGGCGGACAACCTCACGCTGGAGGTCGCGCAGCACCTCGGCGAGTCGATGGTGCGCGCCATCGCCATGGACTCGACGGACGGCCTCGTCCGCGGCATGGAGGTTCGGGACACCGGCAAGCCCATCATGATGCCCGTCGGCAAGGAGGTCCTCGGCCGGATCCTCAACGTCGTCGGCGAGCCCGTCGACGGCGGCCCGCCGCTGAAGCGCGACAAGACGCTCCCCATCCACCGCGAGCCCCCGAGCTTCACCGACCAGTCCACCAAGGTCGAGGTCTTCGAGACGGGCATCAAGGTCATCGACCTGCTCGCCCCCTACCGCAAGGGCGGTAAGATCGGCCTCTTCGGCGGCGCCGGCGTCGGCAAGACGGTGCTCATCCTCGAGCTCATCAACAACGTCGCCAAGGCGCACGGCGGCGTGTCCGTCTTCGCCGGCGTCGGCGAGCGCACCCGCGAGGGCAACGACCTCTTCCTCGAGATGAGCGAGTCCATGCTCGACACCGGCGAGCCGGTCATCTCCAAGACGGCCCTGGTCTTCGGCCAGATGAACGAGCCGCCCGGCGCCCGCGCCCGCGTCGCCCTCTCCGCGCTCACCTGCGCCGAGTACTTCCGCGACGAGGAGGGGCAGGACGTGATCCTCTTCGTCGACAACATCTTCCGCTTCACCCAGGCCGGGTCGGAGGTGTCCGCCCTCCTCGGCCGCATCCCCAGCGCCGTCGGGTACCAGCCCACCCTGTCGACCGAGATGGGCGCCCTCCAGGAGCGCATCACCTCGACGACCAAGGGCTCGGTCACCAGCGTCCAGGCCATCTACGTGCCCGCCGACGATCTCACCGATCCCGCGCCCGCCACGGCCTTCGCCCACCTCGACGCCACCACCGTGCTCTCGCGCGCCATCAGCGAGCTGGGCATCTACCCGGCCGTCGATCCGCTCGACTCCAGCTCCACCATGCTCGACCCGCAGATCGTCGGCGAGCGCCACTACGGCGTGGCCCGCAAGGTCCAGCAGACCTTGCAGAAGTACAAGGACCTCCAGGACATCATCGCCATCCTCGGCATGGACGAGCTCAGCGAGGACGACAAGCTGGTCGTCTCCCGCGCCCGCAAGGTGCAGAAGTTCCTCTCGCAGCCGTTCTTCGTGGCCGCTCAGTTCACGGGCCTCACCGGCAAGCTGGTGAGCCTGAAGGACACCATCAACGGGTTCGAGGAGATCATCGAGGGCAAGCTCGACCACATCTCCGAGCAGGACTTCTACATGGTCGGCGGCATCGACGAGGTGAAGGCCAAGGCTGCCAAGGCGGCCTGAGTCCTCCCCGGGGGACGCCACCACGCGTTCCCCGTTCCCCGACCTATCGGGGGAGCGCCCGAGAGCGTTCCCCGACGTTCCCCCCCGCCCATCACGGAGACGAGGCGACGATGGCAGCTTCCGAGACGATTCTTCTCGAGATCGTCACGCCCACGGGCGTGGCGCTGCGCGAGCACGTGAGCGAGGTCACCGCGCCCAGCGTGGCCGGCGAGTTCGGCGTCCTCCCCGGCCACCTGCCGCTCCTGGCGGCGCTCCGCACCGGCCTGGTGAGCTACCGCAAAGACGGCCAGGACGGCCGCGTCGCCGTCCACCAGGGGTTCGTCGAGGTGGCCCACGACGTGGCGCTCCTGATCACGGAGCGCTGCATGAAGAAGGACGACGTCGACGTGGTCCGCGTCCGCCTCCGCCTCAAGGAGGTCGACCAGGAGCTCGACCACTGGCAGGGCGATCTCACCGACCCCAAGCGCCGCGAGCTCATCGAGGAGGAGCAGTGGCTCGCCGCCCAGCTCGAGCTGATCGGCGACGCGCCCCCGCCCACCGTCCGCGAGGACACCCGCTTCCTCCAGGACCACGCGGAGGCACCGAGCGAGGCCGAGATGGTCGAGTACCAGCGGGCCGACGAGAGCATGACGGACACGCACACGACGGGCGGCCCCTTCGGCGGCGCCGACTAGTCGACGAGTCGCGATGGGGCCGCGAGCGGCTCCAGACCCCGGGCTCCTGCGGAGCCCGGTCATCCTGTCCCCTCCTGAACCGAGTCGAGCCACGCCGAGCCGTTCCGGGCTTGCGTTGCTCCGTGGGCGCGCGACAATGGTCTCCCTTTTCGCGCACGTATGATCTCTCCCGAAACGATCGCCCTGGTGAAGGAGCGCACCGACCTCGTCGCCCTCGTTGGCGAGACGGTGAAGCTCGTCCGCCGTGGCCGCAGCTTCGTGGGCCTCTGCCCCTTCCACCAGGAGAAGTCGCCGAGCTTCCACGTCAACGCGGAGCGCGGCTTCTTCCATTGCTTCGGCTGCAAGGAGAGCGGCGGCGCGGTCGACTTCGTCATGAAGGTCGAGGGCCAGACGTTCCCCGAGGCGATCCGCATCCTGGCCGACCGCGCCGGGATCGAGGTCACCGAGACGCTCACCGATCAGGAGCGGCGGGAGGCGAGCGCTGCGCGCAAGGGCAAGGAGGACCTCTACGCGGTGAGCAACGCCGCCGCGACGTTCTTCGAGCGGTCCCTGCGCGGCAGCGCCGCCCACCCGCTCGCCCACCACGCCCACGCGGAGCTGGTGCGGCGCGGGCTCCCCTTCCCCGACGGCAACGATCAGGTCGGCGAGGCGGCGCGCATCGGCGACACCCTGCAGGCGTTCCGCGTCGGCTACGCGCCCTACGGCTGGGACGCGCTGGTGGGCTACCTCCGCCAGCAGGGGATCTCGCCGGTGCTCGCCGAGAAGGTGGGCCTCCTGGTGCCGCGCACCTCGGGCTCCGGTCATTACGATCGCTTCCGGCACCGGCTGATGTTCGCCGTCAGCGACGCGATGGGGCGCGTCATCGCCTTCAGCGGACGCGCCCTCCCCGATCCCTCCCCGGACGAGCTCGCCGCGCTGCACATCACCGGCCCCAGCGCCGGCCCGGATGGGGCGCCGGCCAAGTACATCAACAGCCCCGAGTCCCCCATCTACACCAAGGGCGAGCACCTCTTCGGGCTGCACCAGGCCCGGCAGGCCATCCGGCAGGGCGGCGAGGCGATCCTGGTCGAGGGTAACTTCGACGTGGTCGCGCTCCATGCGCGCGGCGTGGGCAACGTGGTGGCTCCGCTCGGCACCGCGTTCACGGCAGCGCAGGCCAAGCTCCTCAAGCGCTTCGCACCCAGCGTGATCGTGCTCTTCGACGGGGACGCCGCGGGCCGCAAGGCGGCGCGGGCCGCCCGCTTGCCGTGCCGCGAGGGCGGGCTCGACGCCAAGGTGGCGAGGCTCCCGCGCGGCATCGACCCCGACGACTTCGTCCGCGGCAGCGGCGCCGAGGCGCTGGAGCGCGTGCTCAAGGGCGCGCGGGGGATGCGCGAGCACCTCATCGAAGATGCGCTCGACGGTGACGCCTTCCACAACGGATCGATCGAGGAGCAGCAGGCCCGGCTCCGCGCCGTGCTCCAGATCCTCCGCGAAGAGAACGATCCCAACATGCGCGCGCAGGTCAAGACCTATGCCGACCAGCTCTCCTCGCGGCTGCTGGTCCACGGCAAGCCCCTTGCCAACCTCCGCGAGCTCGAGTCCGCTCTCGAGCAGGCCATCTCGTCCGGCTCCCGCCCCCTCCAGGAGCGGCCCGAGCAGGAGCTGGTCACCCACGAGCACGCCCGATCACGGGCCCGCCACGAGGACATCGCCCTCAATATTCTGGGCGCTCTCCTCGATTTCCCCGAGCTTCTCCACGATCCCGAGATCGAGCCGGCCCTCGCCTCGCTCGACGGCGAGCTCGCCCTCACCGTCGCTGCGCTGCGTCGAATCCTCGAGCTCCATGCGAACACCGGGCCAGCGCCCTCGTCCCACCTGACCTCCCTCCCTGGTCACCCGGCATCCCAGACGCAGGAGCCGGGCCCGGAAGTCGTGCATCGCTCCCTTGAAATAGGGGTTTACGCCGACGAATTTCTTGCGCAGATCCCCCGTCCGATCCATTCATTCGCGGTTGGACGGCTGGCCTCGCCTGCGTTCGAGACCGTAGACGTGGCTAAAAGCGTGGCGCTAGACAACGCGAGAAAGTTGAGCAGCTTGAGCTTAAAGCGCGAGAACGCGGCCGAGATCGAGCAGCTCCATCGAGTCCAGGCGCAAGGCAACGCGGACGAGGAGAACGAGCGCCTGCGTGCCGCGTTCGCGCGCGCAGGAAAGAGGCACGGGCTGTCGTGAGCGACTGTGATGGTGGCGGGCAGAGATTCAACCCGGCGCAGGCGCGCCCAGGGTTTCTTCGATCAGGGAGCGGCGAGCCGCTCTCCGACCAGTTCAAGCTGGGGGGCGCGAGCGCGCGTTCCCCGACACTTCGGGCGCCGCGAAGGCTAGAGTGGAGCGAGAGGTAATGCCGAGCAAGGCCAAGCAGACTGCCGGTCGCGCGGGTGGTACGGGAGCGTCGAACGGCGCCGGAGGCCGCGCCGCGGGGCGTGACGGTGGGAGGCACGACTCGTCGCCCCCCCGCTCCGAGAACCGCGGTGAAAACCGCAGCGAGAAGGACCGAAAGGCCCTCGAAAAGCTCGTCGAAACGGGGAAGAGCAAGGGCTTCCTCACCTACGACGAGGTCAACGACGCGCTCCCCGCCGACGTCGCGCCCGACCAGCTCGACGACGTGGTCGGTGCCCTCGGCGACGAGGACATCGAGATCGTCGACGGCGCCACCCAGGTCAAGATCGCGCCCAAGCGCATCGCCGACGAGGAGGCGGGCGAGAAGAAGCTCGTCGCCACCCCCGACCGCGAGGAGGAGGACGTCGACTACTACTCCAAGTCGAACGATCCCGTCCGCATGTACCTCCGCAAGATGGGGAGCGTCTCGCTCCTCACCCGCGAGGGCGAGGTCGAGATCGCCAAGCGCATCGAGGTCGGCGAGCAGAAGGTCAACTCGGCCATCCTCGACTCCCCGATCGCCGTCCGCGAGATCATCGATCTCGGCGAGAAGCTCCGGAAGCACAAGATCCGGGTCAAGGAGCTGATCAAGGACGCCGAGAGCGACGACCAGGAGTTCGACGAGGAGGAGGCGGACCGCCGCATCATCCGCCTCATCGACAAGGTCAAGCGCCTCGACAAGAAGAAGCTCGATCTCCTCGAGGAGCGCAAGGAAGCCAAGAGCGACTCGCGCCGCCGCCAGATCGACGTGGAGGTCATCGAGACCACCAGCGAGCTGGTCACCACGCTCGAGGAGATGCGCCTCAACAAGAAGACGATCGACAAGATCGTCCAGAAGCTCAAGGGCCTGATCTCCAAGGTGGAGCGCGCCGAGGCGGGCGCCACCGAGCTCGAGCGCCGCACCGGCCTCGGCTCCGGCGAGCTCAAGCGCGAGCTCACCAAGGTCAAGGGCAACCGCATCGCCGAGGCCCGCCTCGCCAAGAAGCTCGGCGCCTCCCGCGAGGAGCTGCTCGACTTCGAGTCGACCATCAAGAACGCCCAGAAGGGCCTCAAGAAGGTCGAGGAGGAGCTCAACATCGACGTCAACGCCATCCGGCAGACGTACGAGAGCATCCGCGAAGGCGAGCGCATGGCCGAGCGCGCCAAGGCCGAGCTGGTCGAGGCCAACCTCCGCCTCGTCGTCTCGATCGCCAAGAAGTACACGAACCGCGGTCTGCAGTTCCTCGACCTGATCCAGGAGGGGAACATCGGCCTGATGAAGGCCGTCGACAAGTTCGAGTACAAGCGCGGCTACAAGTTCTCGACCTACGCCACGTGGTGGATCCGGCAAGCGATCACGC
>Ga0302283_1001326_pt1 | contig 20882 bp, 19 predicted proteins | sample III_Fen_E1_4_FD_198770 | JGI IMG/M metagenome (GOLD analysis project Ga0302283, IMG submission 198770) | Peat permafrost microbial communities from Stordalen Mire near Abisko, Sweden - III_Fen_E1_4 | ecosystem: Environmental > Terrestrial > Soil > Wetlands > Permafrost | place: Sweden: Abisko... | reverse complement strand
CTTGACGTTGTCCACCAGGCCCCGCACGTCCTGGCGGGTGAGGATCTCGTGGGCGTGGCCGCGGATCACCTCGGTCAGGTGGGTGGCGAGCACCGCGGGCAGCTCCACCACCGTGTAGCCGGCGAGCTCGGCGGCCTCCTTCTGGGTTTCGGTGATCCACAGCGCGGGAAGGCCGAAGGCGGGCTCCTTGGTGGAGATCCCGGCAACCTTGCGGGTCACTCCGCCCGGATCCATGGCCAGGTAGCAGCCCGTCATGAGCTCGCCGTGCCCGATCTCCACCCCCTTGATGCGCACCACGTACTGCGCGGGCTTCAGCAGGATGTTGTCGCGGATGCGGATGGGGGGCACGATGATCCCCAGCTCCGACGCGCACTGGCGGCGCAGCAGGGTGATCCGCTCCAGGAGGTCACCGCCCTGGTTGACGTCCACGAGCGGGATCAGCGCGTACCCGATTTCCAACTCCATCTGGTCGACGGCCAGGTAGTTCTCCACCCGGTCCTCGTCGGCGGCCTTGGTCGCGGGCTTCTCGGCGGCCTTCGCGGTGGCCGTGTCCTCGTCGCGCAGGGACTTGCTCTTCCCGTAGGCGATCGCGGCGGTGGCCGCCGCCAGGATCAGGAAGGGCACGTGCGGAAGGCCGGGCACCAGCGCGAGGCCCCCCATGACCCCCGCGGAGACGTAGAGCGCCACGGGGGACTGCGTGAGCTGGCCCGTGATCTCCGCGCCCAGGTTGGCCTTGGATGCGGCGCGCGAGACGATGATGCCCGCCGCCGTGGAGATCATCAGGGACGGAATCTGCGCCACCAGCCCGTCGCCGATCGTGAGCTGGGTGAAGGTCCGCAGGCTCTGCAGGGCGCTCATGTCCAGCATCGCCATGCCCACCACGAATCCGCCCAGGATGTTGACCGCGGTGATGATCAGGCTGGCCACCGCGTCTCCGCGCACGAACTTGCTCGCGCCGTCCATGGCCCCGAAGAAGTCGGCCTCGCGCGAGATGTCGGAGCGGCGCTTCTTGGCCTCCGTCTCGTTGATGATCCCGGCGTTGAGGTCGGCGTCCACCGCCATCTGCTTTCCCGGCATGGCGTCCAGGGTGAACCGCGCCGCGACCTCGGCGATGCGGGTGGACCCCTTGGTGATGACCTGGAAGTTGATCACCAGCAGGATGATGAAGATGATGGCTCCCACCACGATGTTCCCGCCGGTCACGAAGGAGCCGAAGGCGTTGATCACCTCGCCCCCGATCCCCTGCGAGAGGACCAGGCGCGTCACGGCCACGTTGAGGGAGAGCTTGAACAGGGTGACCACCAGCAGGATGCCCGGGAAGATGCTGAAGTCCAGGACGGACTTGATGAACATGCTGACCATCAGGATGACGAGCGCCGTCATGATCATCATGGAAAGCAGGATGTCCAGGAGGAAGGGCGGAACCGGCAGCAGCATGATCGCGATCACGCCGATGATGCCCACGATCAGGATCTGGTCGCGCCGCTCCCCGATGAGCCGGAACAGCGGATTGGACCAGGCCCGGTCGGCTTGGTCGCGCATGCTCCGGGCGGCGGTGGAGGTGCTCACGGGCCGCCCCTGTGGATGGCGATGGCGTCGGGTCGATCCAGGCCCATCCCGTAGGTGGAGACCACCTCGGTCGCTCCGTCCAGCAGCACCAGCCGGCCGTTCTCGGTGTCTGCGACCCAGGCGCGGTCGGGATTCGTGGGATCTCCCACCACGGCGCGCGGACCGTTCACGGTGGTGGCCCGGGACTCCAGGTTTCCCGAACCGTCCAGGCGCAGGACGGCTCCCGGCCCCCCCTTGGAGGGGTCTCCGAGATCCGCGACCCAGACCTTCCCGCCGCCGGCCCAGACGGAAACCGGCCGGAAGACGCTGGTGATGCGGTGGACCACCTTGCCGGTGGAATCGAATCCGACCAGCGCCGGAATTCCCAGATCGGCCACCCACAGGGTGGACGTGAGATCGTCCCACGCCAGCGAAACGGGCCTCTGCAGGATGCCGCGGATGACCGTGTCGAGCTTCCCTCCCGTTGTGCGACCCAGGAATCCGGAATCGGCGGAGAGGAACCAGGCGCGGTTCCATCCGTTCTGGTCCACGTCCACCGCCTGGACGGGTCCGGGAAGGGAATCGAAGGAGAGGGTCGCCCCGTCCACCCGGCTCAGGATGCCCCGGCCTCCCGATTTGTCGGATCCTCCCACCCAGCAGAAGGAACCGTCGATGTCGCAGGCGACGGAGGCGGGATGGCTGACGGAATCCTTCAGGGCCCGGGGTACCCCGGTGCTCGTCCATTTCCGGAGGATGCCGGCCCCTCCGTCCACCGCCACCAGGGTGCCGCCTTCGCGCACCGGATCGATGTCCAGCGCCACGATGTCGGAGAATCCCAGCAGCCGTTGCACCATCACGGCCCGGTTGCCCACCGTCAAGGCGACCTTGGTGAGGCCCGTGCGCGTGCCGGTCCAGACGCTTCCCTTCTCCCGATAGGTGCAAAGGCGCACGTACCAGGGTATCCTTCCCGCCCCGAGCGCGTCGGAAAGCCAGATTTCGACGGTCGTGTCCACGAGGCTGTCCGCGGGGGCGTTCCAGCGCAGGATGCTGTCGCCGGGCACGCCGGAATTCCAGGCCAGGGTTCCCGCCGCACCGAGGATCGCGGGAATTCCCGCATCCCAGCGCGGCTGGCGCGAACCGAAGTTGTCGTGCCAGCGGAAGCGGAGCAGGGCGTTCTCGCCCGGGTGCACCGCGACCACGAAGGTGTCCGCCCGGGGAAGGATGGTCCGCCTGGAGTTCGAATCCAGGGACGGACCCTCGAGGAGCGAATCCACCTGGGGCAGGATGTCTCCCACGGAGACCACGTACTGGGCCCGCTGCTGCCCGTCCGCGAAGTAGCGCAGGGTGTCCCGGGGAGATTTGCCGGAGGTGTCGGGGCGACCGGGGAGGGTGTCCCAACGCAGGACGGCGGTGTCCTGGACCAGGTTGGAGTCGGCGTCCCGGATGAACCCGTGCGAGATGACGGTGGCTTTCCCGTATCCCCACGCGAGGAAGGTGGAATCCTTCCCGCATCGGCGCAGGATCGCGCGCACCACGACATTCCCCCCGAGGTAGTTCCCTCCGGGATCCGGCGATTCGATGGTCACGGAAAGGGCGGGGCTGGAGGCGTCCAGGGGCCAGGTGCACGCCCCCAGGAATCCGCCGGCGACCAGCAGGGCGAGGCATCCGGCCAGGGCTCCCGCGCGGGCCGGGGAGGGGCGCGGCCCCGCGGAGCGGGCGCTGCGCAGGACGATGGCGAGCAATTCGGCGACCGCCGTGTACAGGTCGGCGGGGATCTCGTCGCCGGGTTCCGTCTGGGCGAACAGCGCCCGCGCCAGCGGAGGATTCTCCACCAGCGGCACCAGGGCTTCCGCGGCGATCTCGCGGATGCGCCGGGCCAGGTTGTCGGCCCCCTTCGCCACCACCACCGGGGCGCGATCCTCGCCGGCGCGGTAGCGGAGCGCCACGGCGTAGTGGGTGGGGTTGGTGACCACCACCGTGGCCCTGGGGACCTCGCGCATCATGATCCGCCGGTGCATCTCGTGGCGGAGCTTGCGGATCTTCCCCTTCACGTTCGGGTCGCCCTCGGACTGCCTGGCCTCGTCCTTGACCTCCTGCTTGGACATCTTGAGGTCGTTGGTCCAGGAGCGCCTCTGGTAGAGCCAGTCGGCGATGCCCAGGACCACCAGGACCAGGGCCATCTTCAGGACCGCCTCGAACCCGATGGAGACCGTCGTGGCCACCTGGGTCGCGAAGGGCCAGGAGGCCATTTCCAGGAAGGCCCCGTGGTGGGACCAGGCCACCTGGAACCCGATGGCGGCCACGACCGCCATGCGCACCAGGGCCTTGCCCAGTTCCACGATGGCCTTCTTCCCGAACAGCCGCGCGAGGGAGAAGTGGAAGGCCTTGGAGATGTCGGGCATCACCATTCCCGGATGGAACATCCAGCCGTGGGAGGCGACGGAGAGGAGGATCGAGGCCACCATGATCAGGAGCACGACCGGCACCAGGATGCCCGCGAACAGATGGGCTGCGGGCAGGAGATAGGCGTTCAGGTCGTCGGAGCCCGGTCGCCAGGTGGGGATGGCACGGAAGCACTCGACCATGAGCCGCTTCAGGGAGCCGGTCATGGTGGCGCCGAACCAGTGCAGGGCCAGGCATCCGACCAGGAGGGTGACGGCCTGCTGCAGGTCCTGGATCCGGACGACGCTTCCCTTCTCCTTGGCTTCGTTGAGCCGCTTGCCGGTCGGAGCCTCCGTCTTGCCTTCGTCTTCGGCGGCCACGGGATCACCTCATCGCCTGGAAGAGGTTGCCGGAAACCTGCCAGATTTCGTCCTGCCAGCCCCGGAAGGCCCCCAGGATGTACGGGAGGCCCAGCGCCGTAACGGCGCAGGCGGTCATGACTTGGAGCGGCATAGCCAGGATCCAGGCGTTGGCCTGCGGCATGATGCGCGAGATGACGGCCATGAGGAGCGTGGTCATGAGGAGCGCCATCAGCACCGGGCCGGCCATCTGGAACCCCAGCAGGATGGCGTTGCCGGTGAGGGAAACGGCCATCGGAGCGATCCGGGACGCGTCCACGTGCGCCATCCCGAGGGGGACGGTGCGGAACGATTCCGCCAGGCAGGCGACCATGTGGAGGTGGCCTCCCCCCGCCAGGAAGGCGACGGTGGCCGCGATCCCCATGAACTGTCCGAACAGGTGGGTGGACTCCCCGGTGGTCGGGTCGAAGAGCTCCACCATGGAGAATCCCGCCTGCATGTCGATCACCGCGCCGGCGAGGTCGGTCACCTGGAACACCAGGGAGAAGGCCCACCCCGCCACCATGCCCACCGCCAGCTCCCGGACGGCCAGGCCGGCGAACCCGAAGACGGAATCCGGCATGTGCATCCCGGTGCGGGACAGGGTGGGGAAGATGCAGATGGTGAGGGCTGCCGCCAGGCCGATGCGGACCTGCGTCGGCACCGAGACGCTTCCCAGCACGGGAAGGAAGGAGACCATGGAGGCGATGCGGATCAGGGCCAGGGTTCCCAGCTCGAATTCCCCGGTGGCCAGGGTGGTGATTTCCCGGAGCGGCTCGGGAGGGATCATGCGTGCACGGTCCGGAACAGGGACACCAGGTGTATGAAGTAGTCGCGGAAGAGGTGGATCATCCAGGGGAAGGCGAACAGGGTCGCCGTGCCTCCCGCCACCAGCTTGGGCAGGAAGGTGAGGGTGGCCTCGTTGATGGACGTGGCGGTCTGGAACACGGAAAGGAGCAGTCCCGTCAGCAGGGTCACCACCAGGACCGGGGCGGCCAGCATCATGGCCACCATCAGGGTCTCCCGCACCAGCGCGACGATGTCGGCTTCTCCCATTCCCGGATCTCCTACCTGAAGCTCGTGACCAGGCCCTGGGTGATCAGGGTCCAGCCGTCGACGAGGACGAAGAGGATGAGTTTCAGCGGCAGGCTGACCATGACCGGAGGCAGCATCATCATGCCCATGCTCATGAGCACGGAGGCCACGACCATGTCGATCACCAGGAAAGGCAGATAGATCAGGAAACCGATCACGAAGGCGGTCTTCAATTCCGACATGACGAAGGCGGGGATCAGGACCGCGTTGGGGATGTCGTCGACCGTCGCGGGCCGCGGAGTCTTCGCGACCCGGACCATGACCGCCAGTTCGTTCTCCCCGCACTGGCGCAGCATGAAGCTCCGCATGGGCTTCATGGCGCGTTCGAGGCCTTCCTTGTACCCGATCTGCTGGGCCAGGTAGGGTTGCAGGGCGGTGTCGTTGATCTGGGTGATCTGGGGCTGCATCACGAACCACGTGAGGAGGAGCGAGAGTCCGACCATGATCTGGTTGGGCGGGACGGTCTGCGCACCCAGCGCCTTCTTGACGAACCCCATCACGACCACGATGCGCGTGAACGGGGTCATCAGCATGATGATTCCAGGCGCCACCGAGAGCACGGTCATCAGGAACACGAGCTGCAGGGTGATGGAGGCTTCCTGGGGGCTCCTCGCCTGGTCGATTCCGATGGTCACCTTGGGCAGGACCTGCGCCGAGGCGGGGGCCGCCAACAGGACGGCGAGGACGAAGAAAGGCATCCACCGCGCCGGCCGGGTCACCTCAGCACCTCGTGGGTGGACGGTTTCCGGAAGCGTTCCATGAACGTGTCCAGGGTCGCGGAGAATTCGCGCACGCTGGTGCGGCCCGATCCCGAATCGGCGAGGATCTCCGCGGCGGACGCCCCGGTGAATTCGGCGATGGGAGCCACGGAAGAAGCGGCGAAGGCGACGGCCACCACGCGGTCGTGGACCCGGACCAGGCAGATCTGCCGGCCCGGCCCCGCCGGGGCCGTTTCCAGGATGTCGACCAGGGACCCCCTTTGACCGGAAACCGTCTTCCTCCGCACCCGGTGGAGCACGAAGAGGCCTCCGAAGGCGACCAGGACCAGGAAGGCGAGACCCGAAACCACCTGGAACAGGCCGTGGGCGAGCGACACCGGCGAAAGCGAGGCGGGCGAATCCGCGGCGCCGGACGGACCCCCCTTGTCGGCGGCCTGCTGGGCTGCCCGCAGGCGCGACGCCGAGATGGAATCCACGACCGCGGCCTGGGCGGATGCGCTGTCCGACCTGCCGGCGGGCGCGACCACCGCCTGGGAGTCCGGGGAAGGGGGCGTGGCCGGGATCGCGGACGCGAGGAGGAGCAGTAGGGAAATCACTTGGTGGGCCTCGCCCTTTCCTCTGGGGTCACGAGCGTGGTGATCCGGATGCCGAAATTCTCCTCGATCACCACCACCTCTCCGCGGGCGATGACCTTGTCGTTGACAACGAGGTCCACGGGCTCCCCGGCCATGCGGTCCAGCTCGATGATGCTTCCGGGTCCGATCTCGAGGATGCGCCGGATGGAAAGCTCGGTCTGGCCGAGTTCGATGATGACCTCGATGGGCACGTCGAGCAGGCGTTGGACGGAGGGATCCCGGGAATCGACCCACGACGTGGCGGATCCCGTGCCGCCCGCGGGCGCGCGCGCGGGTGCGGCGGCGGCAGGGGGCGCGGGTGCGGCTTCGGAAAGCCCTTCGGTGAAATCGTCGGTCCGCCCGAAGTCCGACTGGCTCGTCCGGGCGTGGTCCAGGTTCGAGGCGGTGGTCATCAATTCCGGGGAAACGGTGATCACGGCGGCGTGGACCGGGAATCCCTGGACGTCCAGTTCCACCGGGTAGCAGCACGAGCCCGGTACCGGAGCCCCTTCTCCCACGGAGGCGCGAAACACCAGGCGCTGCGACCATCGTTCGGACTGGCTGGTGCTGAAGGCTCCGGCGAGTTGGCTCCCCAGCTCCTGCAAGGCGTCCCGGTGCTCCTCGGTCCAGGTCGCGCCGCCGTCTCCCATCACCATCAGGTCGGCCAGCAGGGCTCCCGCTTCGCGGGCGAGGAGCAGGGAGATCTCTCCCTTGCCGCCTTCCGAGAGTGCGAACCGGAGGGCCAGCGGGAACGCGGCGGACGGGCCGGGCAGGCGCTCCCCCGGCGTCATTCCGCAGGCGCGGCCCAGCGCTCCGCGCAGGGTCTGCCGGGCGCTGGAGCAGAACACCGCCGTCAGGTCGTCGGCGAAGGAATGGAGTTCAGTCGACATCGCCGACCTCGCGTTCGATCAGGGATGTCACTTGGACGCATTTGCGGCCGTGGATCTGGCCCGGCTTGCAGAGGAACCGGCCTTTTCCGCCGGCGGCGAGGACCAGATCCGCGCCGTGGGATTTTTCCAGCACCAGGGTGTCGCCTTCCTGCAGGCCCAGGATCTGCCGGAGGGACAGCGCCGTGCGTCCCAGGATGGCCTTGAGTTCCACCGGAGTCCCCGCCAGTTCGCGTTCCACGATCTTCCTGGTGTCCGCGGTGGAACCCCTGTTGCTGGAGATCCAGTTCTCCGCGGAGAGGTTTCCCATCACCGGCTCCAGGAACATGTACGGCATGCACATGCTCATCAGCCCCGAGGTGTGGCGCGAACGGAGTTCGAAGGAGATGAGGATGACGGTCTCCGATGCGGGGGCGATCTGCACGAACTGGGGGTTGTTCTCGTAGCTCTCGATCTTGGGGTGGAAGATCCCCAGGTATTCCCAGGCCTCCTTGAGGTCCATCAGGAGCCGTTCCACGATCTTGTTCATCACCGAACGCTCGATGTCGGTGAGCTCCCGGTTGTACTGCATCGCCTTGCCGGGTCCGCCGAACAGCCTGTCGATCATGAAGAAGACCAGCGAGGGGTTGATCTCGAAGATCGCGTTCCCCGTGAGGGGCTCCATCTGGAAGATGTAGATGCAGCTGGGATTCGTGACGCTCATCACGAACTCGTTGTAGGTCAGCTGGTCCACGGAGACGAGTTCCACCTCGATCAGGGTGCGCAGATAGGAGGTCAGGGTGGTGGACAGGACCCGCGAGAACCCCTCGTGGAGGTTCTGCAGGACCCGCATCTGGTCCTTGGACACCCGATCGGGACGCCGGAAGTCGTAGAGACTGACCTTCTTGTCGTCGGTCTGCCTGGCCGCGCGCTCGGCGCGGGCCGCCGATCCGGACAGCAGCGACGTGGAGGACGCCGCGGTCGCCGCCGGCGGGGGCGGGGGGGAGGCGCCCACCGAGGCCAGCAGGGCGTCGATCTCTTCCTGGGACAGGATGTCGCCCACGGCGGTCTCCTACTGCACCAGCCACTCGGTGACCAGCACCGCGTGGATCTGGATCTTGTCGGGCTTGAGCATCTGGTTGATCTCGGAGCTCATCTGCGTCGCCAGGGTGTCCTGGGCCTTGGGATCGCTCACCTGCTGGAAGCTCGCGGAAGACAGGATCCGGTTCACCGTGGCTTCCACCCGCATCATCTGGGGCTCGATGTCCTTGGGGAGGTCCTTGTACTTGTCCGCGTCGTATTCCAGGCACAGGGAGGCCTTGAGGTAGCGCTTGGCTTCGGTGCCGGCGATGGTCACCGTCTTGGAGAGCGGCTTTTCCATGCACTGGAGGTTCTTCGGGGTGGAACCCGGCTTGGAGTCGTCCCCGCCCCCTTCGCCGGAAGCGTCGTCGTCGGAGGCTTTCGCCTGCGGGGCCTTTCCGGCCCCGTGGTCGGAGATCCCCAGGAACCGAACCACCCCGAAGGCCAGGCCCGCCTGGAGGACCAGCACGACGGCCACGGCGCCCAGCATGGGTCCCATTTTCCGTCCCGAGCGGGGCTTGGGGGCCTCGGCCGGTTCGTCCTTCTTCTCTTCCTTGGGCGCAGCCGACATGTCTTGTCTCCTCGTGTCCGGAGATTGTCGCACTCGGGGAGCGGGAAATCAACCGCCCATCGTGTTCAGCGTCTGCAGCATCTGGCTGGAGGTGGTGATCACCTTCGCGTTGGCCGAGTACGCCTGCTGGGTGGTGATCATTTCCGTCAGTTGCGCCGCCAGGTCCACGTTGGAACCCTCCAGGGATCCGGAGGCGATCGTGGACGTGCTCTGGCTGCCGGGACGGCCGTAGACGGGTTCGCCCGAGTTGGGCGACTCCCCGTAGACGGAATTCGACTCCTTTGTCAGGCCTTCCGGATTCGTGAAATCGGCGACTTCGACCTGGGCCAGCGACTGGGTGACGCCGTTGGAGAACTGGCCGGTGATGATGCCGTCGGTCCCGATGGAGATGCTCTGGAGCGACCCCATGGTGTGGCCGTCCTGGTTCGTGGCCGCCGCGGTGCTCGCCGCGTCGAACTGGGTGAGGCCGGTGAACTGCCCGGAACTGCCGGGGTTCAGGTCGATCGCCATCGGCACGGCGCCGTCCTTGGGGTCGATGGTCAGCTTCCCCGAGTTGTCGTCGAAGGTGAACGACGAAACCGTGCCGTCGGCGCCGAAGGTGAGCTTGCCGGACCCGCCCGAGTCGATCTGTTCGGTGCCGGCGACGGACGCCTTCCAGTACCACTGGTTCGCGACCTGGGACTTGGTGAAGGTCACCGAGATGTTGTGCGGTGCCCCGTTCGCGTCGTAGGCGGTGATGGACGTCGTGGCGGCTCCCGCGTCGGTGGCGGTCTGCTGCGGGGTGAAGCCGAGATTGGCGTTGAAGTTGGCAGGGGCCGCGGAGGCCGCTGGATTCGGATCGGTGGCCTGGATGGACAGGTTGGTGAGGGCGAAGGAGGTTCCCGGAAGGCCCCGGACCACGATCACGCCTTCCGGCATGTTGTCGGCCGCACCCGGGGCGTTCAGCGAGACGGTGGGATTGTTCTCCAGCGTGCCGTCCGTCTGGGGCAGCTTGAACTGGTTCTGGATGCCGGCGAGAAGATCGCCCATGGTGGTGGTGCCGGCCGTGTAGGCCAGGCTCCCCTGGGTGGTGGCCGCACCGCCCACCGAGCCGGAGATGTTGATGGAATCGCCGGTCGCGAGGCCCAGTGCGTTTCCGCCGCTGTCCACCACGTTGGACAGGAGGTCGGTGGCGGCCGCGGGCCGCAGGAAGGCTTCCGAGGATTTGGTCCCCCCCGAAGCGATGGTGGACGGGAAGGAAAACGCGTTGGCCACCAGGGAGTCCGAGGTGGGACGCACGCTGGAAACCTGGAGCTGCGAGACGGCGGTGGCTCCGGCCGTGATCTGGAGCTGGCCTGTCGCCGCATTCACCGTGACGGTGGTGCCCGTCGAGCCCGCGCCCGTGGGGGAAGGACTGGACAGGAAGGTCTGCAACTGGGTGGCCAGGTCGTCGAGGGTCGTGCCTGCGCCCACCGGGAAGCTGGCGGTGACGGTGTTCCCGGTCCCGATGTTCTGGGCCGAGAAGGTCAGGTTGTCGGTTGCCTGGATCAGGAGAGGTTGGCCCTGCGCGTTCGAAAGGCTGGTCAGGGCCATCGTGCCGTCCGTGGGCGCCAGGAACCGACTGCTGGTGGTGACCGTCCCGTTCGCGGCGCTGTTGGAGTTCAGGTTCCGCGAAAAGTCGATCGCCGTGGTTGCCTTGGCGGGAGCCTGGGTGTTGTAGGGGATGGTGAGGTCCGTGGGAACGGCGGTGGGCGGAATGACGCCGTTGCCGTCGGCGTTGTACCCCTGCAGGATGAGTCCGCTGCCGGGCATGACCAGATGGCCGTTGGCGTCCAGGGAGAACGACCCGTCGCGGGTGTAGCTCTTGTCGGTGCCGTTGGCGACCACGAAGAAGGCCGAGCCCTGGATGGCCAGGTCCGTGGTGTTCCCGGTGGTCTGGAGATTGCCCTGGCCGAACTGCGTGTCGATGCTTCCGATCCCCACTCCAAGGCCCATCTGGAGGGGGTTGGTCCCCCCCAGACCGCTCGCCATGGCGCCCGGAGCGGTGGCTCCGTTGAGCGTCTGGGACAGCGCGTCCTGGAAGGTGATGCGGCTGGCCTTGTATCCCGTCGTGCTGACGTTCGAGATGTTGTTGCCGATCACGTTCATTTCCGATTGGAGGCTGCTCAGGCCGGAAATGCCTGAATTCAGTGACTGCATCATGGCTGGGTTCCTTTGCGAGAGGTGTTCAGGAGACGGTGTAGAGGGTGGAGAGGGACCAGGCGTTGTTCCCCGAAAGCAGGACCGGCTGGCCGCTGGAATCGAACCCGGTGCCGTCGACGGTCACCTGCTTGTAGGCGGCGCCTTGCAGGGTGGTCCCGTCGGCCCCGACCAGTTGCAGGGTGTAGGTGCCCGCCGGAGCCTGGGCGCCGGAACTCGTCAGACCGTTCCACTGGTAGGATCCTGTGTAGGACCCGGAGCCGTCCGAAGTCAGGATGGAGGAGCCGTCCGCGTTCTGGCCGGAGGTGGAGAAGGTGTCCACCACGTTGCCCGAGGAATCCAGGATCTCCCCCTTGGAGACGCTGGAGGTCGCGTTGAAGTTCCACGAGGCCCCCGAAGACGCGTCCGCGAGCGTCGCGGAAGGATCGCGCAGCTTCACGGTGTGGCCGATGAGGGCGATGGCCTCGCTGGCGGCGGCGCTGTTGGCGGATCCCGAGGCGCTGGCGGCGGAAGCGGCCACCTGGACCAGGTCCGAAAGGTGGTAGGTCCCAGAAGCCGTCTGCAAGGTGGTGCCTTTGGAATCCTGGCCGACGCCGGTGACCGCGCCGGTGGTGTAGGCGTAACCCGTCGAGGCTCCGCTCGCCGAATCCTGGACGGAAAGGGTGTAGGTCCCCGCCGCCACCGCCGCGCCGGTGTCGTCCTTCCCGTCCCAGGTCACGGTTCCGTTCCCGCTGGAATCGAGGATGCTCGATCCATCCGTGTTCGTCCCGTCCAAGGGCAGGGTGCGCACCGTCTTTCCGGTGGAATCCTGGATCGCGAGCACGGATCCGGCGGCGGCCTGGAGCCGGATCGAATCCGTCTGGCCCGATGCCGGTGCGGCGATCGATGCCTGCTTGAATTCGACGCTCTGTCCGAGCAGCGATACCGCCGACCCCATCGACGCCGTGTTGGCGGCGGTGGTCTGCGCGGCGGTCGCGTCGGAGATGGTGGTGCCCAGCGACTGGATGGAGGTCTGGATGTTCTGCAGGGACTCCAGCGAGGTGAACTGCGCGAGCTGGGCCGCCATCTGCTGGTCGTCCGCGGGCGCGGACGGATCCTGGTTCTGCAGTTGCGTGATCATCAGCTTCATGAACGCGTTCTCGTCCAGGGTCGAACTGCCCGCGGTGGCCGAGGTCGTCGAACCGGTGGTCGAAGGCGTGGTGCCCGACTTCTGCAGGCTCTGCACGTAGTTCGGGATGTTGAGGGAAGGCGCTACCGGTGTGGTCGTCGCGGTCATGTTCAGCTCCAGATGTCGAAGGTGTTGAGTCCATTGCGCCGGCCGGTGTCGACCCCCAGCGCGAGCGGCAGCGCGACCAGCACATCCTCGTCGCTGGCGTCGCCTCCACGGCCGTTCCCTCGGCCTCCGTCGCCGTTTCCGTCTTCCCTGCCGCCGGCACCGGAGTTCGCGGAACCCGCGTCCTTCTGGCCGATGGATACGGACATCTTTTCCAGATCCATCCCGTGCTTGACGAGCGCGTCGCGCAACTGGGGCATGGAATCGAGCATCGCCTGCCGGACCGACTCGTTTTCCACAACGATGTGGGCGTGGACCTTGTCGGTGTCGGTCATGCGAAGCGACAACCGGACCTCGCCGAGCTCCTCCGGCCAGAGCCGCAAGGACAGTTCCCGGCTCCCGGACGAGAGCTGGACCTGGACCTTTTCCAGGATCTGGCGCCCGATGAATTCGCTCGCGGGACCCCCGGGTGGGAGCTGCTTGGACAGGACTTCCGAGGTCACGGTCTGGGCATCCTTGGAACTGGTGTCCTGCTGGAGTCCCTGGAGAACCTGCAGCGCGGGATCCGTCGCCGAGGCCTGCGGGTTCGCCGGGGTCGGCAGCACCTTGGCGGGCGCCGCGACCGCCGAGGGGAGCGAGACCGTGGTGGTCTGACCGGCGGGGGTGGTGGAGGAAACGGAAGGGGTGGCCTTCGCGGTGGTGTCCGCGATGGGAGTCGTCGCTCCAGCGACCGCGGCGGCGGTCGGACCGGCAAGCGCGATCGATGCGGTTTCCCCGCCGGGTTCGGGGTGCCGGGATCCACTTGCGTCGGCGGGTTGGTGGCCGCATGGAGCTGGGCCTGGACCGTTTCCAGGAGCTGGGCGTACCCGTCGGGCAATTTCGCCGTCTTCTGGCCGCCCACCGCCGTACCTGCGCTGGTCGGGGTTCCGTCCAGGTCGTCGAGCGGCCAAGGGCGGGGCAGGAGGAGGGCGGCGCAATCGGCGACCTGGGAGGGATCCGTGCCCTTCTGCAGGTTCCTGCTCGCGAATTCCAGCGCCGAATCCAGCTGGCGAAGGTCCATGGGACTCAATTGGGCGATGTCCTCGGGACGCACCTGGAAACCCAACCCCTGGAGCAGGGAGGCGATGTTTGCGCATAGGGTCGGGTCCAGAGGAGCCTGGGAAGACGTGTCCTGCTCCTGCGACGAGGCCTTCGAAACGTCGTTCGAACCGCTTTTCACGGACGTCTGGACCAGGAGGCCGGAAACCGAAGTGCTGCCCGCCTGCGAAAGGGGAGCGGCCGACAGGAGCATGTCCAGGACCTGGAGGAATCCCACCGTCGACGGCGTCTGTCCGGCTCCGGAGGCTCCCGTGGCGGGGGTGCCGCCCAGGGGTTGGGCCCCGGTGGAACTCGGCGCTTGGCCGCCGGCCGGAGTGGCCAGGAGCTGGAGGAGCGAGGTGCTCATGGTTTCGTCTCCGTTTTCGCGGTGGGCGTCGTCGGCGTTCCCGTCGCGCTTCCCTTCTTGGCATCCTTGGAGGTGTCGGCGGCCGCATCCTTGGGCCGCGCCGATTCCGCGTTCGGTGCCTGGGTGGGACCGATCGCGATGGAACGGGAAGAGCCGGACAGAAGCTGGGATACCCGGGCCGCCCGCTGCACGTCCTGCTTGCCCATGGCGGCGAGGATCTTGGCCCGGGGTCGGTCGTCCGGGATCTTTCTCAGGATGGCGGTCACCAGGATGTCGTCCAGGGCGGTGAGGATCTTGGCCGCCTGGTCCGGCTTCATGCCGGAGAACGTCCCCGCCAGGACGGTGGTGCGCGCGGATTCCAGGGAATCGCCCTTGCCCAGGATGGCTTCCAGCCGCAGGCGCTCGGCGCGGATGGTGTCCCGAATCCGGGCGTCGTCCTCCCGGAGCATCTGCACCCTGGAACCTTCCTGCATCGCCTCGGCCTCCCGGCGGTCCAAGTCGGCAGCCCGCAGGAGCATGGCCGAATCCGTCATTCCCATGCGGGAGGTGTCCGTGGAGGTGCGCGTGGCGCCCGGAATGTCCTCCGGGCGTTCCAGCAATCGAGCCCGGGCCGCCGGATCCTGCGCCTCGGTCCCGAAGACGAGGCGGACGTTGCCGGTCCAGAGGAGCACTCCCAGCAGGACCACGGGAAAGCTCACCACGGCAAGCGCCACCAGGGCGATGATGTCTTTGATCTTCAACACGGTGATGGCACCTCACGCAAGCCACGGGCCAAGCGGTTGGGACGCCCCGTACAGGCCCGTTCATGAGGAGATCCGGGCAAGCCTTGCCCGCCCTTGCCCACCCCGGAGGGAAGGAACTACTCTGGGCGGGTCATGTTGGATATTCCAGAAGCCGCCGCCCGCCGCATCGTCCGACTGGCGTTGGAGGAGGACATCGGGACCGGGGACCTCACTTGCCAACTCGTGCTGCCGCCCGATCATCGCAGTCGGGCCCGCGTGGTGGCCAAGCAATCGGGGACGCTCTGCGGGGTCTCCTTGGCGCCTTTGGTCTTCTCGGAATTGGGCGTCGTGGACCCGGAAGCGGGCGCCCGGGAGGTCGAACTGACGATCTTGCGGGAGGACGGATCGATCGTGGCGGAGGGCGACGCTGTGCTTACCTTGGCAGGCCCCACCCGGGCCATCCTGGAAGGCGAACGGGTCCTCCTCAACTTCGCGCAGCATCTTTCCGGGGTCGCCACCCAAGCCCGGCTCCACCAGGACGCCGCCGGGGCCACTTGCCGGGTGCTGGACACCAGAAAGACGTCTCCCGGACAGCGCGAACTGGAAAAATGGGCCATCCGGGCGGGCGGAGGCTCCAACCACCGGATGGGGCTCTGGGACGCCGTGCTGGTCAAGGAGAACCACGCGCAGGCGGCGGGGGGCGTGCGATCGGCCGCGCTGCGGGCGCTGGCTTCGCGGCCGTCCGGCGCGGACGTGATCGTGGAAGTCCGCTCCCTGGAGGAGTTCGCGACGCTTCTGGACCTGCCCCTGACCCGCGTGCTTCTGGACCACTTCCAGCCGGCCGAGGTGGCCCGGGCCGCCGCCATGCGCAACGACCGGAACGCGTCCTTCGGTCTGGAGGTCTCCGGAGGGATCCGGTTGGAAACCCTTCCGGCCTACGCCGCCGCCGGTGCCGAATACGCTTCCCTGGGCGCCTTGACCCATTCGGCGCTTCCCTTGGATCTTTCGCTGCTCCTGGAGGGCACATGACGGACACCCATCGTTCCTACGTCGGCTTCGGCGTCGCCGGGAACTTCGCCGGACATCTGGAACAGGCGGGCGAGATCCGCGATTTCGCCGCCTTGAAGACCTCGGGAGAGGGGCCGAAGGGGATGTTCCCCTTCCACCTCCCGATCCCGGGACATTTCCTCTCGGCGGATCCCGTCTCTTCTTCGTCGCTCGCGCTGCCCGACGGGGCCCAGGTCCAGGGGGAACCGGAAGTCGCCCTGTTCGCCGACCTTTCCTGGGACGCTTCCGGACGGGTCCGCATCCGTCCCACGGCCTTCGCCGCCTTCGACGACGCCTCCATCCGCCGCGAAGGCGCCGCCAAGATCAGCCACAAGAAGAATTGGGGGCCGGGATCCAAGGGGTTGTCCCAGGACCGCATCGCGCTTCCCGACGGCCTCGCGACGGGGTGCCCGCTGGACCGGTTCCGCATCGCCTCGTTCCTGGGCAGGGACGGAACCTGGCGGCCCTACGGACAGGACAGCCCGGTCCGGGGCTACACCCTCTACGGGCCCGCTCTGGTGGAATGGATGGAACAGAAATTGTCCGCCCAGGCCGACGAGGGCCCCCTGGAAGACCTTCCCACCCTGCTTTCGGCCGCCGGCCGGCCCGACCGGGCTGTGATCACGATCGGCGCGACGCGCTACACCCCTCTCGGCGAATCCACCTTCCTGGAGGATGGAGACCGGTTCGCGGTGGCCGTCTACGACCCGGAACGGGTTTCCGCCGCGGAACTTCCCGGCCTGGCCGAGCGTCCCGCGTCGCGCGAAGGCCTGAGCCTCCTGGTGCGCGAAGTCCGTCGGACCTGATGCCGGCTGTGGATTTCGGCGCCCCCGGCCAGTAGCTTGGCTTTCGTGGGCAACGATCGCGACGTGCTGGTGCTGGGCGCCGGCATCGCGGGCCTTTCCGTGGCCCGGGAACTGGGCCGGCGCGGTTGGCGGCCCCTGGTTCTGGAACGGGACCGGGCCGCGTCCCACGCCTCGGCGGCCGCGGCGGGTATCCTGGTCTCCCGCGGGGCGGTGCGATCCCGGGTGCCCGGCCGCATGTTCTACACGCGATCCCTCCAGGCCTATCCAGGTTGGGTCGCCGAGCTCGCCCGCGAGTCCTCGCTCCGCGTCGAGCTGGAGGAAGGCGACGACTGGTGCTTCTTCTGCCACGGGGGCCGCGCGGACAGATTCCGCGAAAGGTTGGAAGCGGAATCGGATCCCGCGCGATGGGAGGAGACGGAGACGGCGCCGCGCGCCCTGTCGGGGGTCCTGCGCGACCGCGCCTGGAGGATCTTCCGGTTCCCCGGGGAGAGGTGGATCCATCCCGCCGAGCTCATGGCGGCCTTGCTCGGATCGGTGAGGCTCTCGGGGACCAGGGTCCTGGAGGGTTCCGGCGAGGTGCGGCTGGAACGGGACGGCGAGGGTTGGGTGGCGACCTGCGACCACGGGGCGTTCCGCGCGCCCAACGCCGTCGTCGCCGCCGGGCCGTGGACGGATTCCGTCCTGGAGCCCGCGGGTTGGAAGGCCAACCTGGTTCCGGTGCGCGGCCAGCTCGCGATGGTCCCCGCCCTCCACGGTCTCCCTTCCATGGTGCACCTGGAGGACGCATTCTACGTGGTGCCCCGGGGGGCGTGGTCGGTGGTGGGCGCCACCATGGAGCACGGGGTCCTGGCGGAGAACACCACTCCGGAAGGCCTGGCGGATCTGCAGACGCGCCTGCGCCAGCTCTTTCCCGGACTCGATCTCTCCACCGCGGCCCAGTCGTGGGCCGGAATCCGTCCGCGCACCCGCGACAGGGTGCCCCACGTGGGCAGGCTGGAACCGGGGTTGTTCGTCGCCTCCGGCCACTACCGGTCGGGAATCTCCATGGCCCCGCGCACCGGCGCGGTGATCGCCGACCTCCTGGAGGGCACCGCCCTGGAGCCGGACGCGCTGGACCTGGACCCGTTGCGCCCCCACGCGGGCTGGAGGAGGACATGATGCTCGGAATTTCCGGAATCTGGGGCGCGTTGGCCGTGGCCTTGGGAGCCTTCGGGGCCCATGCGCTCCGCTCCAGGCTGCCGCCGGAGCTGATGGCGGTCTGGGCCACCGGGGCCCAGTACCACCTGGTGCACGCCGCGGTCCTTCTCGCCCTGGCCTTGGCCGACCGGGCGGGCGTGCCTTCGCTGCGCCTCCCGTACCTGCTGCTCGCGACAGGTTCCGTCCTCTTCTCCGGATCCCTCTACGCCTTGGCCCTTTCGGGAATCCGCGGGCTGGGCGCCGTCACGCCCGTGGGAGGTGTACTGCTGCTGGCGGGTTGGCTCGCGCTCTGCCTGGCGGGGACCTTCCGGCGGGGCGGGAGTCCGAGTCCGAAGCGGAACAGGTCGCCGGAATAGATGGCGCTGGGCAGGACTTCGCATTCGGCCCAGCATCCCGGGCATTTTTCCACCCAGTCCCGCGCCTCCCGGAAGACCGGGGTGGAGGACATCTCGGCAAGGTCCTGGCGGGAGAGGTTTCCCACCCGGGCCGGATTGAACTGGCAGACGGGCACGGAGCCGTCGGGCAGGAGCCGCAGATGCCGACCCAGTGCGGCGCAGGGCGGAGCCGTCGCGGCCGCCTTGCCCAGGCGCTCGGCCAGACCCTTGCGGTAGTAGGCCTTGGCCAGGCGCACTTCGGGACTCGAACCGGACTCGAGCCCTTCCATGGCGGAGAGGAGCCGCTTCTCCGAGTCGGGGCCGAGTTTCGCCAGCGGCGTGAAGCTCCCGATCTGGCCGCGGGAGCTCTCCTCGTTCCAATCCTCGCTGTAGGTGCCGGAGGCCTCGTAGGCGAGCACGACCTGGTGCTCCACGCCCAGGCCTTCCAGCAATCGGGAAAGGGGTTGGATGTCCGCGATTCCCGATTCTTCCACGATGGTCTGGTTCACGGACAACCGGATGTTTCCGGTCTCGCGGATCGCGGATACCGCCCGCAAGGTGGCCATCACGTTCCTGTACGCCCCCTTGTGCCCGCGGATGCGATCGTGGTTCTCCTCGCACCCGTCCAGGGAGACCAGCAGGTGGAGCGGCACGGCCGGGTCGCGTCCGCGGCAGTATTCCAGGATGGGGCCGGTCAGGAACCCGTTGGTGGTGATGTGCAGGGCCAGGGGGCGCAGGATCCGCTGGGCGGAGGTGGCGATGCGCGCGAAGTCGGAGCGGACGAAGGGCTCCCCGCCGGTGAGCCGCACCGCGTCCAGTTTCGGGAGCTTGTGGTACGCGGCTTCGATGGCGGAGGCGTCCAGATCCGAGCGGCCGTCGCGCTTCCAGGAATCGCACATCTGGCATCGCGCGTTGCACCGGAAGGTCACGATGTGGGTCAGAAGCCGGGGCCGGTGCACGCCCCGGACCATCTCGAGGGCCAGCGAGCCGGCCCTTTGGGCGAGTCGGACGGAGGTGGATGCGATCGGCATGGATGCCAATATGCCCGGTCCAGGGGACCCAGCCCAGGGCCGAAGGCGTTTTGTCACGGTTTTGAAAAATGATGCCTCCGTTTGCTGGATCCTGTGGCTGCAGGTTGCACCACCGAGTATCATATGCGGCCAGATGCATTGCGATTCCAAACAGTTGGCCGTGGTCAACCTCTGCAGAAGAGGGAGACGGTCCCGGCTCCTGCTGGGTCTCTCCGGGCTTCTGGTCACGGTTTCCGGGGGCGGATGGATGCTTTGGGCCGACGTGGATCCGCTCTGGAGATGGGTTCTCCTGCTTCCCCTGTTCGGGAGCTTCCTCTGCATCCTCGAGGCCTGGACCAGCACTTGCGTGGTCCTGGCGGCTTTGGGTGCCTGGGACCTGGGTTGCGGCACGCAGCGCGTTCCCGACCAGGGCTTGGAGACGGCCCTGCGGTGCCGGTCGATGAAGCTGGTTGGGGTCGCGCTGCTCCTCTCCCTTCTGCTCACGAGCATCGCCGTCTGCGCCTCCAGCCGTTAGGCCATGGCCCGGAACATCCCAGGCCTGGATCTGAAGACGGAACCGCTCCAAGGGGGATCGGGCGAGCACCACATGCGCCGGGACGAGGAGGCCTTCCTCTCCATGGAGGCCGAATCGACCCCATCCCACTCCGGTTCGGCCGTTCCCGTGCTGCGGCTCTACCTGTGGGACGAGCCCACCGTGAGCCTCGGACGCGGACAGACCCCGGAGGTCGCCCTCGCGTCCCGTTGGGAACGATGGCGGAAGGATCCCTCCGCGGATCCCCATGGACCTGCCGCCGTGGTGCAGCGCCCGACGGGCGGTCGCGCGGTGTGGCACCAGGACGAACTCACCTATTCGGTGGTCTTCCCTCTGGACCATCCGGTGTTCCAGGGCGGACAACGCGGTCCGGAGGAGTTTTTCGGGGCTTGGCTGCTGGAGTCGGGACGGCGGGCGGGGATCCAAGACCTGAGCCTGGAGCGCGGAGGTTCGAATCGGGACCCCCTGGGGCTGGGACCTGCGCCCTGCTTCGCCTCCACCAGCCGGCACGAGCTCAAATGGCGGGGGATGAAGTGGGTGGGTTCCGCTCGCCGGTTGGGGAAGACGTCCCTGCTGCAGCACGGCTCCATCCGGCTGGGTCCCGGGGGAGACCGGTTGGAAACCTGGCTGACCGGAGTCCGGCCCCGGGACGACCGGCCCTGGCAAACCCTCCCCGCTCCCCAGGTGCTGGCATCCCACCTCGCCGATACGCTCCGGGATTGGATCCAACCCAACGGATCTTAGAAGGCGACCTCAGGCAATCCACCCGAATCATCGGGCGAAATCCCCGATAAATCAACCTTCAGTGGGTAGGGGAAGACGGATTGCTGGATCACGGAGCTTAGGCATGGACTTCGCTTAGGTGCTCCCCCAGAACGAGACAGAACGTCTCTTTCCTATCCTACCATCGAAAGGTGTTCCCATGAAGAAGCTCGCCATCCTTGCCACCGCCGCTTTCCTGTTCGTTGCTTGCGACAACAAGCCCAAGGACACCGCGACCAAGGA
>Ga0302283_1001325_pt1 | contig 20891 bp, 14 predicted proteins | sample III_Fen_E1_4_FD_198770 | JGI IMG/M metagenome (GOLD analysis project Ga0302283, IMG submission 198770) | Peat permafrost microbial communities from Stordalen Mire near Abisko, Sweden - III_Fen_E1_4 | ecosystem: Environmental > Terrestrial > Soil > Wetlands > Permafrost | place: Sweden: Abisko... | reverse complement strand
TTCCGCGACCATCCTGCGGAACGCCCGAGAGCGTTCCGCGACTCGCCTCGCCGCCCCGAACGCACTGCATCGTGAGGTGACACACACACCTCACCACCGTGCACCGAGCACCCTCGGCGCCCGGCACGGGATCCGCAAACACCCTCGGCCGGAAGCGGGGAGGGTTGTCTGCGATGCGGCTATCACTCTGGGGAGCGCCCGAGAGCGCTCCCCGACAGGCCGTCCGCTCGGAGCGCCGCCGGCTGCTGCTGCCGCCGCTCGACGAGCGGCCGATGTGCTCCGTCGTGATCCCGTGCCTCGACGAGGAGGCCTCGATCGAGGTCGTCGTGCGCGGCGCGATGGAGCAGCAGTATCCGGCGTCGCGCCTGGAGATCCTGGTGTGCGATGGTGGATCGCGGGACGCGACCCGCACCCTGGTGGCGCGGCTCGCCGCGGTGGATCCCCGGGTGCGCATCGTCGACAACCCCGGCCGCTTCCCCTCGGCGGGCCTCAACGAGGGCATCCGCCGCGCCTCCGGCGCCGTCATCGTGCGCATGGACGCCCATGCGGAGTACGCGCCCGACTACGTCGCCGCCGCCGTGGACACGCTGCGCCGCACGGGCGCGACCGTGGCGGGAGGCGCGGCGCGGGCGCGGGCCAGCGGCGCGTTCCAGCGGGCGCTGGTGGCGGCGCTGTCGAGCCCGCTCGGCGTGGGCGGCTCGGCGTACCGCGACGCCGCGCGCGAGGGGTTCGTCGAGTCGGTGTGGGGTGGCGCGTTCCGGCGCGAGGCCTTCGAGAGCGTGGGCCTGTTCGACGGGGAGGCCCGCGCCAACGAGGACGCCGAGCTCAACCAGCGGATCCTGGAGGCGGGCGGCTCCGTCTATCTCGCGCCGGAGATCGTCTCGTTCTACTACCCGCGCGCGTCGCTCGGGGCGCTCTTCTCCCAGTACTTCGACTACGGCCAGGGCCGCGCGCGCACGCTGCTCTGCCGGCGCCGTCTGCTCTCGCCGCGGCCGCTGATCCCGTTCGCGGCGGTCACCCTCCTCGGGGCCCTGGGCCTGCTCGCCCTCGCGATCCCCGCGGCGTGGCCGCTGCCCGTCATGGCCGTGCTCACCTACGGCGCGCTGGTGCTGGTGGAGTCGCTGCGGGTGGCCCGCCGGCACGGGGCCGCGGTGCTCCCGCGCTTGCCGCTCATCTTCCCGGCCATGCACGCGGCGCACGGCGCGGGGGTGTGGGCCGGCCTGCTCCGCAATGCCGGCGCGGGCCTCGCGCGTCGACGGCCCGAGCGCCTCCTCGCGCGCGGATGATCCCCCTCCCCTTCGCCCTCTGGGACACCGACGCGACCCTCCGCGTCGCCGTCCAGCAGAGCGTCCAGGCCAGCGCCACGTCGCTGGGCTCGGGGGCCGCCCTCGTGGGCGGGGAGATCGGGGCGGACGCCCGCGCGGCGAGCAAGCGGGCGACCTACTCGGTCGAGGCTCATGCCCAGTACTCCCGCGCCTTCGAGATCGCGCTCGGCGGCGGCGCCGGACCGCCCGCGGACGAGCTCGACGCCGACGCGGCGGCGTCCGCGGCCTGGACCCTCTCCCCCACCGCGACCCTGACGCTCGACACCGCAGGATCGCTGGCCACCACGACCGGCCTGCGCGCGGACACGAGGCTCATCGAGCTCGACCCCTTCCTCTTCGGGCAGCGCCTGGAGTATGCCGCCGGCGCCGACCTCGCCGTCTCGCTGGGCCCCTCCGCGCGCACCGGGGTCAACATCGACGGCGGCTACCTGCAGTCCGGCGCGCTCGCGGCGGACTCGACCGCGGCGGTCGGGGTCGACACCCACGAGGCCCACGGCGGCGCGTCGTACAGCTACGATCTCGGCCCGCGCGACACCCTCACGCCCGAGCTGCGCTACGCGTACACGCACTACTACCATGCGCTCCTCGACACCGATCTGCACCGCGGCCCGGCCGACATCCAGACGCTGACGCTGACCGTCGCGGCCTCGCACGAGATCACCCGCGGGCTCCGCGCCACGGCCACCGGCGGCATCTCGGTGGGCACGCCCATGCCGATCCTGGCGTCGCGACGCGCAGTGGTAGCGCCGGACGCCGGCCTCAAGCTGCGCTGGACGGGGCGCCGGGCCCGGGTCACCGCACGCTACACCTACGGATACACCTCGCTGGGGCCGCGCATCGGGTACGGGCAGCAGCACCACGCGCTCGTCCGCATCGACGTCCGCCCCGCCGAGGGCGCCCGCTACCGCGATCTCGCGCTGCGCGGCACGGTGCGCTTCGCCCACGGTCTGGCGCCGATCGCGGCCGACCCCGATCTCGAGCCGCCCTGGGAGCGCCCCGCGATACCGGCCACGGGGAGGCTGACGACCACCACCCTCGCCGCCGGGACCCACGTCGACGTGCCCATCTTCCGGGGCCTGGCGTTCACCACGGGCGCGGATCTGCTCTTCGTGCGGGGGGTGGTCGATCCGGCGCCGCCCGGCGGGCGCGATCGGGTCGGGCTCACCGCGATCCTCACGGCCGGCCTGGCAGCGACGGTGTCGACCGATCGGCGACGGACGGTGACGCGCGATCCGGAGGCCGAGCAAGAGGAGGAAGGGCGCAGAGCGCCGGTGGAGGCGGGCCCGGACGAGAGGAGTGAGGATCGTTCGAGCGGTGAAGATTGGCCGTGAGGAGGCGCCCCTTCAAGCCGCGGCGCTACGCGCGGTCAGATCCTCGCTGATCGCCCACAGCCGCCGCCGCGCCTCGGCATCGCCCGCCAGCCGGTCGGGCTCGATGGCCTTCTTTTTATCGAAGTACTTCCCGGTCACCCTCTCGACGTCCGGCGACGCGGCCAGGAAAATGCTGGTCGCCGCCCCCTTCTCCGGGGTCAGCAGCAGCGGTCGGATGAGCTTGATCCCGAAGCGCATCCACGCCGGCCCGGACGACGCGGCGAAGTTGCTCCCGATCGCGCCCGGGTGGAGCGAGTTGGCCGTGACGGAGGTCCCCGCGAGCCGCCGCGCGAGCTCCGCGCTCCAGAGCACGTTGGCGAGCTTGGACGCGCCGTAGACGCCGAGGGGCGAGTAGGCGCGCCGCTCGAACTGGAGATCGTCGAAGTCGAGACCGGCCCCGCGGTGCGCCATCGACGCGACGCTGACGATGCGGGCGGGGGCGCTCGCCTTGAGGACGTCGAGGAGCAGCTCGGTGAGCAGGTAGTAGCCCAGGTGATTGGTCGCGAACGTGGCCTCGAGCCCGTCCACCGTGAGCTTGCGCTCCCCGAAGATCGCGCCGGCGTTGTTGACGAGCACGTGGAGGCGGTCGTACGCCTCGCGGTAGCCGGCCGCGAAGCGGCGGATGTCGGCCTGCGAGGAGAGGTCGCAGAGCCGGAGGTGGACGTCGTCGTTGCCGGCCTCGCGGCGGATCTCGTCGACCGCCTCCTGCCCCCGCTGCGCGTCGCGCGCCACCGCGATCACCGTCGCGCCCATGCCTGCGAGCGCGCGTGCGGTCACCTTGCCGATGCCGGAGGTGACGCCGGTGACCAAGCAGATCCTGCCCTTCATGGGCGCATCGGAGGGTGGCGAACCCAGCGCGTCAAGGGCCACGCGGAGGCGAGAGATGGTAGGCTGAGCGAGGGGCACATGAGCGACGAAGCGCTGTTCAGCTGGGTGCACATCTCGGACATTCACTTCGGGCACGGGGGCGCTGGCTACGCCGCCAACCAGAGCCTGGTGCTCGAGGAGCTCCAGAGCGACATCGCGGCGCGCAAGCCTGCGCGCGTGGACGCGATCCTGGTCACGGGCGACATCGCCTTCAGCGGGAACGCGGTCTCCAGCGACGAGTATCCCCGCGCCAGGAAGTGGCTGCTGGCCACCGGCGAGGCGGCGGGGGTGGGGCCCACCGCGATCTATCTGGTGCCCGGCAACCACGACGTGAACCGCGGCGCAGACGCGGACCCGAGCGTGGGTCCCCTGGTCCAGAGCCTCCGCGAGGGTACGCGGTCCATGGACGAGGTCCTGGGCAAGGCGGCGGAGCGGGCGCTCCTCGCGCAGAGGCAGGCCGCCTACCTCGAGCTGGCCAAGGACTTCGGACCGTGGGCCGGGTCGAGCGCGATCCCCCCCGCCGAGGAGCGGCTGTACTGGTCCAAGGCAGTCGCCGGCCAGGGCGGCCTCGTGGTGCGCTTCGCGGGCCTCAACACTGCCCTGCTGGCGAAGGACCAGGACGAGAAGAAGCTTTCGCTCGGCGAGCGACAGATCGAGGCGACGCTGCCGCCGACCAAGCCAGGCGAGCTGGTGGTGGTGCTCAGCCACCACCCCTTCCGCAGCGGTTGGCTCGCCGACGAGACCTCGATGGACCAGTGGGCGCGCAGGCGCGCGCACGTCCACCTCTCCGGGCACGTCCACGAGGCCCAGACGGAGTACGCAGGCTCCGGCGCGGGCAGCAGCTTCGTGCGCGTGGTCGCGGGCGCTGCCCACGGGGAGCGTCTGCCGGCGGCGTGGCTGCACGCGAGCCACGGCTACAGCTTCGGCGAGGTGCGCCGGAGGGGTGAGGCGCTGGTGCTGCGGGTATACCCGCGGCTGTGGTCCGAGGAGAACAAGACGTTCGTGCGCGACGTCCACGGCGTGCCGGAGGGGAGCGACTACGCCGAGCACGCGCTCGGGGTGACGCTGCCGGCGCCGGTCGCATCCATCGCCACCTCACGCGCGGCCCTGCCGTCCGGTCCGCTGCCCACGTTCATCTCCTACGCGCCGGCGGACAGGCAGGCTCTCGATCGCCTCGCCGTGCACTTGAAGCAGCTCGGGCCGAAGCGCGACAAGCTCATCGACGCCTGGAGCGCCGCCCACGTCGGCGCCGGCGAAGAGGGGAAGAAGGCGACGGCCGAGCACCTCGGCCTCGCGCGCGTCATCCTGCTCCTCATCAGCCCGGACTATCTCGCGTCGGACGACTGCTACGATGAAGAGATGATGACCGCCGTCGCCCGACACGAGCGCGGGGAAGCGGCGGTGATCCCCATCCTGCTCAAGGGCTGCGACTACGCGAGCGCCCCCTTCAAGCGGCTGCTCTTCGCGCTCCAGCCACACCATGACGCGCCGCCCGCTGCCGTGTACGGCCGGGGAGGCGATCCAGAGGAAGCGTTCGCCGCAATCGCCGCGAGCGTGCGCAGAGCCGTCGAGGAGCTCCGCAAGCGCACGAGGAGCACGGCGTAGACGCGGCGAAGCGCGAGCGGCCGGGCCGAGCGTTCAGTCGATCGCGGCGAGGCGCCGGCGGATGGTGGCGTCGAGCTGGCTGCGCAGGAGGCGCATGAGGCTCTCGCACTCCGCGGCGCCGACGCGGGGGCGCTGCAGGAGAGCACGCCGCGTCGCGGTCACGAGCGCGTCCTCGGCGCGGGCGGCCCAGCGGTCGGCGGTGGCGCGGTGGACGCCGTAGAACGCGCCGATGTCGTCGATGGTCAGCCCGTCGACCATGCGGAAGCGCAGCACCGTGCGGTCGCGATCCGTCAGGCTGGCGAGCGCCTCCGAGAAGGCGGCCTTGAACTCGGCGCGGTAGGTCTCCTTGATGAGCGCGAGCTCCGGATCATCCCCGGGGGCGCGCTCTTCGAGCAGCGCGTCCTCGTCGAGGGCCACCTCCCGTCTCGCCCGGTGCTTCCGCTTCAACGCCGCGCGCGTCGCGCACACCCGCAGCCACGACCCCAGGCTGCCGCGGCCCTCGTAGGTGGCGATGCGGGGCGCGTGCTCGGCGCTCGCCACGAACATGTCGGCCCGCAGCTCCTGCATGACCTCGGAGACCTCGTCGGCGGGGAGCCGCATGCGGCCGAGGGCGCGGCGGACCTCCGGGAAGTGATCCGCCTCGACGTGGGCGATCGCCTCGGGGTCTCCCTGGGCGCAGGCTTGGGCGATCTCGAGATCGGACTTCGGGCTCATCGGGGGCGGCGGGTCGGAACCTAGCCGCCGCCGGTCGAGGCGACAAGCGGGTGCTCGGCGAGCCAGCGCGCGGCGCGGTCGCTCCCGGGGCGGTGGCCGATGTGCTCGTAGCGGGAGCGCGCCTTTTCCGCGAGCGTCCGGGCGCGCGGGCGGTCCTTGCCGACCCTCCAGAGGGCCTCGGCGAGGGTGAGCTGCACCTCGCTCTCGGTGTCGGCATTGTGGAGCGCCAGGGCGCGCTCGAGCAGGGCTTCCGCATCCGCCGGGGCGCCGCGGGCGAGGGCGAGATCGCCGAGGTAGAGGAGCGGCTCGCTCAGGTCGGCGTGCGAGGCGCCCTCCGCCTTCTCGCGCACGGCGAGCGCGCGCTCCAGCAGGGGCCGGGCCGCGTCGAGCTGGCCGAGGCGCGCCCTGGCGTGGCCGAGGTTGGCGAGGACGGAGGCGACCGAGGGGTGATCGGGGCCGAGCGCCTTCTCCCGGATCGCCAGCGCTCGCGTACACAGGGCGACCGCGCCCGGGAAGTCGCCCATGGCGCTCCGCGCTTCGCCCAGGGTGGCGAGCGCGAACCCGAAGTCGTCGTTGTCCGTGCCACGGGTCCTCTCCAGCACCGCGAGGACCCGCTCGTCGACGGCGACGGCCTGCGCGTATTCCCCCATGTGCGACAGGGTCGCGGCGAGGTTGGTGAGCGCCACGGTGGTCTCGGGGTGGTCCGGGCCCTGCGCCTTCTCGCGGATCGCCACGGCCTGCTCGAAGAGGGAACGGGCCTCGGCGTACTCGCCCGCCGTGCCCGCGACGATGGCCAGGTTTCCCACCGAGGTGGCGACCTGGGGGTGGTCGGGGCCGAGGACCTTGATCCGGAGAGAGACGGCACGCTCGAGCGAAGTCTTCGCCTCGGCGAGGTCGCCCATGCGCCAGAGGAGAACCCCCTCGGCGTTGGCCCATCGCGACTGCGTCTCCACGTCGGCGGTGCGCCCGACGGCGGTGGGCGCGAGCCCGCGGATGACGGCGGCTTCCTCCATGCGCCGCTGGGCGGTCACCAGGAGGAGCAGGTCCGCCCAGGCGCGCGCCGACAGCTCCTCGTCCCGGCCGAGCGCTGCCGACACGGCGGCGCTGCGGAGCAGGGTCTTGGCGCCCTCCTTGTCGCCCGCTCCCTTCCGCAGGCCTCCGACCAGGAGCTGCACCCGGGCCCGCAGCGGCGCGTAGTCGAGCGTCCCCACCTCGGTGACGAGCGCCTCGCCGTCCCGCAGCCCCTCCTGGAACTTCCCCGCCCAGTAGAGCGCTTCGAGGCGGTCGACGCGCGGCTCGAGCGCCGCCACCCGGGCCCGCGTCTCCGGATCCTCGGGCGGGCGCACCCGCACGGTGAGGGCCTCGACGTCGGCGCACGCGCCGAGGCTGGGGAGGCCGGCCGCGGCCTCGACCGCCTTGTTGACGACCGCCCCGTCCACCTTCTCCGTGAGCGTGGCCGTGAGCGCCTGGACCTGGCCCAGCCTGCGGTCGAGGCACGCGTCCCGCATGGCGACGATCTCGCGCCGCTGCTTGCCGCTCCTTCCATCCTCGCAGACCTCGCGGCGCATCGAGGTCCAGGAGGCGGTGTAGCGGTCGAGGAGGTCGGCCACCCGGCGGGCCGTGTCGTCCGCGTAGAAGAGGCCGGTCCCGCGGAGCGCGACCCGTACCCGGCCCCTCACGTCCTCGTCCCACGCGCCCGCGAGCTGTCGCTCCGGGTGCGCGCACGGGTTCACGAGGGTGCCCCAGCGCGCCGCGGCGATCGCGACCGCCACCGCGACGCCCCCCGCGGCGACCGCGAGGCCTCGCCCGCGCCCCGGCCGCGACGGCGGCTCGAGCGCGGCGAGCATCTCGCCCATCGATGGGAAGCGATCCTCCGGGCGCAGGGCCAGGCCCCGCAGCACCGCGCGCCGCGCCCACGCCGGCACCTCCGGCGCCGCGGGGATCTCGCAAGGCTTGCCCTCCGCCACGGCCTTCGCGATCTCGCCCAGCGTCGCGCCCGGGAAAGGGCGCGCCCCGTAGAGCGCCTCGAAGAGCGCGACCGCGAACGCGAACTGATCGGTGCGCGCATCGACCGGCCGCCCCGCGAACTGCTCCGGGGCCATGTACGCGGGCGTGCCCACCAGCTCGCCCGTCTGCGTCAGCGTCGTCAGCGCGGCTCCGGATGCATCGGCCTGGCGCCCTGGATCGGACGTGAGGTCGGCCCTCGCCAGCCCGAAGTCGGTGACGCAGACGTGGCCATCGAGCCGGACGAGGACGTTGTCGGGCTTGAAGTCACGGTGGACGAGCCCAGCCCGGTGCGCCGCCAGGAGGCCGTGCCCCGCCTCGCGGAACGCCCCGAGGATCTCCTGCCAGGCGCGCGGCCGCTCGCGCAGCCACCCCCGGAGCGTGGAGCCGGCCACGTAGTCCATGGCGATGAAGGTGCGCCCGTCGAGGATGCCGAGGTCGTGCACCGCCACCACGTTCTTGTGAGACAGCTTGGCGAGCGCCTTCGCCTCGCGGAGCAGGCGCTCCTGCCCGGCGCCCACCGAGCCGCGCAGGAGCTTGATGGCGACCCGCCGATCGAGCTCCGGGTCGTACGCGGCGTACACCACGCCCGCGCCGCCCGCGCCGATGCGCGCGAGGACGACGTAGCGCCCGAGCTGGGCCCCCTGCGGCAGGAAGTCCGCGTCATCGCCGGGGCCGAACGAGGGGGCCGCCGACACCACGTCCTCCGCGCTCGGCGGGGAAGCCCCCCGCGCGAGCTCGGCGACGAGCTGCCGGCACGCGCGACAGCCGGCGAGGTGCTGCTCGATGGGCGCGCGGGCGGCGGCGTCGAGGAGACCCTCGACGAGCTCCGCCACGGTCGCGTCATCGGGGCAGGTCACCCCCGCGCTCGCCGCGGTCGGGGTCGAAGGCGTCACGGTCACGCGCCGGCTCATACCCCCCCGGCGGCACGAAAGGAGGGGGATCCTCGGTGGCCTGTCGATTTTCTGCGACCTCGGCCGGCGGCGCGGCTCCTCCAAGCACTGACCCGGCGAGGAGTGTCGCCGTGACCTGGAGCTCTGCCATGACCACATCCCCGAACCGCGCCTTCCTCCTCCCCTTGTTCCTCGGCCTCCTCGGCGGTTGTGCCGCGTCGGTTGCGAACCAATTGCCGGACGGCTCGCCGGACGCCGGCGCCGACGCACACGACGCCGGCGCCGACGCGCAGGACGCCGGTCCCGGCGATGGAGGCGCGACGAGCGCGGTGCTGTTCGGCGGGGAGAACACCACCGGCGCCCTGGCCGACACGTGGCTCTGGAACGGTCAGGGGTGGACCGAGCAGACCACCGCCCTGATGCCCCCCGCGCGCTTCAGCGCCGTGGCGGGCAGCCTCGGCACGGGGCTGGTGGTCGTGGGTGGCACCGATACCCACGGCGACAACCTCGCCGACACCTGGGTCTACGACGGCACCTGGCAGGCTCCCACCGTCACCGGGCCTCTGGCGCGACACCAGGCCGCCTCCGCCGTGCTCGCCGGCGAGCTCCTCGTCTTCGGCGGCATGGACGCCAACCGCAGCCCCTTCGGCGACACCTGGGCCTGGGATGGCAGCCACTGGACCGAGGTGGCCACCTCGGGCCCGTCGGCGCGCGCCGGCGCGGCCATGGCCCCCCTCGGCGCGGCCGTCGTGCTCTTCGGCGGCTACGACCCCGCGACCAACGTCCCGGTGAACGAGACCTGGAGCTGGGATGGGAGCGCCTGGACCTCGCTCCCGGCAGCGGGCCCGCCCGCCCGCGCGGCGGCGGTGCTGGCGCCCTTCGGCGGAGCCCTCTACCTGTTCGGTGGCTACGACGCGCAAGGGAACCGTCTGTCCGATACCTGGAAGTGGGATGGCCAGGCCTGGTCGAGCCTGGCGGTCTCCGGACCCACGGGGCGGTCGTTCGCCTGCGCCGCGTCGCTGGAGAGCGGGATCCTCCTCTTCGGCGGCCTGAGCGACCCGGCGAACAACGTGTGGCTGGGCGACACCTGGCTCTGGAACGGTTCGAGCTGGAGCCCGCTCTCCGTCGCCGGTCCCGCGGTCCGGGGAGCTTGCGCGATGGGCGCGCGCTGAGGCGCACGCCTCCCGCGTGGTCGATGACCGTGCGCCCGGAAGGCCTCGCATCGCGCGAGGCTGGCGCTCCGAAAGAGGATGAGAGGATGACGAAGATTGGTCACGTCGGGTTGCTTGGTCTCCTGTGCTTGCTGGGCTCCGGGTGCGCCGCCCTCAATGACGCGCTCCGCAAGCCGCTCCCCCCGGGCGATCACATCGACGCCTCGTGGTTCGCAGCCCCCAGCGACGATCTCCGCGCGGCGGCCGCCGAGCTCCCCGCGACGCTGAGCTCGGCCGGGATCCCGCTGAAGGTGCGCTGGGTCGGCTACGAGGGGTCCGAGTACCACATCGCCCGTGGCCCCCTCGGCCTCCCGACCCGCGAGTGGGCGAAGGCGATCTTCATCGTCGGCGACTCCGTATCCGGGCAATGCTACCCGGGGATCGTCGAGCTGAGCCGGGAGAACAAGGGCGGCGATACCTACGGGCCGCCCCACATCGTCGGCATCGAGCCCTGGAAGCTCTGGGACACCAGCGCCCGGAAGGTGCGCGCGGACCTCACCCAGGCGCTGCCCTGCGCCGTCGTCGATGCAGCCAGGGGGGGCGTGCACGTGGCCACCGGGGCGCCCTGAATCCAGGCCAGGCGCTTCTCGCCCGCGGGGCTCAGCGCGACCACGAGGGCGCGGCCGTCGTCAGTGCTGCGAGGGAAGATGGATGTCAGGGGGTCTGCAGATCCCCTCCGGTGCGAGCGTCGGGGGATCCCGCTGGGTGAAAATCGAGGTTAGAGTCGTGCGCGTGGACAGGCAACTCCCTCGCTTCGCGATCCTCTCCCTGGCGGTCTGGGGCGCCGCCGCGTGCAAGAAAGACGCTCCGCTCAAGGTGCTGCCGCCTCGCCCGCCGGCGAGCACCCCGGCGCTGAGCGCGGCGGAGGTGTGCGAGATGGTCTTCGGCGCGCCTGCGCGGCACCTCGCGGCGAGCTGCACGCCTCCGGAGCGGAGCACGGTTCAGTACGGCTACCTCCAGCGCCTGGCGGCGACCAACGCGTCCTTCTGCACGCTGGAGCTGGCCCCGCTGATGGAGCGGGGAAACGTCCAGATCGACGATACGGTGGCCCGACAGTGCGGGCAGCGGCTGGAGAAGACCTCGTGGAAAGAGGCGCTGTCGAGCGCCGATCTCGATCGCTTCCCCGAGTGCCGCCGGCTGATCCTGGGGAAGAGGGCGGAGGGAGAGCCCTGCGACAGCGCGCAGGAGTGTGAACGCGGGATGGGGTGCGTATCGAAGCTGGGCGCCGAGGGCCGGTGCCAGAGCCCCGGCTCGATCCCGGCCTGCCCGCCCCGTCTGGTCTGGGGGCCGCTCTCCCCGCTCGGGGCCGGCATCGAGGCCGCCGGCCGAGACGAGACGGCGACGAGCCGCGAGCGGGATCCCGCCCCGGTGAGGCCGGCGACCGAGGGCGGGATTCAGGTGGAATCGACCGTGGTGCAAGGGCGCATCCCTCCCGAGGCGATCGGGCGCGTCACGCGGGCGCACCTCGGGAGCCTTCAGCGCTGCTACGACGAGGGGCTCGCCCGTGACCCACGCCTCGCCGGGCAGGTCACGGTGAGGTTCGTCCTCCAGAAGGAGGGCCGGCTGACGAACATCGAGGGCAGCGCGTCCAGCCTGCCCGACGAGAGCGTGATCGGCTGTGTCGTCCGCGCCTTCCGGGGCATGTCCTTTCCCAGGTTCGAGGGCGGCATCGGCATCGCCACCCAGGTCCTTGACCTCTCGCCCGGCGGTGCCCCCGCTGTCGACGGCGCGCCCACACGCCGCTGCACCGACGACCCGCTCACCGCGCTGGGCGGCACCTGCACCGGCGAAGACGACTGCACCCCCGACCTCTACTGCCGCGACCCCGAGGGCCTCTCCGCGGCGAGCGCCTGCGCCCGGCGCCGGAGCGCCGGGGAACCGTGCGCGAGCTCGCTCCAGTGCAGCGGCCTCTGCCGTGACGGGCGGTGCGCCTCGTTCTGCGGTGCCCTTTGAAGCGGCCAGCTCTCCAGCGAGGGCCGCGCGAGCGCAGCGGCGCGGATGCGCTGGGCAACGGCAAGCTTCTACGAGCTCCGGTGCCGCAGCAGTGTTACGGCCCCTCGACCGTCACCATCGACGGCTTCCCATAAGCCATGATCGGCCCCGAACCCGCAATCTGAGCCCACGACGCCCCATCAAACACCCACGTCTCCTGCAACGGCGTATTGTACCCATCGGGCGCCCCGAAGAAGACCACCCTCCCCCCCAGCGACGCCGCAACCCCCTCCGCCTGCGCCGGCGGACCGGCCCCCTCGATCTGCCTCCACGCGGCACCATCGAACGCCCACGTATCCCCCATGAAATCGTTCGGCGGATCCTGCCCGCCGAAAAGAACGAGCTCGTTCCCCAGCGGCGCCATTACCGCCCCCGTTCGCCCACTCGGCCCGCTCACCGCAAGCTGCGTCCAGGCGACTCCGTCGAACGTCCACGTGTCGTCGAACACCTGCCCGCTATCCCCGAAGTCCCCGCCAAACAGCACCAGCTTGCCGTTCAGGGGAGCCATCACCGCCCGCTCGCGCCCAGGTGGCCCGCTGATACCGAGGCTCGTCCAGGATCCTCCCTCGAAGATCCACGTGTCCCCGAGGAACGCCATGCCGTCGAAGCCCCCGAAGAGGACGATCTTCCCGTCGAGGACCGCCGCCGCCGCGTCCAGACGTGCGTTCAGCTCCGGGACGCCGAGCCACGCCCACGAGCTCCCCGAGAAGGTCCAGGTGGAGGGCAGGCCATCCTGGAGATCCGCGCCGGTCAGCACGGCCTTCCCGCTCAGGCCCACCGCCGCAGCGTCACCCCCCGCGGCCGGGCCGACGATGTCGAGCTTGGTCCAGGTCTCCCCGTCGAACGTCCACGTTTCGTCGTTCACTGCACCCGCCGGCCCGACGAGCACGATCTCGCCCGCGCCCCCCGAGCCCGCATCCGCCATCCTGGCCCCGTCCCCGGCCTCGCCCACGTCCAGGTTGCTCCGCGCCCCGCACGCAGCGAGCAGAGCGACCAGTGGAAGGAGGTGCCGCGTGCGCACGGGTCGCGGCCTCATCGGGCCTTCGGCGCTCGCCGCGGGGCTTTCTTCTCTGGCGCGGACTTCGAGGCGCTCTTCACCTTGGGCGTCGCCGCCCTCGCGCTCCGCGTCGCTCGCGCGGGCGTCGCCTTCTCCTCCTGCTTGCCTGGCCTCTTCACCCGCCGCTGCGCAGGGATCTTCCCGATCCTCGGGTCCCCGGCGTGGATCAGCGCACAGGCGTGCAAGGCGGCCTCCTCGAAGTCGGGCGCGCTCGCCGGCAGGACCTGCCACGCGGTCACTCCCTTTCCGAACACGCTGATGGAGCGCATCGAGGGAAACTCGACCGAGAGGCTCGCGTGGTGCTCCTCGGTGGTGGCGATCCACACCCCGTTGTCCGCCTCCGGGACCGGCTTGTCGCGGAGGATCAGGACGATCTTGTCCTCCACGTAGACGGCCAGGCAGCCAAACATGGGCCGCGTGGTGGGCCCGAGGCGGGCGAGCGCGTCGAGCACGAAACCATGGGGAGCGGGCTTCTCCCGCCGGTTCGAGGGAACGAAGAAGAGCTCGTCAGGCGAGGGACGGCGCATCGAGTGGCGGCAGGATCGCGCGGAGTCAGGGCGTGCAGGCGGGCATGCCAGCGGCCGAGCACGTCGGAAGCGGCGTGCCGCCGAGCGCCGCCAGCGCCCAGGGGATGGCGAAGTCCATGTTGCGGCCCACCACATCCGTGTGCGACGCGGCCGAGTCGGTGCAGAGCTGAGGCGTCACCCCGTCCGCCTCCAGCTTGACGAGGTTGCACGCCCCCTCGGTGCCGGGGGGCATGATGACGTCCTGGAGACCCTGCACGAAGAGCATGGGCGGCCCGTTGGGATTGGCCGTGAGGATGTTGTGCTTGAGGTAGGTGTAGAAGCTCAACCCCGGATCGACGCAGCCCGGCCCCCCGTCGCCCCCGTCGAGCCCATCGCCTGCGTCGAGCCCCTCGGCCGCGTTGATGCACGCCAGCGTGGTCGCCTGAAACGTCGGGTCGAAAATGTCGGTCACGTAGAACTCATTGGCCTGCAAGTACGCGCCGAGCGGCGTCTGGCAGAGCGTGTTCACCGCGTTGTCCATCCCGGCCTGTCTCGCCGCCGGAAAGCCATCGCCGACGTCGCTCATGCCGACGTAGTTGCCGAAGTAGGCGTACATCATCATGACGGCCACCACGTCTTCGGAGATCCCGGTGGTGATGGTGAGCGTCTTGGGTGGAGCGTTCAGCTCGTTCACATACCCGAACGAATTGAGCCTACTCGGCCACTCCGGCGCGAACACCACCACCCCCGCCAGCGTCCCATCCACCCCGTACGTCGGCGCCAGCGCCTGCGCCGAGAGCACCGCTCCCCCGCCCTGGCTCCACCCCACCGCGAGCACCTGCTCCGACAGCGCGTTCGCCGGCAGCAGCTTGCGCAGCGCCCGGGCCCCGTCGAGGATCGAGTACCCCTGATCCCGGTTGTCGAGGTACCCCTGCACCCCCGGCGTCCCCAGCCCGGCATAGTCCGGCACGATCACCGCATACCCGAGCCCCGCCCACGGGAGCGCGAGGTCCTCGTTGGAGGTGAGATCCTGCGAAGGCGCGCAGCTCGCCGCGATCCCGTCCGTCGGGTGCCCGACCACGATCACCGGCAGCGGCAGCTTCGTCGGCTGCGCCGGCAGGTACACCCGCGCCGAGCTGATGCCGTCCGACCCGTTCCCCCGCGTCGTGCGGTACGCGATGCGGAACAGGTTCACCGCCGTCTGCATCGGCGTCATGACCCCCTTGGCCACGACCTCGTTGACCACGGTGACCAGCGGCAGATCGGTGTCCGGCGCACAGCGCACCACGTCCCCGCGCGTCGTCAGGGTCAGCGGCGGCAGGTTGGCCGGCGGGATGTAGACGTTCGCGATCGTGTCCGTGCAAGGAAGCGCCGGGGCGCTCACCACCGGCGGCGGCCCCGCGTCAGGCCCCGTCGCATCCGGCGCGCTTCCATCGTCCCCGTTCGCATCGGGCGACGGCCCTGCTTCGGGTAGACCACCGCCCGAGCCCCCCGTGCTGCTCGACGCAACGGAGCCACCGGCACCCGCCCCGCCGACACCGCTCGAGGCCGCATTCATCAGCGTGCTCCCGGAGCAGGCCCCGATCGCGACCGCAACTACCGCTGCCTGACACACGCGGCGAACAAGCATGAGCCGGTGGTATCACACCTGACCGCCCCCATGGTGGGCAGCACAAACGTCGGGGAACGCTCTCGGGCGTTCCCCAGGATGGAACGACAACGCCGCGACGCATTGCGGCGTCGCGGCGTCGCGGCGGTTCGTTACCCGTTCAGGCTAGCGTCCCCTCCGGATGCTCACGCGCTGGGCAAGCATCCGAAAAGGGGCGAAGCCCCCCCCGCGGCGTCGGGGGGATGGGGGCGGAGCCCCCATGATGGGAACTGTCGGGGACCGCTCTCGGGCGGTCCCCAGGGTGGTCAGTGCGGGTGGCGGAAGCCGTTGGGCGCGCAGGCCTCGGTGTAGCCCTCGGGACGACCGTTGTTGATCGTCTCGATGTCGAACTCCGTGCGGCGGTTGCGGGCCTTGTGCTCGGCGGTGTCGTTGGTGAAGAGCGGGTCGCGGGCCGCGCAGCCGACGGGGCGGAGGCGGGCGCGATCGACGCCGTGGCTGATGAGGAAGTCGACCACGGCCTGGGCGCGGCGCTCGCTGAGGACCTGGTTGGCTGCGGGGTCGCCGTCGCTGTCGGTGTGGCCCTCGACGCGGAGGAGCGTGATGTTGCGGTTCTGCTGGCTGCCGAGGACGAGGAGGCCGAGCGTCGCCGCGTTCTGCGGGGTCTGCTTGATGGTGGCCTGGGCCGTGTCGAACTCGATGTCGGGGATGCCAGCGAGCTGCGCGCCCTCGAGGTTGAGGCCCTGCACGACGATCTTCTCCGGGGGACCGGCCGCGGGCGGCGGGGGGGGCGGAGCGCCGCCGTTCACGCCGACCTGGACGTCCATGCCCTTGGGCCCCTTGATGCCGACGTCGACGGAGCCGCCGCCGCAGCCGAGGGTACCGAGCAGGGTCGCGAGGACCGCCGAAGCAAGAAGGGGAAGTGCAGTATTCTTCATGTTTTTCTCCTGAGCGAGACGTCGGGAAGGTTGGCCCGGGTCGACCCGGGAGGTCGAGCTCGCCGGCGCACCGTATTAAACGACCGGGCGTTTGGGAAGACTCATCGTTCGTTTTCGCAACGTGCGAGGGGTCGTCGCCGGGCCCCCGCGGAACGCCCGAGAGCGTCCCGCGACGAGCCAGCGCGAGATCCCTGCACGAGACGCCGGACCCCAGAGGAACGGCTCACACCGAGTCGCGGCGCCGGAGGAGAATCATCACGGTCACCACCGCGAAGACGGTGATGCCCGCGAGGACGCCGAAGGAGACGTAGGGCCGGTCGTAGGTCGCGAAGCCCAGGCCGCCCCCGCCCTTGGTGACGTTGCGTACCTCCTCCAGGGCGCAGTTGAACTTGCCGGCGACGACGCCGGTGCCCGTCGGGACGCACGACTTGATCTTCCAGGCGTTGGCCACCTGCTCGCGCTCGGTGGCAAGGAGACCCTCGAACGACCAGCGCGAGGGGATGGCGGACATCACGTACTGCAGCCAGCTCTTGTTGGTCATCGGCACGATGCGACCGCCGAGCACCACCTGGGGGATGAGCGCGATGGGGGTGAGCGCCATCGCCGCCTCGGACGAGGTGACCACCGCGGAGAGCAAGAGGCCGATGGAGGCCGCGCACACCGAGGTCAGCACCATGTAGCCGAGCATGATGGCGAAGGTCATCGGGTTGTAGTCGGCCAGGCCGAGCGCCGGGAAGACGATGCCGAGGAGCACAGTGCACTGCACGGCGCAGAGCAGCGCCAGCAGCGTGAACTTGCTCATCACGTAGTTGAAGATGGACAGGTTCACCATCCGCTCGCGGCGGTAGATGGCCTGCTCCCCCACGATCTCGCGGGCCGCGTTGCTGGTGCCGAACCACAGCGCCGCCACCGTGAGGAAGAAGATGGCGCTGCTGAAGTCGGTCACCTTGGTGAAGCGGGTGATGTCCCCCAGGCACGCCGGGTCGACCTGCTTGCCCGCCTTCATCGCGGTGGCCTCCACGCCCTGGAGGAGCTGCTGGCACCACAGGTTGGGCATCTTGGCGGGATCGGAGAAGACCACCGCGAGCAGCACCCCGATGATCGGCGCCTGCGCGAGGAGGATGGCCGTGCCCGCGGTGTCGCGCTTCTTCACCGTCGCGTAGCGCTTGAAGAGCAGGCGGAACTGGCGGAACAGCGGCACCCGGGCGCGGCTCGGCGCCCGGCTGGCGCTCGGCTTGCCGGGCTGGCGCGTGCCCGTGTACATCTTGCGCCAGGTGGGGTTCTGCTCGGTGTAGTACTCCGCGCGCCAGGCCGCCGCGGCGCCCGATCGCGCCGACGGCTTGTCGGGATACTTGCCGCTGGCGACCGCGTCCTCCTCGCGCTTCTTGAGCAGGTCGAACATGTCGCGCGGGTTGTCGATGTGGACGCCCTTGCCCGCCACGTAGCGACCGAAGAACTCGTAGCTCTCCTTGCCCGTGGGCCCGTAGTACACGGGCTCGCCGCCGAACCCCATGATGAGCGCGAGGTTGAACTTCTCGTACTCCTCGCGGGCGGGCTGGTGGATGGTGACGATGATGGTCTTGCCGTACTTCTTGGCGAGGCCCGCGAGCAGATCGATGAGCGCCACCGTGTCGTCGGCGGCGAGGCCGGAGGTGGGCTCGTCGAGGAACATCAGCGCGGGATCGGTGACCAGCTCGAGCGCGATGTTGACGCGCTTGCGCTGCCCGCCGGAGAGCACCTTGCGCTCGGGCTTGCCGATCTCGAGGTTCTTCACCTGCTCGAGCCCGAGGTCCTTGATGACCTGCTCGACGCGGCGGTTGATCTCCTCCTCCGCGAAGTCGGCCGGCAAGCGGAACTGGGCCGAGTACTTGATGGCCTCGAAGACGGTGAGCTCCGAGTGGACGATGTCGTCCTGGGGGACGTAGCCGATGCTGCCGCGGAGCGCGTCGTAGATGGCGTAGAGGCTCTCCCCGTTGACGCGCACCTCGCCCGAGGTGGGCCTCAGGTAGCCGTTGAGGACCGTCAGCAGCGTGGTCTTGCCGGCGCCGGAGGGGCCCATCAGCGCGATGAGATCGCCCGGGTGCGCCTTGAAGGTGACGTGGTTGAGGAGGGTCTTGTTCTTGGACTTGTCCTCCCGGTCCTGCACCTGGAGGAAGAGATCGAGCGCCTCGATCTCGACCAGGTTGCCGGACCAGTCAGCGCGGTCCGAGTCGATCCACGCCCGCACCGAGTTGTTCTCGATGCCGAGGAACATCGCGTACGGGCCGACGAAGATCTTGTCACCCGGCTTGATCTTGACCGGCACGTTGGGCGGGATGCGCTTGCCGTCGACGTGGGTGCCGTTGGTGCTGCCCAGATCCGTGACGGTGAGCGTGCCGTCGGGCATGGGCGTGACGCCGGTGTGCCGGGTGGAGACCTGCGGGTACGGCAGGAGGATGTCCGCCCCCTCGGCGCGGCCGATGATCGCCATGCGACGACCGGCGCCTGCCCCCGCCATGCTCTCGGGGCTGAAGGCCATCTGGCCGAGCACCGTGCGGTTCTTGATGCCACCGCCACCACCGCCGGGGCCGCCCGCCGCCGGGCGCAGGATGGCGGCCATCTCGGCTTCCATGAGCGAGGGGATCGCCATGGTGGCCTTGCCGAACTCCGGCTTGGGCGCGCTCATCGGGCCGGACGCCGCGTGGGCTCCAGTGGACGGGGAGATCCCCGGAGCGGGCGCCTGCGGCACCTGGGAGACGCGAGCGTCCGGCGGCGGGACGGCCGGCAGCGCGACGTGTTGCCCGGTGGCGCCCCCTGCCCCCCCGCGGGCTGTGAGCGCACCGAGGAAGATCGGTACCTCGCCGACCGTCACCCACTTGGTCGCGCCGACCGCGCAGACGGCCTGCGTTCCGACCACCTGCCCGGCAGAGATCCACTGGAGAACAGCCGCGGTGGGATGCGGGCCCGTGGGAGTGCCGGCGGGGTCCTTGAGATACCAGTCGCTCATGGTCCGCTGACTAGCCGATCCGGACCCGGGCGCCCACGGGGATCTCGCATCGATGCCCCACCGGCGCGGTTCAGCGGCAGGGCCGCACCCGGCGCGGGCGACCTTCCACACGCGGGGACGTTGCCGTAGCCTCGAGCGGCCTTCATGAGCGCTCCCCCCTATCAGCTCACGGTGGACGGCTTCGCGGCCGACCACTTTCGCGTCCACTCGTTCACGGGTAAGGAGACGCTCTCGGACGCTTGGTCCTTCGACGTGGTCGTCACCGCCGAGGCCGGCGACCCCATAGAGCGGTCGGCGCTGGGCCAGCGCGCGATCCTGCTCTTCAACGTCGCCGAGGCGCAGCGCGCGTTCTACGGGATCGTGGGCGCGGTGAAGCTTTCGCAAGCGCACCGGGGGCAGCAGGCGACCAAGTACCAGCTTCGCGTCCTCCCTCGCTTTTGGCTGCTCAAGAAGAAGCAGAGGAGCCGCGTCTTCCAGAAGATGCGGGTGCCGGACGTGATCACGGCCGTCCTCCAGGAGGCGGGCATCGCCTGCTGCTGGCAGCTCACCCGCGCCTACCCGACGCGCGAGTACCTCGTCCAGTACGAGGAGACGGACTACGCCTTCGTCCGCAGGATCGCCGCGGAGGCGGGGATCTACTTCTACTTCCCCGAGGGCCCTGCGCTGGATGCGGCGGCGCTGGTCGCCGACGCTGCGATGGGCGCGGCGGCTGCGGGCGGCGGCGCGCTACTCGGTGCCGTGGGCGGGCAAGCGCTGGGCTCGCTGGCCGGGTCGGCGGCGTCGATGGCCCAGACGCTGATCCCCGGCGACACCGTCGTGTGCGGCGACGACGCCGCGTGCTACCCGCCGCTGCGCGGCGACGACGGCGCGGCGCTCGCCGCCTCGACCGCGGCCGCCCTGGCGCCGGCGATCGGGGACCTGGTGGGGGCGGGCGACGGGATTGCGGGGGCGGTCGTCGGAGGGGCGTCCGCGCTGGCGGGTACGATCCTCGCCGCCGTGACCGACGGGGCGGGCTCGGTGCCCGTGCTGCACTTCCTCACGAGCGAGGAGGCGTCGGTGCAGAAGCAAGACAAGGTGACGCGCTTCTCTCTGCGGAACACGGTGCGATCGAGCGCGGCGGTCTTCCGCGACTACGATCCCGACCGGCCCATGGTCCGCCTGGAGAGCACGGCGGTGTCGACGCAGCCGTTCCCGCCGTCGGCGTTCGACCTGGCGAACGCCGCGGCGATGGCGGCGAGCACGGTCGCAGGTGCGGTGGGGTTGCCTTCTGCGGTGGGCTCGGCGGTGGCGACGGTCGGCTCGGCGGTGGGTCAGGTGGCCGGCGCGCTCGGCAAGGGGTTGCCGACCGAGGTCTACGACCACCACGGGACGTTTCTTTTTCCCAAGTGGGGCTTCGCCGCGGACGAGGCGCCGCGGATCCTGCGGCAGAAGCGGCGGCGGGCGTCGATCGCGAGCGGGGAGAGCGGCTGCTCGGACCTGTGCCCGGGCCATCGTTTCAGTCTCGACGATCACCCGGCGCAGCAGCTCGATGGGGAGTACGTGGTCACCGAGGTGGAGCATCACGGGGAGACGCGGCCGGAGGATGGGAAGCCCTTCACGGTGTACTGGAATAGCTTCGAGTGTGCGCCGGCGGTGATGACGTACGTGCCGTCGCGTCCGAAGCGGAAGAGCGTGCAGGTGTCGCTGACGGCGACGGTGGTGGGGCCGGCCGGGGAGGAGATCCACGTCGACGAGCAGGCGCGGATCCGGGTGCAATTCCACTGGGATCGGGAGGGGAAGTACGACGAGAAGAGCTCGTGCTGGATCCGGGTGATGCA